>Ga0209184_1000429_pt1 | contig 45315 bp, 36 predicted proteins | sample EN8Hudsemesocosm_2_FD_184627 | JGI IMG/M metagenome (GOLD analysis project Ga0209184, IMG submission 184627) | Methane-oxidizing microbial communities from mesocosms in the Hudson Canyon - EN8C Hudson Canyon (SPAdes) (version 2) | ecosystem: Environmental > Aquatic > Marine > Cold seeps | place... | reverse complement strand
ATGCCAGGCGACAACTTGAAATTTGTTGTAGAGCTAATCAACCCAGTAGCGATGGATGAAGGTTTACGCTTCGCTATCCGTGAAGGTGGTCGTACTGTTGGTGCTGGTGTTGTATCTAAAATCATGGGTTAATCCACGATTTTAGTTCTCACGAGAACTGAAGAAAAAGACGCTTAGGCGTCTTTTTTTATGCCTGAAACTTGAGGACTTATACAATTAGGAAAATCCAGGTGTTGTATCTGCTCATACCAAAAGATGGCATGGGTTAATCCCCGATTTTAGTTCTCACGAGAACTGAAGAAAAAGACGCTTAGGCGTCTTTTTTTATGCCTGAAATTTAAAGATTTTCATAAATTGTAACAAATACCTTTGATTTAATTCTTAACAGCAGCTTTATTATTACTTTTTTTAGATTATAGTAAACTCATTATAGTTAAAGGATACAAACTTATGAGTAATGAAACTAAAAAAATATTAGTAGTTGATGACGATATGCGCCTTAGAGCGCTTTTGGAGCGGTACTTAGTTGAACAAGGTTTTGCTGTAAGAACTGCTGCGAGTTCAGAGCAGATGGATCGTTTGCTTGAGAGAGAAAATTTTCATTTATTGGTATTAGATCTTATGTTGCCAGGAGAAGATGGATTATCTATCTGCCGCCGTTTACGTCAACAATCAAATGATATGCCGATTGTTATGTTAACTGCTAAAGGTGATGAAGTTGATCGCATCATAGGTTTAGAACTTGGTGCTGATGATTACATGCCAAAACCATTTAACCCTAGAGAATTGTTGGCACGAATTAAGGCTGTATTAAGACGTCGAGTTCAAGAAGCGCCAGGAGCACCCTCACAAGAAGAAAATATTGTCTCCTTTGGTGAGTATCAACTAAATCTTGCTACCAGAGAAATGGTTAAAGGCGATATCAACATGCCACTAACGAGTGGCGAATTTGCTGTATTGAAAGCACTTATTACTCACCCTAGAGAACCTTTATCACGTGATAAATTAATGAATTTAGCGCGTGGTCGTGATTACTCAGCTCTGGAACGTAGTATTGATGTACAAGTTTCTCGTTTGCGCAGAATGTTGGAAGTTGATCCTGCAAAGCCTAGATATATTCAAACAGTTTGGGGATTAGGTTACGTTTTTGTTCCTGAAGGTAAAGAAGTCGCATAGTGTTTTTAATCTCTATAAATACTTCACATAAATTAATGCTTAGCGGTGGAAGTTAATCCATGAAGATATTGCCACGTAGTGCTTTCGGACAAACTGTTCTGTTGATTGGCTTTTTACTGCTTATTAATCAAGTCGTGTCTTGGGTATCTATGGTATATTACATTATTCAGCCTAATACACAGTTGACTAATGAGCTATTAGCAAAACAAGTGCGTGTTGTGCTTATTGATATTGATGACGATTTATTAAGAAAAGCTTTTTCTACATCATTTCAGGAAAAAACGGGTATTGAAGTTTATCGTGAAAGTGACGCGTTATCATCTGGATTAGCTGAAGCTACACATCTTGTTTACCGCTCTAAAGAAATGTCAAAACTGCTTAATGGCGAAGCTGAACTTAGACTTACGCAAGGTGGGGATGAGTATATTTTCTGGATCAAACCTCCTCAAGCTCCTCATCATTGGATCAGGATCCCTCTTTCTGGTTTAGAAGAAGCGAATTTTTCGCCATTAACTGTTGTGTTAATGTTCCTTGGGTTACTCAGTGTTATTGGAGGCTGGTTATTTGTTAGGCAAATAAATCGACCTTTGAAAGCGTTACAAAAAGCTGCACAAGATGTGGGGCGTGGTGAATTTCCTCAACCTTTAGCTGAACTTGGGACAACTGAAATTGTTGCAGTAACTCAAGCTTTTAATCATATGTCTCGAGGAATAAAACAACTCGAAGAAGATCGTAACCTATTAATGGCTGGGATCTCTCACGATTTACGCACACCATTAACAAGAATTCGTTTAGCAGCTGAAATGATGTCACAGCAAGACGAGTTCCTAAAAGACGGTATTGAAGGTGATATCGATGATATGAACAGTATCATTGATCAGTTTATCGATTACATACGCCACAATAGTAAAGATAAAGCTGAACCTAGCAATCTCAATCATTTGATAAATGATGTTATGCAAACAGAGCTTATTTCAGGCCGACAGATAAATTTTTCGGAACAAGAATTACCTGATATACCACTTCGTTTCGTTGCAATGAAAAGAGCCGTAGCTAATATTATACAGAACGCCTTACGTTACTCTGACAGCGATATAGATATTACTACAGGGATCTCAAATGATAGAAATACAGTATATTTCTGTGTATGTGACTCTGGTCCGGGTATTCCTGAAGATGAAATTGAACACTTGTTTCAACCTTTTACCCAAGGTGATAAAGCACGAGGAACGGAAGGAAGCGGTTTAGGTTTAGCAATAATTAAGAAAATAGTTAATACACATGGTGGGGATATTCAATTAACAAATCGAGAAGAAGGTGGTTTGTGTGCAAAGGTGTTATTGCCGATTAAGTAAACCTTATCACCCGTATTATTTTAGCTTAATCTCTGCGTTATTAGTTTCCCGTTTCTTAGTACAATCTGAACATAAAAAAGCCGCTAAACTATAAAGTTAAGCGGCTTTTTATTTCAAATATTTTTATACGTAGACGTTATAGTTGAGGCCCGGCTTTTACTAATGATTGACCATTGTCAGTATCAGTAAATTTGTCAAAGTTATTAACGAAACGTTTAGCTAAATCAGCTGCCTTGCTATTCCATTCTTCTTTGTCAGTGTAAGTATCACGAGGGTCAAGAATATCACCTTCAACACCATCAATGTTAGTTGGAATTTCTAGATTAAATAAAGGTAGAACTGTGGTTTCAGCACTATCAATTGAGCCATCAAGAATTGAATCAATAATTGCACGAGTTGCTTTTATTGAGATACGTTTACCTGTGCCATTCCAGCCAGTATTAACTAAATAAGCTTCAGCTCCTACCGCTTGCATACGTTTACGTAAAACTTCTGCGTATTGCGTTGGGTGTAAGCTAAGGAACGCTGCACCAAAACAACTTGAGAATGTAGGTGTAGGTTCGGTTATGCCACGCTCAGTTCCGGCTAATTTCGCTGTAAAACCAGACAAAAAGTAATATTCAGTTTGTGCTGGAGTTAGTTTTGATACCGGAGGTAAAACACCAAAAGCATCAGCAGTTAAGAAAATAACTTTTTTCGCATGACCAGCACGAGAAATAGGCTTAACAATATTCTCAATATGATCGATTGGGTATGAAACACGTGTATTTTCAGTTTTTGAGTTATCGTCAAAATCAATTTTGCCGTTTTTATCAACAGTCACGTTTTCTAATAATGCATTGCGACGGATAGCATTGTAGATATCTGGTTCATTTTCTTTACTTAAGTTGATGGTTTTAGCATAACAACCACCTTCAAAATTGAAAACACCATTATCATCCCAACCGTGTTCATCATCACCGATAAGTTGACGTTTAGGATCTGTCGAAAGTGTTGTTTTACCTGTGCCAGATAAACCAAAAAATACGGCTACATCACCTTCTTTACCAACGTTAGCACTACAGTGCATCGAAGCAATACCTTTTAAAGGTAATAGGTAGTTCATCATTGAGAACATACCTTTCTTCATTTCTCCGCCGTACCAAGTACCGCCGATTAATTGAATTTTTTCAGTGAGGTTAAATGCAACAAAGTTTTCAGAGTTAAGACCTTGTTCTTTCCATTTATCGTTGGTGGTTTTTGCACCATTCATAACGATGAAATCAGGTTCGTAATCTTTCAGCTCTTCATCCGAAGGGCGAATAAACATATTTTTAACAAAGTGAGCTTGCCATGCAACTTGCGTGATAAAACGTACTTTTAAACGCGTATCGTCATTTGCACCACAGTATGTATCAACAACAAATAAGCGCTGTTTAGAAAGTTGAGTTGTCACTAATGATTTTAAGTGATCCCAAGTTTCTTGTGTCATAGGTTTGTTATCATTCTTACCTTGATCTGACCACCAAACAGTATCACGACTCGTATCATCGCGAACAATGTACTTATCTTTAGGTGAGCGACCTGTAAAAATACCCGTGTCGACATTAACCGCGCCAAGCTCGGTTTCTACGCCTTTATCAAAACCTGTAAGTTCAGATTTTGTTTCTTCAGCAAAAAGTAACTCATAAGATGGGTTATAAACAACCTCGGCAACATCATTGATGCCATATACAGATAAATCAATTGAGCTTTCTAAAGAAGCCATAGCGAATACTCTCCTAAAAGTATGACGGTGAACATTAAAGTATGTTAAACATTTTTGAGAGCGCAATTTTAGGCGATTAATGATCAAAACGAAAGTAAAATTTCTTTCGTTGTGAAAGTTTTCACTATAACTTTCATTTATAGTAGTGTGGCATAATAAAAAGTGATTAAGTATTTATGCACTTTTTTATATTTGCCTAACATGTAGGATTGGCTTTTATTGTTAAATAACAGTCATTTGATTTTTATAATGAAAAGGTTATTTATTGAATGACTATAGATTATGCAACTGATTTGCATAATCTATAAGTTGAATTTACTTATGAAAAGTAGAGAAAATAAATAAATAAATGTTTTGTTGCGTAAGAAAATAATTACTAATGAAAGTTACACAACAGGATAATTTAACAATTATTCCACATAGTTTGGAGTTATATTATTTAATTTCAATACGTTACTTGTATATGTAACCGGAGAATTAAAAAATATCCGTGTCATTGGTCTCATTATCGTCATCTGAACCGTCAAGTATTTCACTACTATTGTCTTGTGTTACATACTCTGTAGGGGCTGTTCCTAATTGAAAATATTCAAAATAACTGCTTTTATCTGTTTTATTTGTAAGTTTACCGGTAGCTTTATCAATACGTACTGAAACTATATCAACAGGTTGATCAAAAGATTCTTCTGGGTAATCCTTCAATGCTACTTCCATAAAATTAATCCATGCAGGTTGAGCTGATTTTGCTCCTGCTTCAAGACCTGTAATCTGTTGCTTTCCTAGATTACTATTTGAGATAGTCTTACCCAAGTTTCTACCTGGATCATCGAAGCCTATCCAAGATGTTGTGACTAATCGACGGCTAAAGCCAGAAAACCACGCGTCTTTTGATTGGTTTGTTGTACCTGTTTTCCCTGCAATATCTTTTCTCTCTAAAGTTTGTGCTCTCCAACCCGTTCCACGCCAAATAGGCTTTACCTGCCAGTCGAATCCCCAAATTGCTGCATTAAGCGCTTGAGTAACTAAGAAAGCATTTTGTGGACTGATAACTCGCTCAGCTTTAATGAAAGGTAAGTTAGTTTCTTCTGCGGAGATGTTTGAGATATGATTAACTTTGTCTTGGTTATCTTCATCATCACAAAATTCACAGGCAATAGCTGGGTTTGCTTGAAATAGAACCTTACCGAAAGAATCTTCTATTCTGTCTATCAAATAGGGTTGGACCAAAAAACCACCATTAGCAAAAGTAGCAAACCCCGCAGCAACCTCTAAAGGAGTTAATGACGCTGAACCAAGCGCAAGTGATTCATTATGTGGTAAGTCATGTGGTGCAAAACCAAATGATGCAAGATGAGGAATAATTCTGTCGAGACCTACAGATCTCAACAAGCGAACGGCGATAACATTTTTAGATTGTGCTAATGCTAAACGAACCCGAATGTCTCCATCATAAGTAGGCGGTGAATTTTTTGGACGCCATACAATGCCCGAACTTCGGTCCCATTGATTAATCGGCGCGTCATTTACTAATGTAGCCAGAGTAAAACCATTATCCAAAGCTGCAGAGTAAATGAAAGGTTTTATGTTCGACCCTACTTGGCGTTGCGCCTGTGTTACTCGGTTAAATTGGCTTTGCTTAAAGCTGAATCCACCTACTGCTGCTTTTATAGCGCCGTTATCGGGTGACAAAGACACTAGAGCAGAACTGACTTGTGGAAGTTGACTTAATTTATAACCCTCTTCGGTTTCTATAACAAAAACAACGTCACCATATTTCAATATTTCATTTGCAACTTTAGGCACCGGACCTTGTATTTCATCGTTGATGAATTCTCGTGCCCATGACATACCTTGCCAAGAAATTTCTCCATCTATTAGTATTTTTTGATTATTATTATCAATATCAAAAAGTTTAATATTTGCAGATTGTTCAACAACATTAGTTATAACTGCAGGGATGAGTGTTTTATAACTCTTTATTTTTTGGAGTGCTTCAATAATTTCATTATCATCAAGTTGATTTGATAAACCATCTCGGTCTATGTCTTTATTGATTTTGCTTTGTTCTTGTCGTAAAGATTTAATAGCACCACGATAGCCATGACGTAAATCATAGGAAAGCATGTTGTTTACAACTGCTTCTTTTGCTGCATTTTGGAAAGTTGAATTAACCGTTAAATAAACTTTGTATCCGCCGGTGTAAGCTTGCTCTTTCCCGTAGAGTTCAATCATTTCTTGGTTAGCCATTTCGGCAATGTAAGGGGCGTTCAACTCGATTTTGGCACTGTGCCTTTTACCAGTAATAGGCGCATTGTTTGCTTCAGACCATTCTTCAGAATTGATATATCCAGCGGTGAACATACGCTGCAATACAATAGAACGATTAGCTTTGGCATTCTTTGGAGATCGTATGGGGTTCTTCGTAGATGGTGCTTTTGGTAAGCCAGCAATAACCGCTATTTGAGCTAATGTTAGATCTTTGACATCTTTACCATAATAAACTTGGGCTGCTGCGCCAAATCCAAAACTTCTATGTCCTAACGGAATTTTATTCATGTAAAGCGCGAGTATTTCATCTTTAGTTAATAAACTTTCAATATGAAAAGACAAAAATATTTCACGGATTTTACGTGTATAAGTAACTTCTCGAGTTAAGAAAAAATTACGAGCGACTTGCATAGTAATTGTACTTGCACCGCCTTTATTTTTCCCCATTAATTTACCTATAACCGCTCTTCCCATTCCTATTGGGTCGACACCAAAATGCAAGTAGAAACGATCGTCTTCACTGGCTAAAATAGCGTTAATAAGTTGCTGTGGGAATTCATTAAGTGTTAAAGGAATACGTTTTTTTTCACCAAACTGATTAATTAACTTACTATCAGCACTGAAGATTTGCATTGGCGTTTGCCATTGCATGTCTTTTAATGAGTTAATATTGGGTAACTCACTCCTCATTGAGAAATATAAAGCGGCTAAAGACAAACAAGCTAAAATGACTAAAATTAGCCCTGCTTTTATGAGACGTTTAAATGAAAGCATTAAATTTTCTCTCAATATTGGACAAAGAAACGATTAATAACACTAGTATATCCTGTAAAAGCATGTAATAAATGTATTTATCATAAATTTGTGCCTAATATATACCAATGTAATTAAGTTTATTTTCACCAACTTATTTTAGATTGTGTTGTTATAAGTAAGTTTACTCATTCAGTGGGATGTTATGTTCAGCCGTTTTTTTAAAAAAAATACATCTTTAATCGTTGGTATTGATATTGGTTCACATTCAGTAAAAGCGGTTTTGATAAGCCAAGATGACAATGGCTATGTTCTTGAAGCTCTAGCAACAGAGGCTATGCCTCGAGGCGCCATCATTGATCGTGAAATTCAAGATATTGATGTGGTAGGTAAAGTTGTAGCGAAAGTAAGAAAGAAAATCACATCAACAGTTAATCTTGCTGCTGCAGCAGTTTCCGGACAAACGGTTATCACTAAAGTGATATATATGGATGTCAATTTGTCAGAGCATGAACTTGCTAGTCAAATTGAAATTGAAGCTGATAGCTTAATTCCATACCCTTTAGATGAAGTTCGCTTGGATTTCGAAAAACTTGATATAAATGAATCAGACCCTTCTAAGGTTAACGTTTTATTGAGTGCGGCCCGCACTGAGTCGGTGGAAGCAAGAGTCGCCGCTTTAGAAGTTGCTGGATTTCAAACGAAAGTTGTTGATGTTGAGTCATACGCGGTTAGTCGAGCTTACGACCTGAGTTTATCGCAATTGCCAGATGACGCTAAAGACAAAACTGTTGCTATTGTTGATGTTGGCGCTGTAATGACTTTATTTTCAGTAACCGATTCAGGTAAGCATATTTATAGTCGAGATCAACTTTTTGGTGGAGAACAATATACACGTTCAATTGTGTCTTATTACAACCAAACTTTTGAAGAAGCAGAACATGCAAAAATCACGAATGACTTACCTCCGAATTACACATTTGAGGTTTTAGGGCCATTTCATACCATCTTTACTCAACAAATTCGCCGAGCAGTTCAAATGTTCTTAACATCCAGCGGTAAAGTTAAGGTTGATTATATTATTGTCTCTGGAGGTAGTGCTAATGTAGAAGGCCTTGAGGCATTGCTAACCGAAGAGTTAGGTATTCATACTATTATTGCTAATCCTTTTAAATCAATGACTATATCGGAAAGTATTGATCAAGAAGTGTTGGATAAAACAGCATCTCAATATATGGTTGCTGCAGGTTTAGCATTAAGGAGTTTTGTGTCATGGCATTTATAAATTTACTTCCATGGCGAGAAGAAGCTGAAAAAGCTAAAGAACGTCAGTATTTCACTATACTAACGGTTGTTGCTGTTGTAGCTTTTGCTATTGTGTTTATTATTAGCCAATTTTATCAAATGCGTGTTGATGGTCAAAATACACGTAATCAGTTTTTAAATAACGAAATCCAAATTTTAGATTCACGTATTGTTAAAATCAGAAATTTAAATGAAAAGAAAAAAGAATTACAAAAAAGAACGGGGGTTGTCGAACAACTTCAACGTAGTCGAAATGTTGGTACACAAGTCTTTGATGAAATAGCAAAAATAGTGCCTAACGGTGTTTATCTTACAAGTTTAGAAAAGCAAGGGAACAGCATTAATATTATTGGGAAAAGTGAATCAAATAATCATCTTGCTAATATGATCCGTGAAATAGAACGCTCTTTATTATTTACCGATGCAATATTAGAATCAATCACGACTAATAGTACACAGAGTAAATTGCTAAGTGACTTTAAAATGCGAGTGCGGATTAAAGGACTGATGAACGAAGGCGAAGATGGACAAGTGAACAAAAATGGAGGTAAGTCATGAATATAGACTTCTCCGATTTTTTCGAACAATTCGAGGGATTAGAAGCCGATAACATTGGACAGTGGCCAGAGGTTGCGAAAATAACATTGGCGGTCTTTTTAGCGGTAGTTGTGTTTGTTTTAGGTTACCTTTTCTTAATAAGTGACAAGATAACGCAGTTAGATCGAAGTGCTGCTGAAGAAGTGTCACTTAAAAGCCAGTACCAAGCAAAATATCATGCAGTTGCAAATTTAGAATTATTTGAACAGCAAATGAAAGAAGCCGAAGCGCTATTTGCTAATCAATTGAGACGTTTGCCTGAAAGCCATGAAACTCCAGGATTACTTGATGATATTACCTTTGTAGGCACAACAAGCGGGCTTAAATTTGTAAAACTTAATTGGCAACCAGAAATAACGCGCGAAATTTATATTGAACTCCCTATAGATATAGAGGTGGTTGGTTCTTATCACGAATTTGGTAATTTCGTTAGTAAAATAGCTGGGTTGCCGCGTATAGTCACACTTCATGATTTTGATGTAAATATGAAAAAAACTGCAAATGGTTTGCTAAGTTTAAAGTTGCAAGCAAAAACCTATCGTTATCGAGAGGCGGAAGAAAAGTGAAAAAATTATTCGTGTTGATGATAGTTATTATTGGAACTAGCGGTTGTTTCGATGATACGAGTGATTTGCATACTCATATTGCTAAAGTAAAATCTATGACACCAAATGTAATTGAGCCTATGCCTGCCGTTCCAAAATATGGTCACTTTGATTATTCAGCTCAAGCGTTACGAAGTCCGTTTGATGAGCCAAAAGCTGAAGCTATTCAACAAAAAATTCAGCAAATGTCAGGATGCTTAAGCCCTGATCCTCGAAGACGAAAACAACCTTTGGAGAAGTTTTCATTAAGCAATTTATCAATGCGAGGCACATTAGGTGAACAAGGTGTTATTTGGGCACTTGTTGAAGCTTCTGATGCAACATTACATCGAGTGGCTGTAGACAGTTATTTGGGGTTGAATAATGGTCGAATTACGATTGTTAATCAATTTGATGTTAAAATAATAGAGTTAATTCCTGATGGCACTGGTTGTTGGGTAGAACGTGAAACAACTATTAAAATGATTAGGTCAGGTACAGAGGGGCAAGGGAAGTAATGTTGCTATTTAATAAAATGAAAAGTTATCACTCAATGAAAATATATGTAATGCGAAGTTTTATCACGGCAGTGATGCTTTATTCTTTTGCTTGTTCGGCATGGTCTAGTGATCTGATAGGTATTAAATATAATACTTTACAAAATGATGAAATAGAATTGCAGTTTGAACTAACGGAAAAAATCGTTAATCAGCCTGAAATGACAACATCGATGAATCCAGCTCAAATAAAAATCACTTTTGATGCTGAAAAGTTTAACGATAATTTATTGAAAACCACTATTGAACACGCAGGTGTTAATCATATTACTGTTCAAAAGTTAAGAGGACAAGTCGTTGCTACAGTTCACTTAGATCAACTTTCAGTTTTTGATATAGAACAAAATGGGCATGTATTTTCATTAACACTTAATAAAGGTGTTAATGATTCACCTGTTACCCAAGTTAACCCTTTAGGTAATAATTTTATTAATAATATTGCTTCATTAGATTTTCGTAATGGTGAAAATGATGAAGCACAAGTTCTTGTTTATCTTGATGACAGTATGGTCGCCGTTGATGTCACAGATAAATTGGGTAAGTTATATATAGAATTCCATAATACGCAAATTATTGATGACCTACTTTACAAATTAGATGTTACAGATTTTGGTACCTTAGTTACAGGTATTGAAACATTTAGAGATGGCCGAAACGCAAAACTTATCGTAGATATTAATAGTGACTTTACATTTAAACATCAACAACTTAATAACGTATTCTCACTTACTGTTGTAAAAAATGAAAAAGCTCCTGGTTATTTAGAAGAAGATGCAGACTTTAGTGGTCGCGCTATTTCTCTAAATTTCCAAGACATTCCTGTCCGTACAGTCTTACAAATTATTGCTGATTATAACGGCTTTAACTTAGTCACTAGTGATACAGTTTCTGGAAATGTTACATTACGCTTAGATGGTGTTCCTTGGGACCAAGCTCTTGATATTATATTAAAAGTCAAAGGGTTAGATAAACGTATGGATGGCAATATTTTAATGGTTGCTCCTAGTGACGAACTTTCAGCCCGTGAAGCGCGTGATTTACAAGCCAAGCAACAAGTTGCTGAGCTTGCTCCGCTATATACTGAATATGTTCAAGTTAATTACGCCGAAGCATCAGACTTTGCCGAGTTAATTAAAAATGAATCTAACAGTATTTTATCAATACGAGGCAGTGTCAGTGTCGATGAAAGAACGAATACGTTATTGATTCGTGATACGGCTAAAAGTATTGAAGACATTAGAAGAATGGTAAATGTTTTAGATATTCCTGTACGTCAAGTTATTATAGAAGCACGTATGGTAACGGTTAAAGACAGTATAAATGAAGAATTAGGTATCCGCTGGGGCGTTACTGATACTGATAGTGAATTTGCTACATCAGGCACATTAGAAGGAGCAGATACTGCCGGTGGTGGTATTGTCCCTGATTTATCTGACAGATTGAATGTGAATTTACCTGTGGCAAACCCTGCTGCAAGTCTTGCATTTCAAGTAGCGCGACTAGCAGACGGCACAATCTTAGATCTTGAGTTGAGTGCTATGGAGAAAGAGAACAAAGGTGAAATCATTGCTAGCCCAAGAATTACAACGGCCAATCAAAAACAAGCCTATATTGAGCAAGGGGTAGAAATACCTTACCAAGAAGCTTCTTCAAGTGGCGCAACAACGACTCAATTCAAAAAAGCAGTGCTGAGTTTAACCGTTACACCTCATATTACGCCTGACGACCGTATTATTCTTGATTTAATTGTGACTCAAGATACTGTGTCTACTGTTCAAAATGGTTCAGCACCAGGAATTGATACACAACGAATAGGTACTCAAGTATTAGTTAACAATGGTGAGACGATCGTACTTGGCGGAATTTATCAACAAGCCATTATTAGTACGGTATCAAAAGTACCTGTTTTAGGAGATATTCCTTATTTCGGTTGGCTATTTAGGAATAGCAACAACTTTAATGAGAAAAAAGAACTATTAATTTTTGTGACACCGCGCATCGTAACCGAGCGTTTTTAAAGAACTTTGTGAGTTATTGAGGATTTTAATTTATTTTTCGCCTTAGTTAACTTGCAATTTACACCGAACAATTGCGATAATTACGCCCTTAAAATTTTCGGAGGGGGTTCCCTCATATTTGTAAACGTAATTATTTATACGAGCTAAAGTTAATCTAATGGCAGAAAAACGTAATATTTTCCTTATAGGCCCTATGGGCGCTGGTAAAAGCACAATTGGTAGAGAATTAGCTGATAGGCTACATCTTGAATTTTTTGACTCTGATCAGGAAATAGAACGCCGAACAGGTGCAGACATCGCATGGGTTTTTGATCTTGAAGGCGAAGAAGGCTTTCGTAAAAGAGAAGAAGGTGTGATTGAAGACCTAAGCGAGAAACAAGGTATTGTTTTAGCTACCGGTGGTGGATCAGTGATTAGCACACAAGTGCGTAATCGTTTATCTGCACGCGGTATCGTCGTTTATCTAGAAACAACGATAGACAAGCAAGTGGCTCGTACGCAACGCGATCGCAAACGTCCATTATTGCAAACTGAAGAAGAACCACGCACAGTACTTGAAAACCTTGCAGTAGAACGCAATCCTTTATATGAAGAAATTGCTGATGTTATTGTAAAGACTGATGATCAAAGTGCTAAAGTTGTTGCCCACAAAATTGTTGAACGCTTAGATTTCTAATAAGCGATCAGCACTCCCAATAAGACCCAAACATGACAACGCTAAATGTTGAGCTCGGAACACGCAGTTATCCCATCTATATTGATAGTGGGCTATTGAACGATAATAGTCTGCTAACTCAACATATCCGCGGTAAACGGGTATGTATAGTTTCGAATAATATTGTTGAACCTCTTTATCTTGCTAATTTGAAAGCCAAGTTATCAGATTTTCAAGTTGATGAAATTATATTGCCAGATGGCGAAGCACAAAAATCATTAGCAAATTTTGATGTGATCATGTCGCATTTATTGGCGAATGGTCATGGTCGAGATTCAACATTAGTTGCTTTAGGTGGTGGTGTTATTGGAGATATCACTGGTTTTGCTGCAGCATGTTACCAGCGTGGTATAAACTTTATTCAAGTGCCAACTACATTACTATCACAGGTCGATTCTTCTGTTGGAGGAAAAACAGCGGTTAATCACCCTCTGGGTAAAAATATGATTGGCGCTTTTTATCAACCGAAAGCAGTTCTTATTGATATTGATAGTTTAGATACCTTACCTATTCGCGAATTTAATGCAGGAATGGCTGAAGTCATCAAATACGGCATTTTGGGTGATGGCGATTTTTTTACTTGGTTAGAAAATCATATTGATAAAATTCAATCAGGTGATAAAGATACCCTCATTGAAATGGTTAAAACTTGCTGTCAATGTAAAGCAGATATTGTTGCAGCAGACGAAACTGAAGCCGGGGTTCGTGCATTATTAAACTTAGGTCACACTTTTGGACATGCCATCGAAGCAGATCAAGGTTATGGTAACTGGCTACATGGCGAAGCAGTAGCTACTGGCATGGTACTTGCCTCTAAGTTATCAGTAGCATTGAATTTGCTTGAAGCGTCAGATCTTCGTCGTATAGAAACTTTAATTGCCGCGTTTGATTTACCACTAATCGCTCCTGAAAATATGGGGTTTGAAGAATTTATTTGTCATATGCGTCGTGACAAGAAAAATTTGGCAGGTGTATTACGTTTAATCGTACCTACTGCTATTGGTCAATCAGAAATGCGTGATGATATTAGTGAGGACATGCTTCAGCAAATTCTGTAATTTTTAATACAGAATAGGTGAAACATGTCTGCACAAGCACATGACATAGAATATAACGCTCCACAAAGTGTTACCACAATTAGCGCTAATGCGCGCGTTGACTATATTTTACGCTTTTCAAAACATGCTGTTTTGGTTGTTGATCAAGACGCGAATGTTTATTCTCAGGTAGCAAGTCAATTCCTTGGTTCTTTAGCTACAGATCACAATGCGGCATTCATTGCCATCTCACCTAAACTAAATGATATACAAATTCGTTGTCGTATTGTTGAACAACTATTCGCAGATACATTATTTGATCCAGAACAGTCATTGGCCGTCAGCTTAATTAATTTGGCGAAGCAAGAAAAGCAAGCGATTGATATTGTTATTGAACATGCTCAGTTTCTTTCTGTTCAGATTTTACATGAATTATGTCAATTAACCGACATAGCTAAAAAAGCAAATTATGCGATTAGCGTTCTTATGCTTGGTACACTTCAAACGGGTCTTGTACTTGTAAATAATAAATCGTTGTTTCATAAAAAAATCTCTGTGTTATCTGGAGAAACCGGACAGTTATTACCTTTGAATGCTAAGGTATTCAAAATAAGTAAGCCCTTTTTTGAATTCACTCGTTTTAACAAGTGGATGTTGGCTTTTATTAGTTTTGTGATTTGTTTAGGATTAACGGGTTATTGGTTATTTCAGCAAGATGTTTTTAGTGTAAAAACAAAAATGAACTTACAAGCGGTAACGGCTAATTCCACAAATATTGTTTCAGCATATAGAGAAAAGAAGGTAAGTCCTTCAGCAAATACAGAAGATATTTTTCTTTCGTTAACTACCCCAAAACAGCAAAAAACCGAAATTAAAATTGTAGCTGCACAGCCTATTGATATTGTTCAAGCAATAGTTGGTATTGAGCAAGGCTTTGTTGAATTAACCGAACCTAAAGTCATTAATAAAACTAATCGCTTTGTATCTTTTCTTGATAAGGAACCTGTTATTAAAGATGACATTGCAGCAACATTTAAATCGAAATCCACTCAACTCGATGCATTACAAGTTATAACACCTGAAAGTAATACAACACGACCATTAGTTAAACCAGAGGTAATTAAGAGTAAAAGTATTACTAATTCGATTGAAAGCGTTGGCGACGAGGCCAGTTATTATATTTCTGCACAGGCGGGATTTGTTATTCAAATTTCTGGTTTTACACGGCTTCCTGCCTACCAAAAATTTCTACCAGATTTTGAAAGCATGAACATTAAGAGCTATTACAGGCTACTTAATCAACAAACGATGTTGATGATAACCTCAGAGGCGTTTCAAACACGTTTGGCTGCTGAACAAGCTCTTAGTTTACTACCAAGTGCAATTCAAACATATCAGCCATGGATAAAGTCTGTTGAAGCAATTAATAATGAAATCAATGCTTATCAACGCTCCCAATAATGCGCTAATCAGGATACAATTCGTTTTCTTTTTTAAATGTCATATTTAAGCATCACACTTAAGTAATTAGTTTTAAGGCAAATGGGTTAAATGATCAAAAAGCATCGAGCATTCTTAAAGTGGGCTGGCGGAAAATACGCCCTCAGTGATGTTATTAATAAGATGCTACCCAAAGGTGAGCGTTTAATAGAACCTTTCGTTGGAGCGGGTTCAGTGTTTTTAAACAGTAAATTTGAACACTACATATTGAATGATATCAACCAAGACTTGATCAACCTTTATAATATTCTTAAAGAAAACCCTCAGCAGTTTATCAAAGATGCGGCAGAATATTTCACGCCAGAATATAATCAAGCAGAAGTTTATTATCAGCTGCGTAAAGACTTCAACGCGAGTAGTGATAGCTATTTTCGCTCTCTTGTTTTTCTTTATATGAATCGTCACGGTTATAATGGCTTATGCCGTTATAATAAGTCGGGAGGTTACAACGTTCCGTTTGGAAAATATAAACGTCCCTACTTCCCTGAAAACGAAATGTTATTTTTTGCTGAAAAAGCAAAGAAAGCAACATTTGTTTGTGAAGGATACCGAGAAACATTTGAACGAGCGAAAAATGGTGATGTAATTTACTGTGATCCACCTTATGTTCCATTAAGTAAGACGGCTAGTTTTACAAGTTATGCCGGTAATGGTTTTGGTTTGGATGAACAAGCTGATTTAGCAAATGCTGCGGAAGAAGTAACAAAGAAACATAAAATATCTGTGTTGATCAGCAATCATGACACTATCTGGACACGTAAAATATACGAACATGCTAATAAGCAAAAAACCATACAAGTAGCGCGTACGATAAGTCGTTCCACAAGTAAGCGTACTAAAGTTGCTGAGTTGATGGTGCTTTATAAGTAAAGCCGTCTAAGGTAAAACTAAAGATACCACAGCAATTAGTACACCGATAAAAAGTGCGGCACCAATAATACCTGCAATGATGAAGTGGCTTAACTTTCCTTGGTTGAAATCTCGCTCTCGATTACTATCACTTTGAACACCAAAAAATGCAGCACCGACACTTTTAGCTGTCTCTTTAAAACTACTCGTATTATCAGGAGTCGAAGATTTATTTAATGAGTCTTTATTTTGCATCATAAGCTTTGTTGTAAAGTGATAAAAATATAATCGCTTAATTTACCGGGTAAAACAACCTTGGGGTAGAAAACATTACATATTCGAACATACCTTTATTTTCGTCGAAAAAATAATAAAGATAAAGGGTGCTTGAGTCCTTAAAACGGGATATATTTTTGACAGAGAAATTTAGCTGGTCTACATTAAATTGTATATTTGTCTAATTTGCTGTTAATAATAAGAAAAAGGATTTTCAATTGAATACGGATTTATTAAATTATGTTAACTTTCCTGCTTTAATCATCAATGAAGATGGAACAGTAGTCAGTCGTAGCAAACACATCAAAAAAAAATACCATATCAACGAAGGAGATGACTTCTTTGCTTTATGTGATAGTCAAATTAGCTTCTCTGAATTCATTCTCAATTTCTCAAATATGCCGCTAGGCTCAAACGATAAATGTTTAACGCATTTTAGTTTTATCAAAACCAATATAGAAGTTTATGTCAGCGTTATAAGTAAGGACCCCATCCTTTTTCTGATTGAATATAGTGCTGCACTTCTTCAGGATTCTACCATTGAAGATTTGGTTGATCACTCGGATAACTTATTATCTTTAGTTGATAAAGATTACCATTATCTATCAGTTAACGAACAATATAGCCATAAATGGGGAATGTCAAAATCTGATATTATTAACCAACATGTTTCAACCATATTAGGTGAAGAAGCTTTTAATAAAGTGGTAAAAAAAGAGCTGGATTTATGTTTTTCTGGGAAAGTGAGAGCCTATACTGATTGGTTTTATTCAGAAAAAAAGAAGCAAATGCTCTTTTTAAAAGTTGTTTATCAACCTGTTTTTGACAACGATTCTGATCGCGTTAAATCTGTAGCAGTAACCGTAACTGATATTACGGATATTCAAGTACAGAATGAAAAACTAACAGACCAAGCCTTTCACGACTCATTAACGGCTTTAGATAATAGGCATGCATTAATTGAATATTTTGAAAAAATTTCAGTAACATTAACGCGAAATGATAGTTACAGCTTAGTGATAATTGACTTAGATAATTTTAAACGAGTAAATGATTCATATGGACATAATGTTGGTGATGAGTTGTTAAAAGCTTTTGCTGTTAACCTAAAAAACACCTTACGAACTGATGATTTTTGCTGTCGATGGGGAGGGGATGAATTTGTTCTTTTACTTGCTCAAGGGCAAAAAGGACAAACATTGGAAACAGCTAAAAATAATATCAATGAGCGTTTTAAGGAACTACAAGAGAAAATCTACCATGTAGGAGCGCACCAATTATCATTAACCTTCTCATTTGGCTTAGCGTTTTTTCCTGAGCAATCTAAAAGTTTAGAGCAATTAATTTCAATTGCTGATAGCAAAATGTACAGTGAAAAAAACCTTCAAAAGATAACTTAGTTTTTAATAAAGCGCTTGTGAATCAAGCGCTTTAACGTTTTATTTTATCTACTTAATAATTATGATAAAAGCCATAAGTTTCGTTTATTTTACGATGTTGTTTATCAGCCCAAATATAATATTCTTGATCTTCTAATTGGCTAGCTGCTGCTTTATCTAACAAAATAACCGCATTTTCATGCATTTGTAACGCTGAAGCTGGGCACATGGCTGATAAAGCGCCAGTGATCATATCTTTGACAGCTTTCGCTTTATTTTCACCCGTAGCCATTAATAATACATATCGTGCATCCATAATCGTAGCAATACCCATAGTCATTGCCATCGAGGGTTGTTCTTCACCTTCTTTGAATAATCTACTATTGTCGGTCAGTGTTTGTTGAGTTAATGTTTTGATACGTGTACGAGATGACAAGCTTGATGTAGGCTCGTTGAAACCAATATGACCATTAGCACCAATCCCTAAGATTTGTAAATCTATGCCACCTAATGATTTTATATTATCTTCGTAGCTGAGCCCTTGAACACGAGGATTTTGTTCATTATTGCAAGTAGGTAAAAAAGTATTTTTTTGATCTATATCTACATGATCAAATAAATTTTCCTTCATAAAACTACGGTAACTTTGTGAGTTGTCTGCATTAATGTTGTGGTATTCATCAAGGTTAAATGAAGAAACATTGCTAAAGCTAAGGCCAGCAGTTTTATGTTTGTTTACTAATTGTTTGTAAAGGCTAATTGGAGTACTACCGGTAGCAAGACCTAGAACAGGTTTTGCTTTTTTCGTGATTAATTCGCTAACCCAATGTGCAGCATTCTCTGCAACTTGTTCAGCATCATCAAAAATAATTATTTGCATGTAAAATCCTTAAAATTTAATTTAATTTGGTATAAATTTATAATTTCACTAACGGATGCAAATATATATTGTGATGAAAATCGGCTTTTTAGTTTAGCTAAAAACATTTTTTTATAATGTTTTAAGTATCTTAGCTACGCTGCCGCTTATTTTTGAATCAACACAGGTTGAATTGTACTACGGTGAGAAGGTTTTTGCACTTTCTTTAAATAATAGGGATAAAGCCAGTAATACACATTACTGGCTTTACTTGTTGTTATAAGTCGATATCAACAGCATATGAAATAACAAATTTCATATCATCATTATCCATATCTGTATCAGATACTGCAAAGGTGAAACCACCTTTACTTAAGCTAACACTGTAATCGTTATAGTCTTCAGCAACCATAGCGTCATCGAAAGAATAATCACCTAAATGAAAGGCTAATGTTAATCCATCAGCGATTTCAAACTCTGCGTCAGCCGAAATATATAAGCTTGCGTCAGCAAATGCAGCACCGTCATCATTATTAATTCCGTAGCTGGCTGATACTGAAAAATATGAGTAAGACAATGAACCGTATACTTCACCAAAATCATATTCGTTTGTCGTATCAGTTTGTGCTGAATCTGGGTAGGCATAATAGATATAACCTACATCGTAACCAACTTCTTCACTTAACTGACCGCTAAAACCTAAGTAAAAATCTAGTTCAGCGCTAGCATCGTCACCAAAATCAATATTTGAAGCCCAAGTTCCAGCATAAAAGCCTGAGTCTGCTGCGTAATCGATTCCACCTGAAATAGCTGCAGCGTTACCTGTTTGGCTTACACCACGCCATAAATAATTACTGGTAGCAGCAACATTAGCTGATAAACCTTCAACAGCAGATGCTTGTGTTGATAACAATGAAGTTGCGGCCATTAAAGATGTAAGTGATAGTGATATTAGTGTCTTTTTCATGAGAGTCTCTTTATATAGTTATATTTTTATGTTTAATATTTTAGTGCTAACCCTACATTGCAAGGTAGATGCCTGAGCGACCAAGTATGAGGATAAAATTTTTATCCTTTTAATTCAGTTGGTTGAGCTTATTTTGTTTTTTGCAGAATTTAATGACTATTTAAAACGGTCTGTTTTGGTGCAAGGATAAAATTTACGCTCACAAAAAGAGCATGAAATAGTGATTATGGGGTGATAGGTATTTCATTAATAAATTTACCCTTTAATTAGGGGCAATTGGAATATGAGCAATAAATAATACTAACTTCGAATTTAAGCTACCTCTCTCCATTAGATATCAAACCTTGGCATTTTTAAGTCATTTCAGCTAAATAGTAAGTGTATGAATGAATCTATCTATAGAGTTTTCCCTTAGGTCGTTGTTATAATGCGACCAATATTCTAATAAGGTTTGTCTATGTCTTCATTTTTAATTGCTCCTTCCATTTTATCTGCTGATTTCGCACGTTTAGGTGATGATGTTGCTAAGGTTATAGCTGCCGGTGCTGATGTTGTGCACTTTGATGTAATGGATAACCATTTTGTACCTAACTTAACGTTTGGCCCGATGATTTGTCAGTCTCTACGTGATTACGGTATAACGGCACCCATTGATGTACATTTAATGGTGAAGCCAGTTGACAGTTTAATACCTGGTTTTGCTAAAGCAGGTGCCGATATTATTACGTTTCATCCTGAAGGCAGTGATCATATTGACCGTACTCTGCAGTTGATTAAAGATCACGGTTGTAAAGCTGGGCTCGTTTTAAATCCAGCGACACCTTTGCATTGCTTAGACTTTGTTATGGACAAGCTCGATGTCATCTTACTGATGTCGGTTAACCCTGGTTTTGGTGGGCAATCATTTATTCCCACTACGCTAGATAAATTAAGATTAGTAAAAGAGCGCATCATCGCGAGTGGACGAGATATTCGTTTACAAGTAGATGGCGGTGTTAAAGCTGATAATATTGCAGAAATTGCAGAGGCGGGCGCTGATATGTTCGTTGCTGGCTCGGCCATTTTTTCAAAGCCAGATTATAAAGTAGCCATTGATGAAATGCGCAGTGAATTAGCTAAAGCTAACAAATAGATATTTAACAAATTAATTAAAATAAAGGGAAATCATGAGTAAACCTATCGTATTAAGCGGCTGTCAGCCATCAGGTGATTTAACCATTGGTAATTATTTAGGTGCGTTAAAACAATGGGTTAGCATGCAGGATAGTCATGAGTGTTATTACATGCTTGTAGATCAACATGCTATTACCGTTCGTCCAAATCCAGAAGATTTGAGAAAAGCGACGCTTGACGGTTTAGCCTTGTATTTAGCGTGTGGCGTTGACCCTGAAAAAAGCACCATATTTATTCAATCGCATGTACCAGAACATGCTCAGCTTAGTTGGGTGTTAAATTGTTACACACAAATGGGTGAGTTGAATAGAATGACTCAATACAAAGATAAATCTCAAAAATCAGAAGCAAACATGAATTCAGGCTTATTTACTTATCCTGTATTAATGGCGGCGGATATTTTACTTTATAATGCTGACCGTGTACCAGTAGGTGATGATCAGAAGCAACATTTAGAATTAGCCCGAGATATTGCTACGCGCTTTAATAATCTTCATGGTGAAACATTTACTGTGCCAGACCCATACATTCCAGAGTTTGGTGCGCGAGTAATGAGCTTGCTTGAACCGACTAAAAAAATGTCTAAGTCGGATACTAATCCAGGCAATTTTATTGGATTGTTAGAAGAGCCTAAAAAAATCAGTAAAAAAATTAAACGTGCTATGACTGATTCTGATGAAGAAGCTAATATTTATTTCAATATTGAAGAGAAGCCTGGTGTATCAAACTTGTTGTCTTTGTTGTCATGTTGTACCGGCGAAACTATTGAGCAGCTAGTGCCTAAATATGAAGATAAAATGTACGGGCATTTAAAAGGTGATGTGGCTAATGCAGTGGTTGCTTTATTAGAGCCCATTCAACAGAGGTATCACGAAATCAGAAATGATCAAGCGTATTTAGATTCAGTAATGAAAGCAGGAGCTGAAAAAGCTTCGGCACGAGCGAGTAAAATATTAGCAAAAGTTTATGATGGTGTAGGTTTTATCCCTCGCCCGTAATAATTAATTAAACCCAATAAAAAGGCTAACGTATATTCGTTAGCCTTTTTATGTTCAGGATGAACGGTATGTCACGTTGCCATGGATGGCAAGGAGTGACGATGTTTCGTTGAAATAACCTATCACTTTTCTTCTTTTGCTGCTTCTTGTGCTTTAGTAAATAACGCTTTGCTATTCTCAATAAAGTCTTGCACATTATTGCTGCTCGTAAATAAATAACTTGGCGCCATTAATGTGGTATTAAAGGCTGGTCGAACGCTAAATTCGGGTTTTTTACTTAACTGAATTAAATAGCTACCACCAAATAACAATAATATCATACAAGCGGCGACTACCGTTCTGCGCTTTTTGGTCATCTGGAAACCAATATGGCAATTAAGCCAAAACAAACAAAAAGCTAATGTTATTGGTAATAAAGAAACAATCATGCCAAAAATAGATTGAGATGAGGCGTTAAAACTCACTAAATTCTCAATAAAGTCACTTACCCACATCAAGTTAAAAAACACAAAACAAATACCTAACTGTCCCCAAAAACGAGCTTCATGTTTGGTTAAATGAGAAACTAACGCAACGCCGGCAGGCCATAGAGTAAACATTAATGTCATGCCAATGGCGGGTACTAATAATCCTGTAAATGTAGCTTCTATTGGGTTGTGAAGATTAAATAACCAACCAGTAACTGTTGCGAAAAGAAAAATGCTTACCGTTAGAAAAGCAGGGTGTCTTGTGAAGTTTAAAATGTTTTCAAATGGACTGAAGCAGATACTTTCCGGAACAGGGTGATCAGGAAAAATAACGCGCATTAAACTTTTTCCAATTAGAAACACTTGCCCTGAATGAACGATGTGTTGATGAACCGCCAATTTTTTTTGTGAAAATTCATCTTCATAGAAACTACCGTTAATAGTATCTTCGTCATTTAACACCCAATGTTCGCCATTAAAATTCAGGCTAAGATGCTGAGCACAAATATGAGGGTCAGCCATAATAATATCATTGTCATAGCCACGGCCAATATTGATGTTATCTTGCAAAAATTTATGTCGAGCTATTAACTTGTGTCCACGCGTAATTTCTTCAATGATTATTTCCATGAGATAGACTCCATAAATTTCTCAGTGAAGTTAAGCGCACTGCCTTGGCTAACACCTGAAATGGTGAAATGGCTGAGTAATGCTTGGTCTCCCTTATCAACAGAAATAGCGACGTATAAAACATCAAATAATTTGGGGAAGTCTTTATAAGCGCGGGTACAAAAAATAGATTTGTTCGTAATTGCTAGATTTGATGGTGTAGTGATGTCGTGTTGGCATTGATATTCAGTGACATCATCTTTACCTGCTTTGTTACCCGATCTTACTTGGTTTAACTGGCGCTCAAATATTTGATAAAATTTTGTATCACTCAACTCCTTTGCCTGCATATAGCGATATTGCATTTCGATTGAACCCGTGAAAAAGTCATTTGATATATATGTATTTTCATCTAAAGAACAGTTGGCTACAACGGCTGATACGATTGCGTCTGCTTTATCTGCATTCGACTCACCCCAACAACGGATAAATGGAATGTTGACTACAGGGATTAAACCTTCACCTAATGGTCGCATTTGCCATTCACTATTGAGCAATGTTGTTATTAATTTGTCTTGATTATCGGTGAGTTGTTGAGCCATTTGGGCATCAATACTTGTTGGCTCAGATGTTTTATAGCGCTGATATAGTTTCAGTAATTTATCATGAGGTACTAGAAAACCAATCTGATTACCCGATGTGGCAACATTTATTCCTACTACTTCAGAGTTTTTGTTTACAACAGGTCCGCCGCTCATTCCTGAATTTACAGAACCTGTAAAATGTATACGGTCATTAAACGATTCTTTTTTCAAACCGTTATAAGTCCCGGGAACAACTATCATGCCTAAATCGTGTGGATTACCTAATGAATAAAGCTCTTCACCTTTTTGAGGTACACTTTTAGCTATTTCAAAAAAAGGCATTTCGCTATCAGTCGTTCGTTTCACTAAAGCTAGATCATTTATTACATCAACACTCAGTAATGTAAGTGGTGCTTTTTCCCCTTGATGATCGAAAATTTCAATGGTGTATTTATTCGGATGACGGGCATAACCAGAAATAACATGATAATTTGTTGCTATTAAACCGTCGCTGCTAATTTGAAAGCCTGAACCGATAGACGACTTTTCCCCACTAGCGGTATCTATGAGCCTTATTTGATAAAGTGATGGAGCAAGTTGTTTGAATATTTCTTCTGCTTGTTCAGTGGCATAACTTATTGTGCTAATACACAATAAAATTAAGGTAGTAAAACCCTTCATTTATATTCCTTATTTTTAGTCTTAACTTCATTGTGCCACTCTTATGGGAATTGTCATCAATTATCCCTAAATAAAGCAAATTCTCTTTATTACACTTTCTGTAAACCTATGAGGAACTTATACGTTATTGCCTGATAATACTTACTGTGCTTGCTACACATCGGCTTTACTTATCTGATATAGATCAATTCGTATGCTATATACGCTTGCTGAAAACTTAATAGTAAAGTAGAATCAAATGATAATCATTATTATTTGAGTTGTTGTTTATGACCCTTTCACAATTAATGCGTACCCAACGAGCGGTAATTCGTTCGTTACCTGAAAACTTCGATTTAACATCACAGTTAATCGAACAGGGCTTTGCGTTGAAAACGGAAATATCATTAGCTCACAAAGCCCCCTTTAACGGGCCGCTTGCCTTTCACCTCCATGGTACTAAAATTTGTCTTGCTCCTAGTATCGCTCAACAAATAGGTATAGAAATCGTCTAATGTCACAAGCTTTACATTTGGCTCTTGTTGGCTTTGCCAATTCAGGAAAAAGCACATTCTTTAATGCCTTAACTGGTGCAAAACAGCAAACAGGGAACTGGACAGGTGTTACTGTTGCAACAAAGCAGCAGAATTTTTCATTTAATAATAAACAAGCGTTATTGTCTGATTTACCGGGTATCAGCTCGCTGGCTAGTCGAAATCAACAAGGCAAAGACCTTTCGATTACTCAAGATTTTATTAAAAGCCAATCGATTGATTGTTTAATAAATGTTGTAGATGCTACGCAATTAAAACGTCAATTGTACTTAACAACTCAGCTACTTGAACTTGGTCTACCTGTTTTATTAGTGATTAATAAAGCAGACCGAAAAGAAGCTCAAAACGTTGATACGACAATTTTAGCGAAAGAGCTTGGCTGCAAAGTTATTATCGCTAATAGTTTATCTAAAAATACGTTGAAAGATGTAGAAGCTGCTTTACTTGAAATGCCTAAGGCAAGTACGCGTCCAAAGAAATTAATATTTCCTGAAAAACTTCTTAATCAAATCGAAGATAAAAGCTCTACTGATGCTTTATTCGAACTTGAATGCGGTTCTTGCAATGATGATGGTACTTGTCAGCAAACGAATGACGATGCGATTAGCATCATGCAGGCGAGATATGAATTTATTCAACAATTATTGCTTGAGATTAAAGAAAGTTTACCAACATCGAAAAAAGCACCTGCAATCAGTTTGAGTGATCGTCTTGACCATTTTATTCTTCACCCATGGTTAGGTGTACCTATTTTTCTTGGCATGATGTATTTGTTATTTATGTTTGCCATTAATGTCGGTAGTGCTTTTATTGATTTTTTTGATATTTTAGCCGGCGCAATTTTTGTTGATTATCCACAGCACTTCTTATCAAGTTTTGATTTGCCGCAATGGCTACTGACTTTAATTGAAGGTGCGGGTTTAGGTATTCAAACTGTTGCGACTTTTATTCCAATCATTGCTTGTTTGTTTATTGGTTTGTCTATTTTAGAAAGCAGTGGTTACTTGGCTCGAGCCGCATTTGTCGTTGACAGTGCTATGCAAAGAATTGGTTTACCAGGCAAAGCTTTTGTACCGTTAATTGTTGGATTTGGTTGTACGGTTCCAGCGGTAATGTCGGCACGAATTCTGGACAGTGAACGTGAACGTATTACTACCATAATGATGTCGCCATTTATGTCGTGTGGTGCGCGCTTACCTGTATATGCTTTATTTGCTGCTGCATTTTTTCCTGATTCAGGGCAAAACTTAGTATTCTTACTTTATTTAATTGGTATTGCTGCAGCCTTGTTTACAGGGTTTTTATTAAAACATACTGTATTAATGGGCAAAAATTCTGTCAATATTATGGAATTACCACTTTATGAAATGCCAAAGCTTTCATATCTCGTGCACCGTGTTTGGCAACGTACTCGCTCATTCATTCTTGGTGCAGGTAAAACTATTGTTCTCGTAGTTTGTGTACTTAACTTCTTTAATTCATTAGGTACTGATGGTCAGTTTGGCCATCATGACTCTCAAGACTCAGTCTTAAGTAAAAGTGCTCAAGTTGTGACACCATTACTTGCGCCAATGGGAATCAAAGAAGATAACTGGCAAGCGAGTGTCGGCATAATTACAGGACTTTTTGCGAAAGAGGCGTTAGTTGCTACTTTTAATAGTTTATACACTGACGCAAGTGATGAAGCTGAAGAATTAAAGTCAATGGCAGTATTATGGAATGATGCAACTGACTCAGTAAAAGAAAACTTATTAGGAATTGAAGCAGATGATCCATTAGGAACTGATATTGGTGATGTTTCAAACTTAAAAGTTGCAGCAGAAGAGCAAGGTGTGAACGAAGGGACCTTTACCGTTATGCAGGCAGCATTCGCTGGAAAAATTGGTGCCTTCAGCTACTTGTTATTTATTTTACTTTACACCCCTTGTGCAGCTGCAATGGGCGCAATAAAAAGTGAAGTTGGCACTCGATGGGCCTCTTTCGCTGCACTATGGAGTTTTTCACTCGCTTATTTAGCCGCTACCTTCACTTATCAAGTCGCTACATTTATGACCAATCCCGTATCCGCAGGGATAAGTATACTTGTTGTTATAGGCATTTTTTCAGCGATATATTATTGGTTAAAGCGTTTTGGGAAAAGTATTTTAACAATACCTACACAAGTTTCTTATTATTAATTTAGCGTAAATCCTTGATTATTAAATACCGGTAAACTATTTATCGGTATTTTTTTGAGTAATTATGTCTGGTAAATCCCTTCACTTCTCAAATATACAAGGTTGATTTGATTGGATAGTTTCTGATGCTTGTTGTTTTAAAAAATACTGTATATCTTCTTCTACCTTGATTTTTTCAATAAAAGGTAATAAATCAGCGCTTTTACCAGTTATTACTTCATAAAAAACATAGGCGGTAAGTAGATTCCCTAAATTAGTAGCATGGTTGCCATCAAGACGATGTAAAACAAGTCGTGGTTCTAATAATATAACTCTGTCCCAAGTTAAACCTACAGGGGCAACGCATGAATTTTGAATCGCTGCAATACCTGTATGGATACGGTGAACACGTGTTCCTTCTTCCACATTACCTTTTTGTGGGTGCTCAGGGAAAAGTATAGGAGTGATCTTATGCTTCTTAGCCAGCTCAATCCACATCTCAGCAGCCGTTGTTGGATAAATAGATCTTCCTGATTGCGAATATTTTTGGCCTTGCAAAATAATATGTGTCCAAGGGCTATTTTCTAGTAAACTTTTTCTTTCTTGTGAAATATTGTCTAGAAAACCTCCATTGGCATTAACTAGGTTAATTTCTGCCTCCGGATTCCCTTCTTTTATAAGTGTTTCTATTAGAGTATCTACCCCTGATGTATGGCTATTTCCAAATATTAACACCTCATAACTATTTGAAAATCGATTGTCGGGTATTGCTAAATTATCGGTCTGTGTTTTTTCGACTGCTACTATGTTTTCAGTTATAGGCACACTTTTTGTGGCTGTATCTCCCGAGCAGGCCGTTAAATAAAATAAGATAATGAGTAAAGTGTAAGTTATGCGCATAATTTTTCTTCCAAAATAATTTTATAATTTAACTACTATATTTCTAAAATTTATTATTTCAGTTCCTTGTTTTAACTCAATAAAGAGGTAACAATGGTTTCATAATGGAATGATGATTTTTTGATGACATAGTGAGATTTTAAATGCATTTTGTATTTGGTGATGTGGTCGTTGACTGTGTTCAAGTCAAGTTAATTAAGAATACAGAAATTATTGAATGTGAACCTAAAGTTTTCGAACTATTAGTTTATTTTTGCCAACATCCTCAAGAAGCAATTTCAAGAGAAGAGCTGTTGGCGAATGTTTGGGAAGGAAGAGTTGTGAGTGATGCAGCGGTTAATCGAGCTGTGGGCGAACTACGGAAGTTGATAGAGGATAACCCATCATCGCCTCAATTCATAAAAACAGTGAGTAAAGTTGGTTATCGATTTGCAACCATTCCTACTTTATTTGAAAGCAAAGATTATGGGCATCAAAAGCAACATTATATTAATCAATCATCGAAGGATTTAATTTCAAAAAATATAGCTGAGACTAATCAATTTAAAGCAAGAGAATCTGAAAGTAACGATAAATTGGATTCAGCGCCTTTTTCTGTATTAAGGGAGAGGTCACTTTTTTTGTTTTTTATATGTTCACTGCTATTGCTTTTGATTTATATGAGTCTGACATCACAAAGTGATATCGGGCAGTTTGTAGTCTCAGGAAAACAGCCAGTGACTTCGACAAAAGAAAGTGCTTTTAATCCTTCATTTCACGCTAAAAGTAACACTTTAGTTTTCCTGCATCGTGAAAGTTCTGACGCAAACGCCCAACTTTTTGTTAAAAAGGAAAATGCACCAACAACAAAAATTTCAGACGATGATTATTATTATACAGACGCTATATTTGGCACCGACGGTTTTATTTATGCATCCAGGTTGAATAATTTGCAACAAAGAAACTGTGAAATAATTAAACTGGAACTGATAACAAAGCGAATTAACTCAATACTAGAGTGTGGTAAAGGAGTCGTAACCCAATTGGCATTTGATGAAAATAACAGACGATTACTTTATCAGTATAGGTCTATTATTTCAGAGCCATATGCTATTCACTCTTATCAACTTGATACCGGGAGAAAACAACAAATAACCCACCCATTACAAGTTGGAAACAACACAGGTGATTATGTATTTGCAATCTCACCAAATAATAAAATCTTAGCTGTTGTCGAATATAGCAGCGAAAATGTTGATAAAATTAAGCTAGTTGATCTCAAAGACAATCGAATTATCGCTAGTGCACCATTTATCAATAATGTTTACGGCTTAACTTGGTATTCTGATTATCAGGTTTTTGCATCGAATAATGAAGGACTATTTGAATTCAAGGTAGAAAATCTTTCGTTAACACAAATAGATAACAGTGATCAATTTGGTCGTCTCGCAATGGGAACTGATAAGTTCTCTATGCTCACGGAGCGAAGTCAAAAAACGGTCAATATTTATAGTTATTCAATCCCGCATGTTTTAATTAAGCCCTTAACAATTAGTAGCGGTACAAGCCAAAGCCCAATCTTTGGTAATATTTCTAACATATTAGCCTTTATATCTGATCGTAGCGGTGAGAAAGAAATATACATTCAACTTGAAGGTAAAGCTGCTTTAATTGCTGATTTTGATGGAGCTATTGGGCATGTTGGTAACATGGCGTGGTCGCCTGAAGATAATAAATTAGTTGCCAGTATTAATGATAATTTGTATCTGTACTCTTTGAAAAATAAAAAATGGCAGAAATTCGCTAAAAATCACACCAATGTACACTATGTAACATTTGTAGAGGCGATGATCATGTTTAGTGCTGAAGTCGATGGTCAATGGAATATATGGCAGTTATCACTCGATAATGAACATATAAACCAAATAACAAAAAATGGTGGCTATAGCGTTCAAGGAGAAGGTCAGAATATATATTTAACTAAATTTAATCATGATGGATTATATCAATTAAATTTACAAACAGGCATTGAATCTATTCTTGTTGATGGGTTTCCTATTGCTGGTTGGCGACATTGGCAGCTCCGTCACGATAACATTTATTATTTACTAAATAAGGAGTACAAGACGCTGGATCTTATAACCGGTTATAAGAAAGATATATACAGTTTCATAGGAAAAAGACCCAATAGCTGTAATATATCTTATCAATTTGATTTTTTTGCGTGTGAAAAAGTAGAACATATGACGAGTAATATTTGGCAAATAAAACTGTCAAAGTAACGCTGTTACTACATCATAGTCATTGATGATCGAGTAAAACTTTCTCTATATTTATTTTATCTTCGTCAGTTAACATATATGCTTATCCATAAATCGATTATTCATTGGTAGGTGTCAATTAACATATGAACTCTCACGCTTTATCGTTAAGTAACTCTCTAATTTTACTCTTTAGTACATGATAGCTATAAGGTTTATGTATTAGGTTTTTATGCAAATTTTTATCTATATCAGTAATGTTTGTTGAGTCGGCATATCCGCTAACTAATTGAATTTTTACTGAAGGGTATTCTTTTTTTACTATTGATGACAGTTGATAACCATTCATTTCTGGCATAACTACATCAGATAACATTAAATCTATTTTATGATTACTAAGGATTTCTAACGCTTCTTTATGGCCATCGGCACTGTGAACAGTGTAACCAACCATCGTTAAAAACTCTTCAGCTAATTCTCTTAAACCTTCCTCGTCATCAACAACAAGAATTGACTCAGAACCTTCAATTGTAGTGTTTTCCTGCTCGTCTACTGCGATTATTTTGTTTTCGTATTTCTGGTAGCGAGGAAAATATAATGTGAACTCCGTCCCAAGGTTAGGTTGAGATTCTAGATAGATACCACCTTTTGAGTTGTTTACAAAGGTGAGTACTTGTGAAAGACCAAGTCCAGTGCCTTTATCACCTTTTGTTGAAAAAAAAGGGTCAAATATCTTTTTTTTAATTTCATTGTTTATTCCACAGCCATTATCGGAAACAGATAGCATCACATAGTCACCAGCAATAATTCCTTTATCTTTAGCGGTTAAATCGTTCAGTGTCACATTTTTGCTTGCTATCTTGATGTGGGGCATAGCCGTTTCATTATTCATTGCATGCATAGCATTAATAATTAAATTAATAATTGCATCGACTAAATCGTTTTTATCAAGCCATACAGACCATATATTATCAGCAAGCTCTAAATCTAGATTAATTTCAACAGTTATTGTTTTTTGCATCATATCTCGTTGCTCTAATAACAAGTCGTTGATATTAAGTTTTGATGATGCAAGACTCTTGTTTTTGGAAAAAGCTAATAATTTTTTGATTAATGAGGCACTTCGCATACTCGCCTGCTGTATTTGAGATACATAACTCAGTAGTTTAGGTTGCTCATTTAAATTAAGGCTTAATAAGTCGCTATATCCAGAAATAATACCGAGCATGTTGTTTTGATCGTGAGCAATGCCACTGGTTAAAAGGCCTAGAGCATCCATCTTTTGGCTTCTACGCAGTAATTCTTCCTTAAGATCTCGTTCAGTCGTATCTTGTGTTAGTGAAGTGACGCCTATAACAGTGCCGTCTTCAGAGACAATAGGCGTATTATACCAATCACACTTAATCGTTTTACCTTCCTTTGTTACATTTTTATTTGAGTTTTGATATCCACCTGTTTGACTTAATAGTGAGGCGTATATTCGATTCATATCGTCTCTAAACTCTGGCGGTACAATCAGATCTGTCGCATGTTTGCCTATTGCTTCATTCGACGAGTAGCCAAATATTTTTTCTGCGGCTTTATTCCACTCGGTGCAATATAAATTTCTATCCCATGTTATGCAACCTAAGGGAGTGTTTTGTATGTGGAGTGATAGCTTAGTTTCACTTTTTATTAATTCATTTACTTTAGTGGCTAATTTTATATTGAGTTGGTTTAAATTGTTTTCTTGTACTCTTCTTTCCATTTCTACGGCAATTCTGCCTGAAAATAACTCAAATAAGGTTTTAATAAAGTCTGGATCTTTAATTTCATTTTCATGCAAAGCGACGATAATACCAATAACTTGCCCTTGAGAGTCATTCAAAGGAACACCTACATAGCCTTCAATGTTCATATCTATTAAAAGCTGATCTTTTGGGAATAAACGACAAATTTCTTTGGGGTACAAACAAACGTTGTTTTCGGTGAGGATAGCGCAAGGTGTATCGTCTAAATGATATTCAAAATTATCGGTTAGTTGGTTTTTTACAACTAAACTAATGGTTTTTGATGTGAAAGCTTCGAAATCAACTTGGGCTATAAAAGTGTAATCAGCCTCCGTTATTTGGTTGAGTTGTAATGTTATTTCATTGAAAAAATCACGACCATAAGTAGACTTTAAACTTTTGATTATTTTAGGCAATGCTTGTTCTAATTTTGACATTTGTACAAATACACTCAAACTTGACGATTATTATGATACTAGTACTTTATGTTCTAAAACTCTATGTAAATTAAATGCTATTCATGCTTTATCCACTTTTTTAGAATAGTGAATATTGCTTCTTGATCTATTGGTTTAGTAAAATAATCGTTCATGCCAGTCTCTAAACATTTCTCTTTATCACCTGTCATTGCATTCGCTGTCATAGCAATGATGGGAATATCTTGATGCAACTCACCACAAACACCCGAACGTATATTTATCGTTGTTTCATAACCATCCATTACCGGCATTTGACAATCCATTAATACAATTGTGTATGGCATATTTATGTGGCTAGATACTTTTAGCTTCGCTAGAGCTTCTGAACCATTATTCGCTATATCACACGCCAAATTAAAATGTTTAAGCATTTGTTTAGCGACTATCTGATTAATTCTATTATCTTCCACCAATAATATTTTTGTTCCAGATGACCATTTTGGAATAGATATTTCAACAGAGGGGAGATCAATAACTCTCTTTTCAACAGGGTCTGGTATTGACTGAGAAATAGTCTTTTGTTCTTTTTTACAGAGAGTTAAAGGTAATCTGATTGTAAAGCAACTGCCTACGCCGAATTCACTGGTTACAGTGATATTTCCGTCTAACATGTTACACAAGCGTTTTGAAATAGATAAACCAAGTCCAGTTCCACCGTAGTGGCGAGTTGTAGAAGTATCTGCTTGACTGAATGAACCAAATATTGCGTCAATTTTATTTGGTTCTATACCCAAGCCAGTGTCGGTAATAGAGCAAGTAAATAATGCTCCTTGGTCGTTTTCTTCTATACTCGCCTTAATTACAATTTCACCTGAATCAGTAAACTTTATAGCATTACCTATAATATTAAGGATGACTTGTTTGATTCTTAATGGATCTGAGCTTACGTTGTTATTCGTAATTTCAGAGGTATCGAGGATTAAGTTTATTGACTTGTTCTCTGCAAGATTATTCATAACCCCCGTTACTTCTTCCAGCATAGCAACTAAATCAAAGTCAATTTTCTCAAATGTTAACTTTCCTGATTCGATTTTAGAAAAGTCTAATATGTCATTAATTATTTTTAATAAACCTTTACTCGATTGTAATGCTACGCTCACTTTTTCGTGTTGTTTATCTGTTAGTAGGTCATTATTTAATAGCTCTAACATGCCATAAACACCATTCATTGGGGTTCTAATCTCATGGCTCATATTCGCTAAAAAATCACTTTTTGCTTGATTAGCAGTTTTCGCTTCATCAGCTAATGCAAGCGCTGATTTTTCGGCTTGAAGCATTCTATATTCAAAGCGATAGACAACAAGGTAAGCCAACGATAAATATAAAATTAAATTTAAAGTATTACCAAATAAATACCCATAAGATAACCATATAGGATAATTAAGGGCTACTGGGAAGGTAATCCAATGAATAGCATAAATAATAAGAACAATAATAAGGAGGTTTTTATTTTTTGTATAACGTCCTGTACGATTTTTCCATAAAATAATAGATATAATAAGTAAATATAAGGCTTGTGTTGTTGAAAATAAAATTAAAAAGAAGGTGCTCAAGTCAAAAAGGTAATTAAAAGTAATCAGGCCAGCCAGAATGGTTAATGAAAATATAGAGAGATAACGAATGTGTGTTTTGGAAACATTCTTATCGATGAAATAAAGTAAGCCAAGGACTAAAAAATATTTTTCAAGTGTCAGTAAAAGGGCATAAATAGTTTGTATGTTTTCTGGGCCCAATAATGAAGGCAGAAAATATAAATTTAACCGACCACAGAGCATTAATGATACAGAAATTAGCCAATAGTGAGTTCTAGAAAAACTACTTGAAACTCTAGATACCCATAAAAAGAAAATGGTTAGCAGTATATAGGCAGTAATGCCTACAATATTAATAACATCTGACAATTCCATAGTTAGTTAGCTCACTCAAATCGCATATTGAAAGTAATATTGTAGGTTTTTGGTGCTCCCCAAATACCAATAACACCGGGACCAATAACATAATTATGAGAAATATAAGTTTCGTTTAATATGTTCTTAGCTAAAAAAGAGATTTCATACTTTTCATCATTGGAACGCCAAGCTAACCTCGCATTAAGTAACTCGTGAGACTCTAAAATTACATTTTGGTTAATGTAGTCACCCAGTTGCTCATCCGTATATTGATAATTTATGTTAAATAATACACTGTCGTTGTCTGCGGTTGGCATAACGAAATCAGCAGAAAGATACGCTTTATTTTTTGGCGCTTGTCGCAATGAAGAGCCACTGAGATCAAGTTCACTACCGAAAGTTGGAATAATAAAATCATTGATTGTGGAGTCAATATAGGAATAGTTACCTGCAAACGACAAGTAATCATTGATAATAAGTTGAAATTCAATCTCTAATCCTGATATTTCAGACTTTGTGATATTGGTGGAAATAAAGCTGCCAAATTCAGGGTTTAATTCTGAAGGACCAAACCAAGTTACTTGTAAATTTTTATAGTCAGTATAAAAAACACTGGTGTTTATACGAACTGTTTGTTCAGCCCAATCAGATTTAATGCCTATTTCGTAGCTTAAGGCTTCCTCTGGAGCTACCGACTTTTCTGAAGTTTCTTTTAACCCAGGAGAGCCTGGAAAACCACCAGATTTAAAGCCTTTAGAAATACTGGCATATGCCATCCAATTTTTTTCAGGTAAATACTGTAATGAAATTTTGGGAGAAAAGTCATTCCAAGCTTCATCGATTTTTGTTTCAAAAGTTTGTTGGAGAATGCCTAAACTGCCTTTAGCAGAGTCACACCAAGTGCTCGTTAACACTAAGTTATTATTTTGATGTCCACAATTAAGCGTAACAAATTCGGCATCTTTTATATCCCTTGTATATCTTGCGCCAATAGTTGTTTTCCAGTTTTGACTTAATGCCCAATGAATCTGTGAATAAATGGCAAAACTATTCGTTTGGTTATACTGTTCTGTGACTTCATTGCCTAAGGTATATTGCCCAGTGTTTTGAGAATTAAAGTCTAACTTGTATTGTTCAATTCGTTCGGTTTTTTCTGATAGATAGAAAGCGCCTATCGTATAATCTAATGACGTGTTTATTTGTGATGTCCAACGTAACTCTGCAGATTTTTGTTTGACGGTTTCAAAAATATCATCATTGACGTCAGCACCATAAATACCATCAGCTAATGAATGATTTCCACCAAGAGGTGCGCCTACACTTGCCATTTCCCAGTCAGATACATTATTTCTCCAGCCCAAAATAGCCGTTAATTTTCCTGATGAAAAATCAATATTACCTTGAATACCAATGCTTTCATTATCACGTTTTGAAAAACCGGAGATAGGAGATGTTGATTTAAACGCTTTCCCTCCTAATGATTCCCATGTCTGTATATAGTCAAAATTACCGTTGATGACAGGGGTTCTCCCCATGTCTAAACGGTCATCGTTATGACGTTCATACATAAGTTGCCATTGACTGTTATTTAAAGCATAAGCTAATTGTAGCCTTATGGTGTCAGTATCTTCGGTCTGATTATCTTCATTTAAAACAACATTACGCGTATAGCCATCATGTTCTCGGTGATTCAAACTTAACTTCGCCGTTAATTTCTCGGTGAGTGAACCTGTAATTACACCGCTATATCGGGTCGCCCCATAATTACCTTTGGTCAGCGATAGGTTGAGTGAATATTCACTATCCGGTTGTTTAGTAATAATATTAATGGCACCGCCAATAGCATTCCTGCCAAATAGCGTTCCCTGAGGGCCTCGTAAAACTTCTACACGCTCAATTTCGAAAAGATCAAAGTTAATATGTGCAAGTCTTCCAACATATATACCATCTATTAACACAACCACAGAGTTATCCATACTCGCGCCATCTTCGACAGAGAGTATACCTCTGATTGACATATATCCTTGCCCCGGGGCGAATTCTGCGAATGATACGCCGGGTGAAATATGAGCAATGTTGGTTGCGTCGCTTATATCTTGGCTAATGAGTACTTCACTGCTTAAAATAGACAAAGAAATAGGTATTTTTTGGACGTTTTCATGCTTAAACTGAGTAGTCACTTCAATTATTTCTAAGTTTTTCTCTTGTGCTTGAATATTGAACACAGATAAATACAGTAAAGTAAAAATGAAGTTTTTTTGAAGCATCTAATATTTAAAGCCAAATAATTAAATTCATTATAAAAATATAGCACATTTGAAATTGAATGAAGGGTTTGATGTTTTTTTTGGAGTCTGAATCGTGGTTGTTTGGGTTGATATTTATTCGTTCTTTAGTATTTTTGAATGAAAATACTAAACTTATCAGTGAGAAAGTTTAATAAATATTGAGTTTAAGTTATTTATAATCCCCATTTGTCCATGATCTTTCTATAGGTTCCATCGGCTTTAATTTGTTGCAACCCCACAGATAAAGCTGCAACAGTTTCACTTGAAGTATTCACTCCTGTTGCTATAAAAAGGTCGCCTGGAAAATCATGAAGAGCTAAGACCGTTTTTATATCTTTTTTCTTGAGCCCAATACTTTTCATCTCGGTGTCTATTGCGACAAAGTTGGTTAGAATGAAATCAATACGCTGCCCGAATAACATGTTCCACATATGTTTATAGTTAACAGATAAATGGAGGTTTTCTGGGGTGGTAAATCCATTTTTCCTCAAGTATTTTTCCGAGTGATAACCACGGATTGTGCCCACGACAAATGATTTTGTGTCTTCAATATTGCTAAGGTTGATGTCAGTACGATTGCGTAATCCTACCAAAAACGCGGTACTTTTATAAATCTGGCCAACCCATTGAAAGTGGTTTTTTCGTTCTGTACTTTTCATTAAAGATATCATGAACGTATTTTTTTTCTTTGATGTTAAATCAAAACTACGTGCAAATGGCATAAGTTTTACAATGCCTGAAAGTTGAGTTTGTATCATTAATGCTTCAATAACTTCAACTAATGCCCCTGTAGGTTTTTTATCAGCGTCATAAAAGTGAAATGGTGGCAATTCTTCAGCAACAAACTCGAGTTGATTTGCATAACTTAATAAGGGAATAAAAATTAATATTACGGAGATTCGCTTGAATATTTTTTGCATATTTGCGTTATTACCACTTTGATTGACTAAGGACTACGTAATTTCTTCTATGCGTATTACCAGCATATCAAGTTTTGCCATGATAATAAAATTTGAGCGGTAAAAGGTAAGGTTAAAATTTCAAAAAATTGAGTGTGTATTAAATAACAAAGGAATATATTTGGATTCAACCAGTGCCTTAATAGATTGTGTAAGGTTAATCTTAGACATTAATATCAGTTATCATATTTTCCAGCTTCTAAATCTTTTAACATTGCTTGATATCGACCACTTGCTTTCAATTTTTTCAAACCGGCATTAAATTTATCAAGGAAATATTTATTTCGTCTTTTGTTTTTACTCATTATTAAGTGCAGTGTGCTTTCGCCGAATTTTTTACGACTATAAGTAATGAGGTTGGCCTCCTCAGGAGATAGACTATTTCTAATTTGGGCATTGCCAACAGCGGGATCATTAGGGAAAATATCTATACGGCCAGCCAAGAGTTTTTTATAATTGAACTCATCCTTTGACGTATATTCAACATTTAATACTTTTGCTTCTATAGCACTCATAAACTCATTGCCATAATGATATTCAGAGGTACCTCCAATCTTTATATCTTTTAAATCTTTCAGTGAGTCCCAATGGAACGGATAGCTTTTAAGATGATAAAAAACAAAAGAAGTTTCAGTAATCGTATCACTGACTAAAAATTCGTTCTTTGTGTCGTCATCTGGCCACCAACAACAAGATGCATCCCAACTATTACTGTTCTTAGCATTCGCATAAGATCGTTGCCATGGGAAAAAGCCCCACTCTACATTGATACCTTCCAACTTGAATGCTTCAGTAACTATATGAGAATCAAGGCCATATTTGTATATATGCTTAGATAAGAATGGCTCCCATTCTCCGCTCGTTATACGGATCGTTTCAGCAACTAACTGAGTAGTAAAAAATATTATCCCAAATAGTGAGCATAGTAATACTTTCATTGTTGCCCTTTATAAAATTCATTGGCATTACAAAGCGGATATCTTAATAATATATAGCCTACATTCTTAATTTGATCTTTTTATTTGTATAATAAGAGGGCTTTATTTAAGTAAATTGTTAGTCAGTTTTGACTTTAAAAGTACTAGAGGGGTATTAATCATTAGATTTGAATATGTTATTTGGCATTTATATGGTACTTCTCCAATAACACTTGGTAATAAGACGATAACTTTAATTTTTGAGTGAGTTTTCCTATCGTATTTTTTATTTCTTGAGAATCTTTTCTTCCTTTGGTGAGTGCCATATATACAGGTGTAAGTGATATGTAAGGCTCTATCGCTTTAACCTTATCTCTCATGTTTTCTTTTAATATTATCTGATTAAAAACCAATGGATTACTAATTATCATGTCGATTCGCTTAGCAAGTAAAAGCTTCAATAGTACCTCCTCTGTTAATGCTGGCAATGTATTAAGGTAGGTTGCCTGATCGAAATATTCACCATACGAATACTCTCTAACGGTACCTATAGAAAAAGGTGTTAATTGTTGTAATTGGCCGGTGAACTTAAACTTGTTATCCATTAAAGTAAATAGCTGATTAATTTCATTGCCATACGAGGGTTCGATGAAATGATATATCTTCTCGCGCTTTGATGTTTTGAATAAAGTGAGTATGAGATCAATTCGACCTTCAGCAACAAGATGCAGTGCCCTTGGCCAAGGAAGAATTTTATATTCAAAATTATACTTTGAATTAGCTTCAATATAATTAAGAACATCAACAGAGAAGCCCTTTGTTTCGCCATTTTCTGTATAGTAAAATGGAAAGTAGCCAATATCTTCCATTGCTACTGTTAAAGTGATTCTTTCTTTTTTCGATCCATCATCGCCTGACTTTTCGCTCGTTTGCGCTAAGACAGATAATGGTAAAAAGTAGAGTAAAAATATTATTTTTATAAAATTCATCATATTAATAACAGTATAACGGTTTCGTCTTTTTTATCTAGCGTCTTATTTACTTGCCGTTATAAGTTCTTCGTCGGGCAGAAACCGTTTCTATTATTAATGGAATTAAAGCAACCTTGTTTTACATTATGATAATTTTAGCCCCGTATAATCCTGGGCGGCGAACAACAATCCTTTTGGTGCTTCAGCGCCTTCATTACCTAACATTGCAGGAATTAATGCACCAGGAAGTACAGAAGTAACATCGTTAAATGCGCTGTCACCTCCAAGGTCTGTTCGACACCAGCCAGGGTCAAGTATATTAGCCAACACGCCAGTATCTGAAAGTTCAATCGCTAGATCTCGTGTGTACTTATCTACAGCGGCCTTACTCACACTATATGCATCTAAAATAGGCGTGTCTTTAATACCTGATGACACATTAATAATTCGGCCAAAACCACGGGACTTCATTTTTGGGGCAAAATAGCTGCATATTTTTATCATGCTAAATAAATTAACTTGAAAGCTCTTTTCATAATCGCATTGCAGGGTTTCAAACAAAGGGGTTGCTGATGTCATTATTGCCGCATTGTTATAGAGAATATCTATTCCGCCCGACATTAGTTCAGCATCTGTAACAAACTGAGTAATATCTTCATTTGATTCCAAACTACCTGCTACATTCATGATAATTACGTTATATTTTTTTAACAAATTCACAGTACTTTTTTGATTTTCAATATTTGAAGAATGAAGAACTAAATTGACGCCATATTGTGCTAACCCAATCGCTATTTGTTGACCCACACCTCGACTGGCACCAGTAACCAGTGCCCATTTGTTTTTAAGACTTGAGTTCATATTTATCACCTTGTTATTTTATAGCAGCTTGTTTGGTTATTATGAATGAAATAATGAGTAAGAAAAATATACCAATTACACATTCATTGTGTGTTATAAATCACAATAAGTGATTAATTCATCCAATAAATAAGCTCATGAAACAACATAAAAAGTTAGAACGTCTATTATTATTCAGTGAAGTAGCCCAATCACTTAGTTTTACATTAGCTGCCGAAAAATTAGGTATTTCTAGAGGTTATTTGTCTGCACAAATAAAAAAGTTAGAAGCTGAGATGGGAGTGGCATTGTTCATTCGCTCAACTCGAAGTGTCAGGCTAACGAGTGTTGGTGAACGCATGATGTCTGGAATGGATAAAATACGATTAGCCGTAATTGAATTAGAGCGAAGCGCAGAGAAAGAAGGGCAAGGCATAGCAGGGGTTATTAAAATTACCGCGCCTGCGCTTTTTACTAATCGGTATTTACTTGATATTACGTCTAAATTTAATCAACTTCATCCCGCTGTAAGCTTCTCAATTGATTGCAGTTATATTAACCATGATTTAAATAGAAATGACATCGATTTAGCCTTTCGTTCTACGGTAACGCCTCCACTCAACATGATTGCAAAAACATTAATTCATTATAAGCATGTTATATGTGCTTCTTCTGAATATTTTATTAGACATGGAAAACCTAAAACGGCTAATGAACTAACAAGCCATCAATGTATAAGAGGGCAAGACGATAATAAATGGTCAATAAATAATGATGTAATACCTGTTAGTGGTTGGCTGAAAATAAATAATACATTGATGTTAAAGCAATTAGCTTTATCAGGTGAGGGGATAATCAGGGTGCCTAGTTACTTTGTTGATCAAGAACTTGAAGTTGGAACCCTTGAGCCTATATTCGAAAACCAGTCTATGTCAGAAAATCAAATTCAGATGATTTATCCTCAATTGTTGGAACAGTCAAAAAGACTACAAACGTTCATTAAATTTACAATTGAATATTTCAGTGATTTAAAGCTTTAACACGGAGAAACTTTCAATCACTGTGGAAACTATAAATAAAAGCTATACACATTCAAATTGAGCAACTTTGGTCAAGTTTGTGGAAAACCATAGATTTAATATTGAACTGCTGAAGAGAAAGGATTATTGAATTGACAAAATATCAAGAGCGATTAGTTAGAGTGATCAACTATATAGAAGCTAATCTAGACCTAGATCTTGATACGAATAAACTTTGCCAATTCGCTTATTTATCAAAATATCATTTTCATAGACAGTGCTCAATATTTTTTGGGATGCCAGTCATGTCTATTGTAAAGTTACTCAGATTGAAGAGAGCCGCTTATCAATTAGCTTACAGGAATGAAAAAATTGTTTATATAGCACTGGCAAATGGTTATGAAAGTCACGAAGCATTCTCTCGTGCTTTTAAGAAAATATTTAATAAAAGTCCGTCTGATTTTAGGCGGTCTCCAGATTGGACTCTTTGGCGTACACAATATGAACCGATATTAAAACTAAGGACAAAGATTATGAATCATAATGTTAATTTTGATGTGAGAATTGTTGATTTTTCAAAGACATTAATAGCAACAATGGAACACAGAGCTGCGCCAAACCTTATTGGCAATACAATTAAGAAGTTTATTGAGTGGAGAAAAAGTAACCGACTTCCACCGAGTAAAAGTAAGACATTCAATTTAGTTTATGATGATCCAAATATAACCGCTCCAGAAAACTATAGATTTGATTTGTGTTGCTCAATTGACGAGGAGATTGAAGAAAATTCACATGGAGTTGTGAATAAAGTTATACCTGCTGGAAAGTGTGCTGTAGTTCGGCATATTGGCAGTGATGACACTATCGGATTAACTGTACAATATCTCTATTCAGAATGGCTTAATAACTCTGATTTTGAAATTAGAGATTTTCCCATTTTCTTCGAAAGGGTGAGTTTTTTCCCTGAAGTTTCGGAAAATGAAATGATTACGGATGTATATTTACCGATAGAGTAAAAATTTGTGACTCGGTAACTGGACCACTTAGTTTGTTAGGTTTTATTTGTATTTAGCTATTATTTTCTCAATACTTTTATCGTCAATCATTTGTTTTAGCGCTTTATTCAATCTAGGTAGCAGCTCTATTTTCCTGGGTGCACACGCATCATCACTTCAACAGAACTAACAACATCTCCAACGACGATATTACTTAAACTAGGGTCATTTTTTTTCATATATTCTATAGATGATTTACTGATGAATATTTGATCTATTCGTTTAGCCATTAATTGCTTAACTAACAATCCCTCTGACTTATTTAGGATCTTTTTAATTTTACCAGATGCAAAGGCTGACTCAAACCATGGGTAAGTGAAGCCTCGTACAATTCCAACTTTTCGACCAAATAAGTCTTTTTGAACTTTTACATCAAATTGTTCGCCAGATCGAAAAACAATCACTTCTTCAGCGCTTTTATAAGGAATTGAATATTCACCTTTTATTTTTGTTTTACTGCGCCAAATCGGGTGAATGCCGGGTTCAATATCAACACGCCCGAAATCAAACTCAATAATAGCTCTGGCTGCTGGCATTTGCACCATGACGAATTCATCTCCTGTTATCTTTCCTATTTGAGCGATAATATCAGAAATTATGCCAGATATTACAAGGTTACCTTGAGCATCTTTTGTGTGAATATTATGAGGCGGATTAGGAGGATTGTAAGAGATGACTTTGTAGGTATTCGCGCTAAGAGACCATGACATTATCTGGACATTAGCCAAGAAAAATAAACACAATTTACTAATATTAGTCATTTTATATCCTTAACGATAAATGTACATAGTGTAAATATAGCAGTGGCTTTGGAATATAACTATTTTTGAATTTTTACAGCTTAACAAAGGCTAGTTCTATCAAGAGTCAATTGTTTGCTAAATACATATATGATAAAAAATATTAACGAGGTTTAATTGATTCGACTACGCCATCATAAAATGGAATTATTAGTAATAATGTTAATTAGCAGCTTAAAGCTTCTTGGGCGGAAGGAAGACCTGCCTGATGGGGAAGTCTTCCTATAGATTGATAGCTTAGTGTTAGTTAGGATATAATTTTGATTAGACTCTTTTTTCAAACCAACTTGCTAACAAAAAAATGTTTAAATTTAGCTGTTTAGCCTAATTGCAACCGCTGGTTGACAAATTAACAACTTAACTTGCTGGTCTGCAACTACCTGACTTTCTATGCTTACCGCTCAACAAAAAATGAAGGAATGAACTTTATGATATTAGCAGAAAAGATTGTCAGATTAAGAAAACAGGTTGGTTGGTCTCAGGAAGAATTGGCAGAAAAGATGAATGTTTCTAGGCAGTCAGTGTCTAAATGGGAAAGCACCAATAGCATACCTGATTTAAATAGAATAATTATGTTGGCGGAGCTTTTTGACGTTTCTACTGATTTTCTACTAAAGGATGAGAATGAAGCTTTTGATTCTCGTGATGAAAATAAAAAGTCTGATATTATTCAAATTAGTTTAGAGCAAGCAACAAAATATATTGAGAATAAGATGGAAGTATCAGCCTTAATCACTAAAGGGGTTATGCTTTGTTTATGCTCAGTAGTACCTTTGTTTTTCTTCTTGGCTATGGCTGAAACTAATCGCTTGAACCTGACAGACGATATCGCAGCAGCGATAGGAGTTGTGTCTATTTTAGTTATGGTCTCTATTGGAATAAATTTCTTTCTCAGAACCAACCAATATGAAAGCGACATAGCGGTGATAGATAATGAAGCATTTGAATTAGCCTATGGTGTACACAGTGTTTTTAATGAAAAATTAAAAAAGTTCAGACCCACCTATAATCGAAGATTATCGTTGGGTATATTTATGTTCATTATCAGTTTTGCACCTCTTATGTTTGTTAGTATGCTTTTCAGTGGCCCAGGTATAACTCAAATGATGCTAATTGTACTGATGCTCATCGTAGCAGCTGGAATATACATTGTGTCTCCTGTTGCTGCTAAATATGAGGCTTACAACAATATTCTAAAAGATGAACCTCTAAATAGCGTAAAGAGTAAACGTGCAAAACGTGTTGAAAAACTTGCTGCATTTTACTGGCCTTTGTTAGTCGCTATATTTCTTGGTTGGAGCTTATGGACTATGGATTGGGGCGTAACTTGGATAATTTGGCCTGTAGGGGCTGTACTTTTCGCTGCACTGGTTGGATTAATGGAGTTGCTGGATAAAGAAGAGTGATGAACATGAGGTGTACCGTTATCAGAAATACAAAAACCTAATCTTAACCATTAATATTTGAATATGGCAGAGGTTAGCGTGATACGAATAAGTCATCTTAATATAATTACTTGAATCACCGTTTTGATGGCTTTGTTCACACTCTGGCTGGACGAGGTAATGGCAAAAAGCCATCGTCAAAAGTCCTAAATAGTTATCTCTGGGGAAGGTCCTGTATTGTGTATATGTCGATCATAATTAGAATCATGTTATGTCTAGCCATGAGGCTGAGTAAAGTAATATTGCAATTGTTGACCTTCCATCACTTGTGTTAGTTTCTGAAAAAATTAGCCCTTAGAAATACTTCTTGAGAAAAGCACATTAAGTTGAACTCCACATTAAAATTATTCGAAGAGATTTTAATATGGAAGGTTTTTGTCATTCATAAAATAAATTCTTTACTATAATGAAGCTTAGTAACTATTATTAATATAAATATTTTTCGAAAACGACTAAAGCCTTTATCTGTCGTATTGTAGTGGTCAACTAATTTTGGCCACGAATTTGTATTCAAGCCAATATCTTTTCTCTGATTCATTTGGTGTTAGTCCACCGTTATAGCTATGGGGCCTAACCTGGCTGTAATATCCAATAATGTATT
>Ga0209184_1000427_pt1 | contig 45622 bp, 40 predicted proteins | sample EN8Hudsemesocosm_2_FD_184627 | JGI IMG/M metagenome (GOLD analysis project Ga0209184, IMG submission 184627) | Methane-oxidizing microbial communities from mesocosms in the Hudson Canyon - EN8C Hudson Canyon (SPAdes) (version 2) | ecosystem: Environmental > Aquatic > Marine > Cold seeps | place... | reverse complement strand
AATCAAACCATTGATTTACATCAATTATTAACCGCTCAATTCATCCTCTTGCTCTCTGCGTTTAAGCAGGTCTGCTTGAGGAGGTGCGCATTATATAGAACCGCGACTTTAGGTCAATAGCTTATTTAAAATAAAAGGCATTTTTCTGTCATCTATTGTAAATAGCCCAATCTTTTAACCACAGAACCCAAAATTACTTGCCGCGACCTTTTCTAAGTAGCGCATTAAATGGCCCTGACAAGGTATACAACGCAAAAACAGCTAAAAGTATAATAGTCGGCTCCAACGCAATCACCGCAAACACTAATACCATAATCAATATCGCAGTAAACGGCACCCTACGCTTCATATCCAACTCTTTAAAGGAGTGATACTTAACATTACTCACCATCAACACGCCCGCACCCGCTACAACAATCATCGTTAATAGGTTCAACCAACCACTTTGATCCAGATCATGTACAAACCAGACATAACCCGCAACTATTGCCGCAGCTGACGGACTCGGCAAACCAATAAAGTACTTCTTATCCACCACATCAATTTGCGTATTAAATCGAGCCAAACGCAAAGCAGCACCCGCTACATAGATAAAGGTAACTATCCACCCAATATTACCCAACGTTTGCAAACTCATTGTAAACGCTACCAAAGCAGGCGCTACACCAAACGCCACCATATCAACAAGACTATCGTACTCAGCACCAAACTCGCTTTGCGTATTTGTCATTCTTGCGACACGACCATCCAAACCATCAAGTATCATGGATATAAAAATTGCAATTGCAGCATTATCAAAGTGACCATTCATTGCTGCGACGATAGCATAAAAGCCTGAAAACAAAGACGCCGTCGTAAATAGATTAGGAAGAAGATAAATCCCTCTACTACGAATACTTTTCTGCTTGGACGCTACCGATTCTGAAGATGACTCACCTTCAACACTATCCACTTGAGCAACATCAACATTTTCTTTTTCTGGAGTTGTATCAGTCATTAATATATTCACCCATAAAGAAGCTTTTTAAATTTAAAAAAAACGGCTCAAAAACACTTTCTGCTTATGAGCCGTTTAATTTTAGTCTTTTTACTTAACTAATGCTTAGTTTTTGCTCTGATCAAAAATTTAGCGATCCAAGACTTCATTCCACAAAGCTTCTCATCCTGCGCCGCATTATTTCGACGACACACCTTCAAGGAAATCTTCTCAGTAAACTCACTATCATTTGAGATTAAGCAGTTCATATTTGCAATACAGCCTTCGCTACTGAAAAAGAGTTAGCTCGCAAACCAACAACCACATCAACACAAAAACCTTAATTCAATATAAACTCAATAACTGCAAACCTTAAAGGCTTAACATTTTTTCTCCGCGAGCAATACCTGAAATACCACTACGGACAACTTCAAGCACACCGCCTTCTACAACCGACGCAATAAATGCATCAAGCTTGTGACTATTTCCCGCAACCTGAACTGTATAAACAGCACTTGTCACATCAACAATCTGACCCCTAAAGATATCAACCAAGCGCTTAACTTCTTCTCGCTGAGACCCAGACGCCTTGATTTTGATTAACATAAGCTCGCGTTCTATATGAGCACCCTCAGTTAAATCTACCAACTTAACAACTTCAACCAACTTGTTTAACTGCTTAGTAATCTGTTCAATTACTTTGTCAGACCCAGAGGTTGTAACAGTTAAGCGCGATAGCGACGTATCATCTGTCGGCGCAACCGTTAAGGTTTCGATATTATAATTACGCTGCGAAAACAACCCAACAACTCGCGACAAAGCTCCAGGCTCATTTTCTAATAGAACTGAAATAATTCGACGCATGATACTAAGTCCTCTCCGTCTTGCTAAGCCACATATCGTTCATTGATCCACGCGCTATTTGCATTGGATAAACATGCTCAGTAGGATCAACATAGACATTAATGAAAACCAAACGGTCTTTCATATCAAAAGCTTGTTTCAAAGTAGCTTCCAAATCTTCAAGCTTATTGACCGTTAGACCAACATGACCATAAGATTCAACAAGCTTAGTAAAGTCAGGCAGCGATTTCATATAAGACGAAGCATGTCTTGACTCATAATTCATATCCTGCCACTGACGAACCATACCCAGCGATTGATTATTTAAAACTACCACTTTTAGCGGAATGTCGTACTGGTTACAGGTTGAAAGCTCTTGAATATTCATCTGAATACTACCTTCACCCGTTACACATACGACCTCTTCATCAGGAAAGCTTAACTTTATTCCCATCGCTGCAGGCAAGCCAAAACCCATCGTGCCTAAACCACCCGAGTTTATCCATCGATTCGGCTTATCGAATTTATAATATTGCGCAGCAAACATTTGATGCTGACCAACATCGGACGTGACATATGCATCACCTTTGGTCACTTTGTACAACGCTTCAATTACGTTTTGCGGCTTGATATTACCTGACGTTGACGGCTCATAATGACCCGCATGAACCGTACGCCAATCATTTATTCTGGCCCACCATTCATCCAAAGCAGCTTTATCAGGCGTTGCTTCATCTGCCTTAAGCAGCGCAAGCATATCCTCAAGCACTGAATCTACCGGACCAACAATAGGCACATCAACCTTAACCGTTTTTGAAATATTGGCTGGGTCGATATCAATATGAATAATACGAGCTCCCGGACAAAACTTATCCGTCCCGTTTGTTACTCGATCATCAAAGCGCGATCCGACTGCCAAGATTAGATCTGAATGATGCATTACTTGGTTCGCTTCATAGCTACCATGCATACCCAGCATCCCGACATTGCGCTCACCCGTACCAGGATAACCACCCAAACCCATCAAGGTATTCGTAACAGGAAAGTTCAGACGATCAACCAATTCAGTCAGCTGAGCCGAAGCACCACCTAAAATAACACCACCACCCGCATAAATAACTGGGCGCTTTGCTGCCAACAGCATCTCTACAGCTTTTTTGATTTGACCAGAATGTCCACGTACAGGCGGAGTATAAGAACGCAGTTTTACCTTTTTAGGGTAAATATATTCAAATTTCTCATTTGGCGCCGTCATATCCTTTGGGATATCAACAACTACCGGACCAGGTCGCCCAGACTCTGCAATATAAAAAGCTTTCTTTAATACTTCTGGTATTTCAGAAGCATGACGAATAGCCATGTTATGTTTTACGACTGGACGAGAAACCCCCATCATATCAGTTTCTTGAAATGCATCTTCACCAATAAGGTTTGAAGGCACCTGTCCACACAAAATGACCATCGGCACAGAATCCATAAATGCCGTCGCAATTCCTGTTACGGTATTAGTTGCCCCTGGACCAGAAGTAACAAGCACAACGCCCGCTTTACCAGTCGCACGCGCATAACCATCAGCCATATGCACAGCTGCCTGCTCATGACGCACTAAAATGTGTTCAACTTTGTCCTGCCGGAATAGTGCATCATAAATATGCAATACTGCCCCGCCTGGATAGCCGTATATGTATTCGACCCCCTCGTCATTTAAAAAACGAGCGATCATATCGGCGCCAGATAATAGCTCCACGATAATTACCTTCTGTTAAATAGTTTTTTGGAAGCTTAATCTGAGTTAACACTCACTTCTTTTGGAAGCTCATTGGACGCAGTAAGCGTATCTCAATAATTGTCACGGCGAGATATTTCGCCTAACACGGTATTTTTTATTTAACACCGCGTTGTATATTTGACCAATTATCGTTGTCTTATTTTCGACAACCAATACACTAGGTGATACCGAATTCGCTTGGAGTGACGAGAACGGTAAAACACAAGAAAAAGCAACCGACAATTCTGACACCTTAATAAACAGAGTCAATATAAATTAGCGTTTTTTAAGCATATTTTATAATTTCTAGTAGAAAAACAGTCAAAATACACTTCTTGGTTTATAGTTATAACGATCTTGCAAATTATTGAGTCGGAATTTTAAACGACACACCACCACAAAATCGAGCTAAATATAATGAATAAACGCTATTTTTTCACCCACAAACTACTCGCTTTCGTTTTAACTATTTTTTCATTAACGGGCACACTCTCTGCGGGAGAAGTTTATAAGTGGACCGATAAAAATGGCACCATCCACTACTCAGATATACAACCTACAAATACACCTTCAAAGAATATTAAAATTAAGGCTGGAAAATCTAGCAAAACGAGAACAAGCGTTCAAGAACAAGCAAAAACACTAAATGAAACAAAGTCCCAACAACTTGCTATCCAAGCCCAAAATTTACAAGATGAAACCTATAAACGTGAGAACGATGCTCGTTGCCAAACACTAAGAGATAATCTTATTAAATTCAAAGAAAATAGCCGCATTAAAATTAACGATAACGGGACACTTAGGTTTTTAACACCTGAAGAAATAAATACAAAGACAAAGCAATATCAGCAAATACTCAAAGACGAATGCAGTTAAAAGGCTAGAAGTTAGACTAGTGTCGCCTAACTTCTACCTAAATAAAGACAAACAAAATTACTCAGATATAAACTCAATATCCGAACCATTCACTCTCGCTCGAATCTTCGCTCCCGAAGAAAACTCACCCGAAAGGATCTTTTGAGCAAGAGGGTTCTCTACCCAACGTTGGATCGCACGCTTTAACGGTCGAGCACCGTAAACCGGATCAAAACCAGCCTCAGCCAATTTTCTCATTGCATCCGCATCAAAGTTCAAATCTATCCCCTGCTCTTCAAGCCGCCGATTTAAGTTTTTAAGCTGAATCGTTGCGATGCTTTGTATTTGTTCGGCACCAAGCGAATGAAACACCACCACCTCATCAATTCTATTAATAAACTCAGGCCTAAAGTGCGCAGAAACAGACTCCATTACCACCGATTTCACTTGCTCATAGCTAGAAGTTTCTAACCCTAAAGTCTGAATCACATCTGAACCAAGATTCGAGGTCATGACAATCACGGTATTTCTAAAATCAACAGTACGACCCTGACCATCAGTTAAACGTCCATCTTCCAGCACCTGAAGCAAAATATTAAACACATCAGGGTGCGCCTTTTCCACTTCATCTAACAATAATACTGAGTAAGGACGACGTCGCACCGCCTCGGTTAAGTAACCGCCCTCTTCGTAACCAACATACCCTGGAGGAGCGCCAATTAAACGCGCAACAGAATGTTTCTCCATAAATTCGGACATATCAATTCTAACCATTGCGTCTTCAGTATCGAACAAGAAACCCGCCAAAGATTTACATAATTCGGTTTTACCAACTCCGGTTGGACCTAAGAATAAAAACGAACCATTAGGCCTGTTTGGATCAGACAACCCTGCTCGTGAACGACGCACAGCATCTGAAACAGCTTTCACAGCTTCACTCTGGCCAATTACCTGCTGATGCAGAACATCCTCCATTTTTAATAGCTTTTCTCTTTCACCTTCCAACATTTTTGTTACGGGTATCCCCGTCCATTTAGAGACCGTTTCTGCAATTTCATCTTCAGTCACACGATTTCTTAGCAGTGTCATGCCCATCATTTCAGCCTGACCAGCCATATCCAACTGCCTCTCCAGATCAGGAATCGTGCCATATTGCAGCTCGGACATTCGCGCTAAATCACCATCCCTTCGGGCACTGTCCAGCTCTAGACGCGCCTGTTCTAAATTACTCTTCACTTTCTGGGAGCCATGTAAGGCAGCTTTCTCAGCCACCCAAACCTCTTCTAAGTCTGCAAACTCCTTAGACAGTTCATTAATCACTACATTCAAATCTTTTAAACGTTTTTTGGAAGCAGCATCCTTTTCTTTTTTAAGTGCCTCACCTTCAATTTTCAGCTGAATTAAGCGTCGTTCAAGACGATCTAATGACTCTGGTTTCGAGTCCATCTCCATCCGAATTTGGCTCGCCGCTTCATCAACCAGATCAATTGCTTTATCCGGCAACTGTCGATCAGCTATATATCGGTAAGATAACTTTGCAGCAGCTATGATGGCGCTATCTGTGATTTGAACACCATGATGCACTTCGTAGCGTTCTTTTAAGCCACGTAAAATCGCTACGGTATCTTCAACACTCGGCTCCTCAACCAATACTTTTTGAAAACGTCGCTCCAATGCTGCATCTTTTTCAATATACTCACGATACTCATCCAGCGTTGTTGCGCCAACACAATGAAGCGAGCCTCGTGCAAGTTCAGGCTTTAGCATGTTGCCTGCATCCATCGAACCTTCGCCTTTACCGGCACCCACCATCGTATGCAGTTCATCGATAAATAATATGATCTGACCTTCTTGTTTTGCCAGTTCGTTTAAAACACCCTTCAAGCGTTCTTCAAATTCACCCCTAAACTTCGCCCCCGCTATAAGCGACGCCATGTCCAAAGAGAGAACTCGCTTATTCTTTAAGCCCTCAGGCACCTCTCCATTTATAATTCGTTGCGCCAAGCCTTCAACAATGGCTGTTTTTCCTACGCCGGGCTCACCAATTAGTACTGGGTTATTTTTACGTCGACGCTGAAGCACTTGAATTGTTCGGCGTATCTCATCATCCCGACCAATCACTGGGTCTAACTTACCTTCTGACGCCAACGCAGTTAGATCAACTGTAAACTTGTCTAGCGCTTCTCTTTTTTCTTCTGCACCTTGGTCATTCACAATCTCACCCCCTCGAACTTTCTCAATTGCTGCCTCAATGGCAAGCTTCTCAACGCCATGCTTCTTCAATAGTGATCCGAGCGAACCTTTGTCATCTATTGCTGCCAATAGAACCATTTCACTCGATATGAATTTGTCACCTTTTTTTTGAGTCAATTTATCTGCAATATTGAGTAGACGACCAAGGTCATTAGACATGTGAATATCGCCATCACTTCCATCAACTGTTGGTAATCGAGATACATCTTCACCGACCTGCTGACGAAAAGCTTTTACATCAACATTAGCTTGTCTCAATAATGCAGTGATACTGCCATTTTGGTCTAACAACACCTGCATAAGGTGAATCGGTTCTATGAAGTTATGATCTTTACCTAAAGCCACTGATTGGGCATCAGACAATGCCATTTGGAGACGGCTGGTAAGCCGGTCAATTCTCATATAATTTCCTCGATGTAGCGTCATATATGACGACTCAATAATGTTCTATAGTTTATAAATTGAGGTTGATTTGATAAATTTCAAGCATACAGCAACAAAAAAGTGACAATAAATTGACACCAACACTAAATACCTTCTGTCTCAAATAGTGATGAAACCTGACCCCATGCGACAATGACTACGACTCTAAAAACATTATGATGGAACCATCAATAATTTTGGAGAGAACTATGACCATTCGTGTCGCTATTAACGGTTTTGGCCGTATAGGACGAAACATCGCTCGCGCACTTTATGAAAATTCTTATCACGATAAAATACAAATTGTCGCTATTAATGATTTAGCCAGCCTTGCCGGAAACGCTCACCTACTCAAACACGACTCGGTACACGGCCATTTTAATGAACGCGTCACCCATGATGAATCCCATTTATATATTAACAACGACAAGATTCACGTCTCTGCCTGCAAGAAACCTAAAGATTTACCTTGGGCTGCATTAAAGGTCGATTTGGTTTTTGAATGCACAGGACACTTCACTAGCAAAGCCTCAGCGCAAGCACACATTGAGGCCGGAGCGCAAAAAGTTATTATTTCAGCTCCGGCAAAAGGTGTCGATGCGACGATTGTTTACGGCGTGAATGAGAATACTCTAAATAGTAACCACAATATTATTTCTAATGCGTCTTGCACGACCAATTGCTTGGCTCCGATCGTTCAGGTACTTGATGAACACCTTGGTATTCAAAGCGGTTTAATGACTACAATTCACGCTGTCACCAATGATCAGAATTTAACAGATGTTTATCACCCCGACCTATATCGATCCCGCTCAGCTATGCAGTCGATGATCCCGACTAAAACAGGCGCAGCTGAAGCTATTGGTTTAGTTCTACCGAAACTAAAAGGTCGGTTTGACGGTTTAGCTGTCCGGGTTCCGGTAGTTAATGTATCCATGGTTGATCTATCTCTTGTCATCAGCAAAGACACTAGCATCGAAGTAGTCAATACTCTCATTGAAGAGGCAAGTGCAAAGTCTCCTGTTCTGGCATACAACGAAGCCCCCCTAGTGTCCGTTGATTTTAATCACAATGCAGCCTCTTCAATTTTTGATAGCAGTCAAACACGTGTCATGGGTAGTCATATAAAAGTAATGGCCTGGTATGACAATGAATGGGGATTTTCCAATCGTATGCTTGATAATGCCCTTGCACTGATGAACGCGGCCGCACAAGGAAACTAGTCATGTTAAGACGTACTAAAATAGTCGCTACCCTTGGCCCTGCCACTGACTCGATCGATTCATTAAGCGCAATCATCAATGCAGGCGTAGATGTTGTCAGGTTGAATTTTTCACACGGTGAAAATCAGGATCATATCAAACGAGCAGAGCGAGTACGTTCAGTCGCCAAAAGACTAAACCGCTTCGTTGCTGTACTCGCAGATCTTCAAGGCCCCAAAATACGTATTGCTCGCTTTGTCAATCATAAAATCACCCTAAAAACAGGGGACTCTTTTACACTTGATACCCGTTTAGGAGCGAATGAAGGCCATCAGGGCGCCGTCGGTATTGACCACGAAGCAGTCATCAATGATACCCATAAAGGCGATATTTTATTATTGGATGATGGGCGCATCGAACTTAGCGTCAAAGAAAATAATGGCACCTGCATTTTTTGTGACGTCTTGATTGGGGGTGACCTTTCCAACAACAAAGGCATTAATAAAAAAGGTGGCGGTTTATCAGCTAAGGCGCTAACGGATAAAGATAAAGCCGATATTATAACCGCCGCAGCTTTAGATGCCGATTATGTCGCAGTGTCTTTTCCCCGAAACTCAGAAGACATGCTTGAAGCGCGCACATTACTAGATGAAGCGGGCTCAAATGCGGGTTTAATCGCTAAAATCGAACGAGCCGAATTAATTGATGACCTGGAAATTCTCGATGAAGTCATTCGCGTCTCTAACGGTGTTATGGTCGCGCGCGGAGATCTAGCGGTTGAAATTGGCGACGCTGAACTGGTTGCCGTACAAAAACATATTATTCAACGTGCACGAGCACTTAACCGCATTGTCATTACCGCAACTCAAATGATGGAATCCATGATTACCAGCCCGATGCCAACCCGCGCAGAGGTCTCTGATGTAGCGAATGCTGTTATTGATGGCACCGACGCCGTCATGCTTTCAGCTGAAACGGCTGTCGGTGAATACCCTGTTGATGTCATCGAAGCGATGGATCGGATTTGCACGGGCGCTGAACGCCATTTACCAACACAAATATCACAACATCGAATGCATGAATCCTTTGAAGCCATTGACGAAACCATTGCTTTATCTGCAATGTATGCAGCAAATCACCTCACAGGCGTAAAAGCGATTATTAGCATGACAGAAAGTGGCGCAACCCCTCTATTAATGTCACGAATTCGCTCAAAGCTCCCCATTTATTCCTTCTCAGGTTTACTGCATACACAACGAAAAATGGCACTTTACAGAGGCGTTCAAACTATTCCTTTTAATGCCAACAATGTTGAAAATGCTGCTGTGAATCGTTTCGCAATTGAAACTTTATTGGAAGCAAAGGTCGTTGAACAAGGTGATTTAATCATTTTAACGAAAGGTGATTACGTTAACGCCCAAGGTGGAACAAATGCCATGAAGATTTTACGCGTGGGTGACGACATCAATTAATAATAAAGTTTATTAAGGTAGATGCCAGAACGATAGACGTAGATCATTTACAAGCGAGGTTTCATTCTGGTATTTTCTTTGGCATCTTTTCCAATACAAAAGAAGCAGACCTTATTATGGATAACACTCAATTCTTTTCCCGCTTAGTTACATTTACTCGTAAAGACCAGCAGGTAGGTTTAGCAGATATCAACCATCCTGACACGATATCGCCTTTAGATGATTGGTTGGGCGTTGTCGTTTCACTGGCTGATGGACACCACACCATTCAGGAAATGCTAAGTTTCATGGCTCGCCAATATAACGATCAACAAGCACCTGAAACCTTAGAAAAAACCTTACACTCAGTGATTGAACGACTAGTAGAAGAAAAAGTCATTCATTTAAGCAATCGAATTACCTCTTTGCCTTATTACTTAGCCTTACCTATTGAAGAACTAGATATAGAAAAAGCAAAACAATTAATGCTGGAAGATAATTACCAGCATTAAAGCAAACCAAAAGACTGGCCAAGTAAAAAACATACTAATTTAGTGCTTCAACACTTGGTCGATAGTACTTCGATACCGGCCAATCAATTCACACCATCGATATTGCTGAAGCATGCAGCTCGTTGAGAGGTCTTTCTCTTCCTGCTCTATAATATTCAGCAATGCATCAACAGCGGATACTGCTTCTTCTTCAGGGTTATCCATATCCCCCTCATAACTATAAGCGCTATCAATGTATTCCTGATAAGAAAGTCGGTTCGGCACCAAAGGAATACACCCCGCTGCAACAGCTTCCATAACAGCTATCCCTTGAAACTCATGAATAGCGGTAGATAAGACAATATCGCACTGACTTAGCAATTTATAATAGCCATCTACATTAGTGATATAGCCAAAATACCGTATCTGCTTGGAAAAAATAGCCTGAATTTGATCAAACTCAGGTGGCACACTTCGAAATTGCTCACCAACAATATTTATTTCAAATGAAACATGCCTGTTTTTCAACTCAGTTAAGAACAATAAAAGACGATCAGGCCCTTTGTCGTACTCCCAGCGATGGTTCCATAAAATTTTAACAGGTGCATTTTGCAAAGACTTACAATGAGAACGTTCAAAGAGGTGATCAGCAATAGGAACAGGGATAACAGATGACTTTCGTGCTATTCGTGACGACAAGTCTTTCAATGTAAAATCTGGAAGCTTATTCATCAGTTGGTCGCAACCAGCAAAGAACGTCTTTTGATTAAATTCTGAATTAAAAATAACACTATCTGCTGCCATCGCTGAATATAAGTTCACCATTTGAGCCTCTAGCGCAGACTTTTGACGCTCACTTTTTGGGTATTCAAACTGATTTTCGTGAAAATAAACAATGGAAGGAATACCTGCTAAAGTGGGAATCAATCCCTTCAATGTCGCTAAATCGACCATTGAAGTCACCATCAAAAAATCATACTGTTGTACCAGCTCCTCACTATACTGGCTTATAAAACTGATGGGATTTCCCCGTATTCGCCAACTAAAATAACGTGCGGGCAAATTCAGAACAGTCCAGTCAATTTCATGCAAGCCTTCCTCTATTCCTTTGCACCAATATTTGTGGCTCCCTGCATCATAAGCTGAGAGCATGAGCCCTTTTAAGCCTTTGCTTATCATAAATATTTTCAATCTGTTGAGATAAGCAATAATTGTATACTACTTAAGTTAGTTTTTACTGATATAAACCAGATGATCTAACGTCGGAATGAATGCTTCGCTTTTCAATTTACAATTTCTGCTATACCCTCTGTATTTTATAACGTTAAGGATGACATTATGGACTGCTTTGCCGCGCTAAACATTCAAGCTACAAATCAATCGCACCTCATCAAATTAGCCTATAGCAAGGCATTGCAGGTGCGTTTATCAGACATTTCTTCTACTAATTTCACAACATTACGACGCCATTACATTCAAGCGCTACGCCGTTCCCGAAGCATCTTTGATGTATCGTTTTCTTCAAAACCTACTACTTTTTTAGAAAATACTGACCACCTAAAAACAGTAGTAAAACAAAGCGACAATAACGCTCCTTTAGATAATATGACAATTTTAAACCTGCGCCATGCTTTGTCTTTGCAGCTACACAACCCTTTTATTCTCACTAAAATTTCAAAACATTTCATTGAAATAAACAAATATAGACTCGCCATCGACACGCTTGAATCTATACTCGCTTTGTCACCTGACCACAAAGAGGCCCAGTCCCTCCTCCTCACAACAGAGCACGCTTGGCACCTAAGATTAGTAAAAAGGTTCAATACCTTATCACCTGAAGATGTGGAATATTTGATTCGCCACAAAATGCATAACAATCAATACCGCGAGGCACTCACTCTACTAAAAAGAGCCATCTCATCTCGTTTAAAAGGCTTACATGCACCGACGCTCTTCAGGCTCAGCGCTGAATGCATGGCCAGCCTAAGGGTAGACACCGCCCCCCATTATTTTGAAAAGTCGCTCGAATACACCCATGAGCTAAATGAAAACCCTAGCGCCACCTTACTCGCTTATATTGAATACCTTTTTGCGTTTAAGCAGTTTGATACACTACTACTGCTTATAGATGATTTAATTAAGCTAAACCCAAACCAACACCGCTACCATTTCTTAAAAGGCGAATCATTAAGTCAAACCCAGCACTACAAACAAGGCATTACCAGCCTTCGCTATGCTATCGGCCTCTCACCAAACACAAGCATTTATTATGATCGTATTGTTCACGCCTATCATGGATTAGGTAATACCGAAAAAGCAGGCCACTATGCGAAAGCTGGCTCAGAAATTCATACTGAACAACTCGATGCTAAAGCTTAATTAAATGAATATTTTTGACACCAGCCATGAAAAACGCCTTAATACAGTAAATTATTAGGTGATTTCATTTGCTCAGCTTTTTTCCTCTACAAAAATTACTACAGCACCCATTCCATTTAATATTCTTGGCGGCCGTTGTATACCTTTTTACCTTTCAAATAAGTGGCAGTGGCCTAGTTCTGCCTTCACTTCACGATAGCAGCCATGCATTAGTGTTTGGTTTAGCCACCACTTATTTGTTATTAACATTCATCCCAAACAAACCTATACCCAATTCAGTACGCGCTAAATACGTTCTAACAATCTGTTGCTCGGCATTTTTATTGGGTATTCTCATCGAGCTGATACAACCACTATTTGGTCGTAATAGGAGCTTACTTGATGCTAGCTATGATTTAGCCGGCTGTACTGCTGCCGGCTTATTTTACTGGCATAAAAAGACTAAGCATGACCGAACAACACCAATACTGCTACTCATTGCATGGATGCAAGTTCTAAGCTGCCTTATTATTCCTGCATCGAATCTATGGGTCGTACTACAGCGCAATTTAGCGGCCCCCATGTTAGTGAGCTTTGATGCGCCATGGGAGCGCAATATTCGTAGTATTAATGACAGCACCACGTTCTCAATTGAGCAGCCACCTACCGGCTGGAAGCACCCAAGCCTTGTCGGAAAGTTCACCTTTGGCTTTGCCACGTACCCCGGTATTTCTTTCCCAGATATATACAGCGACTGGTCTAATTATTCAACGCTGTCATTCGCTGTTTATTCTGAACAGAACCAAGCTGAAACACTCCACTTACGGATACATGATACGCAACATAACCAGAAACATAGTGACCGCTATAACCAAGTCATCACGATTACCCCAGGCTTAAATTTAATAGAAGTGGATTTGAATAAGATAAAACACAGCCCGAAGTCACGAGAGCTAGACTTGAGCAGCATTGTCACCATTGGTTTATTTATGACAAGACTCAAAGTTCCGGTAACGCTCTACCTTGATGACATTCAACTACGTTAGCTTGTACGCACGTCTGAATTAAGCCAAACCAATGAAGCCATTCGTCCTGATTCTACGCCGTCTCGACGATAAGAATAGAAGTGTTTTTCATCCGCGTAGGTACAATACTGACCACCGTATATTTGATCTACTCCCGCCGACTTTAATTGCAGGCGAGCCAGCTGATAAATATCTGCCATCCATTTGTTAGGATCTTCACTTGCGGTAAATGCAGAATGGTTTTGAGCGTTATTTGCAATAAATGCCTGATAAACATCATTGCCTACTTCAAAATGAGCTTGACTAATTGCTGGCCCTAACCAAGCCATAACTTTAGAAGGGTCTGCAAAACGCTGCACGGCTTTTTGTAAAATTCCACCTGCCAAACCTCGCCACCCAGCATGCACTGCAGAAACTTTTGTTCCCGCCTGATCACAAAACAAAACAGGCAAGCAGTCAGCTGTCATCACCACGCAGGCAAGATTGTTTTCAGTGGTATCACTACCATCAGCCTGAACAACTTGCCCACCAGCTTCGGCAGTAATGATTGCCAGACCATGCACTTGATCTAACCATGCAAACCGAGACGCTGCTAAGCCCGTATGATTAGCTAGAGTCAGTCTGTTTTGAGCGACACTGTCACGTTCATCATTCACATGCGTGCCTAAATTTAAGCTCGCAAAGCCGCCCAAACTGACACCCCCTAACCTTGTTGTCACCAAGGCTTTAACCCTTTCAGGCGCAGGCCAGTCTGGTACGAGCACACAATCAGTTTGCATTACTTAGTTTCAGTTAAGGTCGCAAGCAATGCTTGCATATCAGTCGGTAAGTCAGATTCCCAGCTCATTTCTTCACCTGTTCTCGGGTGAATCAAGGATAGTTTTTTCGCATGTAATGCTTGTCGTCCGAATGAACGCAAGACCTCTTTAACTTCTTCAGAAACGCCCGCCGGTAGTTTCAATCGACCCGCATAAGTCTGGTCACCAATTAGAGGATGATTAATGCTCGCCATATGAACACGTATTTGGTGTGTTCTGCCTGTTTCTAATTTTACCCGAACATGCGTATAAGCGGGAAAACGTTCAAGCACACGGTAATGCGTAATCGCGACCTTACCAAATGGGTGTAAGGCCATTTTTTTTCTATTTTTCGGGCTACGAGCAATGGCAGCATCAACCGTCCCACCGCCCGTCATTGTATTCACGACCACCGCTTCATACTCACGCCCCATTTCACGAGTTTGTAGCTGGTCAACAATATGAGCATGCGCTATTAAAGTTTTCGCGACGACCATCAAACCAGTCGTATCTTTATCAAGGCGGTGAACAATACCCGCACGAGGCACTGCCTCAATATCAGGGTAATGATACAACAATGCATTCATCAGGGTTCCGCTATAGTTTCCAGCCCCAGGATGAACCACCATGCCGGCCGGTTTATTGATGATAATAATATCGTCATCTTCATAAACGACATCAATATCAATATTTTCTGCTTCCCAATCCCCCTGACTTTCAAGCTCAGCCTGAACCTCGATCAAGTCATTCACTCTGACCTTATCTTTTGGTCGCAACGTTTTTTTGTTGACCAATACATCGCCCGCTTTGATCCACTGCTGTAAGCGAGACCTAGAATAGTCAGGCATTAATTCTGTCATTACCTGATCCAAGCGACAGTCAGACAACCTTAATGGCACCACAAAATCATCTTCAACAACCTGAGTCATAAGTATTTTTCACTCTAAAAATTTGTTTGTAATCTGTTTATGCAACACTATTTACTTATAGACTAAGTGTGTTCAACACTAATCTAGACTATTTGTCATACAAGCTTGGCACAAACTATGGGATAATAGCTCGCCATTATAGCCTGCTTGTATCTTCACATGAAATATCTCGTACAAATAGGCATCCAATATTATTTTATTCAGTAGAGAATTATGCGTTTAATCAGTCTTTTTTCAATATTCATTGTTGTATGTCTTAGCTTAAGTGGCTGTAGTTCAGCGCCAAAGAAAGAATCCTCAGAGCAAGAGCTTTATGATGATGCAAAAAAAGCCATCAAGCTCAGAAACTTCTCTCAAGCAACGATTGCCTTAGAAGAACTAGAAGCGAGCTTTCCCTTTGGAAAATTTGCCGAACAAGCGCAACTCGATTTAATCTATGCTCGCTATAGCGGGTTAGATCTAGACGGCGCTATTCTTGCCTGCGACCGTTTTATTCGCTTACACCCGCAAAGCCCTAGTGTCGACTATGCTTATTACACACGCGGCATCGCAAACTATAGTCTAGACGTGGGTATTTCAAGTCAATACTTCACCATGGTAGATAACAGCGCTCGCGACCCTGGTCACATGCGTTTAGCATTCAAGGATTTTTCTGAACTATTAAACCGCTTTCCAGGAAGCTCCTATGCCTCTGACGCACAGCAGCGCATGATTCAAGTCCGTAATCACCTTGCTCAATACGAGCTTCACGCCGCTCGTTATTACATTAAACGCGAAGCGTTTATTGCGGCAGCAAACCGTGCAGCCTACGTCGTTAAGAACTTCCCGAAGACACCTGCAACCGAAGATGCCTTAATTATGATGGTTGAGCTATATAATGAACTAGACTTACCCGGCCAAAAAGAAGATGCCTTGGCCGTACTTAGAGCAAACTACTCCGAAGGGAAAGCCTTTGATGAAGAGCAAAACTTTGTTCCACAGAACAAACTAAAACAAAGCCGTAGCTTAATTAGTGTTCTCAGTTTTGGCTGGATTGACTAGCTAGAAATAGCCTTTACCAACATAAAAACACGCTGTATCAGGAATAATTAAATGAACATCCGCGAAAACATTGTGAAAGAGATGCAAGTTTTAGCTTCTATAAGCGCTGATTTTGAAATTAAACGTCGTACAGACTTTATTAAAAAGTGTCTTCTTGAATCAGGGTTGACTACTTTGGTGCTCGGTATTAGCGGTGGTATAGACTCTTGCACTTGCGGCAAATTAGCACAGCGCGCTATCGACGAATTAAACCAAGAAAGTCACGATAAAGAATTTCAGTTTGTAGCCGTACGTTTACCTTACGCAGAGCAAGCTGACGAACAAGACGCTCAAGCCTCAATCGACTTTATTGCACCGAGTTTATCCGTTAGCGTTAATATCAAAACTGCGGCCGATGCGCTACACGATGAGGTAACTCAAGCCTTAATTGCTACTAATGCACTCAATGCAAGCGCCAAACAACTAGACTTTGCTAAAGGCAATGTCAAAGCACGTGCCCGTATGGTCGCACAATATGATCTTGCAGGCATTCTAGGCGGCTTAGTTCTGGGTACTGACCATTCTGCAGAAAACATTACCGGTTTCTATACCAAATATGGTGATGGCGCAGTGGATCTTGCACCCTTGTTCGGTTTGAATAAACGCCAAGTTCGCTTACTTGCAAAAACCATGAATTGCCCTCAACACTTAATCGAAAAAGCACCGACGGCAGATCTTGAGTGCAATGAACCAGGTAAGAAAGATGAGGATGCTTTAGGCGTTACTTACGATCAAATCGATGATTTTCTCGAAGGAAAAGAAATCGAACAATGGGCCGCTGACAAACTAATTGGTATTTATCAAGCCACTCAACATAAACGCCAGCCTATACCCACAATTTACGACTAAACTCTAAGCAGGTAACCGCATTTTAAACCGCGCTAACCTATTATTTCGTTATTTGATAGAATGCCACCAAACCCTACTAGTGAGTAAATAATTTTGTTTTCAGAACTCGATAACAGACTAATCCAGGCAATCACAGAAGCTGGCTTCGAACAACCTACCAAAGTACAGGAAGCCACCCTAGAGCTAGCGTTGGATGGCCACGACCTTTTTGTGAGCGCAGAAACAGGTAGCGGTAAAACAGCTGCTTATCTACTGCCAACATTCGAGCAATTACTTGAAGATGACGAACAAGGCCAAATAACGGGCTTAGTATTAGTACCAACGCGGGAATTAGCACAACAAGTATTAACACATGCTAAGTCATTGGCGCGCTATACACCTTTGAAATTAGGTCACATTGGTGGTGGTACCGATATTCATAAGCAAACGGAAATCATTAAAAATCCACCACATTTTTTAGTGGCAACACCTGGGCGCCTACTTGAATTATTAGCGCGTGACTTACTCGATTTAAGTAGCGTTAAAACCTTTATTCTTGATGAAGCCGATCGCCTACTCGACATGGGTTTTAGTGAAGACATATTAGCCATTGCCGAACATTGTAACCAGCGACAGCAAACACATCTTTATTCAGCAACGTTAGCCAATAAGAAGTTAAGAGGTTTAGCAGACGAATTACTGACTGACGCCATGGTCATTGAACTTAATAAGCCCACCGACACGCATGAATCCATCGAGCAGCAAATAATTTTTGCAGATGATAAAGCACATAAGTTCCAGCTACTATGCTGGTTACTTAAAAATGAAACCTATCGCCATTCCATCGTATTTTGTAACTCCAAAGAACAAGTAGACCAAGTCTATCGCGTGATGCAGCAGCAAGAAATTAGCGCAGGTGTACTGCATGGTGACAAAGATCAGAAACAACGAAATCTTGTCATGAGTAAGTTGCGACGCGATGAATTAAAGATCATGGTCGCAACGGATATCGCCGCTCGAGGCCTTGATATTAAAGGTATGGATCTGGTAATTAACTTTGAAATGCCGCGTCGAGGTGAAATTTATGTTCACCGAATTGGACGAACGGGCAGAGCTGGCGAAAAAGGTACCGCGATCACACTCATTAGTAATCCCGAATACAACCTCATGGCCGGTATTGAACGCTTTTTGAAGCAAACCTTTGTTCGCCGTAAAATAAAAGAACTGGTTGGTAAATACAAAGGCCCTAAGAAGCTCAAAGCGTCTGGAAAAGCAGCAGGCTCTAAAAAGAAAAAACTACAAAAGAGCGGCGGAAAAATCAAAAAAGGCAATAAAAAGCCAAAACAAAAAAAGTAAATTTCAAAACTAACTGAACTGTTTAAATTCATTGCACTCTATTTTGAGTCGATAACTTAATCAGTTCAGAATAATTTTAGCTCAATCCAAAGTTAAAAAGTTCCGTATTCCCTTATCCGTTTCTAATATCACTTCTCCCCGAATAATGAGGTTCAAACAGTACTGTCTCGCCTTTTCACCACATTCTTATACCGGACATCACAAAAGCAGTAAAATATTACTATTGCCCTTACTAATCACTTATGTGCTTTCAATCGAGTCTGAACCCATGGTTTTTCGCCCCCTCTCCTCAAGAATATCAAGTTTGCGCCGATAGGTATTGACAAGGCCTTTTGACGGATCGATATAGAAGGAGTAGCAGATGCGTATTCTAGATAGTCAATTCCATGGAAGTGTGGATCACAATAGTCAACAAGACATAAGCCAACTACGGGTTGTCAAAAGTCAGCAGAGTCACATCGAATTAGACGCAAATCAACAAGTGATTGCGACGCAAGAAACGATTAACCTGGCTTACTCTCAGCACTACGAAAGTGAGCAAACGAGTCGTTTATACACCCAATCCACTGTTATGGATTCTAATAACGGTACACAACAAACTATTAGCCAAGAAGAGCTTACGCGCACACTTGTCTCAGGCGTATTGCAGCATGAAGTACATATCGGGGATATTATATATGCAAGTACTAGACTGAGGCAGAATGTTGAAAATACCTCCTTTATGGAAGAGCTTGCATTAACTAATGAACTGAATCTTCAAGAAGACTTTCCGCAAGACATTCAGGGAGACTCGTCAGATGGCATTGCGAGCACAACAGACATTAGCATTAACCAACTGCAAGTTGATGAAAGTACTGAGTCGCTCAAGCTGATTAGCGAGGGTGAAATTTCAATCGCAGATGGTAGAAAGGTTAGTTTTCGTCTCGAGTTGGACCTTGAGTCCAACTATACCGAAATCACTCGTCAGCAGTTGAGCGCCCGCTCTCAAGAGCTTATTGACCCTCTAGTCATCAGTCTAGATGGTCGAGCTCCATCGTTAAGCAATTCTACCTTTAATTTCGATATAGACAGTAATGGAGTCGATGACAAACTATCTCAACTCGCTTCAGGCGCGGGCTTTCTAGCGTTTGACCAAAATAATGATGGGGTCATCAATAATGGCCATGAACTCTTTGGCCCTCAAAGTGGCAATGGCTTTCAAGATCTATCAGTTTATGATGATAACCAAGATGGGTGGATTGATGAAAGTGACAATATCTTCAACCAGCTTTTAGTATGGCAGCCAGCAAGTGAAAATGGTGAAGAAAGCTTACAGTCTCTTAGTAAAGTAGGGATTGGTGCAATTAACTTACAGGCATTAGAAAGCCCCTTCGAGCTAAAAGATGAACATAACAACACCCTTGGAATGGTACAACGTAGTGGTATTTTCCTGAAAGAAAATGGCGAAGTGGGCCTGGTTCAGCAGATAGACCTAGCACTTCAAGAAGACGTAGCGGATATTGGTTCCATGGAAAAGGCCTTTTATGAACAAGCTGCCCAATTAAAGCAACAGTATAAGCAGCATGTATCCGAGAATAATGAACTTATGTTAGAGCAAGCTGCTGTTGATATAAACGCCGCTAGATTAACGTTAGAAACAGCTAATTTGGAATTAGATGTAAGCCCTAAAGGAATCGATCTCGGTGAAGAGCGCCTGCCAATGCTCATTATCGCGAGCCACTTTCAAGTTGAATATAAACAGCAAGAGACTATCATTCAACAGGAATTTAGAGCGAGAAATGTCAGTATTAAGCCTTATGCTTCCTCACCTGAAAAAACAGAAGATACCTCATATGAAGCAGAACCTGATTCACTTGGGCTTAGACAATTCAATGGAGTGAGTCAGCATGATACTCCCGTTTTAGATAACATAAGAAATAGCGGTGAAGGGCGGGAGTCCTTTAAAGGCAGTATTATCGAAGACGTATTAAAACCACTACATGAGCAGTTAAAACTGAAGCGACAGCTAGTCAGTGAAGCTTATGTAAAAGGCCAAAGCTTTAATCTCTGAGCACCTTATTATAGTCGTGATGACATTTACTAACCAAAGAGGCTGCACATTAGCGATACTTTCTTAATCGTCGGTAAATCGCCGGCTAAAAGCATGAAGCAATACTTGCTAATCACAACGTAAAGAACTTAAAGAACTTAAAGAACTTAAAGAACTTAGATGATCTATCACTAACGATTTAATATATTTTGTTCTGCTAGCTAGCTCCTTCTGGCCATTAGCAGTCATCATGGTATTGTCTTTTGGGGTATTAATAGTCAATTTATCGGACTAATTCTGCCTAATAAATATTCTCTGCTTTGTTTCTAATAGCAGACAATATTTTATTAGACGGCTAGAGTGTCTGTTTAGTAGCTGCTCTGAAACGTCCATGCGAGGGGCTTAAATCACAGTTGAAAAAAATACATCGAATTGATACTTTTTGTTTAATTGAGCGACTTTCGAAATCCGTCCAAAACGGATATTTTCTGCATCAGTATTATGACTGAAAAAATTGAGGAAGGCAGACTCTTCCATAAGCGTTTGCCCTTTCCGTCATAGCATCAAGAACTCAGAGCACGAACCAGGTGCTCTGCCACTGCTTTCACTCTTGGCACCTGACGCATACTCTTGGCGCAAACGACATAAAACTTTCTAGCCGGGAGTTCGATACCCACGTCTATTTTTACCAAATCAGATTTTTCAAACCCCAAAGGTTTGCTTAATATCATTCCCCCTACACCACAAGAAAGCGCTGCTTTTTGTACCAAGTAATCATCGCTCGAAAACACCGGGGTGAAATCCGGAATAATTTTTTCTAACATCGGTCTCGGCGGCACGTCCCGGTATTTCCCTGACCACGAAATCCAGTCCAAATCCGTCCAGCGACACGGTTGATGTAAAGTCTCTGCATATTGCTTGGAAGCATAAACACCCTGTTCGGAAACAACTTCGTGCAAACAGAATAGCTCTGGCTCCTTAGGCGCTTGAGCACGAAGCGCAATATCTGCAATACCTCGTGTCAAATCGACATGGTCCACCGAAGATAATATCTCCAAACGAATGCTAGGCTCTTGTGACTGTAGCATGTAAGCAAATGGGGCAAGTTGCTCGACCGATACACCTGGAGGCGCCGCAATTTTCACCAAGCCGCTAACATCATTTTCACCATGAAGAGCCAAGCGACCGAATTCAGCCGCCCACTTGGCCATTTGCTCTGCCGCTGTTTTTAGATGGTGCGCTGCATCCGTGGGCTCCGCACCGTGCTTGCCGCGTATAAATAACTGCTCGGATAACATCTGTTCCAAATTCTTAATACGACGACTGATGGTCGGCTGACCAACCCCCAGTGAGCGTGCGGCGGCACTAAAGCTACTATGCTCAATCACGGCCAAAAAGGTTTGCGCGTCTTCCCAAGACAAAGGAGATTTATCCATCGCTTATTCCACTTAATTAAACCCAGTTCTATTTACTTATCTATTCATTTTCGCATGCATGCATGCTTTTTTAGTGAATGTACATCACCTTTCAAACAGATAATACTCAAATTCGGCCATATATGAATGCTTACACCCCATGGTCAAAAGCATTGTTAATCCGACCTACACAGGCTCAGTAGTCTGTGTGGTCGGCATTTTAAACTTTAATTCTGAAGGAAGTTTTTATGAAAAAACACTTATTACTACTCACGACCAGCTTAATCAGTTCGCTGCTTTTTACACCGATTCAAGCATCGGAATCTTTCCGGGTACTAGCAAAAGGCTCTGATCTAAGCGGACCAAACGGACTCATGTTCGATGACAACGACAACCTTTACGTGACCTCGATCGTTGGCAAGGAAATTGTAGTCATGAATCCGGACCAGTTCGGTGTGCTTGAAAGAATTGCGCCAGAGGTTGGTGTCGGTCCGGACGATATCGCCTTTGGACCAGATGGATCTCTTTACTGGACGTCACCACTTGATGGTATTGTTGGGCGGATTGCCAAAGATGGCACTGTGACAACCCAGTTCGTCGCTATAGGCGTCAACCCCATTACCTTCTCAGATACTGGCCGACTATTTGCTGCCCTTAATCTTATTGGAGTTGGCTTATACGAGCTTGATCCCATGCTGCAAAACCCGCCACGTATACTCGCAAGTGAAATTGGATTTTTAAATGGCATGGACTGGGGCCCTGATGGAAAACTCTATGCGCCGATGCCTGATCACGGTGAAGTGGTTCGTATTGACGTTGATTCAAGCCCTATTGCTATCGAGTCCGCTGCTGGAGGTATGATCAGACCTGTTGCAGTCAAGTTTAATTCGCAAGATCAATTACATGCTATCGACAATATCACCGGCGAAATCTGGCAAATCAACCACCAAACAGGCAGCAAAGAACTGTATACGACTACCTCTGCAGGAATGGATAATCTCGCGTTTGATTCCAGTGACCGTTTGTTTATTGCCAACTCGATCGATGGGCTTGTCGCGGAAGTTAATAAGAGCGGTGATGTAAGAGCACTTAACCGTGGAGGTATGTCACAGCCGGGCGGTATAGCCGTTCTACCCCGAACAAATCGTTTAGGTTCCTCGATATTTGTCGCCGACATTTACTCGCTAAGAGAATACAGCAGCATCACAGGCAGAGAACTAAGTGTTCATGGTGACTCATCAGGTATTTACTACCCCTTTACCGTATCACCACAAGGTAAGAACCTAATTCTGACCTCCTGGTTTGCCAACTCAGTACAACTATGGGACCCGAAAAGCAAGCAAGTTCTGAAAAGCTATTTCAATTTTATCACGCCGCTGAATGCGATAGATTTTCAAGGTGATCTGATTGTTGCCGAGCTAGGGGCTGCAACGGGTGCTGCCCGTATTTTGAGAGTTAGCGACGGTGAAACAACGATCTTGGCCGATGTCAGCAACCAGATTTACGTTCCTACCGGTTTAGCCGCTGACGAAAATAATCTTTGGGTCAGCGATGCCGCTACTGGGATTGTTTGGCAGATCGTATCGGCAGGTAACCTTGTACCGGTCGCGACTGGGCTCTCTGGGCCAGAAGGGCTTGCTCTGGATAAGAAAGGCCATTTACTCGTGGTGGAATCCGGTGCTAATCGTCTGTCGCGAATCAATTTGGACACGGGTGTCGTGAGTACCGTTACAGAAAATCTTGAAAATGGCGATACTGGCATTCCAGGCACGCCGCCAACCTACTCAATGAATGGTGTTGCAGTTAGTAAATTCGGAAGAATATTCACCACTGGTGATCGCGCCAATGTAATTTATTCGTCTCGGTTTAAATTTGGCCAATAGACGGTTTTGCGATCAAGCATCGCCTGTATCAAGGGGCGGCTTAAAACACTGTCCCTTGTTACATGCAGCCAATGTCCATACATCAAACCACGCAGTGAACCAGAAGGAGAGATCGATATGATCTTACGCTTAGTCTTACTGATCTCGATAGCGGTGTTATCGATGAGCAATGCTTTTGCTCTGGAAAAGAAAACCTTCTGTATCTACGACCCAGTGGGAAAAAATGGTCCTTCAATGACATTTTTGGCCGACATTGCTCCCAAAGCCATTAATTGGGGCTTGAGCGTTGAACTAAAGGCCTACACAGATGAAAAAGTCGCATCAAATGATTTTAAGGCTGGGCAATGTGATGCAGCTCTTTTAACGGGATTAATCACCCGCGAGTATGTTCCATTTGGTGGTACATTGAATGCCGTGGGAGGCATTATTAGTGAAAAAGGCATCAATCAGGTACTCAAAGCCTTAACCAATCCAAAAGCCGGCGAATTACTTACCCAGGGAAACTATGAGATCGTAGGATCTTATCCAGTAGGCGGGGTTTACGTATTTGTTAAGGACAGGAACATTGACTCTATTGAAGAATTCAGCGGCAAGAAAATTTCGATTCTCAACGGTGACCCTCAATCCATGAAACTGGCCCAAATGGTCGGTGCATCACCTATAGGCACCTCTTTAGCAACACTATCTGGTCAGTTCAACAATGGCAATATTGACCTGCTTCTAATGGTTCCAATTGGCTACAATGTATTCGAACTCTACCAAGGATTGGGCAAAAACGGAGGAATCATTGATGAAAAGTTACTCTACGGCATGATGCAGCTCGTCACTCACAAGGATCATTTTGCTAACGATTTTGGCCAAAAAATGCGCGAATATATTTTGTCGCGCCTAAGTGACATTCACAAATTGGCACGAGACTCGAAAGCCGAAATACCCTCCCACTACTGGATCAAGACGAGCGAGGAAACCAAAGCAGAATTCAATAAGTTTAAGCAAGATATTCGGCTTGCGATGAGAGATGAAGGCACTCATCACCCTAAAGCACTTCGCTTACTCTGGAAAATCCGATGTAGCGAAGCACCTACACGCGCGGAATGCACCATACCTGAATAAAACGACTAGAATACTTAGGTTATTGAAAGACAAAGACCCATTATGACGTTGAGGATAGTGAGAGATGGACGCCCTATTTGACGCAAAGCTGTCCATTACCTAGAACGATGCCATCTATAAGTTACGTCTTATGGCACCAGTAAACCTCTTGGTGCCATTTGCAGTCGTTATGTACTTAATGATATTACTGCTTAGTTGTCGACTATGCTTGGGATGGAGAAACCCTGGTTCAGCAGACTTATTTAAGGACATAATAATGTGCTCGACTCTAAAGTTCGAATAAATGCTCTGCTTTTGGGTTTTTATAATAATCAATACCAACATTCCCATTTTCAGTCACAAAACGTACAAGTCCAACCCCGCTACATTCTATGTTTTTTTCTGTCAGCCATACCTTGTTAAAATACTCTTTGTGCAACTGTGGATCACCAAGAACGTTGTCTCCATTGACCATAACAACCATTGGATACCCGGTTAAAGCTTGTTTCTTACTTTTACTTCGCTGGTTGCCCCATCTTTTACGATAGTCTGGCAATGGTCCCCAAACCCCAATACTCCGCCCTCCTTTCATAAAAGAAAACCCTGGCAACCTCTGCTTACTCACATTATCTTCAAGTACTCCACCCAATACGTAAGTTACACAATCTTCTTTGCCAATAATGGGAGCCTTTGGAATAATTCCGATTTGTATTTTGTCGCTCACAACCAAGCGCGTTTCACTGTTGCTACAACCAAGTCTATGAATGTCAGTCACCAAATCTGTGTTACTGAAAACCATTCGAGCCTCTGAGTCAGTAACTTCTGAACTAAAATACAAATCTAGTTGATTGCATGTCCTAACTTTTTCATAAACGATATCAGCAATTTTCTGCTTCTTATCGACTTTATAAAAACTAGAGATATCAATATTTTTACACTCAACGACAAATTGTTCGTTTTTATCCGTAATAACGAATAAATCAGGCCTCCCTCCAACAGGTGATTCCAATTCAGGCTCTAAACTTACTTTGTAATTTTTATCGAGTAGCCAGCCTGCAGTCTTAGCTGTGAACAAATGATCTTCAATATTATTTTTGTCGTATTGGATTAGATGGCGCTTAAACCCATCACAGCGTTCAATCCTTTGAAGGATACGAGCTGTATGTATGATTCTGTCAATATCGTTAGAGTTGACATCCAAAGGAAACATTCTTGGATATTTAGTTCCAAAACAAATTGTAAGAAACTTAACTCTTCTAAGTATGTCTTCTATAGACAATCCAACATACTTTAAATGCTCTTCTGTCGTATTGATTGATACACTAACTTTTTTTTCGCCACTCATGAAGAATATAAAACCTATTGAAGCCAGTCGCGCTCTAATACCCACAATTCATATGGAAGAGTTAATTAATTGCTGTTTAAAATAATTTTTTAGAATTAAAGGGGACACAATCATTCTTGTGTAAAAACTCACTATAAAGCCTACTCCCTTTAATACTATAAATCAGTGAATAAAAAACTGATTTAGCAATCATTTATCTGTTTGGTAGTTAATGAATCATAACTTTTAAGGGGTCAGTTTAGTTACTACATAACAGAAAAAACTCATGTCTTCTATCAAACAGTAATCAGATATATCAGAGTCCTTAATAAGACGCTCATACATGACATAAACTAGATGTACTTTATTACAGCACTGAAGCCCGCTTTGGGCCGTTTGCAGCCTTGTAAGAATACAGTTAACTAATTCACGAAATTACCGTTACACACTTACGTAGTACTCATCGCTAGAGTGTGATTTTTCACTGTCATGCTGGAGCCAGATTCACGCGAACATTGGTTTATTTGTGAAGCGCATCAATCAGTCGATTTAACCTGGCTAGAAGAAGTAGCTGAACGCGCTATGAAGGAGGCCATGGTCGCATAATACGTGTCTTCGGAATCTAGAATTGATAAGGGCTAATACGCCACTGTATTAGCCCTTATTCGTTAAAGCCTCATGGCCAAATCATCTGCAATGAGAACATTGACGCCCCCAGACAAGTCAGATCAACTGTTTAAGCTTCTTGGTCCCGCATTTGATAGTTTCCTTTCAAGGTATACACCTGTTCTTGGTAGATTTTTTCAAACCTTTTTGCATTTGGGATCGGCGACTGAATAAAAGCTTTAGCCAGTTCGGTTTGGGTTTCTGAGTTACTCGGTTTAGTGAGAATATTCACCGCGTATTTAGAGAAGTCCCTAATCATGAAGTCGAATATTTCTTCAATTAGCTCATCTTCAATCCCTTTAATCGCTTTGTTTTCAAGAATCAGCTGACCGTAAACCACCAAGGTAAAGCAATCTCCCAAGGCTAATAAATAATCAATATCTTTAGCTTGTTTATCATCCGGTGTCGCTTTGATAAGAAAGGTTTTGAAGGCTTTAATTTGCTGCTTGAAGACATTTACATTAGGTAGATCAACACTGTCATAGGCGATGTTATAGTCGTGGAATTGGACTTTACCCAAACCTTTTGTTGGGCCTTGGTTGAATAAGAAGTCATCATTTGCCACATCATCACGCCGAGGAATTTCTGGGAACTCAGCTGAGTTAAAGAAGTAGTTCTGCATGAATTTGATGATCAGCGCCATATTCACATGAACGGTGCCTTCTAACTTGGGTAACATACGAATTTCGTGCGCCGCTATTTCAAAGAAAGGTTCTTTCTCAAAGCCTTTGGCAGCGATAATATCCCAAAGATGATTGATAACATCTTCACCCTGAGACGTCACTTTCATTTTCACCATAGGGTTAAATAACAAGTAGCGACGATCTTCTGTCGAAGCACTTCTCATATAATCAGTCGCACGTTCGGCGAATAACTTCATGGCGCACAAGCGAGAATAAGCATCGATAAACAAACGCTTAACATGAGGAAAGTCGGTTACATAGTTACCATAAACATTTCTGTTCGCGGCATGGTCGATGGCTTCATAAAAAGCATGTTCACAAAGCCCTATCGCCCCAAAGCCCAAATTAAACTTACAAACATTAATGGTGTTGAGCATGTTGTCCCAAGCTTTAGGGCCTTTTTCCATTATATCGGCGTCAGTAATTGGGTAGTCTTTTACTTCATACTCAGAAACATAATTCTGTTCATTGACGGTGTTTTTTACGCAAGTATAGTTGGGATGTTTTGAGTCAACACCGAAGAATACATAGTCGTTGGTATCTGACATTTTACCAAAGGTAGAAACAACAGCCGCTTCGTTCCCATTTCCTATATAGTATTTATCACCATTAGCTTTGTAGTTGCCGTCGGCTTGAGGCTCTAACATCATGTCAGAAGAATAGATGTCTGCACCGTGCTCTTTTTCAGATAAGCCGAATGCAAAAACATGTCCGTCCTGAAGTAGTTTAGCGGTTTTCTGCTTCATCTCTTCATTGCTACCTAGCCAAACAGGGGCTAGACCAAGCATTGATACTTGAAAGGTATACCAATAAGTAATGCCGTAGAAAGCTGTAATTTCTGCGAAACATACATTCCTGTAAGTATCCCAACGTGATTCTTCCGTCCCATAACCGGAAGGAGTCATTAGGGTGGCAAATACCTGATTTTCTTTCATGAACGCGACAAATTCATGATTCCAGGTTTTGTCATGCCAATCTTTCTTGATACTTTTAAGACCCTTGTTTTCCATGAAATCGATAACCTTTTGCATCAGCTCACGGGTTTTTGGATCTTTATATTCAATATTGTGTTTTTTGGGATTGAACAGCATAAACATACTCCATTTTTTATTTTTTGATTGAAATAGTATTTATTTCCATTGCACATGTTCTCACTAAGCCGACAAATGCCTAATCTGGCCTAAAATCTATTCTAAATTAGGCAAACTTGCGCTTCATATTCAACTTAAAATCATTCCGAATGTGCCGCTGAAAAGAACGAAATACTTTTAATTTGGGTTCGGGGTTTAAACCTTCCGATAGACGAATAATTTGCCAATAATAGAAACCTACCTGACCAAAGTTATTAATCGCTTTAATGATATTCGAGGGGCTGTTATTTCCCCAGAAGCCCTGCCCTAAAACCAAACCTTGTTCGTAATCATCTAGTTTATCAATCGAACCTTGAAGCAGTTGTGCTGAACAATTAGGTTGAGTACATAAAGGACGTGCCAAGCCAATGATATCGACCTCTTTATTTGTAATGGCTTGTTCCATAACACTACGACTTCGAAAGCCACCGGTAATCATCAGCGGTATCTTTGCAGCCGCTTTAATACGCCCAGCATATTCGATAAAGTAAGCTTCACGCTTGCGGGTGCTTTCTCTAACTTCCGTCGGCTCGACTCCCATTAAGCTAAGTTGCTCATAAGTGCCGCCTGAGATTTCAAGCAAATCTATGCCGTCTTCACCCAACCAGCCTGCTACGGTGACGCAGTCCTCTAGTGAAAACCCACCCTTTTGGAAGTCGGCAGAGTTTAATTTAACCGCAATAGGGAAATCTGCCCCCACTTCGTTGCGTACAGACTTAATGGTTTGGCGAATGATACGCGCTCTGTTTTCAAGTGAGCCCCCCCACTGATCAGTGCGTCGGTTTATTTGCGGCGATAAAAATTGGCTGAATAAATAACCATGGGCGCAATGAATTTGAAGCCCGGTAAAACCCGCTTTTTTTACCAGTGCAGCCGACCTTGTGAACCGTTGAATAACATTATGAATGTCATCCTCAGTCATGGCTTTGGGCTTGCCAAAATTCCCCAGTAAGTCTAAATGAATATCAGAGGGCGATAAGGGCTGTTTATTAACTATTTTGGGGCACTGTCTACCTGGGTGATTGAGCTGCACCCAAAGTTGATTTCCTGCACTTGTACCGGCTTTTGCCCATGCTTCAAATAAGGATAGGTATTTATCATCTTCCAGTACCACATTACCGGCTCGTTCCAAGTAACGACGATCAACCATTACATTACCGGTGATATGCAAACCCGTACCCCCATTAGACCAAGACCTATATAAGGTATTGTGTCGCTCAGTAGGCCGGTCAAATTTGTCAGCAAGGCCTTCCGTCATGGCACTTTTACCAAGTCGATTTGAGAGCGTTATGCCACAAGGCAAGGTAAGGGGTTGGGCTAAAGGGTTCGTCATTAGGATACTTGCTCCGCGACCTAATAAAATATTAGGTTGTGATTAGTTATTATTGTTAAGTAATTTATTAGAACAAACTAGATGCTAATAATCACTTTAAATATTGATCAATAATTTTTTGAATTGTCCCGTCTTGTTTCATTTTGTTGATCGCGGCATTAATCGGTGCCAGCAGCTCAGGACGAGAACGATGAATTCTCATTTTTAGTGCTGAACGGTTTATGACCGGCCCGATCTCGAATGTTACCTTTTTCTCTTTGAGCACCTGACTATGCTTAAGCGTATAAGCGAGTTCAGCACGATCAATAATACCGGCGTCACAGCGTTCTAGTGCCACTTTTTGTATTTGTGAAATATTATTTATGCTATCGCTTCGCTCAAAGAATTCACTTCCCTCGTAGCCGTAACCCAACACCGTTGAAATCAGCTTTCCTTTCAAATCTTCCAGTTGGTTAAACTCAAAGGATTTTCCCGACGGAAAAATAAGCACTTCTTCTACCGTCATGACCTCATCCGACCATAAAGATACACCCGCTTGTTCTGGTGAATTACGCCAAGCTTCGCTAACGCAGCACTCTATTTGTATTTCGCCGCCTTTAAATCGGTACTGAGTTCGTCTGACAGGTAATTGGCTATTCGCAATAATGGAGATATCGAGACGCTGATCGAGCTCAAGCATGATGTCATTTAGAATGCCGCTCACCTCACCTGGCTCCATGATCCAGTAAGGACTCCAACTTCTGTCGGTGACTGAGTATTTGGCGGGTTCTGATAAAGACATCAAAGGAATAGTGGTAAGCAATATAAATACGAGTAAACGTTTAGATGTTCTATAAATTGACATGCGACGCTACCCCTTCGTTTAGGTAACTTTTAGTATAGTCATAATGAAGCATGGGGAGCTACTTTTCACCAGATAAGCGTTATAAATTCCTTAAGGCTTCGGGCTTATGCAATGTTGGGATTATAAAAGACTACAGTGAAGTCATCGCTGAAGATTTTTGTTGAGCTCACAGTTCTTTTGACCCGAGCACCTTCAAGCCAAACAATAAGCCCCAATAGGCTTTGAATAAGCTGACGTCTTTGGTACATAAATACCAAGATGTTTCGATCGGACGATAGCGGCTTTTATGGTAAGCCACTGCTTTGCAGGCATATAAGCTATTTCCATAATTATAAAATAGCTGACTAAACCAGCGCGCACCTTTACGGTCATTCTCATCTTTTTGGATATTACTTAGGGGGGCGACGCCGAGTGATAACTCCGACACACCTTCTGCCTGAAATACTTTAACGGCTTCTAAAATTGTATAGTCGATTGCACCATTACATTCTTTTTCGGGCAGTGAACGTAAAATATTGGCGCAATAACCAACTAGTTCGCCATCTTCAAAATAGGGATCAAAAAAAACATACGCCAACAACTTGTCACCCTGCATACAATAGAACTTTCTGACGCGCCATTCATCACTAAACACAGGGGGGCGAGTCACATACTGCATTTCTCGGGTACTAACTCCTTTACTCTTTCTCCAGACTTCTGATAGCCGTTTGGCCTGCCCCGCATCCACTTCGCTCCACTCAAGCTCTTTTACTTCACAATGTTGCCGACGCCCATAATTTGAAGCATGCCGAAGTTGCTTCTTTTTATGTCCATGTAAGTCGAATGATTTAAGCGGTATACGGCTTTCAGAACCCGTTTGGTTAATGTAATAGCCCAAAGGCCTTAATGCTTCGGCTACTTCTTGGTCTACTGCGACAAACAAAGTGGGTATACATTGCGTCGCTAAAAATTCTTTTAGCAATGCCGTCATATTCTTTCTTGCGCATAGAGGGTTCGTAAAGACAATATTCACGCGCCCGAGAGGAGTGATTTGACGCGCATAAAACACACGATCTGTTTTATTTTCAGACAAAAAACATCGAACATGTTTTTGAAAAATAAAGTAAGCACTGGATTGACGCCCATGCTGCTCAAAACTTTTGAACAAAGCGACATCTTGACGATCTTTGTTTTCACCGGACATTTTGTTTAGTTTAACTCTAAAGCATTAGATAAAATATTTAGGGGGAGTCTAGCACGATCTATTTTTGAGAGACTTAACAAAGGTTTATGTATTGCTAAAAAACTATTGGAAACACTGTTCCAAATGACTAATTAAAAGGGAAGGGAGAGAATTGAAGTTTAATTTCAAACATTTGATTTGAGGTATGCACCTCAAATCAAATCGATATTTTATCGCGTTTGCTTAGCTAACGATTGCAAGCAACTCAATATCAAAAACCAATGCTTGGAATGGTCCGATATCGCCACCGGCGCCTGCTTCGCCATAAGCCAAGTGGTATGGAATAAATAGCTTCCATTTTGAACCTACTTTCATTTGCTGTAGTGCTTCAGTCCAACCAGCGATTACGCCGCCTACTGGAAATTCAGCTGGCTCACCACGATCATAAGAGCTATCAAACTGCTTGCCGTCAATTAAAGTACCACGGTAATGCGTGCTAACAACGCTTTGTGCTGTTGGGATATCGCCTTCACCTGCAGTTAGTACTTCGTACTGTAGACCAGACTCCAGTACCGTTACTTCATCACGCTTTGCGTTTTCAGCAAGGAATGCTTCGCCTTCGCCTGCGAATTGCTTCGCCTGCTCTGCCTTGTCAGCTTCAACTTTTGCCTGAATCACCTGAAATGCTGCATTAATTTCTTCGCCAGGAATCTGAGGCCCTTTACCTGAAAAAGCATGATTGATCCCTGCTACGGCAGCTTCCAATGAAACACCACTAAAAACAGCCGATAATTGCTGGCCCATTTGTAAACCAACACCGTAAGATGCTTTTTCTTCGTCAGTCGATAGTTTTATTTCTGTTTCAGACATAGTTACTCTCATTCATTTCAATTTTTGATGTTAAGCAAAATAAATGGGGGCTAAATTTAGTTTTAAAAGGTTAAAACTGATTATTTTTCATTCGACCTGAACTTGTATAAATAATGTCTTTTATTTATTCTGATTTACATTCACAAATTACAATAAAAAATAGAACCGCCCTATGCCATATCAAACTATTTCAGCGCTCAGTAAAAAATTGCTCGATGGGAGCCTTAGCGCCTTCGATTTAACGAATGAGCACTTTCAACGAATTGATGCACTCAATGATAAATTAAATGCCATCGTCATCGACAACCGTGAGAGTGCTTTAGCACAAGCAAAAAAACTAGATGCCGATTTAAATAACGGTAAGCCTATCGGGCCACTACACGGTATTCCCATCACAATTAAAGAGTCTTTCAATATTAAAGGGCTGAAAACAACCGTCAATCTTCCTCAGCTTAAGCACAACATCGCGCAAGAAAATTCTATTTTGGTCGATCGTTTAGTAGATGCTGGCGCGATTATTCTAGGTAAAACTAATGTTCCTTTGATGCTATCGGACGCTCAGACATTCGGCCCTTTATATCCAACCTGCAATAACCCTTACGATATTGACCGTACACCAGGAGGAAGTACTGGCGGCGGCGCATCAGCGCTAGCGTCAGGCATGAGCTGTTTTGAAATTGGCAGCGATATTGGAGGCTCTATTCGTAGCCCTTCACATTATTGTGGTTTATTTGGTTTAAAACCAACACAAAATGCCCATGCTCAAGATGGTCATGTACCACCAATGCCAAATATTGACCTGGGTTTCTCAATGCTTGCGAGTACCGGCCCGCTGGCTAGATCAATAGACGATTTAAAACTTGCTTATGAAGTCGCCTTCCAACCACGGTGGGATTACTTACAATTTCTACCCGTAAGCTGCCCAACACCGACACACAAATCACTCAAAGGCTATAAAATCGCTTGGTTTGACCAGATAGGGTCACACACGACCTGCCAAGAAACACAGTCAGTACTCCAAAATGCTGTTCAAACACTAAAAGATCAGGGGGCAACGGTTGAGAAAATAAGTTTAGACTCTAAATGGTCTGAGCAGATATACGATATTTGGGCGACACTTTTTGGCTTTGTCGCCGGGCAAGATTTTAATTGGTTTATGCGACAAGCTTTAAAGTTGAAGTTCAGACATGATGCAAAAGGCTCCCTGATGAACGCACATAAAGCGCTTAATAAAGGCTTGGGGCTGGATTTTATTACTTTCAGTAAAATACTAAGGCAAAGACAAGAATCTATTGCCAGTTTTTCCCGTTGGTTTGACCAATATGATTTTATTCTGAGCCCAACGACGGTTGGCCCAGCATTTAAGCATAATCCAAAACATAAACCGATGATGGTCGAGGGCGTAAAGACACATTATGCAGACTACTGTTATCCATTTGTAATGCCTTTTAATGCGATGGGAAACCCTGTACTGGTGATTCCTGGGCAACAAGATGCAAACAAGCTACCTATTGGTATTCAATGTATTGGCCGACATTACGCTGAGCCTCAGCTCCTCCATTTTGGAAAATTAATGGAAGAAGCTGGTTTTTGTTTTAGGCCGCCCAAGCTGTAGTTTCAGATAGACTTAACTACAAGTTTTTAGTCGCTTACATCAGTAAATTTCGATAAGTAGGCACGACTCTTGGTAAACTATCTAAACTAACATCCGTTTTAAAAACATCACTTTGAGGTATTTTCCCAGGAAAAAAACCAAGGAAAATATCCATCGTTCCGCCTTCTTGAAGTTGATCTAACCATTTCCCTTCTAGAACACCAATATTGTTATCTTCTATTCGTGTAAATGGGATAAGTGCTCCATCATTAATTTTAATACCTAGCTCTCCGGCACTTAGATCAATATCAGAAGAGCTATTGATCAAAATTTGATTCTCCATAATGGTGATCCAAATCTGTGAATTGTAGCCTTCTTTACCCATTTCCCATGTTGGCGTAGACACAACCACACCTTGTTCTAAAGCAGCAACACCTTGCTTAAACTGCCAAATATCATAATTTGCGGGCAAATCTTTTAAATTAATATTCAGCGGCTTTGTGTTTAATTTTTTCTTAGATTTTGTTACTTTTTTTACAGGAGCAACTTTCACTACTGGCGTAGGTGCTGCTTTAGGTGCTACGACTACTTTATCTACTGGCTTCACTTCAACTACTAGCGCTACTTCTGGTTTCTCTTCTTTTTTTACTTCGGCTACTTTTACTTTTTCTACTGGTTTAGGCTCGACAGCTTTCTGAACAGGCTCTTCGATAGGCGCGGCTAATGTTGCCATTAAGCCGTCGGCATTTTCTTCCTTGTTTTCTGCGGTCGCTTCAGGCGCTGCCGCTTCAGACTGTGCAACGGGCTCAGGACTTTCATCCGGCTTTTGCCCCATATTATTACAGCCGACTAAAAGACTGCTCGCCATTAACCCTGTTAAAAGTATTCGATTAAATGCAGGTCGAACTTCTGCCTGAGATTTACTACTTATGTCTTTTGCTAATTTCATCTTTTTATCCTAAAACAAAGAATTACTCTTTTACGTAAACTTAGCCTCAAAATTAATTCAAACCTTACGTGAAAATAAAAAAGTAAGTCTAAAACTAACAACAAATTTTGTAGGTGCTTAATCTCAGTGTAGACACCGTTTGAGAAAAGCCATTTATTTACGGCCAAAAACAGGTAAAAGAATGTGAAATGGCTTAATAATAGCGACTTTCAGCCCATAGAGTTACACTTAGCCGCTCTTACTACCGTTTTATAGGTCTTTATAATGTCGCTGTTACCCTTTATTGAAATTGAACCATTTTGTAACGATAAACAACAAAACATGCCTGCTAATGCTGTCGTTATATTGCTTCATGGTTTAGGGGCGAGCGGCCATGACTTTGAAATGCTACCCAAACAACTAAACTTGCCTAAAGATTCATGCATACGTTTCATTTTCCCTCATGCACCTCAAATTCCGGTTACCGCGAATGGTGGTTATGTGATGCCTGCTTGGTATGACATATTAGAAATGACAGAAATTCGTAAAGTAAACGAACAACAATTAATTAACTCAGTAAATGAAGTTCATAAATTAATTCAACGGGAGCTAGATCGTGGAATTAGCAGTGAGAGAATCATCATTGCCGGATTCTCACAAGGCGGTGCAGTTGCCTATCATGCTGCACTGACTTTTCCTCAAAAATTTGCAGGGTTAATGGCTTTATCCACCTACTTTGCAACGTCTAACAGCATTAAGGTAACGCCAGAGAACAAAGCAATTCCCATTCAAATTTATCACGGTTCGCGTGACCCAATGGTCGTAGAAGCTCAAGGAAGAAGAGCTTATGATGATTTGGTGTCGATGGGCTACCAAGTGGATTATAAAAGCTACCCGATGGAACATGAACTTTGTTTCGAAGAAGTCGCTGACATTTCAAACTTTATTCAGATACACCTACTATAAGAGCAAAGCGTTATGGCGGATGATATTATTTGGGGCGTTGAGCTCTCATGCTTCACCCTAAAACTTCAGGCTTGTTTACATCATGCAGGCCGTCCGTACCGCCGCCTGCCTGCTGAGGGTGGGTATATTGAAAATACGCGCACCTTACTATCATTGGAATTAGCGAAGCGACGAAAACATGTAACGCGCTACCCTTCCTTAAATAAAAGCTTAGATGAATACCCTGCGGTTCCTTTTTTAAGCCACGACGGTAAGCACTTTCAATACGATAGTAGTGCCATTGCACAATGGTTGGATTCTAGAGAAGACCATACTCATTCAGCTCTGTACCCTGAAAAGCCTGCCTTGCGCTTTATTGCACAGCTGATTGATGAAGCCTTTGATGAATTTGGTCTCTACTTGGTTCATCATATGCGCTGGGTCGGCTCTGCTAAAAGTAACCAGATGGGTAAATTATTAGCAAAAGAGTTCCGTCGTGCCTTGCCACCTATTGGGCCTTGGGTGCTTTCAAAAAGTTTTCCTCGCCGACAAGTCAGGCGCTGTCCTTATTTATTCAGTATTGCACCCAATCATTATAAATCTGGTGTTTCTAAACCTCTCACTCCGCCTAGTCGCTTGGGATTTCCTGAAACGCACTCGCTGCTTAATCATAGTTGGAAGAAGTACCTTGGTAATATGGAATCCATTCTCTCTAAACAAACGTATTTATTAGGCGATCAGTTTACCATCGCTGACGCCAGCGCTTATGGCCAGCTCGGAATGAATCTGGTTGACCCTGAGACAGCCGAAAAAATAAAAAGACTTGCTCCTCACACGTATGCTTGGTTAAACCGAATTTATCAGAAAAATCACTCACAGCCCCCTAATGCTAGCCTGTATTTAAGTGATGAGATTAAACCTTTATTAAACACGATCATGCTCACGTTCTCGGCTTTAATGGTTCAAAATGCGCAAGCGTATAAACTCGCAAAACAAAACGGTGAAACACTGTTTAATGAAGCTGCATTTGACCAAGGCAAAGCGCTTTACGATGGTAAACTATGTGGCTACCCATTCCGTAGTGTCGTGAAAACATTTCAGGTGCGTGTGTGGGATGAGTTACAGTCCGCGTGGGGCAAGCTGACGGAAAATGAAAAAGATGAAGTAAAGGGTGTGATCGAACTTTGCGAATTATTTGAGGTTTAGCGGCTTCAATATGGATCTACATGTGCGTTTACCATTAGTGGGAACGCTTTAACGGCATGACAAAAAACACAGCACACACAGCGAAAAGCAATGCCACGTCAAAAGTTATATCACGCCCCCAGTGAGATAGTCCGTAGCCTGTCATCAAATACCCAACAATTCCTCCCACCCAAGTCACTGAACCAACCAAAGCAATTACTTTGGACACTTTAAGTCCGTGACTTAAATCAATGACCCAAGCATTACTGATACCACGATTTCCTGTTGAAAATATCCGCAATAATAAAGCAACACACCAATAGTTCCATAGACTCACGGCTGTGGGTAATAAGTAAAGGGCAATCATGCCTGATGCACAGCAAATCAACCAAAATTTCTTCCGACCAAATAAGTCAGATAATCGGCCGACACCGTAAACAAAAGGTAATGATATTACCCCCCCTACCACCGCAGTACTGGTAATTTCAGTGGCATTAAACCCTAGCTTATCCATACTCAGGGATACCCCTAAAGTTCCCATAAAGTTTGCAGTAAAAGCCGCTAAGCTCGCCAAAAGTAACCATTTAATATTTCTATTAATGGGAGCATGCTGCGCATTGTGACTATTTTCTTTGCGTGTTTGGTTTATTAGTTCGGTTCTTCTAGTTATTTGTGGGCTGTTAACTCCTGCCTCATTTATCAGACTGTCATGGTCAGGAGATATATCTAATAACCAAATACTTAAAGGCCACAACAAAGTCACAAGCGTCATTAAGCTGAATAAAGTTTGGTAGCCCCATTGGTCGACAACAGGGCCTGATATCAGCCCTCCAATAATCGCCCCAAGAGGGCTAGCCATTGCAAATAACGAAAAGAAAGTTCCTCTTGAGTTGGGTGCAATTAAATCTGAGGCGAGCGTATTTAATGCAGAAAATGCGATGCCGCCTAAAAACCATAACAACGAGGTGATAGGAATTAATAATTCAATCGAGTTGACCCAGCCCATAAGCCAAGTCAATGGCAAACATACCAAGCCTGCATAAATAATTAAACGCTTTCTCGACACATCTTGCCCAACAAGATAACCCGAACTTATTACCCCCAATGCTAAGCATAAATAGGAGAATGCTAGATAAGCCCCCACCATAAAGTCATTCGCACCTAAGCTTTTTGCATACACCGGCAGTAACGGTAATAAGCCATTTCCTGTAGTCCAAATAACCAGACTACACAAAATTAGCAGAATGAAATGTGACTGTTTCATATGGTTGAAATAGTAATTATGAAGGTTATGATTTGAAAAGGCCTAGTAATTGATGGTGTCTATTGTCGCTTTTTACGACGCAAATTCGTTTTAATGACGCTTTTAATGGTGGCTAAGTCAAACTTCATCATGATTGGCATAGAGATGCCATCTGACCAATTAGGGTTCATCGACTGATATTGTAAACTCAACTCTTTCACGCTTTCTGATGCGGGCCGGTCCTCTCCAATCGGGATATTCTGGTTAAAAATTAGTTTCTGTTTCTTATCCCAGTCGTTCCCGGTTTGAGCGCTTGTGTAATCCTCTAATACTGCTTTCTCCCACTCTGGGGTGCTTGCATTCTGAATCGCCATTACTCCTCCAAACGTTCGGCTTAACGACACATAGGATGTTGGAAATGAGAAGGCGGCAAAATAAATTTGTCTAAAACCAAACCGCCAAATTATGCCTGGTATTAACTTAAAACTCGAAGAGGTTATTTTGGGGTGTCCACGAAAAGCAGGACGAACATAATAATATTTTGCGTGCACTAATAATGCTTTTCTATTTTCATGCTCTATCGGACAAAAAGCAAAAGTGTAGTAACCTTGCAGGTCATCATTTTGATCGTAGAAAGTAATCAATAAGGTATTTTCTCGTTTACAGATAGCGCTAAACTTTAACCAGTCTTCATCTCTACTAATACTTAAGTTGAGAAAATCTAACCTTAGCTGCCACATATTTCTTAAAACTTGTTCCGGTGCGGAAGCGCCTTCAATTATTTTGCTCCTTAGCTGCTTTTTTGTTTTCGCTTTTGTTTGAGTATTCACTTTTGCCTGCATTTGAAATTCCTGACAGTTAAATCGATTACGATGCAGACAATATTAAAGGTTGACCTTAACGGAAGACACAGGCATAAATGACAAATACAATGCGATTTATGCATTTGGCTACCTTATGGCTCTATGCCCTTCAATAGAAATCAGACCGAAAATTTCAAAAGGAGAGTACACATGAAAGTAACGGTATTGATGGCGCATTTATGTTCTTCAACCGGCGTATCTTCGACCTTAGAAGGTTTAGAGAGTGCGAATATTCTGCATCAAATCAATACACGCTCAACAGAGCCTGTCTTCGAAATTGAAACGGCATCTCTAGATGGGAAACCTGTTCAGTGTACCGGAGGATTAGTGTTAACCCCGCAAAAACGGCTGGATGACATAAACCAGACCGATCTAATTATCGTGCCAGGCTTTTTGTTCCAAGTGTTACCTTTGCTACCTGGATTTTCAGCCTTTGCACCTTGGCTAAAGTATCATTACCTGAATAACGCCACCATTGCCACCATGTGCACAGGTACGTTTATCGTTGCAGAGGCAGGTATTCTTAACGATAAATTAGCCACGACACACTGGTATTTTGCGAATGAATTTCGTAATCGCTACCCGAAAGTAAACCTAAGCGAGCATCACATTGTAACCGAAGACCAGAATATAATTTGCTCAGGCGGCGCATCAGCAGGGAGTGATATGCTACTTCATCTGATCCGCAAATTTATATCCAGCGAACTAGCTTCTGAGTGTTCAAAAAAGCTGCTTGTTGACACAGGCCGAAGAGACCAAACACCTTATATTATGCAAAGTTTCAACCGAAACCATGAAGATAAAGAGATTCAAAAAATTCAGAATTGGTTAGAACAACACTACATGTCGCCCATTGTTTTTGACGATATTGCGACAAAATTTGGCTTTGGCATACGTAACTTTATCAGGCGTTTTAAAGAAGCGACTCAAATAACGCCGATTCAATATTTACAAAATCTTCGTATTGAAAAAGCTAAATACTTGCTTGAGACAACAAATAAAAACGTAGAAACAATTACCTACGATGTTGGTTATCAAGATATCAATTCATTTAGACGACTTTTTAAGGAAAGACTCCATATCTCCCCGAGTACGTATCGTAAAAAATTTCAATAAACAGTATTTATTCAAAAACAAATAAATCACATTATTATCGGCGCCCTAAATTTTAAGTTTGGCATTCAAAGCACTCAATCGATATAAATATATAGGGGATTTGTAAAAATCATTTAACTTTACAACTTTAAGCGCCGTTCGCGAAGGTAATGCAAAATTATGGCTGATGAGATAGTGCGACCCGCCACCGTCTTGACCTAGCTTTGCATTAATTGCGTTCATGGTTGGTGCGTGTAAATAGCACATAAGTACCGATGCTCCCGATAGGTCTGCGCTTAAGAAATCCTCGCGGTGTACGACCAAATTACTTAAGCCTAATAGCTTTCTAAGTAACAAAGTCGTGAGCCAAGGCAGTACTGAAAGCTCATAAGCCACGATCTGCCGCTGCGGATATCGCTTTGCTAGTCGTATCACCAAATGCCCCCAACCACTCCCTAAATCATAAATAGAGCCCTCTCCTGTTTCGTCCGCTAGCCGAAACATAGCTTCCCGAGCCTTTTGGGAGCTGGGCATTGGTGAAATGCCCACTTTAAGGGTGCTCCACACAATCGAAGCGCCCGCGATTAAAATGAGCGCAATAAGTAAAATATCTAAAATAGGCAAATAAGTTACGCTCGCTTGTTAAGCAGTTAGTTTGTTTAATCTGCTATCAGTGGGTCTTTACAGCTGTTATCTTTTATACATAGCTGATTAAAGACAGCTTGTTCTCTAATCTCTTTAATATTGGGGAGGGCATTTTTAAATAAGTTAAAGGCTATTGCTCTTAGGCCATTGTTCAACAATTTATTAACTTCAGAAATAATCATTCTCCCCGCTTCTGTATCAGGACAACTTGCACGTATCGGGGCGAAGTTGCTTCCTTCTGATAACATCAAATACTTTAAAGGATGGCCCAGCTGTGCTTTGGTAAAGATAGGGAATTCTTCAGGAAAAATTAACACACTATCTACATTTCGGTTTGGGATAGCAGCCATTTTAAGCATGCTAATGGGACCTTCTGATCCGGTCATATAAGCGACATTATTACCATCTTCATGCCTTATTTTTTCTATTATCCGCCCCATTTTCCCAAATACTGGCCGCCCATTTAGTACCAGCATCTGCCTACCTGACTTAGTACTATTAATAACATCCACAATAGAAACAATTCTGGTCTGTCCGTTATTTGATAATTTTTTATATAATGTTGGTCTGACAGCCACGCCATAATCGACTGTATTAAGAATAGAATCAGAGTAAACACGGTGACTTGTATTAGGCAGTTTCCAACTACCTGAAGTGCAAAAGGTATTATTATTGGGGTCAGTCATATCTATTGCCCATCGTGCAGGGTTGGCAACAATAATTTTATTCTTAAGGCCTGCTTCACTGTAAGCATCAACGAGGTCATAGCCAATCCCGCCTTTCGATTCAGAACCAAAAGGAGGGATATTAAAGACATACCAAGAATATGGCGTCTCAGCTAAAGCCGGAGGACAAAGCGTTAAAAACAAAAGCACACAGGCTGACAGTCGCTTTTGCATTTTAATATGTTTAATCAATGTCTATATTATTTCCAATCTTTTAAGCCATATTTTGCTAAGATTTCTTTTAATTTCCCCGACGCCCTTAATTCCTTAAGACCATCAGAAAAGAGTTTTACGTATTCACTAGAGGTTGATTTCGCTGGAGAACAAGCGATAAACATATCATCTGGCGGCGCTAATAAACCCGCCAGCACAATATCGTTTTCCATTCCTAGCGCTTTCAGCTTAGAGTTCATCACTAAATCCGACTCAATCGTGACATCAATTCGCCCCAGACTCAGTTTTTTAACATTCTGTTCAAGCGCATTATTCGCATTCAGTACATTAACTTTAGAGTTCGCTTTATTTGCTTCTATATATGCATCTAATTCATCACTATAGGCATAGCCACCAATCGTACCCAATCTAACATCAGCTAAAGAGTCTATATTGGTATATTTCCAGGAGTTTCCCTTTTTGACATAAAAAGAAGACTCGATTAAGCCCCATGGTTCATCTGGGAATATAAAGTCAGGCGCATCTGATTTGTAGGCACCCACAACACAATCGAATGCGCCTTCCCTTACCATTTTGATACTTCGCTTCCAAGGCATTGTACGATACTCAACTTCATGCCCATGTTTGGCTAAAATAATGGTTGCTAACTCAATCATATAACCGGGGTCTTTTGCACCCGGAACGCCATTAATTGGAGACCATTCATCAGCCCTGATCGTGACCGTATTTGCTTGGCAAACAGTAGAGAAAAGAACCAATAAAACAATACCTAGGTTTACTTTACGCATCATACTTCTCCATATGTTAAGCGATCTTATTTAGTGCGTTAAATATAGTTCAAATATCGGCTAAGTCCATTTCCAAAATTTAGCCCTTAATGTTATCTCATGTACAAACACTAATCTGAACATCGCTAGAAATACACGTTCATTAATTGTTTTATTTTGCTGCTATACAGCGTTCATAGGTTTATCTAAACTAGAACAACCAAGCCATTTCTAAACCAATATAAAAAGGCATACTGTTCATGAAAAAATCGATTAAGGCAGCATTACTCTCTGCTTTTGTTCTGCCGGGTGCAGGCCATTTCTTTTTAAAGAAATATGTAACGGGCTCAATTATAGCCATCGCGGCTTGTGCAGGGCTATATTCAATTATCGTTACGACCATCGAAAAAGCACTAAAAATTGCGGAGAAAATCCAAACTAGTGGTACACCTTTGAGTACAGAGGAAATATCGGCCCTTGTTTCACAGCAGGTAATGCACTCTGAAGTTCAGCAAATGAATATGGCCCTGCTCGTATTATCAATCGCTTGGGCGGTAGGTGTTGTAGATGCTTATCGACTGGGTAATATTCAAGATAAACAAGGAGATTAAGCTTTCAGCAGTAAGAATACCCCTGTTAATACCATTACTGATATTAATGTTTTTCTCATTTTTAAAACCGATTCTCACATAGCTTGCAATAGTGTTGCATCTGAAAAACAGTTCACTTAGTATAGCGACCTCTCAAAAAGAGGGTGTAGAGCTGGCGTAGCTCAGTCGGTAGAGCAACGCACTTGTAATGCGTAGGTCGGGGGTTCGATTCCGTCCGCCAGCTCCATTTATTTTTTTGAGCGAGTAGGCATACGCCAACATCGTACCGCCGACTGCGAGAGCAGTAACCCCCATAATAGCTAACACATCAAGGCCCCTCCCCTGCAAGTACGACCATCGCCATAAACAAAAAAGAAGCGTTGTTAATGCCATTCAACCACCTACGAAAATACTCATTAGCTTTCTGAAAGCTCGCCAACCAGGTTTTTCTGCATTGCCTCACGGATCTGTTCCGTACTATAAGCTTTTGACATTAAATAGTGCAGTTTTGCTAATGCTGCTTCTGTGGTCATATCAAATCCGCTAATCACGCCAGCTTGAGCTAATGCATTACCCGTCGCATAGCCTTCCATATTGACCTTACCTTGTAGGCATTGCGTCAAATTAACCAAAATTATGCCGCGCTCATTCGCTTTTGATAGGCAATCCAATAATGCGGGGTTTTGAGGCGCATTCCCCACACCATAGGTTAAGAGTATTAATGCTTTAATCGGTTGATGTAGAAAGTTTTCAATCAAGCTCGTGGTAATACCTGGATATAAGGTCACAATGCCAATCGGTTGCGGATTAATTGTCGCGACCGTTAGAGCTTGTATATGCCCACTACTAATTTCACCCGCTTTTAAGTGTATATTAATACCCGCTTCCATCAGGCAGGGGTAGTTGGGCGAAGCAAAAGCATCAAAACCATCTGCATGCGCTTTTGTCGTTCTATTTCCACGATATAATTTATTATTAAAAAACAAACTCACTTCTGAAATAGGATAATTAGCGGCAATATAAAGCGAGTTAAGTAAGTTTATTTGACCATCTGATCGTAATTGAGAGAGCGGAATTTGAGAGCCCGTTACAATCACCGGTTTGGATAGATCTTGCAACATGAATGACAATGCCGATGCGGTATAAGCCATCGTATCGGTACCATGAAGAATCACAAAGCCATCATATTTTTCGTAATTTTCCTTGATATCATCTGCAATCATTTGCCAGTCAGTCGGCGCCATATCTGACGAATCAATGAGTGGGTCATACTCATGAATAGTGAAATCAGGCATCTCTGCACGATAGAACTCCGGCAACGATTTTATATAGTTGGTAAGAAAGCCAGCAACGGGCGCAAAGCCTTGCTCCGTTTTTTGCATGCCGATAGTGCCGCCCGTATACGCGACATAAATTGATCGTTTCGTCATAGTTCACTTCAAGCATCGATTGTTTATCCAAAAGTATACTTGCTTAACCCAGTTAAAAACACGATAAGGCGCGACAGGAATTAAAATGAGATCAAAATTAAAATTTCTATGGGGCAAGGCAGTCCGTAAAACCCCTTTCGAAAACACCAATTTGAGCGGTTTGGATTGCAGCTATGCTGTCACTCAACGAGTAGCGTAATTTCGGATAATTCAGCCAACTTGAAATTTGTGATAACTAACGGATGTGAGCAAAAGCAATCATTCGGGTTATCTAGTGTAAGTCCCACAGCAGACTTTTTTTGGGGTGTCTTTATGGGTTAGCTCTACCTCGATAGCAGACCATTTCACACCTCTTTTATTAAGAGGGTGTCT
>Ga0209184_1000425_pt1 | contig 45754 bp, 27 predicted proteins | sample EN8Hudsemesocosm_2_FD_184627 | JGI IMG/M metagenome (GOLD analysis project Ga0209184, IMG submission 184627) | Methane-oxidizing microbial communities from mesocosms in the Hudson Canyon - EN8C Hudson Canyon (SPAdes) (version 2) | ecosystem: Environmental > Aquatic > Marine > Cold seeps | place... | reverse complement strand
TTATGACCAAACAATCTAGCAAATATCACTTCATTAATAGTAAGTTTGATATAATTTTCAACAGCTTAAAAATAAAAAGAGTGAGCTGTTATGTCCCATCATGTTAAAGGTAAAAACCGTTCTCAGGCGACATTTTTTCCTGAAGTGCTAGATGACTTCGTCAGTACAGAAAACCCTGTCAGAGTGATAGATGTTTTTGTTGATGAACTCGACTTGATCGAATTAGGTTTTAAAGGCGTAGTACCAAAAGATACTGGCCGCCCCAACTATCATCCTGCCATGTTGCTTAAGTTGTATCTCTACGGCTACCTGAATCGTATTCAATCATCACGCCGATTAGAGCGGGAGGCGAATCGAAACATAGAACTGATGTGGCTCACTGAACGACTAGCGCCAGACTTTAAAACCATTGCAGACTTCAGAAAGAATAATGGTGAAGGCATTAAACAAAGCTGCCGAACCTTTGTTGGCTTATGTCGCCAACTTAATATGTTCAGTGATGCTGTGGTTGCCATTGATGGCAGTAAATTCAATGCCTCAAATAACAAAGCAAAAAATTATACGCCAAGAAAGTTAGAGACCGAAATGGCACGAGTTGAGAAACATATTGACCGGTATCTGAATCAACTTGATAAGGTTGATATGAATGAACACGATGCGGATGCCACCCCCATTGAAGAAAAGATAGCTTGGCTCAAAACACGCCTAACTGAATTAAAAGAGCTTAAAGAAAAAGTTGAAGCGCATCCTGACAAACAAATATCGACCACTGACCCTGATTCAAGGTTAATGAAGGCTGGAATGGGGGTGAAAGTTTGCTACAACATTCAAAGCGCTGTTGATTGTAAATATCACTTGATCGTTGCGCATGACGTCATTAATACCACAGATAGAAATCAATTATGTCGAATGGGAAAACAAGCCCAGGCAGCATTAAAGAATAAAAATATTACAATCCTCGCAGACAAAGGTTACTTCAGCGGGCAAGATATTGTGGATGCTCAAGATGCTGGTATGACACCACTCGTATCAAGATTTGATACATCAGGCAACGATAAGAAAGGCCTTCTAAGTAAATCGTTGTTTCAATATGATACCGAAAAAGATCGATATATTTGTCCCGCCAATCAGGAATTAACACCTAGAGGAACAGTTACTGATAAAGGGCTACTCTACCGGAACTACTGTTGCAGCGTTAAAGTTTGTAGGGTGTGTAGCATGAAATCCAAGTGTAATAAAAGTCCGATTCCTAGAAAAATTAAGCGGTGGGAGCGTGCCGATCGAATTGACATGATGACAGATCTTCTAGACTCGAAACCTGACAGTATGATTACCAGAAAACAAACAGTTGAGCACCCCTTTGGTACGATCAAATTATGGATGGGGGCGACACATTTACTGACTAGACGATTCAAGGGCGTCAGAATTGAAATGGATTTGCATATTCTGGCATACAATATGAGACGAATGATCTCAATATTTGGGGTTAGCGGGTTAATAAAAGCGCTGATGACACGGTCATTCTAGGTGTCATATTTGACTGATTTTTTTACATTGGGCGGCATTTTGGCTTTCATGGAAGGTTATTTAAAATAAAACATCATTGAATCAATAAAAATAACAGGTTCCTTACAAGCGCCAGAAAAGCTTCTGGAGCTAGCTACTTATAGCAATAATTAGTATTGAGTTTTCACACAACCTGACTCCATAGCTTTCACTCTATGAGTAAGCGAAATCATAATAATTAGGCCATTTTGATCCTAACCTAAAGAGGATGCTTAGTGGACAAATTCGCCGTTGAGTATCCTTTGATTCTACCTCTTCGTATTTAATAATATTGGTGCGCAAGCACACCCTATAAAAGGCTACTCACTTTGATGCATCGCCCAGAGTAGAGCGTTACGGCCGTTTTCTTTAAGTTAAGTAATAAACCTTGCTCAAAAATGCTGTCATGTTCCATTACTAAAATGCGGTTAGCGTTCACTATTGTGGTGCTGTATATACCTTCAAAAAATCCCCTAAGTTGAGCATTGGTTTGCTTAATCAACCTAGGGGCAAAGGAAGTTGGTTTTAAGGTAAGAGGTTATTGTTGTAGAGTTTTTTACTAAACGTCTCAAATAAAGCTGGCAATACAAAAAGCGTTAACAGTGTTGAGGAAACGAGTCCGCCGACCACAACGGTTGCCAACGGTTTTTGAATTTCAGAGCCAACACCGGATGATAGTAGTAAGGGAATTAAACCTAAGGCCGCTATCGTTGCTGTCATCAACACTGGGCGTAGTCTAGATCTAGCGCCCTCGCTGACTGCTTGATAGATATCCCTGTTTCTTTCCAAGCGACCATTTATCGCATTGACCATCACCACTCCGTTGAGCACTGCGACACCAAATAAGGTGATAAAACCCACAGCACTCGGTACCGAGAGATATTGCCCCGTTATATAAAGTGCAACGATGCCTCCAATCAATGCTAAGGGAACATTCAGCATAACCAATAGCGATTGCGATACTGAACCGAATGCAAAAAACAATAACAGGAAGATTAATGCGAGTGACATGGGTACAACGATCATCAAACGTTTCTGTGCACGCTGCTGATTCTCAAATTGACCGCCAAAAACAACTGAGTAGCCAGATGGAAGTTCAATTTCAGAAGCAATAAGTTGTTCCAGCTCCGCCACTAAACCACCCATATCTCGCCCTTCAACATTGGCTTGAATCACCACTCGACGTTGCACGTCATCTCGTCGAATTTGTGGTGGACCACTTTCTATACCAACGCTTGCCACATCGCCTAGTTTAATCCAAGCACCAGAGTCTGATTGCAGCATTAAGTCTTGAATAGCACTGATACTGTTACGGGCCTCTTCAGCTAGCCGGATATAGACGTCATAACGTTCATTGCCTTGAATAACCTGTCCAGCGGTTACACCACCAATCGCATTAGAGACGAGGTCCATCACATCGGATACGGGGATGTTATATCGCGCTAACAGTTCTCTGTCTGGTCGCACTACTAGTTGAGCCTCTCCTGCTACTTGCTCCAATGCGACGTCACGCGCACCTTTTACTTGCTTTACCAAAGCTTCTATTTCTGAACCTTTAGAGACTAGCGTGTCGAGGTCTGGGCCAAATAACTTGATTGCCAACTGCGCTTTAACTCCCGACAATAACTCGTCAACGCGCGTGGCAATCGGTTGTGAAAAGGCAAATAATAATCCCGGATAAACTTCCAAGCGTTCCTCCATTAACGCTTGTAACGCTAGTCTATCTGGCGCAGACGACCATTCACTTACTGGCTTTAGTCCCAGGTATATTTCGATATTGGATACCGGTTCTGGGTCTCCCCCTAATTCTGCCCGCCCAATACGACTGGATGCATAGAGTACTTCCGGAAACGCCATTAACTCTTGTTCTAGCTTTGGTGCGAGCTCCAGTGCGGTATCTAAACTAGATGAAGGTGAAAGTGTTACGCGAATATTTATCGTTCCCTCTTCTAACTCTGGAACAAATTGCGTACCGAGCGATGGCACTAATGCCATTGCTCCAATAAATAGTGCAAGCGCTGTTATTACCACACTAGCTTTGTGTTTTAAGGCGAAAGGTAAAGTACTTAAGTAGGCTTTGTCTAAGGGTTTCATGATTGGGCTTGTCCGCTCTTTTACACCTTTGCGGAATACATAACTGGCCATTGCGGGTACGAATACCAGAGCAACAATCAACGATGAAATTAGCGCCAAGACAACACTAATCGCCATGGGTTGAAATAGTTTTCCTTCTACACCTTCTAAGGCAAATAAAGGAGAAAATACCACGGTGATAATCAAAACTGCAAAAAATACCGGACGGGCCACTTCTTTAGCGGCTTCCAAAATACGTAGGCTAATGCCTTGTTGGTCTTGATCTTCTGCATATTGATTAGGGTTTGATTGGTCTTCAGGTGCATCATCATGATGGTTGCCTGGATGGCTTAAGTGGCTAAAAATATTTTCCATCATGACCACTGAGCCATCGACCATTATTCCGATCGCGATGGCAAGCCCACCGAGTGACATTAAGTTGGCCGATATTCCCCAGTAAGCCATTACCATTAACGCCATACAAATTGAAATAGGGATGGATAAAAGCACCAATAGTGTTGCTCTGATATTCATGAGAAACAACATCAATACAATAACAATAAATACAAAGGCTTCGACTAATGCACTGACCACGGTATCAACAGCCTTGTCGACTAAATCTGATTGGTCATAAAACGGTTCGATTATCACGCCTTCAGGCAATGAGTTTTGAATAGTCGGCAAGCGCGCCATCACGCCATCTATGGTTTCTTTGGTATTTGACCCCATACGCTTCAAAACAATTCCTGTGACCACTTCTCCTAAATTTTTCGGTTTGCCATTTTTATCACGCACAGTAATCGTCACGGCACCTTGTCGTGTTTCTCCGCCATACTCAACCTTGGCAATATCACTAATTTTAACGGTGATACCATCACTGTTTTTAACGGGTATGTTGGCAATATCTTGTAGGCCATTCTCTCCAGAGCGTACCCAGCCGACACCACGAATCACTAATTGCTCTGAACCTCTATCCATATACCAACCACCCGCATTACGGTTATTGGCTTCTATATGCTCTTGCAGTTCCTGCAATGTAATACCGTAATTTAGTAGTTTGTTAGGGTCTACATTCACCTGATACTGACGAACTTCACCACCATACGACAGGATTTGTGTTACGCCATCGACAGGCATTAGGAGCAATTTAACCACCCAATCATTCAGGCTTCTGAGTGCTAATCGATCAAATTTCTCGGGGTTATCTGTTCGTAGCATATACTGAAATACCTGACCTAAGCCTGTGGTATTCGGACCCATTTCAGGCGTTCCCGTACCTTCCGGTATTTGCTCTCGTGCATCTTGTAAGCGCTCGAAAACCAATTGTCGGGCGAGGTAGATATCAGTACCTTCTTTAAAGACTACCGTTACGCCGGATAGTCCCGTTTTGGAGATAGATCTTACTTCCTCAACGTCAGGTAAAGAATACATGACGGATTCAATGGGGTAGGTAATGAGCTGTTCAACTTCTTCTGCCGCCAAGCCTTGTGACTCGGTATTGATCGTCACTTGAATATTGGTCACATCAGGAAAAGCATCCAGATTGAGCTTGGGAAGTACCAATATAGTTCCTACCATAATGGCAACTAATGCCAGCAAAACTATCAAGCGATTTCGTACTGACCCTTCGATTAGTTTATGTAACATGTCTGCCTCCTTAATGTCCGTGTGCGTCAAAGCCGCCTTTCGCTAGCTCTGCAGCTAGGTAAAAGGAACCATTCGTTACGATGTTTGTGCCTGCTGGCAGTCCTGAGATGATGACTTGGTCGCCCACTCGTTTTAAAATTTCAATTTCTGTTTGCTGGTATTTACCTTTTTCAACTTCGGTAAATACAGACCAATCACCATCTGATGTTCGGGTTATCGCTTTCTCAGGTACGGCAAGTTCGGGTTCGCTATAACCCTCAGTCAAGTAACTCGTGACAAACTGACCAGGGTGTAGCGCATCATCTAAATTACTAATATTAATACGTACCATTTGGGTTCGCGTCATTTCATTTATCTGATGATCTATTTGAGAAATAATTCCGATTTTGCTCATACCATCAACTACGATCCGAGCTTTATTACCTATTTTCAGTAGTTTTGCTTTGGCTGGCGCAACAGCCGCTTCAACCCAAAGCTCAGATTCATCACTTATGATAAATAGTTGAGTGCCTACTTCGACATGCTCACCTTCAATAAAATCATCGTTAATGATAGTGCCGTTCATTGAAGACAATATTTGATACTCACCATTGGGCAGTTGGTTTTGTTTTAACTGCTCTAACTGCTTTTTTGTAAGGCCCATTGCGAGCAATTTTGATTGACTGAACTGCCATTCTGAGCGTGTTTCAGTGTAGCGTTTATCCGATACCACACTGGTGCCCAGTGCTTCGACACGTTGCCATTCCTTATATGAAACGATAAATTCCTTTTGCGCCTCGGCCATGTCGATACTGGAGAGTGTTAACAATGGCTGACCAGTAGAAACTTGTTCACCCCGATTGATATGACGTTTCACAATTTGCCCTGATATTCGAGGAGAAATCACGGCAGATTGATAAGCATTGAGCTTAATTTCACCCAATGCAGATATCTCCCTTGGTATGGCTTGAGCTACTAAAGTACTCACTTGCAGGTCAATTTTATTTTCTGCTTCTGCGACTAACTCCACGATACTTCCAGATTCCTGTCCATCTTCATCATGACTATCAAGCTCAGCAGATCCCGCTAACAAATGGGCAGGCAAGATTAAAACGGGGATTAATAAGGTCGTTACTAATTTGTTCATCGTATGTTCCTAACTAATAAATTCTTTGAAATTATTTCAATTGCTGACTTTTAACGATTGCGTTTCGTAAAAAGAAATTTGGTACTAAGATAAGTGACTAAGATAAAGTCAGCGTGCCGCTGAGCGTTAACCAATCAAACCAACTCGACCAAGCTTGATATTCGGCCTTTAGTTTCATTTCATTTGCATTCAGAGATTCTCTAAGTTGCAGCAGGTAATCTGATGTTGCTAACTCGCCTGACTTCCAAATGGCGTCCAGATTTTTAATGCGACGTTCTAAGATAGACGATCCCGCTTGTTGCCAATCTTGCCATGCTTGATAATTGGCTTGGTATCGAGTCAAAGTAGATTTGATCGCACTGGTTGATTGACGAATGTTTTCATCAAGCATTATTTCTGCTTCAGTGACGCGCGCTCTTGCCGCTTTTGTTTCACTTTTATATGAATTTCGTATGTTCAGAGGAATCGAAAAGCTAAGGCCGATATAATCTTCGCCGTCACTGAGCCCTGCTTTGATCCCAAAATTTGGGTCAGCTTGTTGCTGTCGTTCACTTAGCTGAACTTCTGCTTTACGAGCTTGGACATTAGCTTCAAGTTTCTTCATTTTTGGGTGTTGACGCAGAAGCTTATTCATATCATCAACCACTGGTACGGCAGGAAGTGTTGGTGCAATCTCTGGCCAACTAGTAGCGGGACTAGAAATGTAATAGCTGAGCAATTGTTGGCTCGCAAGGTAAGCTGCCTGTATTTCATTTGCCTGCATCATTACACCCAAGCGGGCAAGCTCTACCAAGTCGACATCAACTTGTGAAATTTCACCAACTTCATGTCGTGATTGAGCAATGACGTAAAACTCCTCCATGAGCCGCTTGGATCGACTGGCTAATTCATTTTGTTTCTTGTCATAGTTAAATTTTGCTAGCTGACGTAACAAATCAATTTGAAGGTTAAATTCTGTTTCTTTTAATTGTGCATTTGATTTCAACAACGCTTGTTGACCAATTTTTTCCAAAACATCTGTCTTTCCAGACCAGTCAAAAGATTGAGATAGCCCAAAAATGCTCGTATTTTCAGTAGTACGCTCTAGTTCTACCTCCAGCTCGGGGTTGTATAGCGGCTGTTTTTTCGCCTCGGCTTCGGCTTGAGTTGCTGCTAAATTTGATTTTGCGCTCAATATAAGAGGGTGCGACGCAAGTGAGTTTTTAATAAAATGTTCGGTTGTTGAGGTTTCTTTACTATTTGCATTCGCTGAAACTGCAATGCTGGACAGCAGTAATACGCCACCCAAAATATGGAAAGATTTCATGCTCTATTCCTAAAAAGTGTTTTAGATTGTGAAGCCGTTAGCTGCACATTAATTTCAGGCACAGGTTAATATGCTGAAATAAGGAAATTGATGAAGTGGTGTTAACCACTTCATCATTCCCCATCAACTCATTGAACAGTTAGTTAGTTTTGTATAGAGCTATGAATTGCGCTTCTTTTCCTTAACTAAAAAGCGCTCACCTTTACGGAAGTAGTATTTGCCACTGAAATTGGCTTTATGAATGGTTTTTGTAACGGGGTTAACGGCTGTTTTCACACCTTGGCGTATTACATATTTTCCGCTCCAGTAAGCTTTTGGCGCATCTTTTTCGATGGCCTCAAGAGGTATTTTTTGGCCTTGCCTTAGAAGGTATTTACCGCTGTATTGTCCCTCAGTAATCGCTCTATCTGAAAAGTTCATGTGCTTTCCTGAACAAGTCTTAGAGTTGGCCAGCACAGAAGTAGAAGCCATACTTAATGTTATTAGTAATAAAGATATAATTTTTTTCATTTGATTCACCTGTAAATAAATAATATTTACTGGACGGTAAGCTGCATATGGCAAGCACAAGAGGAATCATCAGGGAGTTGTATGAACTGGTGATCACGTTCCTGTACTTCGCAAAACATACCGACCAGCAAACTCATCGAAACCACCCTAAATATGGGAGATACCGTGTTTTATATAAGTTTTATAACTGTTCGTTGAGTTAACGGAAGAATCAGGAAATTGATATAGGAGGACGTTTTAATTGTGCTAAAAGGGCAGAAAGGTAATTGTTACCAGGTTCATAGGATAAGTGAGCTTTACCTTGAGAGAAAGGGTAGTCAAAAGATTCTAGAATGGCAGTTGGAAAGTGCGATGAGACCTCGCAGTGATGATCATCAACGATATTGGCTGCTGTAAGATGGTCGTTGACAGAGTTTACTTCATGAATCTCATGGTCATTAATCACAGCCTCGAAGTCGCCATCCATAAACCAGGATACCGAATTCGCCAAGATGACGAAGGCTAGAAAATTAGTGATCAATAACTTCATTAGATCTCTTATGGTGAAAATTAACAGTTTTTTATCTTGGAGCACCAACACCTTAAAAACAACTTACTTATTGTTCATAAATTAAAAACAGGTGCTGAGTCTCATCTATGTCGAGTAACTTGATATTGATGCTATTCACTTTGCTGCATTGTCCACAGTTGAGCGTAGCGGCCGTTTTCTTTCAACAGAGAGTGGTGATTGCCTTGCTCGACAACTTTGCCGTGTTCCATCACTAAAATACGGTCAGCATTCACGATCGTGGATAGGCGATGAGCGATGACTATACTACTCTTTCCTTGTGAAATTTCTTCAATTGCTGACATCACCGCTGCTTCAGAAACACTATCTAAAGAGCTGGTGGCCTCATCGAAGACTAATATGGATGGATTCTTTAAGATGGTGCGAGCAATCGCGACACGCTGTTTTTCACCACCTGAAAGCTTTAAACCGCGCTCACCTACTTGTGTTTCATAACCTCTGGGGAGCGATTCTATAAAATCTTTTAAGTGTGCTAACTTAATTGCTAATTTAACCTCGTGATTGCTCGCATCGGGTCGGCCATATCGAACATTCTCGATTAAGCTGGTGTTGAATAAAACCGTATCTTGAGGGACTACACCAATGGCTGAACGTAAGCTATCTTGGCTAACGTGTTGAATATTTTGTTGGTCTATAAAAATAGCCCCGTCCGTCACATCGTAAAAACGAAATAACAGCTTGGCGATGGTTGATTTACCGGCACCACTGCTGCCAACCAATGCGAGTTTTTCTCCAGGCATTAGCGTAAAACTTAGTTTGTTTAGAATGATGCGGTCTGGCTCATAGCCGAAACATACGTCCTTAAATTCTATTTTTCCTTGTTGCAGTTCAAGCTTTGGTGCTGAAGGTTTGTCGGCTACTTTGGGTTCTCTTTTTAATAGCGTAAACATGCGCTCGATATTGGTCATTGAACTTTTAATTTCACGGTACACGAAGCCTAAAAAATTGAGCGGTAGAAATATTTGCATCATAAAGGCATTCACTAACACAAAGTCTCCGAGCGACATTCTGCCTTCACTCACCTCATGTGCGGCCAGAATTAACATCGCGGTTAACGAAGTGGAAATGATTAAAGCTTGGCCCCCATTCAGTGCAAACAAAGTGAGTCTGTTTTTACGTTTTGCTTGCTCCCATTTATCTAACTCTTGGTCGTATAAAGAAGCTTCATAGGCTTCATTGGTAAAGTATTTAACAGTTTCAAAGTTGAGTAGGCTGTCAATTGTGCGTGTATTGCTACGGTTGTCTGCATTGTTGGCCTCTCGAATAAACTGTGTACGCCAATCCGTTATGGTTTTGGAAAACCAAATATATGTAATAACAGAGATAAATACGATGAGGGCGAATTCAAAGCGGTATTGTTGCCATAAAATACCCATCACTAAAAAAAGCTCTAAAAAGGTGGGGATAATATTAAATATTAAAAACCGCATTAAAAAGCTAATGCCATGGGTGCCGCGTTCAATATCACGTGATAGGCCGCCCGTTCTTCGGCTTAAGTGAAACTCTAAATCTAATGCATGTAAGTGCTCAAATACTTTTAGGCCGATGCGACGCATCGCGCGTTCAGTAACTCGACCAAACAGCGTGTCGCGTATTTCGCCGAGTAATACGTTACAAAGCCGAATAAAACCGTAGGCAAGCAATAAGCCTAAAGGTACGGCAATCAATGTAAGGGTGGAATTAGCAAGTTGGGAATCAAGATTGTCGACAACGTCTTTGAGTATAAAAGGCATGGCGATACTCGCCAATTTTGCGGCAACAAGGCAACTTAAAGCTAAGCAGACACGAACTCGGTACTCTAATAGATAGGGCCAAATTTGTTTGATTACCGACCAGTCAATTTTGGTGTTCGGATCGTAATCAGAGCGCATGCCTCGCATGAAATTTGTCCTTGTTCTTAGTGTTGGAGAGAAACTTATTATTGGAACGACAGTGGTGCCGAAAGCATATTGTCGTCGAAACGTATTGTTGTAGAAAAATAACGTGTACTACAAAAGGAGTAACTTAGATATAAACTAAAAAGTAGCCGAAAGATACTTACGACTACTTTTAAATAGAGGGCCATAGGGTGTAATTAATGGAGATGACGATTTAATACTTTTTATTGAGCTGAATAATTAGCGGCTTCGTCTAAAAATTCTGCGCTTTCTTCCGCAATATCATCATTCGCAACGGCATTGTCTACTTCACCGAGTGGCTTGTCATTTCGGTCTGCTAATAAGGCCCCTTTTCGTTTTGAAAGCGCCGCTTCTAGTTTTTTAGCTGTGGACTGAATCGCCGCGTACATATCTTTATCTGTAGCCGTGGTGCTCATGCTAGCACCTTGGAATTGGGTGTTTACTTCAACACTATGCTCATGTCGATCTACCTTAATGATGACAGAAAGATCTATTAAATCTGGGTAATGAGAGCCAACTTTCTGAAATTTACTTTTTACAATTGTCTCGATACCTTCGGTAATTTCTACATGGTGACCTGAAATGTTTATTTTCATAATATATACCTGTATTAATTGGACGGGATTGAAAAACTGATACTTAAATAAATTAGTGCTTAATTTAAGTATGCGGATGCCTTCCAAAAAAACAAGGAATTAACGACAAATTAATTGTTAATTTTTTTAACATACTCCCAAAAGGGTAGGGCTTTAAAATTGCTTGGCATCTGTTTATAGTCAAACACTTGATTATTCGATCCCATACTCATTATTTAAGGAACCGCATGGCCTTGTCTAAATTTATTCGACGTATTCTTCCCTTGGTCATGTTATGTCTGCTTGCGTTTGTGGCGTATCAAATTACTCAATCTAAACCCGCTGCGTTTAAAGGGCATGCGTCATCGTCATCTCGTCTTGTTGTTGAAACTGAAGTATTAAAAGAGGGCTCATTTACGGTGATGGTTGAATCATTTGGTGTGGTTCAGGCGCGTACTAATAGTGAATTGTTTGCCCTGATTTCAGGGCAAATACAGTCAGTGTCGCCTCGATATGAGTCAGGCGCCTTTTTTAAAAAAGGGGATGTACTGTTAACGATTGACTCTGCAGACTACGCTGTTGCCGTGCAAGTAGCGAAAGGTAGTTTGGTGAATTCAGAGTTAGCCTTGGCAGAAGAAGAGGCAAGATATGATCAGGCGCAACGAGATTGGAAAAAACAAAGTAAAAGCATCAAGGCAACAGATTATGCACTGCGCTTACCTCAGCTGCGGGCAGCAAAATCAAATATTGAAACAGCGAAAGCTCAGCTTACTCTGGCTGAACTAAATTTGGAACGAACCAAAATTCGAGCCCCTTATGATGGCCGGATATTAAATACCTTTGTAAATGTCGGGAGTGTGATTGGTCCGAATGTGCAACTAGCTCAAATATATTCAAGTGATGCGATTGAGGTGCGTTTACCCGTTGCGAACAAAGCATTGCGTTTTATCAATTTACCTGAACAGAGCAAAGGCAACAAGCAAAAGCTCCCTCAAGCTTTTATTGAGAATAAACTCACGGAACCACCCCAAATATGGCAGGGCAGTGTAGTGAGAACTGAGGCTGCAATTGATGCCGCGAGTCAGCAATTATACGTGGTAGCTAGGATTGATGATCCTTTTAAAAATGATAAAAATAAATCCCGACGGCCACTTAAAATAGGGCAGTTCGTTCGAGCGAATATTGGCGGCCAGCAACTTGAAAAAGTAATTAGTATTCCTAACTCGACCCTTTATCAAGGTAGCTATGTATATATTGTTAAGGATGACCGATTACAACGTCAGCCTGTCGAAGTCTTATGGCGTGACCAGAAAACAAGTGTGATTAAGTCTGGTTTGGAGAGCGGGCAGCATTTGGTGACAACGTTGTTAGGTCAAATCACCAGTGGCACGTTCGTTGAGGTGAAAAATAAAGATACAAGCAAAGAAACTGCTGAACCAACACCACAAAAAGAGGTGTCTCCTTGATAGCCTGGTTTGCACGAAATCATGTTGCGGCCAATTTACTTATGGTCACTTTGCTTGCATTAGGGCTTGGATCACTTAGCTTTAATATCCCGCTAGAGGTGTTTCCAACCATAGAGCCGCGTTCGATTAGAGTCGTCGTGAGTGTGCCGGGGGCGATGCCTGAAGAAATGGAAACTAGCGTCAGTATTAAGCTGGAAGAAGCCGTTCAAGATTTAGAAGGCGTTGAAGATATTGTGAGTGTTGCCTCGGAAGGTAGCGCTTCACTTACCTTAACGCTTGATGATGGTTACGAGCCGAACGATATTTTAAGTGATGTTAAAAATCGCATTGATGCCATTAATAATTTACCGGTTGAAGCAGAAAGGCCGGTTGTTAGTTTAGCCAAGAGAGTTCGTGAGGTTATTAGTGTCGCGGTCGCAGGAGAATTGTCTGAACTGGAAGTTAGGCAAATTGCTGAACGGGTACGCGATCAACTTTTAGATATTTCTGGCATCACGCAAGTCAAATTGGATGCGGTCAGAAGTTATGAAATTAGTATTGATGTAAAAGAGTTAGTGCTTCAGCAGTATGGAATTGGCCTCGCACAGGTTGCATTAGCCGTTCGCAATAGCTCTAAAGATATTTCTGCTGGTAGTTTAAAAACAGATGGCGGTGATATTTTAATTCGTTCCAGTGGGCAAGCATATCGAAAGTCTGAATTTGAGAATATTGTCGTTCTAACAAAAGATGACGGCAGTATTATACGCGTTAGTGATTTAGCGACTGTTAAGGATGGTTTTTCAGAAACGCCGGTACTCACGCGATTTAATGGCAAGCCAGCTGCTTTGGTCGATGTGTATCGGGTAGGGCAGCAAAGTGCGATCGATGTGGCAGACAAAGTAAATAATTACTTGGTTGAAACGAGACCTACCTTGCCTGAGACCGTCACAATTACGGCGTGGCGCGATCGTTCAAAGATTGTTAAAAAGCGTCTCAAGACTTTGTCAGATAATGCACTACAAGGCGGGGTTCTAGTTTTACTTTTACTGACTTTATTTTTGCGCCCAGCTATTGCCATTTGGGTGTGTATTGGTATTCCAGTGTCATTTATGGGCGCGCTATTAGTCATGCCAATGTTTGGCATTACCTTGAATATTATTAGTATATTTGGGTTTATCGTGATTCTAGGGATCGTGGTAGACGATGCGATTGTGACAGGGGAAAATATATATAGTCACCTGAGAACGTCAGAAAACAGCTTAGACGCCGTGATTAACGGTACCAAGGAAGTCGCCGTTCCCGTCACCTTTGGAATTCTCACTACCGTGGCTGCTTTTTTGCCTATTGCGTTTATAGATGGTGTACGAGGCCAATTATTTGCGGCGATTCCTGTGGTCGTGATTCCTATTTTGATCTTTTCTTTAATTGAGTCGAAACTAATATTACCGGCTCACCTTAAACACCTTAATTTTGGGAAAAACAAAGCCGTAACAAGCTCTCGTTTTTATCATTTGCCGTTATTAAAGTTACAGCAATGGCAGCAAGGTTTTGCGGATGGGTTTGAGCGCGCGGTATTACGTTATTATCAACCGGTATTGGAGTGGGTATTACGAAACCGTTATTTGTGTTTAGCCATTAGTGTAGGTTCATTGCTAATACTGTATGCCATGCTGACAAGTGGTTGGACGCGTTTTGTATTCTTTCCAAAAGTGCAAAGTGAATTAGCACGCGCGACATTGGTCATGCCAGTTGGTACGCCCATCGAAGTGACAGATCGTTATGTTGTTTTAATGGTAGATGCGGCTGAAGCCTTACAAGAAAAGTATCTTGATGAGCCCGGCGGTGAAAGCGTTATTCGTAATGTTATGGCGACTACCGGAAGCGGTTCAAGTAGCTCAGGAGGGCATTATGGGCGAGTGATTTTTGAAATTACCGCCCCAGAAGATCGACAGTCATCCGTAACAAGTCGTGACTTAGTGAATGAGTGGCGCGCTTTGATTGGGCCAGTTCCCGGTGCGGATACACTGACTTTTCGTGCCGAAATTGGCCATGTGAGCGACCCGATTAATATTCAATTACGCGGACAAGAGTTTACGTCGCTTTCGTATGTCGCTGAAAAAATAAAAGAAAAACTCACTGAATACCCGCCCGTCTTTGATATTTCAGATAGTTACTCCGACGGTAAAGAAGCGCTACAAGTCAGGCTAAAAAATGAAGCGCATGTTCTGGGCTTAACTCGCCAACAAATATTAAGGCAGGTGAGTGAGGCGTTCTATGGCTATGAAGTGCAACGTATTCAGCGAGGCCGAGATGATATACGAGTGATGGTGCGATACCCCGTAGAAGATAGAAAATCGATTCAGTCATTGGATCAGTTTTTAGTGAGTAATGATGCCGGAAACCGTATTCCATTATCACAAATTGCAGAACTTATTCCTGAAAATAGCCCAGCGAGTATTCGTCGAATTGATTTGAGTCGAACGGTGAGTGTTCAGGCCGATGTAGATAAAACGAGTGTGAATATGCTCGTGTTACAAAAAGAAATGAAAGTGTTTATTGATCAGCTGTTAGTCCAATACCCCGATGTTCGTTATTCCATGGATGGCGAAGCAAAAGAACAGCGTGAATCGTTCAGTAGCCTGCAATGGGGCTTAGTGTTCGTTATGTTTATTATTTATAGCTTGCTAGCGATTCCGTTTAAGTCTTATTCGCAGCCGATTATCGTGATGGCCGTAATTCCCTTTGGTGCGATAGGAGCGATAGGTGGACATTGGATTATGGGTATGGACCTCACCTTAATTAGCTTGCTCGGTATGCTTGCCCTAACGGGAATTGTGGTAAATGATAGTTTAGTGTTAGTAGATTTTATTAATAAGCGGCGAACACAAACAGGTGATTTATTGGGTTCCGTTAGTCGTGCTGCAGTGGCACGATTTAGGCCTGTGATTTTAACATCGCTCACCACATTCTTTGGTTTGATGCCTTTGTTATTTGAAGAATCGACCCAAGCGCAGTTTTTGATTCCCATGGCCGTGTCATTAGGTTTTGGGATTTTATTCGCCACCGTCATTACTTTGTTATTAGTCCCCATTAACTATTTAGTAATTGAAGATCTTAAGCGATTTTGGAATCAATGAAATGTTAAAAAGTATAAAATTTTTTCATAAACAGATTTGTGGCAACGTTTAATAAAGTTAAATAGGTGCTGGCTTATCCTATATCTGCTAAAATCTCGCTTCAGTTTTCTACTGCTTTATCAGGTCGAGGTTTGTTTATGGCGTTAATACGTTGGTTTTTAGGTCGGATTATTCTTTTAGTTGATTTTTTATTTAGCCCTAAAGGCGTAAAGCGTGAAGCTCAAATACAAAGTGAATTTGATCAAGAAACCGCTAAATTGTCACTTTATCAGTATGCAGCCTGTCCTTTTTGCGTCAAAGTACGTTGGGCCATGCAACGTAATTCATTAAAAATTGAAACGAAAGATGCGAAACGTAACCCTCAGTTTGCTAAAGAGTTGGTTGAAGGTGGCGGTAGCTTAAAAGTGCCTTGTTTGCGAATTGAAGAAAGTGATGGCGCTGTGACTTGGATGTACGAATCATCTGATATCATTGATTATCTTGAACAGCGTTTTGAATTAGTTCCAGCCAGCTAATCTAATCACACTTAAGCTAAGTGTGATGTCCTAGTTTATTTAGCTAAAAACGGGCCATTGCTCAATAATATTGCCGTTATCATAAACGGCAATATTGCCAAACTGTAAAAATACAAACTCACTTTGTGTCGGTCGAAGAAAAACCCAGTCATCGATTTTTAGTGGCACTGAGCTGGAGCCATTGAGCATTTCCTGGTTTGTTGATCTGCCATACACGGGGTTGATTCTGAGCCCTGGTGGCGACACCGGACTTGCCTTCCAATACCCGCCATACGTAAAAAAACTCTGCTTTAAATTAGGGTTCCACCAAGACATAACATCACCTAAACCATCTACACCTGGTATTTCAGTCTGGCTTAAATGTTTGAGTACTGGCGTAGCGATAAAGCTAGCGGCTTGATGGTCTGCAAGGCTAGCGATATCAAAGTCTATTGGCTTTACTAAGCAAGACCCCGCCGATAATTCATTGCAGGGAGAGCTGCTTATAAAAGAGGCTTGAGTATGAATTTGATAGCTAGGGCTTCCTGCTGTATTAAAACATAAGTCCTTCGGTAAGGGCTTGCCTAAAGTTGCTTCAATCACTTCAATTTTCTGACGGTAAATAGCTAACGCGGTGTCTAAATGCCCTTGAGCGCTCCCAGGTAATTTAACGACATGTGGCTCGTAGCCCATTAGTCCAGAAAGCGTAAATAGTGGTTCTGCTTCAATCGTTTTTAGCATTTCAATCAGCTCGCTATCGTGCTTCACGCCTCCTCGATGTAGGCCCACATCCAGTTCAATATTAATACGCATAGCTTGCTTAGTTTGTTGTGCGAGTTCTTGGTATTGAACTAGGCGGGCAGGGGTGTCAATTAACCACTGTAGCTGGCGTTGAGGTGAAAATGCCGACGGGCCTTTGTTTTGGTAAAAAAATCGTGCCGCCTCAACGGGCATCGGCTTGCCCATTAAAATGTCCGCATTGGGTATTTCTTGGCTTACTTGAACTAAAAAATGTTCGTTGAATAACATGAAACGTTGGCTATTGCTTATTTCGGAAACCAATTTTAATAATGGAATAGAGGGTAGTGATTTTGCAACGATACGGTACTGATAATGCGGGTATATATGTGTTTTAAGAGTTTCAATGTTTTCAATTAATCGTTTTTTATCGATGACTAGCGTGGGGCGCGCAAAGTGATTCTGGTCTAGTGCTTTAGATATATGCTCAAAATAAGGGCTGTGTGCTGCGCCCTCATCTACGGGCCGCAACCAAGAAAATGAGCCCAACGCTGCCAGGCCAATACCACTCTTAATGAGTGTTCTTCTTGTTATTTTTTTATTTGGCATAACGATTAACCTGTTTAAATACTTGTTTGTAGGCTGTGCTCACCCCAACCTACCTTTGGCTGGTACAGCATTTCAACTCAATGCCTGATTAAAATATGCTTAACTCAAACCAAAAGTACGTATTAAGTAAGGGTTTAGAAACTTACCATTCGGGTCGTAATGCTGCCTTACTTCTTGAAATTCTTTCCATTTTGGGTAAGCCTGTTCAAATTTCTTATTCGAGAAGGTATTAATTTTTCCCCAATGTGGTCGGCCTTGATATTTTTGTAAAATTGGTTCAATAGCTTTGTAAAGTGGTTCATGATCTTCTGAAAAATAACGATGAACAGCAATCGAAATGGTATCGCGTTGATAAAAAGGACTTAGCCAGATGTCATCAGCTTTAATAAAGCGGCACTCGATAGGAAAGAATACTTCAGGGAATTTACTTTCTACTGCTAGTCGAACTTCTTGCAAAGCCTTGAGGCCTAGTTCAGCGGGTAAGTGATATTCCATTTCATTAAAGCGTACATTTCTTTCTGTAGCATAGATTGCATAAGAGTGATCAATACTCTCCTCTAAGGCGATTGTTTTCATATAGCTACTCAGAATTAACTCTCTAAGCTTGTTCGACCAAGACAAATAGTCGCGTGCAGACTTTAAGTCCATAATGCCACTGTTGCCATCTAGCTCTTCATTCAGGCTATTAGGCTCCGTTGTGATGTTTAATGAGTCGGTTAATGCCATGCCTGTGAAGGGAAAGTAATAAAATTCAAAATTTCGATTAGCACGAGAAAGCGCATCGGCTTGAGGTAATAAATCCTCAAAAGGAAGCCATTGTGACTGACGTTTGAGTTTAAAGGGGTTTGTGTTTTTCATGGTAATGCTGGTAATGATACCTAAAGCGCCTAAACTCACTTGCGCAGCTTTGAATAGTTCTATGTTCTCGTGCTGACTACAGTGAAGTAAGTCGCCGGAAGCGGTCACGATATCTAATGCTTCAACATAATGAGATAAACTACCTAGTGTACGACCCGTACCGTGCGTTGAAGTGCAGATGCAGCCAGATAGTGTTTGTTGATCAATATCCGGCATGTTCACTAACGCCTGGTTTTGTTCATTCAGCAAAGGGCCTATTTCACGTAAAGTCGATCCTGCGTAAATAGTCGCCGTATTGTTTTCAGTGTTTACATCCTTCAAACCCGATAATCGTCGGATCGATAGTAAGGTTTCATCGGTTGGGACGAGTTCTGAAAATGAATGACCTGCGCCAACGGCTCTAATCTTGCTGTGACTAGTTTTGATTAGAGTCTGAAGTTCTCCGACGCTTGCAGGGGCGATACGTTGTGATGGAAAGCATTTCTGGTTTCCTGACCAGTTCTTCCATGGGTACTTTGTATTTGACGAGGCATTGCTTGCAAGGCAGTTAAACGGCAGAGGGAAAGCGCTAGCAACGGTTCCAGCGACCAATGATTTGATTAAGTGACGACGATTCATTTTGAAGGGTTACTCATGTAAATAATTAATGCTTTAATTTGCTCAGGGCTACATTCAAAACATTGTCCAAAAGCGGGCATACCTTGATAGCCACTCATTGCTCGATCTAAAGCAATGTCCATGCCTTTTTCTAAAATCGTATGCCAGCGTTCTTTATCGCCTAAGAGTGGTGCGCCTGTTGCTTCAACTTCATGGCAATTCTTACAACTACGTTGATAAATAGCACTTAGTTCTGTTGAAATTTTTATGGGTTCAGCTTTAGTGTTTTTAACGTCGGATACTGGTGAACAGGCTGATATCTGTAAGCTAAAAATGAGTGTTATTAATAAATTGAATGCTATTCTTATCATATTGTTTCTCTGTCTACGTTAAAAATAAACTGCCACAGTTTTTAAACCCTTATCCGTATTTTTTTCTTTTATTTCGGGTGCCGTAGCAATGTTTTCAATGCTAATTGCATCAGAAAATATGGTATGAAGCTTAATAATAAACTCCTGAGACGTGACTTGAGGGTTGTTTAGGCAAACAAAAAGGCAACCTTTTCCAGTCAGACATGCTCTACTGCGCTTGAGCAGCTTTTCATAGTCTTGCCAGCCTCTAAATGATTTTTTCTGGTAAGGCGGTGGGTCGATGACGATTAAGTCATAAGGCCCCATTTTAGAATATTGCTGGGCTGATTTTAAAATGTCTCGCTTGTAAAATGTAGACTGCCCATTAGAGAGACTATTTTTTTGATGGTTTCGTTGGGCTGTTTTTAGAACATTCGCAGCCATATCCATATTAGTGACCCTATTTGCACCGCCTGCTAAGGCAAACAATGAAAACACACCCGTATATGAAAATAAATTCAGTACATTTTTATCGTCAGCATGACGTTTTACCCAATCCCAACCTGCGCGCATATCCAGGAAAACGCCCGTATTTTGATTTTTTCCTAGTGTGACTTGGCAGCTAAGCTCTGCTGATAAATTTGTCCAAAGCGTGATGGGTAACTCGTTAGCTGTACGCTCACAAAGAATGTAACTTGATAGCTCTGGACGAGTTCGGTTCTGAATCACAATACAGTCGATCTGTAATTGCGTTTGAAATAATGCTTTTAATTCAACTTCAATGGCTTGATCTAGAGCCTCTGAGAAATTCTGCACAAATAAATAAGGTGGGTACCACTCAATATTTAACTTTTCATAACCTGCAAAATTTTGACCTCGACCATGAAAAACCCGTGCGGCTTGTTCAGGAAATATTGTAAGGTTATTTGTGATTTCGTTTATCAAATTGAATCTACTTCTTTATAAATTAATGGCTTAGGTGCTTAAAGCACAACTCTGTTATGATAAGCCTTTATTTTTAAGGTGGAAAGGTTTCGCAATGATATACAAATGGTCGGCCAGGGTATTGTTCTTAGTGGCCAGTTTGAGCATTTATTCAGGAGCGTTAGAGGCAGCTGAACAAAAAACAACCGCGAAACTTCAGGTGGTTACCACGTTTAGTATTCTGGCAGATTTGGTTCATCAGGTAGGCTTAGAGCATATTGATGTACATACCTTAGTTGACTGGGACGAAGACGCTCATGTTTATCACCCAACACCCTCGGATGTAAGGTATCTCGCTAAAGCTGACTTGTTGATCGTGAATGGGTTAGGGTTTGAAGGTTGGTTGGAGCGCTTAATTACATCATCAAAATTTGATGGCCAGTTAGTAACGGCTACTACGGGAATTGATGTAATAAAGCTAGGTAGTAACAGTATTCATGATGGTCACAGCGCCCATCAAGATCACAGTGAACATGATGATCATAAAGGCCATGGTTCTCATAAAGATCATGAGCAACAAGGGTTTGACCCTCATGCATGGCATAGCCTTGTCGCTGTTGAGATGTATATCCAAAATATATTAAACGCTTTGGTAAAGTTGGATGATAGCCACCAAACATACTACCAAGAAAACGCCTCTCAATACCTTGTGAAACTTAATGAGCTAGCGACGGAAACAAGTAAAAATTTAGCTAAATTAAGTGAGGTGCAGCGCAATATTGTAATGCCTCACAATGCTTTTGCTTACTTGGCGCGAGATTATGACTTACATGTTTATAGCTTAAAGGGAATTAACTCCGAGTCAGAAGCGTCGGCTGCACAAATTGCGCAAGTCATACGGAAAATTAAAGCCGAGAATATTCAAGCCGTGTTTTCAGAAACAACAGCAGATGATCGTTTAATAAAACTAGTGCAACAAGAGACTGACGCATTTATGGGTGGCGCTTTAATTTCTGGGGCGTTATCAAGAAAGTTGGCGCCAACTTACCTGGAAATGATGAGTTACAATATAGAGCGCATAACTCAGGCCTTGAGTGAATAAAGATCTTAAACTCATAATTAAGATGACTTATTTCACCGAGAAGACATTAACCACTTTGAAATAAAACTTAACTTCTGTTTGTAGGTTGAGGGTGAACGAAGTGAACCCCAACTAATGCACACTGTAGAACGGCTGTTTTATAGGAATCAAAATTCTAACTTCGGCACGCTTTGGTCTACGGTACAATGCACGACACCATCTTGCAGTGTCGCACTAATTTGGTCGCCTGCTTTGAGCTTTTGACTGCTAGAAATCACTTTCTTATCTTTCCCATTTTTATCCTTTTTGGCCAAAATAGCATAACCACGGCTTAGCGTTGCCAGTGGACTAGCGGTATTTAATGTTTGAGCAGCCATTGATAAACGATGTTGCCGAGCTTCGATCAAATTACTTTGTTTCGTGAGTAGCTTGTCATAAAGATAGTTGATGGTTTGAAAGCTCTGTTGTATTGCCTGTGAGGGCTCATGTTTCAAGAATGTTTGGTTACACCGTTCATAGCGGTGTTGTGCGAGGGTTAGATTACTCTTTAATGCGAGGTTTAATCTCGAGACTAAAGCTGCTACGGCGGTATTTTTATCAATAAGAACTTCGCCAGGGTGTTTTAAACGATGACAAAAGCCCTGCAGTTTATCTGAGTTTCTTTGTAAGCGGGCTTCAATAAAATATTGAAGCCGCCGTTGTTGTTGATCGAGTTGTTGCATTAGCTCAAACTGGTCAGGCGTAACCTTTTCAGCGGCTGCCGAAGGAGTGGGGGCGCGATAGTCAGCCACCAAATCGGCAATTGTAAAGTCAACTTCATGACCGACGGCGCTAATAATCGGCAATGAGCTGGCAAAAATTGCACGCGCGACGACTTCTTCATTAAAAGCCCATAAGTCTTCTAGAGAGCCGCCACCACGACCCACAATTATAGTATCAGCAACATCATGCTGATTTACGAAGTTAATAGCTTGGGCGATTTCATTTGCGGCTTTATCCCCTTGAACTGAAACGGGTAATAAAATAATTTCTAAAGCCGGAAAGCGACGTTGCGTGACTGAAATAATATCATGAATGACCGCGCCACTTTGCGAGGTGATAACTGCTACTTTGTTAGGGGTCGTTGGAATAGGCTTCTTTTTTGTTTCATCAAAGAGTCCCTCAAGAGATAGCTTGAGCTTAAGTGCATCAAAGTCAGCTTGAAGTTGGCCAAGTCCTGCCGGCTCCATTCCTTCTACAATTAATTGGTAATCACCACGACCTTCATAAAGGCTGACTTTGGCTCTAACAAGAATTAGATCGCCTTCTTTGGGTTGAAAGCGCACACGCTGATTAAAACCGCGAAACATCGCGCAACGTATTTGGGCTTTGTTATCCTTTAATGAAAAATACCAATGGCCGGAATTAGGGCGAGATAAACCTGAAATTTCACCTGAAACCCATATTTGGCCATAACTGACTTCCAGCATGCGTTTAACTTGTCGGTTTAAGTCGCTCACCGACATAGCTTTAGATAAAGCGGGGTTTTCTGGGAGGGAAGAGGCCATGAATCATCTTTTAAATTGAATAAATACCAAGTTTAACCAATTTTTTAGATGCGATGCACGAAATTGATCGTAATTTTCAGTAAAATCATTAAGTTGTTCAAGATGAAGCTTTCTAGACAGGGCTATATCATCAACTATACTTAACGTAATAAAGGTGTGCATTTAGTGCACTTACGAATGGAATCATATATACCTAATGACAATACTTTTGGTAGAAGACAACCCAGATGAAGAAGAGTTAGCGTTAATCGCATTTAAAAAGTCTGGCATTGATAGAAAAATCGACGTTGCGAGAGATGGTCAAGAGGCCGTTGATTATATGTTGGCGCAAGGTGAATACGAATCGCGGGATGTAACCGCTTTGCCTAGTGTGATCTTTCTTGATATTAATTTACCTAAATTAAGCGGCTTGGAAGTATTAAAAATATTACGTAATGATGAACGTACCAAGTTAGTGCCTGTCGTATTACTTACGTCATCGGATGAAGAGCAAGATATGATTAACGGCTACTCATTCGGTGCAAATAGTTATATCCGTAAACCTTTCGACTTTAATGAATTTTTACTTCAGATTAAAACATTGGGTAATTATTGGATCGATAATAACCGGACACCTTATGCTACAAGACGATAATACTTTGCCTATTGATGATTTTAAATTACTCATCGTAGATGATTCTGAAGATGATGTTTTTTTGTTGATGCATGCTTTAAGAAAAGGCGGCCTAAATCCAACATATACGCATGTAGAAGATAAAGAAGAGTTGAGCGATGCACTTGAGAATCAAGGGCCTTGGGATCTGGTGATTACGGATCATAATATGGTGGTGTTTAATTCTACCGAGGCATTGAAAATTGTCAGAGAGCATAACCATGATCTGTCTGTGATTATTGTGTCGGGCGAAATCGCTGAAAAAGCTGCCATAGATTCCATGCAGGAAGGCGGCGCTCAAGACTTTGTTATGAAAGATAACTTAGCACGCTTAGTGCCTGTGATCAGCCGAGAGCTAAAACAGAATGAGTCACGTAAAGCTAAGTTACAAGCCGAAGCTAATTATCATTACCTTGCCTATCACGATACCTTAACTGACCTAGTAAACCGTAGAGAATTTGAGAGTAGGCTTAGTCAAGCCTTGCAAGATGCCAAAAGCAGTAAAGAAACGCATATTTTTATGTTTCTTGATTTGGATCAGTTTAAAATCATTAATGATACCTGCGGTCATCTGGCCGGCGATGAAATGCTTGTACAAGTGACGCAAACCTTAAAAAACGAAATAAAAGAACGCGATACATTAGCTCGTTTAGGCGGGGATGAATTTGGCATTTTGCTTAAAAATCATAGCAAGAAACAAGCGCTTCAAATTGCTGCTGATATCAGATCTAGTGTGGCGAGTATGCGCTTTGTTTGGCAGAAAAAAACATTTGATACGGCGATTAGTATCGGAATCGTTCAAATAGATGAAAGCGTTAGTGATCAGCAAGAGTTGTTAGCCTGTGCGGATATCGCGTGTTATGCGTCTAAAGAAAAGAGTCAAGATGGCATTACTTGGTATAGTGAGGATGACACAGATTTGAATCAGCGCCGTAGTGATATGCATTGGGCGCCGCGTATTAAGCAAGCTGCCTTGCAAGACAATTTTGTACTCTATCTTCAACCGATGACTAATTTACAAAGTGAGCTTGGGCCTCATGCTGAGTTTTTGGTTCGCATGGATGAGGGTGACGGACTTATTCCTCCCGGTGCATTTATTCCAGCGGCAGAGCGATATAATTTAATGCCAACGATTGATCGTTGGGTTGTGAAACATGTGTTTAAATATCTTGATGAAAGTAACTTGGGTCGACAAGAACAAGGTACTTATTTTGTGAATCTATCAGGTTCTACTTTAAGTGATCAATCATTTTTTGAGTACATTAAAGAACTACAAAAAGAGCATAATATAAACCCCCGACTGATTTGTTTTGAAATTACCGAAACAGAAGCGATTAATAACCTTGTAGATTCTGTCGAATTTATCATTGATATACGAGAAAAAGGCTTTAAGTTCGCCTTGGATGATTTTGGTGTTGGTTTAAGTTCATTCACCTATTTAAAAACGATACCTGTTGACTTTTTAAAGATTGACGGCGGCTTTGTAAAGAATATGTTGAGTGACCCTATTGACCAAGGTATTGTTGATGCCTGTAACCATATTGCGCATGCGGCAGGGCTTAAAACAGTTGCTGAATTTATCGAAGATGCCGATACATTAGATGCATTGACATCAATGGGGGTAGATTTTGGGCAAGGTTTTCATATGGCCAAACCTGGTCCATTACCGGCAATGAGACTTGAGGTTGTTGAGACGTGAGCGTCTTAAGTTATTAGCTGGAAAAAGTTCATGTCTTCCATCATAACGATATACAGCCAACTAGTTGGTAAGCTGGTTTCAGTCGCCCATAAAATCAACTTATGGCTGCTCATGCCTAGCTTGTTAGGGCTGGTGCTGCTGGATATTGTTTTAAGAAATTTATTTACCTCTACACTCTCGTGGAGCCATGAAGTTTCTGGTTTGTTACTTTTAAGTATATTCTTTGTTGACCTTCCTTACTGCTTATCTAAAAGTGAATTTTTAAAAGTAGACCTTCTCTTTGGTTTCTTTTCAAAAAACTTGAAAAGAATGGCGCACTGCTTTGCGTTACTGTGTTGTTTTAGTGTTTCGATATTTCTTGTCTGGCAAGCATTTATTGGTCTGCAAGACATGTTTGAATATGAAGAAGAAGCTTTAACATTATCGATGCCATTGTGGCCGTTTTCTGCAATGATTGTTGTGAGTGCGGGCTTAATGGCATTACAGTCATTAGCGATGCTATTTGAGAAACGGCAAGAGGTAGACTGTGATAATTAGTGATCATAATATTGGCTTGATAGCCATGGTGGTCATGATATTAATGATCTTGATCAGAGTGCCTATTGCGATTTCAATGTTGATCACTGGTGTAGTGGGGAATATATACTTTCAAGGCATTGACGCAACACTGGTGCAGTTTCAGTTATTAAGCTGGGAAATTGCGACTAACTTTATTTTAATCTCGCTGCCGCTATTTATTTGGATGGGGCAGTTGGGTTACAGCTCAGGTGTTGGGCGTGATCTTTATAATTGTTTTTATAAATGGTTTGGCCATAGGCCCGGTGGTTTAGCGGTTTCAGCGACGGTGAGTACAGCGAGTTTTGGTGCAGTGACCGGTTCTAGTGTCGCCACGGTCATGACTATGGGCAAGATGCTGATGCCTGAAATGAAACGCTACAATTATTCGCCTTCACTTTCTTCGGGTTCTTTAGCATCAGCTGGGGTGTTAGCAATATTAATTCCGCCCAGTGTACCACTTGTTTTTTATGGTGCGTGGACTGAAAGCTCGATTGGCGATTTATTTATTGCCGGTGTTATTCCTGGCATACTGCTCACACTATTGTTTAGTTCCTATATTTGGATATATTGCTACTTTAAACCATCTGCTGGGCCGGCAGGCCAAAAATTTCCTTTATCTGAAAAACTGTATTCGTTAGTGAATTTATTGCCTTTTTTGAGTGTGATGTTTCTGGTGTTGGGCAGTATATATGGCGGTATCGCCACAACCTCTGAAGCAGCAGCCGTAGGTGTGGCCGGTATGCTTTTGGTTGCTCTGTTAAAGAAGCGCTTAAATAAAAAAGTGCTAAGAGAAAGTATTGGAGAAAGCTCAAAACTGAGTAGTAATATTTTTTTATTGTTGTTAGGTGGCGGTGTTTTTAGTCGGTTTTTAGTGCAAACAGACTTAACGGCTAGTTTAATTCAAGTGATTACTGAAATGCACTTGTCGCCTTATTCGGTGTTGGCGATACTTGTGGTTATGTATTTATTGCTTGGTGCGATCATTGATACCTTTGGCATGATCATTCTTACGCTTCCTTTCGTATTTCCTTTAATCTTGTCTATGGGGATTGACCCAGTTTGGTTTGGGATTTTCATTGTCATGATGATTGAGCTAGCGCTCATTACGCCGCCGATAGGTTTAAACGTTATTGTCATGAAGCAAGTTGTTCCAGATGTAGCGCTTATCGATATTTACAAAGGCACTTTTCCTTTTGTATTACTCTGCTTGTTAATGGTAGTGCTGTTAATTATCTTTCCAGAAATAGCGCTTTGGCTACCCGATCAAATGCGATAAATATTGTGTATGCAAGAAGCTTTTTTGTTGAAGAAATATCAGTATTTAGCATGAATAATGATTAAAACTTAGGTTGTTATGCTTGTCTGGTATTTAGGACTGAAATCCGTACTATTTCTTAAATAGTGTCTATACTTTATTTTAACGTCTGGATCTGATTTCTAAGATCCACCGAGTTGGCGTTTGATAACTTGTTGATGAGGCTGTAATGAAAAGAAGAAGAATAATAAAACATAAAACAACCCGGCTTTTATTAGCTTTCTCTACTTGCGTGTCGCCGATATTTTCTGCTTCACTGATTGCTGAAGAAGCGCCACTTAAGTTGGCCGATGTTGTTGTCACCGCATCGAAGACAGGTGAAGAGTCTCTGCAAGAAGTGCCTGCATCGATTTCTGTGATGAGTGAAGATGACTTGCAGGAATCTGGCGCGAATAATATAGAAGGTCTTACTCAGCAAACGCCGGGTTTAGGTATTTCGAGGAATGGAGCTGCTTCACGCGTCTATATACGCGGTATTGGTACAAATTTAGATTTTGTTGGTTCCGACCCTAGCGTAACGGTGCATGTTGATGGGGTATATCAATCTCGCACAACGACAGCGTTAGATGATTTTCTTGATGTTGAAAGAGTCGAGGTGTTACGAGGTCCGCAAGGTACCTTATACGGTCGAAACTCAATTGGCGGCACAATTAATATTATAAATAAACTTCCTGAAGCTGAGTTAAAACGAAAAGTAAGATTAGAGTTAGGTAGTGATGCGCAACATCGGTTTTCAACGTCAGTGAGTGGTGCTTTAAATCAAAATGAAAGTCTACTTGGTGGGATTTCATTAATGAAAGCAGGGCATGATACTTATATCGATAATGTGAATACCCCTGATTCAAAAGGTTTGTTTGACGATGACAGTATTGCCGGTAAAGGTACGCTACGTTATCTTGCAGGTTCGGATGCTGAACTAATATTGCGTGCTGATTATAATAATACAGATAAGATTCCCAGAAGTTATAAATCAACGGGCTTGGCAATAGATGGAAGCCCAGCACCCAGAAATAGCACTGTCAATAAACCTTCAGATCCTTTTGAAGTCGATTTTTCCTATCAGGATGGCTTTTTAAAGCAAATCAATAAAGGTACTTCTGTAGAGTATATTTTGAGCCTAACACCTAATTGGTCGATGACATCCTTAACAGCATATCGTGACCTTGACTTCCGTACTGCAGAAGATACCGATGGAAGTAATTTAGATTTATTAATCACTGAGGTAAGGGAAGAGCAAGAACAGTTATCCGAAGAGCTACGTTTTAATTATGCGTCAGAAAAGCTGAAGTTGGTTACAGGCTTGTATTATCTTGAAGAGGATCATGACTCAGATGTTACGATCAATCTTAACTCGATCAGTGTAATAAGTAATTTTGATACTCAGAATGATACGACTGCTTATGCCGCCTTTGGTCAGGGTACCTACGGCCTAACTAGTCAACTTAATGTGATTCTGGGTGTGCGTTATTCTTATGAAGAAAAGAAATATAAGAATGTAGCAAACTTATTTACTTATGACGATAAGGCCGATTGGGATTCTTGGAGTCCTAAAGTGGGAGTGGATTATACATTTGATAATGGGCCGATGATTTATAGCTCTGTGAGTCGAGGCTTCAAAAGTGGTGGGTTTAATGTAACCTCGAGTGATCCTGAATTTGACCCTGAATTTGTTGTATCTTATGAGGCCGGTGTTAAGCAAGATTGGTTGAATAACACTTTGCGCACGAATTTTTCTATGTTTTATTATGACTATACTGATCTGCAAGTGTCTGACTTTACAACTGCCGGTGTTTTGTCAATTACGAATGCTGCCGATGCTGAAATTCAAGGAATAGAGATAGAAACAAGTTGGATGCCTAGTTATGACTGGCTGATTGCATTTAACTACGCATTTTTGGACGCGACTTATAAAGATTATCTTGCACCGGGTGATATTGATGTCTCGGGTAACGATTTAAACGCAGCGCCAGCGCATAAGATTAATACAGCAGTACAGTACTTTCAAGATGTGAATGAAGGAACAGTCAGTTATCGTTTAGAGTATTTTTGGCAAGACAAAAGCTACTTCACTGCATTTAATCAAGATGTCTCCTCGCAAGGAGCTTATGGGCTTGTTAATGCGCGTGTCAATTTTACGCCTTTGGATGAAAGCTGGGAGTTTCAGATATATGGCGAAAACTTGGATGATAAGGATTACTCAACATCAAGTCGGGAGTTTCCTGCTGGTCTGCCTACAAGCTCGGGTGTAACAAAAGATATCAATGCGCCGCGTACCTTTGGTGCTAGGTTAACCTACAACTTTATGTGAAAAAGAAAATTAAGGTTGGGCGGTTAAAGCTTGTTTTGTAGGTTGTGGGTGAGCGAAGTGAACCCCAACAACGCATAGCAGTATCGCTATATTATAGGGTGTGCTCTGCGCACCTTTCATATTATGTGTTAGCTCAGTTACAAAGAGGCATACAAAGCATCAATTAATGCCATTCCGCACGGCCCGTTATTATCGACGGCATGAATCCGATTACCGCAATAGCCAAAACCTAACTCAGCATCAGGGTCGGCGAATGCAATAGCCCCGCCTAAACCTGGGTGACCAAAGTTTCTATCATTCGCGCCTAAAGAAAAATGTTTGTTATTCAACATAAAGCCTGAGCTATAACGGAAATGACGATTAGTCATTTTTTCAACGGCATCCCATTTTTCTATGATCGCATCTTCCAACAAATCCTTATTAATAATACCGCCGCCTTCTTGAGACAGCGCACCATAAATTTGTGCTAATGCGCGTGCGTGACTATGCCCGTTAGCCGAAGCAAATTCGCCACGCCTAAAATCTCTATGTTGAAATAAAGCCTCAGGGTATTCAAGGGGGGCGGGCCTCCATGCTCTGGCTAAGAGTGATGTGTGATCTTTCATTCCATTTATACTGGGGACATTCTCGTCGACTAAAATTTCAGTGCATCGGCTTTCTTCTTCAGGTGTCAGGCCGATATAAAATTCAATGCCTCTAGGGCCAAATAGATCTTCGCGAAGGAAGGTACCAAGTGTTTTGCCAGTAACTCGCTCAACAATATACTGGCAGAGAGGGCCGTAACTAAATGAGTGATAGCAAGGTGTGCTTCCAGGTTCCCAAAGGGGCTCCTGAACTTCAAAGGCTTTAGCTAGTACGTTAAGTTGAAAAAGTGAGTTTTTGGGTGCGGCATCCGCGACTGGAATTCCTGCTAATTGCGCAAGTAAGCAGCGAACTGTAATATTCTTTTTGCCCGCTTGAGCAAATTCAGGCCAGTAGGTGGCAATGGGTTCATCAAGTTTAATCTTATTCTGTTCAGCAAGCGCTAATATGCAAAGTGAGGCGATGCCTTTGCTTACCGACATCACACATACCAGAGTGTCTTGTTCCCAGGGTTTAGTTTGGGCGATATCTTGATATCCGCCCCATAAGTCAACGACCATTTTTCCATGGTGCATGACTGAAACACTAGCGCCTAATTCGCCTCGTCGCTGTAAATTTTCAGTGAAAGCTTGTTTAACTAAACTAAAATCAGGGTCGCAAAAACCAGCGATATGTAAAGGGGTATTAGTCAAAATAAGAATGTTCCACAGCTCTATTTATAAATAAAAAATAAATTACTATATGTAGTTTAGAGCATTAACAGAATATGTCTGTTTATAGATAAATAAAAAAGGACTCAAATCCGAACTAGTTTCGGCCTGAGGTAGAAGTGACTGATATATAAACTAAAACTCTTAAACAGAGCCGCCAATGTGTCTTTTTCAGTCTATACTCTTTGTGAGCTTAATTAATACTGATAACAGGTTATCCCATTGTCCCGAAAGACTAACCAATATACATATCAAGAAACATTATTTAGTAATAATAGTACCTTAATTCAACGCGCCATTCGTGAGGGTGATGGCGTTTCGGTTATTCTTAAATCTTTAGTGGTGGCTTACCCGACACAGGACCAGCTTCAGCGATTTTCATTTTCCTACGAGGTGTCAAAAAAATTCGATCATCCTAATGTTATTAAAGTACTGGATTATCAAGAGCAGAATAATTCCCCCTTTATAGTGATTGAAGACCAACAATCAATTGATTTACGGAGATATACCCAGCAGCAGCCTGACAAACGTCTCTCTTTAGGTGACTTTCTTACCATAGCAATACAAATAGCTGAAGCGCTTAGTGTGATTCATCATGCGCACGTTATTCATAAAGACTTACACCCAGGTAATCTACTCATCAATCCGCAGACGCTCAAAGTACAGGTTTCTGACTTTGGCTTAGCATCTATTCTCACGCGTGAGCAGCCCACTTTAGCATCACCTGAAAAGCTTGAAGGCCTATTGCCTTATATTTCGCCTGAACAAACAGGGCGAATGAATAGAGTGCTAGATTACCGTACTGATTTTTATACACTTGGTGTTACGTTTTATGAACTCTTAAGTGGGCAGTTACCTTTTGATGCGAGTGATGCCTTGGGGATGGTTCACGCGCACATTGCTAAAGCTCATAAACCGCTAAATAAAGTGGACGCAGATATTCCTGATATGGTGTCAAAACTAATCGATAAGCTGCTTGAAAAATCGGCAGAGGAGCGATACCAAAGTGCGCAAGGCTTAAAAGCTGATTTAGAAAAATGTTTGCAGGCATATCAACAAGGTCAACTTACTGAAGTCTTTGAATTAGGCGAGACTGATATATCTGATCGGTTTCAAATATCACAAAAACTCTATGGCCGGAGCGCTGAAGTGAATACTTTGCTTCAGCATTTTGACCAAGTTACTGATGGTTCGCCACAACTGCTTTGTGTTTCGGGTTATTCCGGTGTAGGTAAGTCCGCTTTAATCAATGAAGTGCATAAACCTATTGCCGCGCATAATGGCTTATTCTTGTCCGGAAAATTTGATCAGTTTCAGCGCTCTACCCCCTATTTTGCTTTCAAGCATGGGCTTAAAGCATGGTTGCTGAAAATACTTTCATTGCCTGAACGTCGCTTAGCAAGCTATCGAGAAAACTTAAATGCAGTATTAGGGGCCAATGCTCGTGTATTGATTGACATAATGGTCGAGTTTAAACCTTTGCTGGGTGAATTACCGAAGGTGCCGGTATTAGGTGCCGATGAAACGCATAACCGTTTAAACCTTGTGTTGCTGAAGTTAGTCGCCTTTATAGCAGGGGATAAGCCTTTAGTTATTTTTATTGATGACCTGCAATGGGCTGACAGTAGTAGTTTAAATTTGTTGCCTTTACTGATGAGAGAAGCAGATTGCGCGCTGTTAGTGATCGTTGCCTATCGAGATAACGAAGTCGATGATACTCACCCTGCCATGCAAGCACTAAATTTAGTTCGGGACTTCAAGCCTGAAAGCATTGCAACGTTAAGCTTAGCGCCTTTATGTCTTGCTGATACCGAACAATTGATAATAGATAGTTTGCATTGCTCGCTTTTGAATGCGCAGTCATTGGCAGCGGTGGTTCACCAAAAAACAGATGGTAACCCCTTTTTTATTAATGAGTTTTTAAAAACGCTTTACAGTGAAAACTTACTCAATTTTGACTTGAGCCAGTATGGTTGGAAGTGGGATACCGATGCGATTGTCGCAAAAGGTATTACCGATAATGTTGTGGAGTTAATGCTGAGAAAAATGCAGCAATTACCGCTCGAAACGCAACAATTGTTACAGCTTGCGTCCTGTATTGGCAGCTGTTTTAATCTTGAGCTTTTATCTGTTATCGCTGAACAATCAGGTGACAATATTGCCCGTATTTTGTGGCCCGCTATTCAGGTGGGGCTTGTGTTTCAAGAGCGAGCGTCAGAGGGATCTGATGCAGTTAATCAAGAAAGCTTATTAAACGCAATCCCTCAAGTATCGAATACACAATTCAAATTTCTTCATGACAGAATGCTACAAGCAGCCTATGAATCAGTAAATGTTTTGGCGCAGCAGCAAACCCATCTTAAAATTGGGCGAATACTTAGGAATAGGCATTTCGACGTAAAGGCACCAAATAGTGAAAGCCAATCAAACGCATTGTTTTCGATTGTCGAGTCGTTAAACCATGGGCGAAACCTAATCATCGATGATGTTGAACGTTTACACCTTGCAGAGCTAAATCAGCAAACTGCAAATCTTGCTAAATCAAGTAGTGCGTGGGATGCAGTCGTACGGTATGCGAGTGTTGGTATGGAGCTTCTGCCAGATAATCGTTGGCAAACTTGCTATCAACTCACATTTAGCTTGTTGCAATTGAAAGCCGAAGGTGAGTATTTATGTGGGCAGCCTGAAGCATCAGATTCACTTTATAGTGAATTACTCAACTATTGCTATGAAGATGTATTAAAAGCTGAAATTTACGCAACGCGCGCAATAGAGCATAGTGGGCGAGGGTTATGGCAGGCAGGCATTGAGTTTGGATTGCAGGGCTTAGCATCTTTAGGAATGCCTTTATTAGAGCTGACTTATGGGACAACAATTGAAAGTAAGAATGTAGAGCGCGGGGAGAGTGAAGCTCTGCTTATTGAAGAGCAATCATTGTTTGACCAGCAAATAAAACACACGCCGATTGAAAAAATCGAGCAGCTACCCGAAATGGTTGACTCGCGTAAGTTAGTTGCGATTAAAATACTATCAATACTAACAGCGTGTTCTTTTTTGCTCGGTAAATCGGCCTTAATGCATTTGAGCGTGCTTCGAGGGCTTAATTTAGTATTGGCTGCGGGTAAGTCCGACCTAGCAGGTAGTCAGTTGTCTTGGTTTTCTGCATTATTGGTTCGAAATCGAGAGTACTCACGTAGTGCTATGGTGGCAGAGCAGGCGATTAAGCTGCTTAGGTACTACCCTTACGCTAAAGAATTAGCGAGTAGTTATAATATCTTGGCAGCTGCCGTGCAACCAATTACAGATACTTATATGCACGGTATTAAACTACATCAACAGGCGTATGAAATTGGTCTAGAGAATGGTGAAATTGCGCGTGGTGTCATTAGCTTAAATAATTCTCTAATTTTAAACTATTCATCAGGTAACGCACTTTCTTCAATACAAATACAAGCTTTTGATATAAAACGGGTTAGTAACCAAAGAAAAGTATTTGCACCTCAAGGAAGTAATATACTTATCTTAGCAAAGGCATTGCTTGCTCCCAATGAGCAGGCAGCTAAATCTTTTGAAGCGGTGTATTCGCCAGAGCTGCTAAGAAAAATAAAAGGCAGTTTACATGAATATAGCTTGTTGCATTATCGTTCGGAGCTTGCTTTTTGGTATGGAGACACTAAAAAGTCGTTTGAAATAGCGCTTGAGGCACATAATGGTTTAAAGAGCGGGGTAAGATTTTGCTTATATATGGACCATTTACTTCAATATGGTCTGCTACTTGTTGCTAATAATAAGAAAATTTTAAATGAAGATCCGAATGTCGATGTTTTAATACCTAATGATAGCTTGAACTTCTGCTTAGAAGAGCTCAAACAACTCGCTGAATTTTGTCCCGAAAACTTTGACCATAAATACCAGTTGTTACTTGCCGAACAAGGGCGGCTTCAAAAATTGCCCATGGCAAGTGTAACTTCCCATTATAAAAACGCCATTACATCAGCGAAAGCTAATGGTTTTATACAGTATCAGGCGCTCGCAAATGAATTATTTGCCATATATTTGAATCGTCATGGTTTAGTAGATGCCGCGAATGCTTATCTGGACGAGGCGGTTTATTTGTACCAACGTTGGGGTTGTAACGCCCGTATTCAGTATTTACAAACAAACTACGCTGACCTGCTTTCATTTGTAGAAAAAAGTGGCGATGAAGTTGGAAATGACAGTAGTGTGATGAACTCCGATATAAGTGTCGACAGTCAGTTCGGTGATGAAAGCGGTTTAGACTTTGAGTCTGTTATGAAATCATCACAAATAATTTCTGGTGAGCTTAAATTAACCACCCTAGTGCAAAATGTCATGGAAATTTTGACTGAAAGTGCAGGGGCACAAACGGCTGCGCTAGTATTAAATACACCCAAAGGGCCTCGTGTACAGGCGCGGGTCTCTATTCAGGAAGGCGTGACGGTCGCGTCACCTCAATCTGCACAAAGTGCGTTAGAAATGTTGGATCAATGTTTAGATCTGCCGCGTAGTATTATTAGCTATGCATTGCGAACGGGTGAGGTGGTGAATGTTGAAGATGTAGCGAACAATTCAAGTTTTGATAATGAAGCTTACCTGAAATCGCAGTCGCCGCAGTCCATTCTTTGTGTACCTGTGGATTATCGTGAAAAAATAATGGGTGTGTTGTACCTTGAAAATAAACTGACATCGAAAGCATTTACTAAAAGCCGCTTAGCCGTGATCAAAATGCTATTGTCTCAAGCAGCAATTTCTATCGAAAATGCCCGACTATTTGAAGAGGTTAATCTGCTGACTCAAGGTTTGGAGCAGCAAGTGGCTGAACGTACCGAAGCACTTAGCGAAAGTAATGAGGCGCTTCAGCTCGCGAATGAAGAGTTAAATGCTTTTAGTTATTCGGTCTCTCATGATTTACGTTCACCGCTTCGTACTATGAAAGGCTTTAGTCAAATTTTATTGTCAGAATATTCGGATACTTTGGATGGTATGGGCGTGCGTTTGTTGGAGCGCATTAAAGTAGGTTCCAGTAAAATGGGAAACCTCATTAATGGCTTGCTTGAGCTATCACGCGTGCAAGGTCTGAATATTGAGTTAAATCTCGTCAACTTAAGCGACATGGCAAGAGGTATTGCGGCGGAGTTGGTTGAGAATAACGTAGATCGAACGGTTGAGTTTATTTGTGAACCCTGCATTGAAGTACAGGGTGATGAACGGTTGTTGTCCTCCGTTATGGTAAATTTGCTTAATAATGCTTGGAAATATTCAGCCAAAAAATCACAGGCAAAGGTGGAGTTTGGTTGTGAAAAGCAAAAAGGAGAAATGGTTTATTTTGTAAAAGATAATGGCGCTGGTTTTGATATGGAAAAAGCAGATACGCTCTTTGGCACTTTTCAACGAATGCATACCGAAAAAGAATTTTCAGGCACGGGTATTGGCCTCGCGACGGTTAAACGTATTATCAATCGGCATAAAGGTGAAATTTGGGCTAAGGCAGAAAAAGGCAAAGGCGCAACCTTTTATTTTACTTTATGTTAAACCTTAAATATAAACGGAGCGAAAATTGAATTACGAACTACCGGGCTACACGCTTAAAGAGGTTCTCTTTAACAGCGCGCGTACCAGAATACAAAAAGCGGTGCGTAACAAAGATAATTGCTCCGTTATTATTAAGTCATTTGTCACAAATTTTCCAAACTCTCGCCAGCGTCAGAGCTTTTTACTTTCCTATGACTTACTTGCAAAATTTCAACATCCGAACATTGTTAAAGCATTAGATTATCTAGAGCGAGATGGATTACCCATTATTGTTTTGGAAGATACGCAGTCGATTGACTTACGACAATATGCGCAGCAGTTCAATGAAAAACAACTCCCTGTTGAAATCGTACTGAATATAGCCATTCAGCTAGCCGATGCCTTGAGTGTTATCCATCAAGCAGAAGTTATTCATAAAGACCTTCACCCTGGCAATATCCTTATTAATGCGAAGTCGGAGCTAGTGCACATTAATGACTTTGGTTTAGCTTCCTTATTGAGCCGTGAACAGGCGGCGTTAGCGCCACCAGAACAACTAGAGGGCGTACTCGCCTATATTTCACCTGAACAAACTGGGCGCATGAATCGGTCGGTGGACTATCGCAGTGATTTTTACACCTTAGGTGTGACTTTATATGAGCTATTAAGCGGGCAGCAACCTTTTAAAGCGGATGACGCGTTAGGGTTAGTATATGCTCATATTGCTACCGCACATGAACCACTCAGAACATGGCGAGATGATATACCGCAGACGCTTTCAAGTTTAGTCGATAAGTTATTGAACAAGGCGGCAGAAAAGCGTTACCAAAGTGCTTTGGGCTTGAAAAAAGATTTAGAAAAATGCTTGTTAATGTTTAAAACAAAACATGCAATGGTCACGTTTCCTCTCGGTGTGAATGATATTTCAAGTCATTTTCAAATACCTCAAAAGCTTTATGGTCGTGAGCAAGAAGTGAAGGTTATGCTCGACTGCTTTGAACTGGCAAGTATGGGTAACTCTCAATTGCTTACCATTAGCGGTTATTCAGGTATCGGTAAATCAGCTTTGGTGCATGAAGTGCATAAATCTATTTCCGGGTTGCGGGGTTTGTTTGTCTCCGGAAAATTTGATCAATTTCAACGTAGCTCACCTTATTCAGCATTAAAACAAGCCCTAAAAATATGGTTGTTTCATGCGCTTTCGCAGGGCGATAAGGATTTACTTAGCCTACGCTCGAAGATCAATGAATTGCTGGGTGAAAATGCTCGAGTAATGAATGATTTTATGCCGGAATTTATTCCATTATTAGGTGAATTACCTGAGATTCCAGCCTTAGAGGCGCAAGAGAATTTAAACCGCTTTAATATTGTATTTCAAAAATTTATGACCCTCATTTGTCATCAGCAGCCATTGGTTTTGTTTATTGATGACCTTCAATGGGCGGATCGGGGCACTTTAAATCTATTGCCTATTTTATTAGATGACCCTAAGTGTCGGTTATTTGTGATTACCGCTTATAGAAATAATGAAGTTGACGAACATCACCCTGCCATTGAAACCATTGCATTGATTCGTCAGCAGAATAGTCAGCGGGTTAAGTCACTGATGTTACAAGCGTTAGGCTTGCAAGATGTATTGCGATTACTTAGTGAGTCCTTACATCGTTCTGAAAGAGAGCTTAAGACTTTAGCCGAATTGGTATTGCTTAAAACGAGTGGCAATCCCTTCTTCATTAATGAGTTTTTAAAAACACTCTACCATGAAAACTTATTAAGTTTCGATCTAACAAGTTATCGGTGGGTTTGGAATGTAAAGGACATCAACGATAAAGGCATTACGGACAATGTTGTTGAATTGATGCTGTCAAAAATGAAAAATTTGCCAGAGGAAACACAGCAGATTATGAAACTCGCTGCGTGTGTCGGTAGTCGGTTTGATCTTGAAATGTTGACGGTTATCCAGTCTTCAACGCTAGAGGAAGTTACACAGCAGTTATGGCCCGCGATTCACGAGGGTTTAATTCTTCAAGATGGTGGTGCTTGGCAGTTAGGTGTGGATGAAAGTTTGTTTGACATTACGGTGTCTGATGCTGAGTCAGGTGTCACAACTTCAGATGCATCTATTTCAAGCAGCAGGTCATCCCACCCAAGTAGAATAATTGAACATATTGTGTCGCCGCATTGTAAGTTTCTCCATGATCGTATGTTGGAAGCCGCTTATCACTCCTTGCAAGGCGACGAACGACAAAAATTACACCTTCAAATCGGACGCTTATTACGGGCTGAAATGCTGAAGTCAAATCATGACTTAGCTCAAGAGGCTGCTTCAACGATACTATTTTCAGTGGTTGAACAGCTTAACCGTGCAGCTGTACTTATCACAGAAGAAAATGAACAAATTCAGTTGGCTTCAATGAATTTACAAGCGGCTGAACGTGCAAAATTGGCGGGTGTATGGGATGTAGCGGCGAAATATGCACTAAAAGGCATGGGGCTTCTACCGGATGATGCTTGGGAAGCGCAATACTCACTTAGCTACGCGCTTCACATTGTACGTATTGAGTGTGAATATTTGAATATGCAGACTGATCTGGGTAATCAGTTATCAGAAACGGTGTTGCAATATGCACAATCTGCGCTTGAGAAGGCTAATATATGTCGATTGCAATTAACATATAATTTAAGTAATCAATTGCCATGGGCGATAGATCGAGGGCTGGAAGGGCTTCGTTATTGCGGCTTGGATATTACAAGTATTGAACAGTTTAATGAAAAATGGGCCGATAAAGAAGAGCAAGCCTTAGCTAATACCTTCAAAAATATCGACTTATCTAAAGCACTCTTGATGGTGAAAGACCCTGAATCAAAACTACTTCAACTTGAATGTCTGCTCTTGGTGAGGTTGTCAGGTTATAGTCAGGTCGCAGGGCTTACTGCTTTACTTCGGTATACGATTCATCGCTCTATGAACCTGTTGTTAACGTGTGGTGCAGGAAAGCAAACCGTTACTATTTTAGGTATGTATAGTATTTTTTTGGCCAAACAAAAAAACTTTAAAGAGGCAGATTTCTTTTCGCAAACCGCTGTTCGTTTAATACAAACAAATTCAGACTGTACAGATTTACCTATGTTATATAACGGCATTGGTGCCATGCAGTGGTTTTATACTTCTCCCTTTGAAGAGGCGATCGAACTTCAGCAAAAATCTCATGACTTGGGTTTTGAGAGAGGAGAAATTTTTGCTGGTGTCTTTGGTGGTTTTAGTAATTCAATTATTAATTACTTTGTGATGGGGCTTTCATTGGAAAAGCTCTCAATGCGCTTAGATCAATTGCAAGGAATAATGCGCAAATATCAAATTACGATTTCAGGTGCCAGTTACTATGCTTATTTGCTGAATGGATTGATGACCCCACACAGTCGTGAAAAGCAATTACCGAATCCATTTGAGAAAAGCAATTTTCCAGCAAATGAATGGAATTTGATCCAATCTTGTATTTTGAAATCCTTTCTTGAACACCTTCAAGTCCAATGGTTTTTCTGGAGTGGTCAATTTGAGGAGGCTTGGCAAGCAGTGAAAGCAGCAGAGCCCTCAGTAGAGTTAATGAGCGGTTTTATTACGCCTCTGGAGCACAGGTTTTTGGCGGCACTACTGGCATGCCAAAAATATCCACTAGCGACCGAAAAAGAGCAGGAAGCGCTTCGAACGTATATTGACTGCTCTATGGTGGAGTTGGAAACATTAACCAAGCTTTGTCCTGAAAATTTCGAACATAAATTACTATTATTAAAAGCAGAGAAAAGTTGGGCCACTAATGCAGATATGGCATTGGTTTTATCGTTATACGATCAAGCGATACACAGCGCAACACAAGGTGGCTATCTTCAGTATCAAGCATTTTCGTATGAACGATGTGCGCTCTATTGGATAGATCAGGGGCTGGATACTGCAGCCAAACGTTATTTACAGCAAGCAGTTTATGCCTATCAGCAATGGGGGTGCGAGCTAAAATATACTCAGCTTAAACAAAAATATGCGGGCTTGTTGATGGGTGAACAAGCTCTACTTGGGAATGAAGAAGCGTCATCTGATGCTTATACTAACGACTCCTTGAAGGACGGTAGAAGCGGCCTCAACGCTAAATCGAGTTCAAACTCAGTTGGCTTGCCAAATAAATTAACCAGTAAGCGCTTTGATTCGATTATGCGGGCTGCACAGCAAATTTCAAGTGAGTTGAATCTACGTAAACTGATGCTCAAAAGTTTACGTTTGGTGCTTGAAATTACAAAGGTTGAAACAGTTGCGTTGGTAATGAATGGTAACCAGGGTAAAGTTGTTGAAGCTCAAATAACGAACCGTGATGAAGCTACCTACTCGAAAAGCTTGCTGGAATGCCCTGATATCCCTGTTTCTGTTGTGAACTATGTTTTTCAAAGTGGGGTGACGTTTAATTTAGCTGATCAGGAAAGAGTCGCGGAACAGGAAAAAGGTTTCATACAAACAGACCCCTATTTACAGTCTCATAAGCCAAAAGCGATGCTTTGTATGCCTGTTATCTCTCAGGATAAAACGATTGGTGTACTTTATTTAGACTGTTGTTCTTATAATCATCATTTCACTGAGTATCATTTACGTATTATTGAAATGTTACTTTCACAGTCGACTATTTCATTTGAAAATGCGCGTTTGTTTGGTAAATCAGAGCGCTTGAATAAAGCCTTAGAAAAGAAGGTTACCTCGCGTACTGAGGCCTTAGAAGTATCAAATTTTGACCTACAAGCAATTAATGACGAATTGGCGGCCTTTAGTTATTCAGTCTCGCATGACTTACGCGCACCTTTACGTAGTATCAAAGGCTTTAGTGAAATTTTGTTGGATGATTATACTGACAGTCTAGACAAATCTGGCGTCAGTTTGTTAAACAGAATAATCGACAGCTCCAATAAAATGACGGAGTTAATTAATGGGTTGTTAGAATTGTCGCGCGTACAAAGTGCCGAAATTGACTTAAAACCAGTGAACTTGGTCAAAATGGCTCAATTAATTTCGGAAGCGTTGAATAAAGAGAAAATGCTTCATAATAAATTAGCTAAGCCTGTATTGTTTAAATGTGCAGAATCAATTGTCATTCCAGGAGATGAACGTATGTTTAACTCTGTGATGGAAAATATACTAAATAATGCTTGGAAATACACATCTAAAGTCGACCAAGCAGAGGTTGAATTTGGCGTTAAGCGGCTGGAGGGTAAAACGGTTTATTTTGTAAAAGATAATGGCGCAGGTTTTGATATGAAACATGCGAGTAACCTTTTTGTTACTTTTAAACGATTGCATCTGGAGACTGAATTTCCAGGCACGGGCGTAGGGCTAGATACGGTTAAACGTATTATTAACAAGCATTCAGGTAGTATTTGGGCTGAAGCTGAGGTTGGAAAAGGTGCTACGTTTTATTTTACGCTGTGGACAGAAGATGTTTAGGTACTGTTTTGAACAACAGGTTTGGATAACAATTTTGGATAACTGTTTTTTACGCAAGAAATGAGATATTTCGCCTATTTTATCTGACAGCCCTTGCAGAGCCGTTCGTAATCGACCAATATTGTTTTTTAGTTTAGTCAGGTTAACTCACCTGCATCATGCGTTACTAAAATCAGTAACACGTTATAAATATCGATTAATGGCTCCATCATGAACAACCATAAAGGCTTACTTCTTCTTTCATTGTTATGGCTATCTGCCTTTGTGCAAGCCGAAACTCCTAGCCCGACAATACTGATCGATAATTGGTTATCAGATACTCAAACTCAATATCCTTACCAAGGTGAGCCAATACAATGGAAGTTTGCTCACCCGGCACCACCGGTTTCATTATTGCCACCTGTTTGGCAAAAAGGTTTTGATTGGCTGAATGCTGCAACTGATAAAGGAATAAATATAAAACAGTATGGTGGTGGCACACTCTATGGCGTTAAAGGTGGGGTGAAGGCAATTCGCGCGGGTATTGCTGATGCCGGAACGTGTTATTCATTATATGAGTCGAAAGGGTTTGAGTTAACGCAAGCGTTTGGTGTGAGCACGGTCGCACCCGATAATCCTTATCTAACAGCTAAAATTATTACAGAGTTAGCACCTAAATATTTGTCTCCTGAGTTTGAAAAACGAGGCGTGCATTTAGGACATATTTTTCCAGTAAAGCCTTTAACGCTAATGAGTAAAACACCGATAAGAAAGCCAGAAGATTTAAAAGGGAAAAAGATCGCTTCGTTTATGCGTCCTTCTAATGCTGCCAAAGTAATGGGTTATGAAGAGGTCTTAATGCCTTTTCCTGAGGTCTATACCGCATTACAGCAAGGCGTGATTGATGCGGTTATCTGGACAGATATGGGTTTTGTGCCTTTTAAAATTTATGAGCAAGCAAAGTTTTATACTGACATTAATATATCCATCGCAACCATTGAAACATGCATCAATAAACGGAGTTTTAAAAAGTTGGCTGCGCCATTGAAGCAGGCCGTATATGACACACAGCAAAAACTTATGCTTGGCTTAGTCGATAAAAATGTTGTCTTTTCTAAGCACGCGCTTGAGATGTATAAAGAAAAAGGCGTCGAGCTGATTCAGCTTACGCCGGAAGAACGTCTTGTCTGGACAGCTACCTTTACTGAGGTAAAGCAAGATTGGTTAGAGAAATGCGAGAAAAGTGGTAAGGACTGTAAGGGTTTATTGAAAGATATTGATCGTTTGACGGAACAATATAAAGGTATGTCAGATAGTGCCTTAGTTCAATCGATGATCGATAAACCTGTTCAAGGCATAATTGAGTTTTAGTCAACGCCCGCAATATAATTCCTGTTCTTTTTTGATTGGCATAAAAATGTATTCATGAGAGAATCGCAGTCGTTAAAAAAACAGCACGAAAAACATTCAATTTCAAACAGACACTTTGCCCAATGTGGGCGAAGCATTTAAAGGTGGTAAGCATGGCTAGAGGTATAAACAAAGTAATTCTAATCGGTAATTTAGGTAATGATCCTGATGTTAAAGTAACCCCTAATACGACTTTTGCAAATTTAAGTATTGCAACAGACGAAAGTTACAAAGACAAAACAACAGGCCAAATGGTTCCTAAAACTGAGTGGCACCGCGTTGTGTTTAGTGGGAAAATTGCTGAAATCTGCCAGCTTTATCTTAAAAAAGGCTCGAAAGTATTCATTGAAGGCAAGCTACAAACACGTAAATGGCAAGATCAAAGCGGCGCTGATCGGTATACCACTGAAATCCGTGGTTTTGAAATGCAAATGCTAGATGGCAAAGGCGGAAATTCAGACCAAGCATCTCAGCAAGGCGGCTATCAGCAGCAAGCACCTCAACAAGCGGTGCCGAAGCAACAAGGTGGTTATCAGCAGCAAGCACCTCAACAGACAGCACCACAGCAACAAGGTGGTTATCAGCAGCAAGCACCTCAACAAGCGGCACCACAGCAACAAGGTGGTTATCAGCAGCAGGCACCTCAACAAGCACCACAGCAACAAGGTGGTTATCAGCAGCAAGCACCGCAACAGCAGCCAACGCCAAGCATGGCACCTGCCGATGATTTTGATGATGATATTCCGTTTTAAGAATCAGCTAAGACCTATAATGTAACTTAATCAAATTAAGCCTCTGTTATCAGAGGCTTTTTTATTTATACCCTAAAAATAATTGGCGCAGACCACACATATCCACTATATTCCTAAATGAAGATGACTTAATAGTTAGCCATTACAAATGGGTGTAAATCCTATGATACCCACCTTATCGGGTCCTATTATTGAATAAAAAATAACAAAGAACGACTCTATCAGGAGCTATAAAGTTCAATGAAAAACTGTCATGTCAGGCTTATAGCCGGTCAGTGGCGTACAGTTGATACAAATCAAACCTGATACTTCAGTTCTGCACCAATTAGTTGTGTTATTAGACAAGATTGATGATTTCATTTACGTCCATGAACATTAGTGGAGAACAAAATGTATAGAATCGCTATTTTAGTCCTGCTATGTCTTGCTAATACTGCTCATGCAGTCGCCCCTGTTAACACCTTACCATCAAGTCCAACTGTTAATGAAGATGATATAAACGTTGCTATTGCCGATGACATTAATATTGCTGACAGTGATGGTGACAATCAAGCAGTCACTTTAACTATGACAGGTGGCACAGCCTCTATTAGTACTAGTGGTTTGTCATTTACTACGGGTGATGGCGCTGATGACGGTTTAATGGCCTTTAGCGGTACGCTGGCTAGCATTAACACGGCACTGGATGCCATGACATTTACCCCCACAACAAACTTAAATGGGGTTAGTGCAGGCTCAATACAAATTCAAACCGACGATGGGAACAGCGGTACTGATGACGATACGATACAATTTAATATAGTTGCCGTTAACGATGATCCTACCGAGACAGGAATCTTTCCAACAGATATCACGATAATAGAAGATACCGCCGGAGATTTTGACTTATCCGATCTGACTTTGGCTGATATAGACGCCGCCGCAAGCAATGTGGTGATGACCTTAACTGCCTCGGCAGGCACTTTAACCGCATCAAACGGGGGTAGTGTCACAATCTCTGGCTCTGCATCAGGCACCATGACTTTAACCGGTAGCATTGCCAATATTGATACCTACATTAACATTGCTAGCAATATTAAATACACCGGATCCGAGAATATCAATGGTAATGATGCAGCGACAGTAGCCATTAAAATTAATGATGGTGGAAATACCGGTTCAGGGGGGGGAGGAGACGTGGCTCTTGGTACGGTCAATATGGATATTACCGCTGTTAATGATGACCCAAGCATCAGCGGTCTCGCATCCGATGTGACGGTCACCGAAGAGACCGCAAGTGATTTGGACCTGTCGGCAAGCGCCTTCGCTGATGTGGATAGTGCCGGTGATGTGATTGTCACGCTGACCGCTGGCAGTGGCATCATGGCAGCCTCTAATAGCGGTGGTGTTGTTATAGGTGGCTCCGGTACGGGTTCGTTAACACTGACTGGCACAGTCACCGAAATTAATACCTTCTTAAACACTGCGTCAAACGTTCAATATACCGGCGCCACTGACGTAACGGGTAATGACGCAACAACAGTAACGGTCACGGCTAACGATGGTGATGGGAGTGGAAATATCGCGCTTGGTACCGTTAATATAGATATCACTGGTGTCAACGATGGCCCAAGCATCAGCGGTCTCGCATCCGATGTGACAGTCATCGAAGAGACCGCGAGTGATTTGGACCTGTCGGCAAGCGCCTTCGCTGATGTGGATAGTGCCGGTGATGTGATTGTCACGCTGACCGCTGGCAGTGGCACCATGG
>Ga0209184_1000424_pt1 | contig 45885 bp, 40 predicted proteins | sample EN8Hudsemesocosm_2_FD_184627 | JGI IMG/M metagenome (GOLD analysis project Ga0209184, IMG submission 184627) | Methane-oxidizing microbial communities from mesocosms in the Hudson Canyon - EN8C Hudson Canyon (SPAdes) (version 2) | ecosystem: Environmental > Aquatic > Marine > Cold seeps | place... | reverse complement strand
TATGAAACTAGTCACCGCCATTATTAAACCCTTCAAGCTTGACGACGTTCGTGAAGCATTGTCAGAAATTGGTGTTCAAGGTATCACCGTAACAGAAGTAAAAGGCTTTGGTCGTCAGAAAGGACACACAGAGCTTTATCGTGGCGCTGAATATGTTGTGGACTTCCTACCAAAAGTGAAGGTTGAAGTTGCGATTGGTTCTGAGTTGTTGGATCAGGTGATTGAGTCAATTACAAACGCCGCGAATACTGGCAAAATCGGTGACGGAAAAATCTTTGTTTCTCCATTGGAGCAAGTGATCCGAATTCGTACAGGTGAAACCGGTACTGATGCCGTTTAACTTATTCTAATTATTATTTATGTTAACAATACGTTCTAGCGTGCCTAGTTCGGAGGGTTCTAATGGAAAATTTAGCAAGTACAGTAACAGAAATGCAATATGCGATGGACACCTTTTACTTTTTAGTATGTGGTGCCTTGGTTATGTGGATGGCGGCAGGTTTTGCCATGCTCGAAGCGGGTTTAGTTCGTTCTAAAAATACGACTGAAATCCTAACGAAAAACGTCGCATTATTTGCGGTCTCTTGCACGATGTATATGGTTTGCGGTTATGCAATCATGTATGCAGACTTAGGAAGCGCATTCTTATCTGGCATTACTGCTGATGGTGTTGCTGGTGCAGAAGAAGCGGCTACTTATGCTCCTTCAGCTGATTTCTTCTTCCAGGTTGTTTTCGTTGCAACGGCGATGTCGATTGTATCGGGCGCCGTAGCTGAAAGAATGAAGCTTTGGGCATTCTTAATTTTTGCTGTTGTGATGACTGGTTTTATCTATCCTATGGAAGGTTCTTGGACGTGGGGCGGTGCAGACGTATTCGGTTTGTTTAGCCTAGGTTCATTAGTTGAAAGTGGTGTGGTTGACGGCGAAATGACCTACTTTGGTTTCTCTGATTTTGCAGGTTCTGGCATTGTTCACATGGCGGGTGCAGCAGCAGCTTTAGCGGGTGTTTTATTACTAGGTGCACGTAAAGGAAAGTATGGTAAAAATGGTGAAGTAAACGCGATTCCGGGTGCAAACTTACCAATGGCTACTTTAGGTACCTTTATTCTTTGGTTAGGTTGGTTCGGTTTCAATGGCGGTTCTGTATTAGCGCTAGCAAGTGTTGAAAGTGCAAACGCTGTGGCGGTTGTATTCATGAATACTAACGCTGCTGCGGCAGGTGGTTTGATTGGTGCTTTAGTATTTGCCTATGTATTATTCAAGAAAGCGGATTTAACCATGGCACTTAACGGTGCATTAGCAGGCCTTGTTGCAATTACTGCGGGTCCTGATACGCCAACTGCATTATCTGCAACCATCATTGGTGCTGTAGGTGGTGTTTTAGTTGTGCTTTCTATCCTTACTCTAGATAAGCTAAAAATTGATGATCCAGTGGGTGCAATTTCAGTACACGGTGTGGTTGGTCTATTTGGTGTAATGGTTGTGCCATTCACTAACGATGGAACAAGCTTTGTTGCTCAGTTCCTAGGTGCATTAACGATCTTCGTTTGGGTATTTGTTGCTTCTTTAGCTACTTGGGCAATTATCAAAGCAGTTATGGGTATCAGAGTTAGCGAAGAAGAAGAGTACGAAGGTGTTGATATTACTGAATGTGGTATGGAAGCATACCCTGAGTTTACAAATAAGTAAGTCGATACTCAGTAAAAGATAAAGCGTGGTTTTTAAAAGAAGCCACTCTTAAACTAAAAAACTTACCTCATAAGGGTAAGTTTTTTTTTGCCTGCTATTTGTAACGATGAGTGAGAAAAATGTACGTTTCACAATATATTACGGTGTAGATTTGAATATAATTTGAAGATGCACTACTTTTAGAGTTCATAAATATGATGACTTAAAGGGTAGAGTGAATGGGTCAAGGAACGAAAGCCGTGTCGGGGTATGTGGATGATACCGTTGAAATTACTGAAAGCTCACTAGCTGCAGTTAAACCTGTTGAGCGCAGACAGCATGCTCGTCGTGGTGCGCGTTGGCCTTGTACAATTTTTAAACACGATAAAACCCTTATTCAGTGTAGCTCGATAGATATTTCTGAACGAGGAGCATCGATCTATAGTCCGGCTAACTTTAAAATAAATACGCTGTTTGTGTTGGAACTAAATGTTCGCTACAAGGGGCTACATAAGAAGTTACGTATATTGTCGGAGGTGAAGCGAACATCTATTTCCAATGAAGGCTTCACTTTAGGGCTGCATTTCAAGGATGCGAGTGAGCTGGTGTTTGATTTTTTAGGTAAATACTCAGCTAACCAAGTTTAAGTATTTAAAATCTTCTTCATAAATTCCGGGGTAGCCAATGCACCCTGATGAATGCCTAAGTTATAGTATTCTGTCTCAAAGCTTTTGTTTTCAATATCCTTTGTTCTAAGTGATGACACGGCACCACTCTTCAATGCCATGGTTGCGCTCCACCAGCCTGTAGGATAAACAGGTTGAGGGAAAGGCAGTGTATGCGTGTTCTCAAAACCGACAGCCTTCATATCTTGATGCACTTTTTTGATGATACTTTGGCTATGTAACAGTGGCGACTCACTTTGTTGTACCACGATGCCATTTGTCGCCAACGCTTGGTAGCAATCGCGATAAAAATCAACTGCAAACAAACCTTCAGCAGGGCCTACTGGATCGGTTGAGTCGATGATAATGACATCAATCGATCCCGCCGCCGCATTTTTTACCCATTTAATACCATCGTCAAACAAGAGCTCAGCACGAGGGTCATTGTTGGAAGTACATAGCTCAGGAAAAAACTGCTCTGAGAGTCGAGTGACGCGCTCATCAATATCCACTTGTGTGACTTTTTGAACAGAAGGATGCTTTAAAACTTCTTTTAACGTACCGCAATCACCACCGCCAATAATGACTATATGTTTGGGTTCTGGGTGTGTAAAGAGGGCAGGGTGTGACATCATTTCGTGATATAAAAAATTATCACGCGTTGTTAGCATGACACAGCCGTCGATCACCATGAGGTGTCCGAAAGTTTCAGTCTCATAAATTTCAAGAAACTGGTACTGACTTTGTTCTGCATGGCACTTACGCTTGATCTCTAATGAAAAACCCGTGCCCTCATTTTGAAATATTTCGGTAAACCATTTTTTTGAATCAAGTGTCATCAACTGCCCCTAACGTTAATCCTGTGCTATACGTGGAAATTTTGTTGCCGTGATATTTTTTATCATCGCAAAAATCCACATTCTATGCGCTAGTAAATTAATATCCAGCAAATTTTTACGAAAGCAATCATATGAGGTTAAAAAACTACTATCTTTAATCATAGCTGAGTTAGCATAGTGGCATATAAAATCTAGCGATCAACCCAATTGAGAAATGAATGAATCCGATTTCACAGGATAAGACCCCGCCCTATAACCTCCATGCCTGGGGAGAAGGTTATGTATCGATTACAGCGCAGGGTGAATTAGCCATCTGTCCCGAACAAGATCCTGCTCAAGCCATTAGCTTAAAGCACTTACTTCATAAAGTTCGAGCGCTGGGTTTGCGCACACCGGTACTGATTCGATTTAAATCAATTTTGCATCATCGAGTGAATACACTTTGCCGTGCGTTTAACAAACTATCTGGACAGCTTGGTTATCAAGGTGGGTATCAAATTGTGTACCCCATTAAAGTTAATCAACAGCGCAGAGTGGTTGAGGAGGTGGTTAGAGCAGAACCTGCGCGTAGTCATGGTCAAATCGGCTTAGAAGCAGGCAGTAAACCTGAATTACTGGCGGTATTGGCGATGGATTTAGCGCCGGGCTCGGTGATTGTGTGTAATGGTTATAAAGACAGGCACTACATACGCATGGCGCTATTGGGTCAAAAGTTAGGTTATAAGGTATTTATCGTTGCTGAAAAACTTAGTGAACTTACAGTGATACTGGAAGAAGCGGAAAAGTTAAACGTTCAAGCCTCGATTGGTTTACGAGCCAAGCTGTCGACGATTGGTAAAGGTAACTGGCAAAATACCGGCGGTGAGAAGTCCAAGTTTGGTTTATCATCGCAGCAAATTATTGAGGCGGTCGCGTTATTAAAACAGCATAACCAGCTGACATCATTTGAACTGTTGCACTTCCATTTAGGCTCGCAAATAGCCAATATTCGCGACATTCATAAAGGCTTCCAAGAGTGTGCAAAAATTTATAGCCAGCTGCATGCCTTAGGCGTAGGGATTCAAACGGTTGATATTGGCGGTGGTTTGGGCGTTGACTATGACGGTACTCGTTCTCGAAGTGCCTGCTCAATGAACTACAGTATGGAAGACTACGCGCGTAATGTGATACAAGCTTTTCAAGAAGAAAGTGACCGTTATCAATTACCGCATCCCAATATCATAAGTGAATCAGGACGTGCGATTACGGCTCATCATGCAATACTAATTAGCGATGTGATTGAAAAAGAAGCACCCAAAGAATTTGTTGCATCTTTTCCAGCGGAGGTCATTAATGCAAAAAGTCCTGCAGCATTGGTGCATTTATGGGATGACTATCAGGTCTTGAAACGTGGTCAGTCAACACGCTCTTTATTAGAAATTTATCATGATGCGGCGCATGCCATTGAAGAAGCGCATAATCTATTTGTGCATGGTGCATTGACCTTGCAGCAAAAAGCACAGGCAGAGCATTTATATCTCTGTACTTGCCAGCAACTCCGGCAACAACTAAAACCGATTAACCAAGATCATCAGGAAATTATTGATGAACTGGACTTAAAATTAGCTGAAAAACTATTCGTTAATTTTTCACTTTTTCAATCCCTTCCAGATGTTTGGGGCATTGACCAGATTTTCCCGATTTTGCCGCTTGAAGGTCTGAATAAGCCTTTATCACGACATGCTGTTGTACAAGATATTACCTGTGACTCTGATGGACGAATCGATCAATATGTCGCGCAACACGGTGTTGAGCCAACACTCTCATTACCTGAAAACAGTTCAACCGAAGGGCTCGAAACCGAAACGCTTTGTTTTTTTATGTTGGGAGCCTATCAGGAAATTTTGGGTGACAAGCATAACCTTTTTGGTGATACGGACTCTGTGGATGTGAGTATTGATGACCATGGCGGGATAGTCTTAGAGCATGCAATTCGAGGAAACACTATAGCCGATGTACTGCAGGATGTTAATTTTACAGCTGAATACTTGATGAAAAATTATCAAATATTACTCGATAAACAAAGCTTGTCAGCGGAGGAACGAGAGAATTTTTTAGTCGCTTTTGAAGATGGCTTAGAAAGTTATACTTATTTAGGTTAGATGTAAACGATACCACTCGACAGAGTGGTATCCAGAACCATTGCTCGTCACTAGATTTTTTTAGCCTGTAAAAAATCGTACATGGCCATTGCAGATACTTTCGGTACTTCAATCATGGCAAGGTGACCAATATCGGTGAGTACTAGTTTTTCAGCATTAGGAATTAGCGCAGCGTATTTATCGATATTAGCCACATTAATCGCGCGGTCATGATCACCCCAGATAATAAGCACAGGTGCTTGAATATTCTTTAGATTAGCCTCTAGCCCACTTTTCATATCAGCATGTAAATCTTCAAATATTCGTTGGTTGATTTTAGTACGGCTAGCGGCTCTTTCAGCTTCTACTCGAGTGATCGCGGCCGGAATAAAAGGCGGCTCTTCCATTACAAATGCCATTACATCATCAAAATCCTCCTCTTCGAGAGTAACCAGAGGATTGATGCCTTCTTTCAGTAATTCATCCATTTTTGACGGAATATCATGTACGCCCGCAGGGCTAATCAAGGTCGCAGATAATACTTGTTGAGGGTGCGTGGCGGCATATAAAGAGGAAATTGCGCCACCCATTGAATTGCCCACTAAATGAAATTTATCAAGCCCTAACTTAAGTGCAACCTGGCGAATGTATTCGACTTGGCTGTCGACGGTATAGGATTGAGAGAAATCTTGTTTATTTTCTCCATGCCCGAGCAAATCAAGCGCGACGATATGATATTGCTGGTATAAATGGCTTGAGAATCGCAGCCAATGTTCTTTGGTTGCACTAAAACCATGCAGCATGATGATCGACTCCTGGCCTGCTCTTTTGGGACTTTCTAAGTAAGAGAAATCCTGTTGGCCTTGCGCTAGTTTATAGCTGCTTGCTTTAGATACTAACTCTGCTTGCGATGCTTCAAAGTTGATGGCCCAATCATAAAAATCATAGCGGTAATGGTTACTCACTAAATGAAATGAAGCGGCTGCGGCAATAATAAGGCTAAAACATAAAAGCAGTTTTTTCATATTCTTCTCTTTATTTTTTAATGTATATCGTTTGAATGGGTAAGTCTTAAGTAAACCATACGATATAAAGAGAAGAAAGATCAATAAATATAAATGAAAAACTGAATTTTATTCAGATGTTATATAAAGGCTTGAGCTTCAAGCTCATGACGCTAATGAATGACTGAAAAGCATGCCCCGTCTCAATGGAGTGTTGGAATTCCTTTGGGGCAAAGTAATGCTTTTAGATCGTCCAGTTGGTGTTGGGCCTCATGCAGCACATCTTGGCTTTCTTCGGGCGTTAGTCCATTTGTACCGATCTTTTTAAAGGATGGAATTTGGTCGAAGGGGGGGTACTTAGGGTGATGCTTTTTACCAATAAAAGAATGGATATTTGCGACGATCGTGATGTCGACATAACTGGGTTTCTCCTGCTGTGATTGATAGGTCCAATTATCACTATTTTTAGCCACTTCAATTAGATCGGCAGAAAACCCCCAGTGTTCAAGTATCTGGGCACCAATTAGACTTTTTGATGAATTGATGATGGCATCAACTTTATAATCTAGCTTCATAAATTCAGGGTAATTTTCAATATAACTCAGAATGGGAATTGCACCTATATCCTGCATTAGTCCTGCTAGCATGGCTTGTTCTGGGTTCATTCCCGGTGTTTTAGAGGCTAGCACATAAGAGATGGCAGCGACTTCACTCGAGTGCGCCCAAAGCTCGCCCATTTTTTGTTGAAGGAGTTTGTTTTTGCTTTTAAAAATTTCTTTTAAAGCAAAAATAGTAATAAGCTGGCGTGTGGTATTAAAACCAAGTCTAACAATGGCATCCCTGTTGCTGGTGATTTCATTTGCTGTCCGATACAACGGGCTATTACAGGTTTTTAGTAATTTTACCGTGATCGCAGGGTCGTTATTTAATACGTCAGCCACATCTTTAACGGTTACATTGGGGTCATCCAATAAGTGCTTAATACGTAAAGCCACGTCTGGGAAGGATGGTATCGTCAAATTATTGGATTTTAAGTCGGCTTCAAAATTTAGTGCAATATTTTTAATTTCATGGCCAGAATGTAAATCACTCACACAAAATTCAGTAGACTTATCTTTGGGTAACTCTTCGAGTAAGGTATTGACTGTCGCTTGTTGGATTAGCGCAAAGACACAAGGCGTTTTTGTTCTGACAGTATATTTTCGTGGTTGCAGCAAAGCAATTGCTGTGCGAGCACTTTCTGTGCCAGCGTTTACTTCTTTAAATCGACCATCAAAGGATTCAAGCTCAATACTGCCTTCGATTAGAAAATACTCTAATTTGTCATGGTTACCGATTTCAATGACGACGTCATCAGTCGTAAACTCTTTTAAAATAGATTTTGCGACAACCAAGACCATTTGCTGTTCCGAAAAACGGTCAAAAGGACAGAGGTGCTGAAGTTGTTCGAGGCTTGGTTTCGGCTTATTCATAGAGGTCGTTCGTCCTTCATAGATTTCAAATAGTGATGTTTATATCGTCCTGGCCTAAATAAAAATAATTCACCGAAAATCCATTCAAGCTACATTCAGGATAGTACTAAGTCGCTATAAGTCACTAATAAGTGAAAACTTAATCACCTTGGTGCTGGTTTTGCTGAATTCTTATGGGGATGAGTAATCGCTAGTGAAAGTGAGTTGCGCAAAAAATGTACGATTATTAAGTTGACCCGATTCACACATCAAGTTAGCATGCCGTTCAGCTCAAGGAATGAAGGTAAATTGAAAGGTTTAGTTTCTCAGGGCTTTGAAGGTATCAACAGGTAACACACGTGTTGATCGCTGTTTTCAAACGCAAGTACAGGATGTTTATGCGCAGTCAAAAAATGCCTTGCTTCAAGGTATACCTCGTTTTTCTATTTTTATTGTTTATTCCTTTATTGTTGCTTGTTTCATCGCTGAGACCGTTGTTGCGCTTGTTTTTAATGCAAAGTGCTCCCACACAACACGTTTACGCAACAAGGGAGCTGTCATGACAGAAGGCAGTATCGTCATTGACTGTTGGGGTGAACTCTTTTATATCACCCCCGGATTAGGACTAGAGCTGGGCTTTGACGGGCCACAAGGTTTTCCCTTACCGTTCCATAATGAACTCAGCGTTGCCATGTTTCTGGGCAGCTTATCCTCTTTTGATCTTTCTTTGCTGAGTCAGCGCTTTAGCCCCAAAGCTTTGCATGGCCATAAAGACCTCCAGCGTGCGATCATACGAGGGCGATTACTGGTATTCCCCATGGATACGCCAATTTCTTTAATGAGTGCCGTGCAAAATGGCGGTCGCTCGAATCAAGCGGTATCAGGCACGTCAAACCTGGGGGCTTTAAATACCAAAAAACTAAGCGGCTATAGCTCAGCGAATAACGACCTAATGTGTGTAAACCGCACGCAAAAAGTCATTCGTAGCGAAATAAGAACGGTACTACGGCAGATTGTTGAGCAAGAACGTATCGAAAGCCGAAAAATTGAAAAGGCCTATAAAAATAAAAGCACTCTCGGTAAAGCGGGGGCGCACATTAATCATTTCAGAAAAGGTTTGCACGAAGCCACAGGCTCTTTTTTAACGTGGCTGAAAGAGGTTAATGATGTCGTCAGTATCAACCAGCGACTATTTCGAATTCTCATTGCATCAAATATCGCAAACCATGCCAACAGTGATGAACGTTTCGAAGTATATCAAAAAGTATTAACCGCGCTTGAAAAGAAAGAAATCGTCGAAGCCCTAGGGTTCGACCCCAGCTTAATCACCGCTGAGAAAGTCACCGAAGTCTATTCACTCGCTAAGCTTATTCATGATGACCACGCCACACAACTCATCATCAAACACTTTATTCGATACTATATCGACGCCCAGCATCAACTTGAATGGAGCGAAACTGCAGGCGGCGCAACTTTTGAAATTATTCTGACTGCATTTATGGCGGTGGTCACTGGTGGTGTCGGTGCGATAGCCAGTTTAGGTGCTCAAGCCAGAAAACTCAGCCAGATGAAAAAACTGGGTGAATTGTTCATCGAGCTAGCCGAGTTACTGAAAAAAGTCCCGAAAGCCAAAGTGCTGACGATGCGTAAGCAGAAGGAAAAAGAAGACAAAGCGCAGCGGAAGAAGGAGGCTAGGCAGCCTGATGTTGAGCCAGTTCAATCGAATAAGCCAGATATCAAGAGTAAATCCATCACATCTTTTGATGAAGCTGAGAGCAGACTAAATGATGCTCGCAAAGAAATCGAACAACGAAAGGCTGCAGGTAAACCACTATATAAACCTAAATATACAGAAGCTCAGTTATTAACTATGGCTAAAAATGGGGCTACCGCTAATGAACGATTCTTGGTAAGTGTTCAGCCTAAAAACTCCGCTCCTGATGCAACCTTAGCATATCAACGTGAAAGTGGGTTAGTGCCTGCCTGGACAACATCCTTTGATCAGCTGGAAGCGGCTGACTCTGACCCTAAGATCATTCATCAAGTACTTGGCATAGAGTCAAATTTTGATCCAAAAAAAGAATATGTTATGCATATTGTTGACCGAGGAGAAAACCTAGATCAGTTCGGTAATAATACAATTGTACCAACATGGGATAACCTATCTGATGCCAGTGTTCGTGAACTTTCTGCCTATGATGGTGATACTGTTCGCAGTACAATGAATTCAGAGTATCAAGCCAAATATGCAGCGGACATGCAAAAATTCTGGGATGCGGGAGGCAATGATTTTAAGCCTAACAACATTGAGAAATATTCAAAAGGCATGAGTCCATCTGATAAAAAATTATTTTTAGCCCGTCACAAGGTACGTACTGAAATTGGGGCAAATGCTGAGTTTACTGGCAATGGACTTACAGCTAATACAGCTCCAGGTGGTGGTAGTTCTGGCGTTGTAGAAACGCTTTCTTTAGAGCGGGATTTGCCAGAATTATCGGTACTGCAAGATAAAAAAATTGTTAGAACAATTGATCTCACACCAATTTAGTTGAGTTAGGATAATGACGGATATTAAGAAGCCATTGGGAATTATAGATCCCAATAAACTTCAATATGATGAAGAGTTTTTACTAGATATACCTTATGAAATGTTCGATGACGATGTAATAAAATTATTTAGAAAAAATAACTATCTTATTTTTTGGTGTGATTATTATTGTATTTTCGATAAACAAAGAGACCAAACACAAGAAGAGTTCCCATTAACAGCTCTTCCATGGTTTATTGACACTATCGAAGAGCAGTTTTGGAACTATAAGCCCAAACCAACTGACAAGCCGGGTGATGTAAGTAACTGTATCGTTATTAATGGCGAAACCGTGGGTATTAACCCTATGCGGCATTGTTGTGCAGAAAATTTACCGGGTTATTCTTTCTGGAATAAAAACAGGCAGGGCTATATCACCGACATGACTCCCCAAGAGAGAGAAATACCCAAGTATATGCTAAAAGAGTGGTTGCTGAATGACTTAAAGCGCATATCGACCAAACTGGGTTTAAAAAAGTATCTATAAATTAGGGGCAGAGTAACGTTTAACGACAAATATACAATGAAATACTATCAATCTTATTTGGTTACAAGGAAGCAGCCATGGCAGGTTATTTCGACTGTGCCCGTCGGGCATCCGCCACATATCATTCAGAGGGCCAATAACCGTCAGATCTGTTTTTGCTCTGAAGCAAATTTAGTTGCTTAGCTGCTCAGACTGGGTGGTTAAAAATCGTATTCTCAAAAGTTTAAGGTCGATATTCATGTTTGGATATTGATGACCAATCATATTCACGTTACTTGCAACGTCAAAGACAGTTGATGGCCTATCAAAAATGATGCAATCAGTTGGTCATTTGTATGTACGATATTTCAATAAAACTATTCAAGAACGGGTCTTTATGAGAAGGGCGCTTGGAGGTGATCAATTTAACGAGCAGATTGAACTGGATTATCAGAGAACAGGAACCGTTACTCTGTCCCTAATTAGTATTAATTATCAACGTACTTGAGAGAACCAAAATGTTAAAAAGGATTTTATTTTCAATTCTCGTCACCCTGTTGGTGGCATGCTCCGAGCCTAAGCCAGAATTTGAGTCTTACGGATTATTTGTCCAGACTAGCAATGGCTATGAAGAAGCTAAACCCAGTAACCCTCGACAGAAGAACCTTAAAGGTCTGATTAAACCTGAAATTAATGAGAAAAAAGTAACAATTTATGTACATGACCCGAAGTTTGATGCTGACAACGTTGCCATTGTTCAGATGGGTATGGACTTAAATAAAGGTGATAAAGTTGAGTTTTCGGTTGTTCCTCAAGAAAAGGCAAACCTTTATAAGCTTGCATTAAAAATAAAGGATCGTTCGATGCCACTATTGATGCTCAGAAGTGGTGGGATATTTTCTGCTAAAGGTTATATTTTTGCGGTGGGCGATGTGGAAGCTAGTGCGGTCGCCGCGTTAAAAAATATGAAAGGGTCATCGTATAAGAAACTTAAGCAAGTAAAAGAATTTTTAGATAGCTTTCCTGAAAACAAAGCATTGCAGCTAAAGTTGAAGGAATTGGAAGAAAAGGCAGCGGAAGAGCAAGTTGCAGCGAGAGAACGGCAGCAAAAGCAATATGAAAAGATGGCTTATGAAGAAGCCAAGAAAAGTGAGAAAAATTTTCGTGACAAGGAAAAGTGGATTGAATCCTACCAATTATTCTTAACACGTTACCCATTAAGTGGTTATCAGGATGCAGCCAAGCAGCGAATCGAAACTATTCAAAAAGGAATTGACGATTCTAAAAAAGAGTATGAGGAGCAGCTCTCAAAATTTGAAAATATTGTCGGTCAGTTTGTGACTGCAATTAAAAATAAAAATCAGGAAAAGCTAGGGTCTGTGACGGTAAAGAAGAGCTCTGCTAGCCGGGCTTTTCAAACGAGTAGACTTGTTAAAGCAAACTTAACTGACATCCAAGTAGAAAAATTCCATTATTCTAATATCAAGACCCGAAATTCTGCATATGTTGCACTCAAAGGCACTGCTCTGAAAAGAGTTGATATGAAACTTATAGAAGGTGAATGGTTAATATCTAGTTATTCGATATGACTTGTTTGTTCATGTGAGCTTGGGTTGTAGAAAGAAAACATCGAGAGTGTAATAGCTTCCTCGGTGTTGTTAGAGCGGTTGATCTCACACCAATTTAGTTGAGTTAGGATAATGACAGATAATAAGAAACCATTGGACATAATAGACCCTAATAATCTTCAAGACGGCGAAGAGTTTTTATTAGATATAGGCTATGACATGTTCGAAGACAAAGTAACAAGACTATTTAAAAAAGATAACTATTTAGTTTTTTGGTGTGATTTTTATGGGGTTTTTTCTAAAAAACGAAGGCAAACTCAAGAGACGTTTCCGTTAATGGCTCTTCCATGGTTTATTGATACTATTGAAGAGCAGTTTTGGAATTACAAACCAAAACCAACAGACAAACCGGGTGATGTAAGTAACAGTATTGTTATTAAGGGTGAAACAGTTGGCATTAACCCGATGCGTCATTGCTGCGCAGAGAATTTACCTGGTTATTCTTTCTGGAACAAAAACAGAGAGGACTATATTACTAATATAGCGCCCCAAGAAAGAGAAATACCCAAGTATATGCTCAAAGACGGTTTGCTAGGTGAGTTTAAACGAATCTCGACAGCGTTGGGCTTGAAGAAATATACTTAAACAATCGCGACTGACCAATAAATCGGGGGGCAGAGTAACGTTTAACTACAATTGTACAATACAACACTATCAATCTTATTTGGTTACAAGGAAGAAACTATGGCAAGGCTATCTCGGCTGTGTCCGCCTGATATTCCCCAAAAATATAATTCAAAGGGGTAATAACCGTCAGATCTGTTTTTGTTCTGAAGCAGTTTGAACTGCTTTTGTGGGGGTAGCTAAAAGTGTATTCTCAAAAATTTAAAGTTGATATTCATGCCTGAGTATTGATGACAAACCATGTTTAATTACTTGCAACACCAAGATAGCATCTCAAAAATGTTGCAAACGCTCGTTCTTAATCGAGATAAATTTACTTCTCCAACTTTAATAGGTGAATAGATGGATAAGTTAGCAAGACTTAAGAAAGAAAAAAATTCCCTTGAAATGATGCTGCTAAGTAAGAAAAGTGATCGTGCAGCGGAGGAAGCTTACTCAGCTCTACGGTCTTACTTTGATAAAATTGACAATATGGATAGTTACTACCCTCTAGGGCGAGTAAGGCTCGTACGCCTATTTTTAGAAAGCAATTTAAGCGAAGATAAAGAATTATTTTCATGTTATGGCAGGTTTGCGAATCTTATCGAAGGTGTGGAAGTGTAATAAACTGGGGTAAAGTAACGTTCAACTACCATTGTACAATGCAACATTACCTTGACTATGCCTGCTAGGGATTCCGCTACATATCATTCAGAGGGGCAACAACCGTCACTTAGGTAATGGCCTCACCAAAAATATGAACCCCGATAGCCCCAATGAATTCGGTGTGGTGGAAACGCTTAATTTTGAGCGGAAGACCGTGAACTTTTAAGAATTAGATGAAATTGGGGCTATTACTATCGTTAAGGATTTGAAACCAATATGAGCTATTATTTACAGAAGTATCCAGTAGAGCCCGCATTAACAACAATCGTACATCATGACCAGTTGCCAATAGATTCAATCGAAATAGGTCGCTTGCTGGATACCACCGAGAGAGAGAAGTTGTACGTATTTGTAAAGCGAGGGCAACATCTATCAATACTGACGGCTTATGAAAACATTAAAACGCATCGATATCATTGTAAACAATATGATTTTCCGCTGAAAGCGCTCAGTTGGTTCCCTAAAGCCTTAGAAGAATTCCGTAAACCACCCGCCGCCGGTGGTTTACATGCAGGTGCAATGACCGGAGTAGATGAAAGAGTGGGTGAAGAAATGCTCTGTGTACAAGCCGCAACACGAGGGTATTATTTGGTTAATCGCTCGCGCCAGAGCCCGTTATACCTAGGTGGTTCGTATGCACCGTCAGAGATATCTCTGAGCAATAATTTTCTTTATAAACTTGGTTTCTTGGACTTATGGAAAGAGCTGGGTGAAAAGTATGCGCAGGGCGAACTGTGACATAGAAAGTAATTTATCAGCAGAGAATAGGGGCCAGAGTAACGTTTAACTACAATTGTACAATACAACACTATCAATTTTATTTGGCTCCAAGGAAGAAACCATGGCAGATTAATTCGACTGTGCCCACCTGCGATTCCGCAACCTATAATTCAGAAGGGCAATAACCGTCATATTTGTTTTGCTTTGAAGTAGGTTTAGCTGCGTTGAAAGAAAATGGCGCAATCACTATTCTTGAGAATTTGAAGCCAATATGAGTACAGTTATGATAACTCCACCTAAGATTGAACATCCCTCTAAACTACCTGTTGGATATCAATTGATTGATACAATTGATGACCCTCTTGAGCCAGATGATGATTGTTTATTTCTTAAATATGAAAATATATTGGTCATCTTTACAGGTGGGAATTGGACAAATAAAAAACAGGTGAAGTTAAATATAGTCATTACCAAGCTTGTTTTCCTCTTGCTGCGCTATCATGGGTAGTTAAAATGTTTGATTACTTTTTTACTCCTCCAAAAGAAGGTGGGTTAGCCGCTGGGAAGATCTCAACCAAAGACCTTATTGATTGTGAAACATTACTTTTCAACCGAGGAATGTGTGTCGGCGGACCTGACCATGGCGGGTATACCTTAACAAACTTAAGTCGAGTCAATTATGGCAGAAAACCTGACAGTAAGAGTTTTCAAGAATTTGACTTTCCTGACCCTTTTTTGTTTGATGGGGGACTATTAGAGTTTTGGAAAGGTCTAGCTGAACGATATGAAGTAGGTGAATTTGATTAGGTCTGGAGTTTGGCTTTGACGGCCTATAAGGCCTTCCCTTACCGTTCATAATGAACTTAGTGTCGCTAGGATCCGGGCACCTTATCCCCTTTTGGCCTCTTCTTTTTACTCAATATAATGACGGCCCACATTATGAATGTTTTTCTTAAAGCTAAAAAAGCAAAATTAGAAATTGATGACCTTCGAAATGAAAGTCCTAGTTATAATTTGTGGAGCTCAATATCATCACAGCTTGATTTTATACTTGATGATTTTGATACATCAGGCGGTTTCAAAAACCAAGCCGCGGTTGAGCGCGTTAAGCAAATAATAATTGGGGTTCAAGCTGTAAGGGAAATTGAACCTAGAAATATGCAATTAGCTGATTTGTTGTGTGGGATCGACTATGAGTATAAAAAGCTGTATAGCCTAGTCAATTAAGATTCAGTGCATGACTGCGGGGGCACTTACTTTATAAGTTTGGGTCGGAGTAAAGTTTAACAAATATCACCCACTACAACACTACCGTAATAGTTTGTAATAATGATGAGAGCTCTCCACAGAAAAGAACAGTTGATCTTTGATGGCAGCGCTGATGATGTTGATAGCGCTATAACAGAAGTACGTTTTGAAACCTATAAGCATCAAGTAATACTGCAAAATTTAAAACCAATTGCTCAATTGCCTCAGTACTATAAGAATATAGAGCCTGATGATATTTCACTTAGTTTAGGTCTTAATGTTACAACTTTTGATGGTATAAAAATCTATAATGGAAGTAAGCGAGGGTTGAAACTTTATTATCAAGCTGTGAAGGAGAATGATAAGGATATTATCTTAATATTTTCTTTTGGTGAGTCACAGCCTGGAAGGCTTATCTGTCAATTTGAAGAAGCGATATTATTATAATTTAGGTTGTTTTTGCAGTTCACAGAAATACAGGTGGTGTATGGTGAGCGAGTAATGCCGTTCCAATGGACGCGAAAAGTCAGAGAAAGTCATGTCTTTTATTTAAAAGCGGAAGCACTAAAAGACGTGGTGATTGCTAAGAGGCAATATGTCAAAATTTAAAACCTACCTGCCGAATGAAGCGGGCCAAGACTACATTTGTTCTGATATTCATGGGCACTTTAGTTTACTTGAAACACATCTTGAACAAGTTGGCTTTGATAAAACAAAAGACAGGTTATTCTGCCTTGGCGACTTAATTGATCGTGGTGATGAGTCGTCAATGGCGTTGGATTATCTTAATAAGCCTTGGTTCTACTCTATTCTAGGTAATCATGAGTTGATGCTGATCGATGCCTATGAAATTGATAAAGACCATGTGTTGCAACAATGGTATCAATGGGGCGGTGCTTGGGCCGAAGATTTGAGTAAGGAAGACCTTGAGCCTTTTTATGAGGTAATGGTTGCGTTACCAATGGCGATTGAGCTGAATTTAAAAGGCGGTGAGAAGGTTGGTCTGGTGCATGCAGAATTACCACTTAACTGTAGCTGGAATGATATTTGTTCAGGCTTATCAGCCAAAAGGTCGACTGACAACAGTACCTATACACCTTTGTTGCATGGGATGTTTTGGCATAAAGGACAAGCTGATTCAATTGATGCGGTATTGAGAGAAATAAAGCCTGTTGATCATGTCGACCATGTGTTTCATGGGCATACAATCATGCCTGATATCACCATGTGTGCGAATAGAACTTATATGGATTTGGGCGGGTACGAGACCGGCACGCTTGGCTTAGTGAATGTTGAGCATTATGTGAAACAATTTGCGTCCAAAGCCTCTATTTAAACACCTATGTAATATATAGGTCGGTCAATGCTTGTATCAAAATCAATTTTCGCGTGTATTACATGACCGCACAGCAGTGATCTAAATCTAAATCTAACTCTAACTCAGAGCGAAGCCAAGCTAAGGCTTGTTTTCCTTCGGAAGTTGTTTGCGTTTCAAATCCTTAATGTTGTGAATAAATAGCCATACCTAAATATACCGATAACCCTTACACGCGTTAAAGTTTTTCTGTTTAAAGCTATTACAGGGAGACCGCCTTATTTATCAGTTGTTCAGTCACACCGGAGTGTTTATAATATGCGCGGAAAATTCTTGTCGGCAGAATTGAGTTCTCAATAATAAAGGGCTCATGTCAATTTGAAGGTGTAAGTTCTAACACCTCTCCCCCCATTAGTTTGAATATATTAAGCAAATGGTGAAAGAAGATTTGATCGTAATAATGGAATGTATGTGAGGTAAAGGGAATGCTTTTTGAGTCAAATATATTTTGCCATAAACTGTCTTGGTGCTCATGCCACTGTCTATGTTGATGCTTCGTAGCTAACGAAGTTTATGCAGATCAAAGAAATACTACTTTTAGTGGTTAAAGCTTTGTAATCCGATACCTATTCGCTTTATAAAAGAGTTTTTAGTGAAAACTGATAAAGATACGACTCCTCAAATCCCTGGTTATACCATCAAAAAAGTACTTGGCGAAGGGGGGATGGCCACGGTGTACTTGGCTGTACAGGAAACGTTTGAGCGGCATGTCGCGCTCAAAGTTTTGTCATTACATTTATTAAGAGATAAATCGTTTGGGCAGCGGTTCCTTAGGGAAGCTAAGTTAGTCGCCAATATGTCGCACCCGAATATTATTCCTGTTTATGACGTCGGTAAAGTGGGTGATTATCACTATATTGCGATGGAGTATTTACCCGGGGCTGATTTAAAAGCCAAACTGGATTGTGGAATAACTATTTTTGACGGGCTGACGACTCTTAAAGAAGTGGCGCTAGGTCTTGATTATGCGGGTAAAAAAAACCTAGTACATCGAGATATCAAGCCTGAAAATATTCTATTTAGAGAAAGTGGGCACCCGGTAATTTGTGACTTTGGCATTGCTCGCCAAACAGACACTAACACCTGCATGACACAGATCGGGACGATTATAGGCACCCCGTTTTATATGAGCCCGGAACAAGCAGAAGGGGTTACCGTAGATCACAGAGCTGATTTATATAGCTTAGGCGTGATTTTTTATGAGCTGATTACGGGTGAACTGCCTTTTAAATCTGATACGGCGGTTTCAATCGCTGTTAAGCATATTACTGATAATTATCCCCCGCTGCCGCAACAGCTTGCACCATTCGATGACATCATGAAGCAAGCACTTGCTAAAAATCCTGCTGAAAGATTTCAAAGTGGCCAAGAATTTTATAATGCACTCGACTTGGTTGCACAGAGGTTAATAGGGTCGAGAGGGCATACGATTATAATGCCTTCTCAACATCAGAAAGGGGAGCTTGGATCTACACCAACAAAGCTACAGTCACAAAAAATAAGCAGAGACTCTGGGCTGAAAGAAAAAGCTAGGAATACACTGAATGGGCTAAACCATCAGGTTCGTCAGACTATGGCTGCAAAAGCAGGTCTGTTCGTTGTTGGATTAGTTTCTGTGCTTGCCACATCTGTTTTTTTGAATTGGTATTATTTTGATGAAACAAGCAAAGACACCGCCTCGATTGCTAGTGATGCTAATCAAGCGTTTTTTTCCTTTTCAGAAAAGTCTAATTCACTGGTTAGCTCCGGCTTACTTGCGATGGAGCAAAGCCGACTGTTTGAGCCGCCAAATGATAATGCCCACCATTATCTGACAACGGCACTGGCTTTGTCACCGAGTCATGCGGAGGGTATTCGGCATACCAATGCACTGTTCTCGATCTATTTGGACAAATCAGCGTCAGCCTTAACAAACTCAGACCGAAAGACTGCCTCGCTTTACATGAATAAGGCGTCAGAACTGACATTTTACGTAAATGATGATGCTCTCACTAAGCAATACCGTGCTATTTATGCCAAATTAAATCTCGAAAAACAGCACCATCTTGCTAGGCAAGAACGGTCTAGATTAGCGACTAAAGAAGTGGCGTTGGCAGAGCAGGCCTTTAAGAAGGGAGACTTAACATCACCCAAAGGAAATAACGCCTATGAGCTGTACCAGAAGGCCTTATTTGCTGACCCAGACAATAAGCTGGCACAAGAGGGCGTAAAAAAGGTCTCCGGGCGCCTACTTGAACTGGCGGTCGAGCATGCGAATAAAGATGAAATTTCAATCGCAAAAGCTTACTTCTCAGCCGCATTAGATGTCGACGACCAACATGTCAATATCAGCCGAACAGAACAAGTGATCGCGCAAAATGTAAATAGAAAGGTAGAGCAGACACAACAGCTTGCGCAAGATGACCTTAAAAGGGTTCGTGCACAAGAACAGCTAAAAATTAAATTAAGTGAAGCGGCAGATTCTGAGCAGAAAGGGCAGCTATTTCACCCCATGATAGGCAGTGCATTTAAACGATATCAGCAAGTACTGACACTAGATCCTACAAACAAAATAGCGGTTAAGGGAATTCAAAGAGTTAAGAAAAAAGCATTATCTCAAGTTAGACACTCCATACAGGAAAATAATTTAGCTCAAGCTGAAGAAAAGCTGCCAGCGTTGGCTCAACTTGAAATACCCAAGGCGGAGCTAAAAGCGTTGGAGCAACTATTAATCGAGTCTCAAACAGAACAAAAAGTTAGGACGCTAATAGATTTGGCACATGCTGCGATGACTAAAGAGCCGACAGAAACACTCGAAGGAAAAGGACCTGTCGACTACTATCGGTCAGCCCTAACATACGACCCTCAAAATGAAACTGCCCTAAAAGGGATAAACCAACTAGCCTCAAGCTACCTAGCGCTTAGCCATAAAGCTTTATTAAACAATGCATATAATGAAGCAGAGGGTTACCTTAAACAAGTTGTCAATCTGGATGCAGAATTTGGACTGACTAAATCGGTCTCTGGCCAACTTCAAGAAGCTAAAAAAGAACATCGTATTGCTGGGTTTCTAACCAAAGGCCACGTTGCACTGTTATCGAATAGACTCACCAATCCTGCAGAAACGAGTGCCTATGCCTATTTTTCAAAAGTTCTTAGCTTAGCGCCTAATAATGCGATGGCCACAGATGGCATTAAAAAAGTGCGCGGTCGTTTGCTGGAAATAGCGAAATATCATATTAAACAACTGAAACTGGATTCTGCTAGAGCACTTATAGCAAAAGCAGAAAAAATGCCTGGAAACCTTCAAGAAATTAAAAGTCTTCAGGCGTTGGTGGTCTCTGAAGAGGCTAAGCAGCAGGAAGAAAAATCTAAAGCTGCATTGGCGAAATTGGCGAACCAAAATGCAAAGAAGTTAGATGAAATTCAAGCGCTACTTGAAAGGCAGGGAGCACATAATGATTTCAGCTTGTTATCTGATCGGTCTTTATATAAACAATTTCATCAGCTTCAAAGCGTAGATCCATCGAACACGCGGCTACAAACGATAAAAACGCTTTTGCTGCAGGTAACTTCAGATCAAATAGAGAGTCTCATTGACCAAGAAAATTACCTTGATGCTCACGCCTTAATTACTGAAGTCGCCACGGTCGAACCTAAGGTGGGGCAAGCATTACAAACTAAGCTCTACAGCCGTCAACTTTCCCGTGGCCTTGGGCGTTTGGGTGAATCACTGGTCAATGACACGGTCAATCTTAATAATCTACGTGATGCTAAAAAACTCTATCAAGAGGCGTCTGCCTGGAAGGTGGATAAAGGATTAACACAAGATTTAGAAAAACATGTAACGAGAGCTTATTGGGTTTTAGCTCACCAGAAAAAAGAAGTAGAGAAGCTCTCGTTGGCCATTGAATTGACGAATGAGGGCATACTATTTAACCGTGATAATGACGAATTAATATTACTTAAAAATGAACTTGTGTTAGCCAAAAAACAAAAACTACTCGAAGAGAAGCAAGCCAAGCAACAGCAGAGGGAGCCTAAACTACCAACCCTCATCACATTTTGACCTAGTGAACACAAAGCTTTTTACGAATAGATTAAGGATAAACTATGAACATTAAAAAACCACTCATCTTGCTTTTGGCAGCACTTCCAACCTTTGCTTATGCGGTAGAAGATGAACCCTCATCCACACAAAACTTGAGCTATATTCCATTCGTAAACCTTGGATATCAGCGTATGAATATTGATTCAGACTTTGGTGGCGTTGGGGTTACAAAGCCAATTTATACGCTTGGTTTGGGGGTTGGTAGTGAAGATATTGCCTTCTCTGTTTCATTTACATCCACCTATGGCGACGATTCCGACGATATTAATGACGTTATGGGAGATGTTGAGCCGGATAGAAAGGAGATTGATTTCTCTGTATCGGTTCCAATTAACGAACATTTCAGCCTATTTACGGGTTATCTTATATCCGATACGGAGTTATCGAGCGATAGTGTGTTACCACTATTAGATAATTTGTATCCAGCCTTAGGGACTGGTGTAGGCACCTACACTCAAACAATTGAGGAAAATGGTTTGTACGCGGGTGCAGTTTACAAATATAGACTGGGTTCGGGCCAGATAGCCGCGAGCTTAGCCTATGCTAGTCAGCAAATGGAAATGGATGATAACTCTGACGCATTTGCTCTCAGCTCGGAAGGGACAACAAAGGGGATTAGTCTGGGTCTAAAGTGGACTTCGCTAATCACCCATAAATTAGGCTATACCGTGTCTTTAAACTCAAAACGCTATACAACCAATAGCAATACAGAATTTAATGAGGCTGTTGTAGGTTCGCTTTTTCCAGAAGCGAACAGCGACTCGCTGGATGGTGATTGGTTCAACACGACACTATCTGCTGGTTTTTTATATATTTTCTAAATTTATTAGGTCATTAAAGGTATAGAGCCGTTTGAAAGAACGGCCTTGCTTGCGATGTGAGCTCTATATCGCCTTTTCTCTAACTCAGTAAATGATTGAGCTAGTATATACGTTATAATGTAAGCGGAGTTTTTAGTCCCTTTAAAAATTAAAGGACAATTATTTATGTTATTGACGGCATTACAACCGAAGCATAAAATATAAGCTAAGCCCCTTAGCCACGCTGTATTAGCGAGAGGTGACGGCTATTCAAAGCTGAGATAATGATGCTTCAGCTCTTTTTATTGTAAGTTTGTAGCGATCATTATCTTCGTTGGTATTTAACGGTATCAGAGGGGGTTAAGCAATGAACACAAAACATCTTTTAATCACTGGCGGAACAGGATTTATTGGTTCTGCTCTAGTGAATGTCGCCGTTACGAAACACATGCAATGCACGGTATTGACACGGAATATTCAACGCGCACGTTCTATCCTTCCTCCTGAAGTTAATCTTATTGAATCTCTCCGAGAAATCGATGATAGCCAGCCGATAGAGTGGGTGATTAATCTGGCTGGCGAGCCTTTGGTGAGTCACCGCTGGAATAAAAAGAGCAAAAGGCTGTTTATAGAAAGCCGAGTAAATATGACCCAAGCACTCATTGACTGGATTGCCTTTCGGGAAACACCACCCGAAGCGCTGATTAATGCTTCAGCCATCGGCTGGTATGGCAACACTGGGGATGAAGTGCTTAATGAACAAAGTAGCTTCCATGCTGAGTTTATTCATGACCTTTGTGACCAATGGGAAACTGTGGCGCACCAAGCCCGTCAATATGATGTGCGGGTCTGCTGCCTTCGCACCGGGTTAGTATTGGGGCACGGCGGGGCAATGAAAAATATACTACCTACTTTCAAATTCGGTGTCGGCGGTGCTTTGGGGGATGGTGAGCAATGGTGGTCATGGATCCATATAGTGGATTTAGTAAGACTCTACCTTTTTTGCGCAGCACAGCCAATTAAGGGCGTTGTAAACGGCACATCACCGCACCCTGTAAAACAAAAAGACTTTGCAAAAATATTAGGAAAAGTAATGCATCGGCCCACTGTTATTAAAACGCCAGGTGTCGCGCTTAAATTAGTGTTAGGTGAGTTTGCCGAAGCATTATTATTACACGGCCAAAAAGTTTTACCTCAGGTGGCTCAGGAATTGGGCTTTGAGTATTTTTATCCCGAATTAGAGGGGGCTTTACAGGAAGTTGTTTCCATATCACCTGAATTTAAGAAAGTGTCTTAACCTAAAATAGCACAATCAGGTCGCTGAGTGATAAACCGCAGTTTTGGGTAACCGCAAAGCGACTGGTTACTGAATATTGGCCTTTATGGTACCTATTTGTATGAGGCTTACAGGTATCTTGTGTTATAAACCTGCCGGTCGACCCATATCACCTTTACTAAAATCGCAAACGCCTTCGGGAAATATATCTTTTAGTCTTTTAAGGTGAGGTTTCATATTTATACCACCATAAATGCCTCGTTCGATAGCCTGTTCTATACTTTGGACATGACATTTGAATAGGCTACCGTTTGTGGGAGCGCCGGCAACATGTCGACTAGACATAAAGTTGGGATATAATTGCAGGCACTTTCCTGTCTTTTTATTGTTCCATTTTCCATCCCATACCTTGGGGCCTTTCGAAAGCAACTCTTCATTACTATTGAAACACGCATCTTGAATATCGTTGGGTTTATTTTCTGTCACTGTTTTTTGTGGATTTTGTTTAATTTGAGATAACCACCGATCCATCGTATCGATTGCCATCGGGCGGATCTCGTGTGGTTTTTTCGACATCCAGATTATTTGATTGTCAGCGTGTCCTTGAGTTTGTTGAATGCGTAGTCGCGCCTCAAAAGACGCGAAGCTATGGTGCATATCAATATCTGGATCGTTGTAATGGCGTACATCTAGGATTGGAATATCTATTTTTCCGATAAATACATTACCTGAGTAATAAGCCGCTTTCATCGCATCGATACTGCCAGTTGTTCTTCGTGCAGGCGTTAGTCCTCCGTCAGCGCTTAGGTTCATATTTTGGTGGCTCCAAGGGGATATGTCTAACAGAGATGAACTAGGACTAGCATATAACCAAAATCTAACAGGTTGCATTTCATTTGGAAGTTTCCAGCCGCCTATTTGGCTGTTTAATGTTAAGAACCTGTCGGTGCTGATATGCTTATCAACCAATGACTTTAAGCCATATTGAACCCCAATGTTATCCCAAGTTTGCAGGGCATACCCATTTTTTCCTACGCCAAAAATATCTTTTTGGTTCTCCCAAATTGTCCAATCAATACGCTTAAATAAATCAGCCGTAAAATATTTAAAATAGTGGAAATAGCGAGGATTATTGACTAATTGTGAAGGCCCCCGCCAAGCAGCGCTACATTCATTGATGCCTTCAGGCCTAAATGGCCATTCACCATTCATAAGATAAGCCAGTTGGTAGAAAAAGTGATATTTATTTTCTTTGGATATAGAGTTTAACCCTTCAATCCAGCGGCGCTCTTCCCAGGGATGACTAATTCTGTCTGCATGAAGCACATCAAAATAATATTCTAGCAACTCGCAATCCAAACCATATGTAGTCTGGGTGAGCATGTCTGGGTATGAGTATAACGCGATGGCCCCATCTAAAAGATCTGATCCATTCTGTCCGATTAAGTATTGTTGAATTGCGCCACCAGACCCACCTATGCCCATGGTATAGAGAGGCTTACCATAAATGGCTGTAAACTGTCGTTTAACACGAAGCGCAGTCTCTTCTGCCAAGGCTATGTTATAGGTGTTGGAGCTCTGATTTGCCGTCGAATGGATAACGGCATAACCTTTAGATAAAGCATCAAATCGACGTTTCAGCATATAAGTCGGTTTAGTTTTTCCTTGTCGGAAGCCAATCCCTACACCACCACGAAATTGATAAATCAGCTTCTTATTCCAATTAGTATTGTCTGGTTGTGCTAATGTCCCATCAGGCCCTTGTAACACAGATATTGAATAGAGGAAGCGATTAATAACGCCCATTTCAACCCTGACGATAAAATTTATTTTGCGACCATTTACCTGAATTGTCGCGATATCATTGTTGGCTTGATCAAGGGGGTAAAATTTCTTAGTGCCTTTTTTATTGTAAAAATACCAAGCGCGCGTCGGTATTGAGCAATCTTTGCTATAGCCTATAATTTTCTCTGTTTTAAGGCCCTGGGCATTTTCTTCATGTACGGCAACGCCAATACCATCGTTATTATCAACGATAGGTTGCCCGAGACCAGAGCGTTTGATCATGCAAATCCATGGGTATTGTGGAGGTCGTTGGGCGATGGTTTCCACCGGTCCTATTTCACCTATTGTTATGGGATATGGGAATGGATCTTTAGGTTGTGGCAAACTTGAAGGGTGAGGGCCGGTAAATGATGGGCGTGGAGATCTGTCTGGGATACCTTCTGGGAGCCCAACGACGATAGGTGTTGCGGTAGCTATTTGAGGTAAGTCAAAATAGTATATGAATAGGTCTTCATGCCAATATAAAGCACTGAAAAGAAGTATCAGTAAACCTAGCCACCATTTTTTGAATATTTTCTTTATCATGATAAGTGCCTACTACGCTGTTTAATGCTCTTATCTAATCTTTAGGGTTGTTGTACCTACTCTTCTTTTTCGTATTTCAATAATTGTATAAATATCACTCTAATTTTAGTCTACACTTCCCGCATATCAATAATAAAAAGTGTAAATTTATTAGCGCTTAAATTTTTAAGTGCTGATTGTTATTTAAACTTAGCGGCTTGCCTGACAAATAATTGTTTCCCAACTATAGTTTAATTTTACAAATCTCTGGGCTAGGGGAGGGACATGATGAAGATTAATTCTATGCTTAAAAAAACCTTTCTCTTATTCAGCTGTTTACTTATGCTTTTAAACAGTACGTTATTAATGGCTAAATGTAATAAAGAGCTGGTCAATGGTTGGGGAGGTGAATGGGAACCCTTTTTAATGGGAACGTATGACAAACCAGAAGGGCTTGATATCGAAATTTTAGATGCGGTGATTAAAGTATCTGGGTGTACTTGGAGAAATACTGAGCTAGAGATCCCCTGGAAGCGGCATTTGAACTGGGTAAAGGTTGGTGAATTAGACCTTGCGACAGGTGCGTCTTGGACCCAAGAAAGAGCAGAATATGCGTATTTTACCAAAGCGTATCGTAGTGAAAATGTCGCTTTATTTGTACGAAAAGCAGACTTAAAGAAATATGAGCAGTACTCATTGCAGGAACTGGCGAATATTCTCAATGGTATCGGGGTCGAATTTGGCAATACCTATGGCAGCGAGATGGGGGCCTTGTTGGCAAAAATGGGTGAGAAAGTACAGCGTGTAAATAACAATAGACAAAATATCCCTAAACTTTTAGGCGGGCGCATTGATGGCTATTTAGGTCACCTACCTTATGATGTGATGCAGATAAAAAAGAAAGGCCATGAAGATAAAATCGGATATTTACCTGTGTCTTTGGTTAATACGGGTGATATACACTTCATGATAAGTAAGCTTGCTAATTCAGAAGAGGTATATAAAGCGATCGACGCGGGGCTCGCTGAAATAAAAGCAAATGGTACGTATGATAAAATTATAAAAAAGTATAGTGATAAGTACGGCCTATCTCATTGGTAGTCCGGTGGTAGGGTCGCTGGGTAGTTGAAGTGCAAAGGCCGCTAAGAAAAAGCGGCTTGATGGAACTTTAATTGGGCGGTTTGCCCGCCGTCTGGAAAATGATGGTAAACGATTCGGCTGACATTCGCATAAGGCACATCAAAATTCCATAAGTTCTCTTTTGGCATACCGAGTACTCGACTTAAAATTGCACGTATGACCCCTCCATGACAGACCAATAGTGTGTGTTCACCCTGGTTATTAATAATTAGCTCATCCCATGCGGTATTGATGCGTTGGGTGAAGTCCGTTAGCCGTTCTGATCCTTTTGGTGCGTGATTGTCAGGGTCTTGCCAGTAATTGCGTAGCGCTTTAGGCTCCTGCTCCATAAGATCTTTAATCCGTAAACCTTCCCATTCGCCAAAACTGATCTCCCGAAATTCTTTGTTAATAATAAGCTCTATATTTAGTTTGGTGCTGAGTTCTTGAGTAAAGGCATGGCACCGCGAAAGTGGTGAGGTTAATAATTTAGTCCATGGTGCATGACCACCGATGCTTTCACGCATTTGCTGCCAACCTAGCTCTGATAAAGGGTCATCTTGCGTACCGCGCAGCCTTTGCCCCCCTACGGGTTCACCATGGCGAATTAAATCTATAATGGTCTCAGTTGACATTGATAAGGCTCCTCAGTGCTGTTTGGTTTATACTAGGCGTCGATTTTTATTAGAACACAATCATTGCACCTTTTTGGAGAAAATATGCTAGAAGTAAATGAATATTTTGATGGTAAAGTTAAGTCGATTGCATTTAAAACCTCAACACTGCCGGCCACAGTGGGTGTGATGATCGCAGGTGATTACACTTTTGGTACCAGCCAAAAAGAATATATGACAGTCGTTAGTGGTGAATTAATTGCAAAGCTTCCAGGCTCAGAAGCGTTTGTTTCGTTTAAAGACGGCGAAACTTTTATTGTAGAAGCTAACCAGTCATTTGATTTAAAAGTACCTCAAGATACGGCGTATTTGTGTAAGTACGAATAAGCGTAATCGTACTTCTTGATCGCGCCAGAATACTTTCTGGCGTGTGTTTTTGAGTCGTATTTTCTTCTCATACTATAAGGCCATGAGCGCCTCCCCTCTTTGTTACACTCTGCAATAAAACTTACATAAAGTAACAAAGCTCATTATAATGCCCCGGCAGTTTTCACCGGACGGTGAAATGAAATACTTACTTTATGGATAAAATAGTATGAAATTTATATCTCTTAGCGCAGCAATCGCACTTTCTTTAGTTTCAACCGCCGCTTTTTCTGGGTCTTATAAGGCAGAAATAACAGCTAGTTATGCTGATTTAGATCACGATGCGGATGCAATTGGGGTTATGGGTGAATTATTTTCGCTCCTGTTAACACAGACGATCACCCGCTAGAAGAAGCAGATTTTTTAGAAAAGGCAAGTAGTGTTTCACTCGCTTATGCCTCAGCAAGTGCCGGCTCAGCAGATGCGACAGTAGCAATATTTGGCGTTAATTATTATATTCCAGATACCATATTTTTTGCAGGTGCTGCTTTATTACGTACAACGCTAGAAGCTGGGCCGTTGGATGAAAGTGATACCGATTGGGGTTTAGCAGTGGGTATTACACCGATTGAAGGTTTATTAATCACGACTGAATATTTTAATGAGGCAGGATATGATTTAAACCTAAGTGCAAAATATGTGAAAGCCTTAAAAGGTGACACGGCATTTAACTTAGAAGCACTTTTTGAAGATGCAGATGACGATAATACCTATGGTATCTCCGGTGATTATTACTTCAACAAAAAGGTCAGCTTAGGTGCGAGCATTGTGAATGCTGACGAAACTGGCTACGGAATTCAAGGTAACTTATTTGTGACCAATGAATTTAGTATCGGCGCGGAATATTTTACGGTTGATAGCACTGACTCAATTTTCTTAGAAGCGGCTTATCGTTTCTAAGCAAACTTTTTGAGTGCTACAATATTAATACGGCATCATTCTTGATGCCGTGTTTCGTTTTAAGCGTTGATAATTCGAGTTGTTAGTTAGGACTTTTACGTTCCTTAAAATAGATGGGCGCTTCCTCTAAACCTAATAAATCCCGACGAATTAAATCCAGCGCGAGTGCCGAAACAATTTGTTGGAAAAAAATACGGTTACCCGGAAAATAAAAAGCGCGTGCTTGCATGGAAGTTTGGCTTCCCCAGGCGAGGTAAACGGTTCCAACAGGTTTGTCATCAGTGCCGCCATTCGGGCCTGCAATGCCGGATACTGATACACCTACCTCTGCACCACTTGCTTTGAGTGCACCGGATAACATTTGTCGAACCACCGTTTCACTTACCGCCCCCTGCTCAGCTAAATCTATTCCTGATACATTCAATAGACTCGTTTTGATTGCGTTGGAATAACTAACAAAACCTGCTTCAAATACATTTGAGGCCCCACTGACTTCAGTTAATAGCGAGGCAATCTTTCCGCCAGTGCAGGACTCTGCAAAGGTGATCGTTTTGTTTTGTTGCGCTAATAAATCAATCACAACCTTGGCGAGTGACCGGTTATCATCTGTAACGATATGCGCGCCCACCAATGCTTTGATTTTTGCTTGCCAGTCATTCAATAAAGCATGATCTTTTAGGTGGTCTACTTTGAGTTTTAGCTCAAGCAAGGGCATTGATGCTCGAAAGCCTAACTCTAATTGATCTGGCCAGTCTGGATAGGTTTTAGAGATAAGTTCTTGAAGATTTGATTCACCATAACCAAACACTCTAAAGCGTACTCTTTTAGGTTGATGGGTATTGGGTAATAACTCGCTCAATTGTGGCAATATTTCTTGCGCCATCATCGTTTTTAATTCGTGCGGAACACCGGGGGTGCAAACTATTAGACAGTCGTTTAGTCTGATCTTGAACCCGACAGCCGACCCGCTAGCATTGGCCACAATTTCAACGCCTTTAGGTAAATTAGCTTGCTTTCTATTTGCCTCACTTAAGCCATAGTTTCGTTTTGTGCACCACTCCACCAAGTGTTTGATCGCGACAGGGTGTTCTTCAAGCTCTACATTCATAGCGATTGCTAAAGCTTCGGCTGTTAGGTCATCAGAAGTAGGCCCCAGTCCTCCATTGACGATGAGCACATCAGAGCTTTCACTCAGGCGCGAGATCTCACTCACTAACTGATCTAAATCATCTGATACCGTTGCTTTGTAGTTAACTTGAATACCAGCATCCAGGCTCATTTTCGCAATCATCGCGGAATTACTGTCTAGGGTGTCGCCAGTCATTAATTCATTACCGGTTAACAATAATTTGAGCTTCATAATTCGCCTGCTGGTATTAAAGGTTGTACTAAAAACAATCGCTATAGTGCCGATCTATTTATTTCTTAAAAGACGTCTAGCCTTTTAATTGTGCTGACATTTCGACAGAACGTTCAGCAGCAGCATTGATTGCCGAGTCAAAAATTGAAACTAAGCCAAGGGATTCAAAGGTTTGAATTGCACGTTCTGTAGTACCGCCGGGAGACATTACATTACGTTTTAATTGAGCCGGTTCGATGTCACTACTTAACACCATTTCAGCGGCACCCGCGACCGTTTGCGCCGCTAGTTTTCTTGCTGTATCAGGAGATAAACCTTGTTTTACTGCAGCAGCTTCCATCGCTTCGATGACTAAGAAAATATAAGCAGGCCCACTACCGGATAACGCAGTGACGGCATGTATTTGGCTTTCATCTTTTACCCATTCAACAATACCAATCGCGGTGAATAGCTCACTAGCGGCTTGTTTTTGAGCATCGCTGACCTGTGCATTCTCGATTAATCCACTAGCGCCTTTTAGTACTTGTGATGGCGTATTCGGCATGCAGCGAATGATGGGGAGGTCGTTACCTAACCATGAGTGAATACTGTCGATGCTAATACCTGCCGCAATCGAAATAATAAGTGGCTGATGGGTGAGCGCATTGGCAATTTCTTCACACACACTTTGCAACACCTGTGGTTTAACACTTAATACAATAATGTCAGCGTTAGACACGGCTTGCTGATTGTTGGTGCTGGTTTCTATTTTCAGCGTGTTTTTTAAGGTGCTTAGGTTTTTTTCGTTAGATGGCGCACTCGCGATGACTTGCGCTGCTGGAAAACCATTTTTAAGCAAGCCGCCAATAATGCAGCTTGCCATGTTACCAGCACCAATAAAGCAAATTTTACTATCATTTAAGTTCATGTATTGACTCGTTTAATTAAATGGTGAAATCAAGAAAGTTTCTAATGTGAATAGTACTAATTTAAGCTAAAGCGCCTGAAAGTAGGTCGGGATGAGAAAAACGAATCCCAACAATGCTTGGTATGATGCATATATTGGGGTTCACTTCGTTCATCCACAAGCTACAAAATTGCAGTTAAGCTTTAAGTAAGTGCCATTCGTGTCAATGTATTTTGTTTTCTATTATTACCCTATTTACTTTTTATACGCGTTGACCAAATAGGGCGGTACCGACCCTCACCATGGTTGAGCCATTAGTGATGGCTGCTTCGATGTCACCTGACATCCCCATTGAGAGCGTATCTATATCCGGGTAAATCGCTTTTAGCTGTTTAAATAACGTTTCCATTTCTAAGAAGGAAGCCTGAAGTGCTTCAGGGGACTGTACCGCTTTAGGAATCGTCATCAATCCTCTTAATGTTAAATGGGGTAAAGAATCAATGAGCTTTGCCAAGGCTTCGACCTCTTGAATATTTAGGCCTGACTTACTTTCTTCATGGTTAATGTTGACTTGAATACAGACATTTAATGGTGGTAAGTCGTGAGGGCGTTGGTCGTTTAAGCGCTGTGCGATTTTTTCGCGGTCAATACTCTGTACCCAGTCAAAATGTTCGGTGATGATTTTGGTTTTATTTGACTGAACCGGCCCTATAAAATGCCAAACTAAGGCTTGGTAAGCATCTTCAGTACATAAACTTCTTATCGTTTTTTGTTTTGAAACGGCCTCATTCACATAATTTTCACCAAAGCAGCTTAAACCAGACTGCATGGCCACGATCAGATCTTCAGCGCTTCGGGTTTTCGTCACAGCCAATAGCTGTACGGATGCTAGGTCGCGATTGGCGGCTATTTGTGCTTTTTTAATTCTTTGCCTAACGTTTGTGAGGTTGTCTGCTATGCTGAACATGATCTTATTCAATAAAAAAGTGGACGGAAGATACGGCCATTTGAGCAAAAACCGACTACATTCACAAGCTTTTATATCGTGTATTACCCGTTAGAGGACGACAATGGATATTACTGAGTTACTTGCCTTTTCAGCAAAACAAGGCGCATCTGATTTACACCTTTCTGCTGGTTTACCGCCAATGATTCGAGTTGATGGCGATGTTCGCCGAATCAATCTTCCAGCGATGGAGCATAAAGAAGTACATTCATTAATTTATGACATAATGAATGATAAGCAGCGTAAAGATTTTGAAGAGTTTCTCGAAACCGATTTCTCTTTTGAAGTGCCTGGTGTTGCGCGCTTTCGTGTGAATGCATTTAATCAGAACCGTGGTGCTGGGGGAGTGTTTCGAACCATTCCTTCAAAAGTTCTGACCATGGAAGATCTGGGTATGGGCCAGGTGTTTAAAGATATTGCAGAGGTTCCACGGGGCTTAGTGCTGGTAACCGGGCCAACGGGCTCGGGTAAATCAACCACCTTGGCGGCGATGATTGACTATATTAATGATAATCGTTATGACCATATTCTTACTATAGAAGACCCAATAGAATTTGTTCATGAAAGTAAAAAATGCCTCATGAACCAACGTGAAGTGCATCGAGATACTTTGGGCTTTAATGAAGCATTACGTTCAGCCTTACGAGAAGATCCCGATATTATTCTTGTTGGTGAGCTACGTGATTTAGAAACAATTCGATTAGCGCTAACCGCTGCAGAAACGGGTCACTTAGTTTTTGGGACACTACACACCACCTCAGCGGCTAAAACGATTGACCGGGTGGTCGATGTCTTTCCTGCGGAAGAGAAATCAATGGTGCGATCAATGCTCTCTGAATCATTACAAGCCGTTATTTCACAATCACTATTAAAGAAAACAAATGGTGGGCGAATTGCAGCGCACGAGATTATGATTGGTACGCCAGCGATTCGTAATTTGATACGCGAAGGTAAGGTTGCGCAAATGTACAGCGCTATTCAGACCGGGGCATCTATTGGCATGCAGACCTTGGATCAATGTTTACAGGACTTGCTCAGTAAAGGGATGATTACACGGGATGTCGCGCGTGAAAAAGCGAAAATACCCGAAAATTTCTAGGCATGGATTGAAAGCTCCGCGTGAAAGTAATTTAAAAGATTAGAACAAGGATCAGATTGTGGATTTTGAAAAACTCTTAAAAATAATGGTAGAGAAAGGTGGTTCCGATTTATTTATTACGGTTGGTGTACCGCCTAGTATCAAAATTCATGGAAAAATTCTCCCGGTTACCAAGCACTCTTTAACCCCAGAGCAATGTCGTGAAATCGTTTTTGATGTGATGACCGAAAAGCAGCGTACAGAATTTTCCGAGCATAATGAATGTAACTTTGCGATTAGTGCGCGAGGCATCGGTCGATTTCGAGTGAGTGCTTTTTATCAACGCAACCTTTGTGGCATGGTTTTACGGCGAATCGAAACCGAAATACCACGTATTGAGGACCTGGGTTTACCTGGGGTTATTAACGAGCTGGCGATGACCAAGCGAGGCTTAATCATTTTTGTCGGGGCAACGGGTACCGGTAAATCTACCTCGCTAGCTTCGATGATTGGCCACCGAAACCGCAATAGTCGCGGGCATATTATTTCGATAGAAGATCCGATTGAATATATTCATCAACACGAAAATTGTATTGTGACGCAACGTGAAGTGGGTATTGATACTGAAACGTTTGAGGTGGCACTTAAAAACACCTTACGACAAGCGCCTGATGTCATTATGATTGGTGAAATTCGAAGTAAGGATACCATGGACTATGCGGTTACTTTCGCAGAAACGGGACACCTCTGTTTAGCAACGTTGCATGCTAATAATGCCAACCAGGCTTTAGATCGAATTATTAACTTTTTCCCTGCGGAGCAGCAAAATCAAATTTGGATGGATTTGTCATTAAACCTGAAAGCGATTGTAGCGCAGCAACTTATCCCAACACCTGATGGAAAGGGCCGGAAAGCCGCGATCGAAGTGTTACTGAATACGCCATTGTGTGCGGATCTTATTCGTAAAAAAGAGGTGCATAAACTTAAAGAACTGATGACCAAATCACGTGATATTGGGATGCAAACATTTGATCAAGCACTTTATGATCTTTATTTATCCGGTGATGTCACGTATGAGGATGCTTTAGCCTATGCAGATTCTGCAAATGACTTGAGACTGTTGATTAAACTGGGGTCTGACTCAGGCTCTCCTGCTCAGTTAAGCTCGACCACAGACCGTTTCAGTATGCAGGACGATCGGGATCTTTAATTTCATCACGCCATAATACTTAAAGCATCTTGGGTATCTGGCTTTCTAACATTCGCTCCATATCATTTGCGGTGAGTGGCTTAGAAACGAGATACCCTTGTATGAAATCGCAGCCATAGCTACTTAAAAGTGACAATTGTGCTTCGTTCTCAATTCCTTCTGCGACCACTTGAAGGTTAAGGCTATTACCAAGAACAATAATCGCTTTTACAATTGCTTTTTGTGCTTTTGAATCTTCTAAACCTTCAATGAAAGAGCGGTCGATCTTTAAAATATCTAGCGGTAGCTCATTCAAATAACTCAACGATGAATAACCTGTTCCAAAGTCATCAATCGATATCTTGATACCGATCTTACGTAAAGAACTGAGTAATTGCACCGCGCCTTTAGTATCTTCCATGATAGAGTTTTCAGTGAGTTCCAGTTCGAGATATTCAGCTGGAATGTGTGTGGTTTCGATCGTGTTAATGATTAGCGCTTCTAGACCTGCATCACGTAATTGGCGAGGCGACAAGTTAACTGAAACACTCAATTGTCCGAGGCCTTTTGCTTCCCATGCTTGAGTTTGATGACAAGCAGCTTGTAACACATAAGCACCCAAATCTGAGATTAAACCACATTCTTCTGCAATATTTACAAATTCAACCGGTGATATCTGTCCTTTAGTTGGATGGTTCCAACGTATTAAAGCCTCTACGGAGCGAATTTTATTTTGAGAAACATCTAGCTTTGGCTGATAATAAACTTCAAGTTCTTCGTTACTGAAAGCTTTGCGTAATGCTTGCTCCATTTCGAGACGTTGGCGTGAAAAAGACTCTAATGAAGCATCAAATAATTGAATTTGGTCACCGCCTTGATACTTTGCTTTTTGTACCGCTAAGGAGGCATTTTGCATGAGTGTTTCAATGTCTTGTGCATGCTCAGGTACTTGAGCAACGCCAATACTACAAGCTAATGCAACCTCTTGCTCATCGACAACATAAGGGCTGGTCGTGACTGACTTGAATAAGCGCTCTGCAAAGTCTGACGGGTCGAAATTTGGATTGTTTGCCACAATACAGGCAAATTCGTTGCCGCCTACACGCGCTAAAATATCTACCTTCTGAACGTTTTTAGATAAACGATCGGCAATTTCGCAGAGTAACTGATCTGAAGACTCATGCCCAAAACTATCGTTAAACTGTTTGAAACGGTCAATGTCGAGTAATACCAATACAAAAGACATCTGTTCATCTTTATAGCGTAGTAACGCACGGTGCAGTTGGTCTTTGAATTGTACCCGATTAGCTAGCTTAGTCAGGTCGTCATAATTAATGAGGTAATCTAACTTTTTATCTGTCGCTTTTCGGTCCGTCAGATCTGATACCAAGCCAGCATAATATTTAGTGTTGCCACGCTCATCAAAGATAGCGTTAATTTGCGTCCACTGAGAGTAATAATCACCATGACGGCGCTTTTCTAATAACTCGCCTTTCCATTGACCTTTTTCTTTTACTTCATTTAATAATTGATTAAACACATCCGATCGATTGGGGGTTTCGCTGATATCAAATATTGAACGTCCTACCAGCCAGTCTTCATCGTGCCCGGTGATGGCAGAGTAAGCGGGATTAACGGATAAAAAGCAGGCATCCTGATCCAACACAAAAACACCTTCTGAGGTCTGATCAAAAACAGATTTAGCCAAGCGAACTTGTTCATCGCGTAATACTTCAGAATGAATATCGCGACGTGTTCCCAAAATACGTTCTGCACGGCCTTTAGCGTCATGGTCGACTGTTTTTCCGCACTCCTCAATCCAAATCCAATTCTTATTATCTTTTACCCGATATTGAATTTGGTATTCAGAACGAGAACCATCCAAGCAAGCGTTCAATGTGTCGCGTACTTCAATATAATCAGCAGGATGGATGATTTTTTTCAGCGTTTGAATGACCTGTTCGGTGGTTTGTTCTTTTTCACCATATAAAGCATGGAAGGCAGACTGGTAAAACTGCCCTTGCAGAATATCCCAATCAATTAACCCGAGATGTGAGGCGTCAATGGCTTGGGTTAAGCGGGTTTGGCTTTTTACTAGCGCATCACTAATCCGTTTACGTAATACGGCTTGTTGACCAAGCTGAGTATTCGTTTCACGTAGTTCCTTGGTTCGCTCTGAAATAACTCGTTCTAGGTTGTCTTCTTTTTGAACAAGTTCAGCCTCTACAGATGCTCGAATATGTGCTTCTTTTTGAATGGACTCTCGTAGTAACGTAAGTTCTTGACTCGCTTCATCAACAGAGAGGTTTACTTTTTCCTGGCTCATAAGTTTTTGAGCGCGTGCGGCACCATACCAAAGCACGCCGAAATTAAAATCCATTAGCAAGGCAATATTCAAACTGTCGACCCAGTTTGAATTAATGACTAAATAGTTGAGAGCAAACACTACTGGCGCAGAGAAAGCATAGACGATATACATGCCGAGTGGCACAGTGGAAAATAAGAAAATAACCGAGAGTAAAATAAAGACGAGAATACTGGCGGAATCGGTTTCTGCCAGAATGGCTGCGTCGGGTGTAAAGAGTGAAAGAACGAGCCAAAAAAAGCCGATCAGTGTGGGAGTGAATTTTTCGGGTATAAAGGAATCGATTTGCTGAATATTCGGAAATAATACACGAAAGCTTTGCCACAAAGAAAATGCTAGTGTGGATGCTGAGCATATTGAAAACCAAATATTGCTCAAACCTAATTCTGCCCACCAAGCCAGTACAACGATAATGCTTAAGCCATAAAACAGCAGGCGATCCTGTGGTGGGACATCGCTAGGAATACTTATTAGTTTTAACTTATTTGTAACGTTTTCTAGCATGATAAGAGAAGCTATATTTGGTTTTGGTTGTTGGTCTGATGTTTTTAAGTTGTTATGGCTCATATTGTAACTTTATTTTAGATGAAAATAAGGGGGAGTATGTAAATGACTGTGTTCTATTCCTATTTATAATGGTTTTCTGGCTTTAGACTCTGTCCTATCAGCTGATATACTCATCGATATTATTTCACTGGCTAATGTTGCAATACATTTCAAGTCAGTCTTTATCCTATTCACTATCAACGATAAAAAGCACAAACCATGGATGTTTCTCATATTTTAGACGGTTTAAATGACGCGCAGCGTGAAGCGGTTGCAGCACCCATGCAAAATTTATTAGTTCTTGCAGGCGCAGGGAGTGGTAAAACACGGGTATTGGTTCATCGTATTGCTTGGCTAATGGAGATCGAAAAACTGAGTCCTTCTTCGATTATGGCGGTGACGTTTACCAATAAAGCCGCGAAAGAAATGCGTAGCCGTATCGAGCAGCTGTTAGATATTCCTGCAAGAAGCTTATGGTTTGGCACGTTTCATGGTATTGCGCATCGCTTCTTACGTGCGCATTCACGTGACGCAAAGTTACCTGAGAACTTTCAAATTCTGGATTCGGATGACCAGCTGCGTATTATAAAACGTATTATGCGTGAGTTTAATGTGGATGAAACACGCTGGCCGCCCAAGCAAGTTCAGTCTTTCATTAATAGTAAAAAAGATGAAGGCGTGCGTGCGGCATATTTGCCACCCACGCACTCGCAATATGACCATACAATGGCTGAATTGTATAAACATTATGAAGCGCAATGCCAACAGTCTGGTATGGTCGACTTTGGTGAATTGTTATTACGTTCGCACGAGTTATGGCTAAATAATCCTGCGCTTTTAGCGCACTATCAAGATCGTTTTCGTTATTTGCTAGTCGACGAGTTTCAAGATACAAACACCATCCAATATGCGTGGTTGAGAGTGCTGGCGGGTGATCGTATTCCCATCATGGTAGTTGGCGATGATGACCAATCAATTTATGGCTGGCGTGGCGCCAAGATTGAAAATATTCAACAATTTCAACATGATTTCGCCAACCCGATGGTGGTAAAACTTGAACAAAATTACCGTTCGACCAGCACTATTCTTAAAGCGGCCAATGCCTTAATTGCAAATAACGGTGATCGACTAGGTAAAGACCTTTGGACGGACGGCAATGAAGGCGAGTTGATTGATCTGTATGCGGCTTTCAATGAGCAAGATGAAGCGAATTATATTGCTGATCGAATTAGCTCATGGGTTGATCAAGGTCGGCAACGCTCAGATAGCGCTATTTTATACCGGTCTAATGCGCAATCGCGCGTGTTGGAAGAATTTTTGATTCGACAGGCCATCCCTTATCGAATATATGGTGGCTTGCGCTTCTACGACCGCCAGGAAATTCGAAATGCGGTGGCCTATTTACGCTTAGTTTTTTACCGACATGATGACGCGGCATTTGAACGCGTGGTGAATGTGCCTACTCGTGGCGTCGGTAATAAAACGGTTAGTGACTTACGCGTGCATGCGCGTGAGCAGTCTATTTCGCTATGGCAGGCATGCGTTGAGCGGCTACAGCTTGGCTTGATTAAAGGTAAAGCGAAGCAATCACTCACTGACTTCATTGAATTGATTGATGACTTGTGTGCTCAGCAAGATGAAATAAGCCTAGCTGAGTTAACCGATCGAGCGATTAATTTGTCAGGTTTGAAAGACTTTCATGCCAATGAAAAAGGCGAAAAAGGCCAGGCGCGTGTTGAAAATCTGAACGAGCTCCTGACAGCAACGCGTGATTTTAATAATGATAGTGATGCTGACGAAGAAGATTTGTCGCCACTTGCAGCATTCATCGCACAAGCTGCCTTGGATGCAGGCGAGCAACAAGCAGATGAACATCAGGATTGTGTGCAAATGATGACTTTACACTCCGCAAAGGGTCTCGAGTTTCCGCTGGTATTACTTGCGGGTATGGAAGAAGGCTTATTTCCGCATCAAATGTCGATGGAAGACCCAGGGCGTCTCGAAGAAGAACGCCGTCTTTGTTATGTTGGTGTGACTCGAGCGATGGAAAAGCTGGTGATTACCTATGCTGAATCTCGACGATTATATGGTCAAGAGAAGTTTAATCCAGTGTCGCGTTTTGTGCGTGAAATTCCGGTAGGTTTGATTCAAGAAGTTCGCATTAAAAATAGTGTTTCTATGCCTGTTTCTTTCGGTGGAAGTCAATCAAGTAGCTTTGGGGAAGAAGCCGCAGAATTCCAACTGGGTCAAATTGTAAGTCATGCCAAGTTTGGTGAAGGCACGGTGATGAATTATGAGGGGCAAGGTTCTCACGCACGTATTCAGGTGAGTTTTTTGGACGCTGGTACGAAGTGGTTGGTACTTTCCTATGCCAAGCTTGAAGCGCTTTAATGCGCTTTCTAATCCTACCCGTATAAAATTCTACGATTCAAGTCGTACTGAACTTTATTATTCTGACTTCAGTTCGAAAGGGTTTAGTGCTTCTAATTTCAGCAGCTTATTCAGATTAGGCTATGCTTTTAATATAGTAAATAATACATTTTATAAGCAGGATAGGTAGCAATGGCGTCGCCAGAAGAATTACAACTAGAACAAAAAGAACGGACTTTAAAATTAAAAGAAGAAGCGCTTAATAAGCAGGCAGAACAACAAAAACGAACTGAGGCTCGTATTAAAGAGCACCAGAAAAGTGCGGCCGAAAAAGAGCGAGCGAACCAACTAAAATCCCAAAGCTTGATTGACCGAGAATCAAAGTATAAAGAAGAAAGTTTTCTATTAAACCAAGAGCGTCAAAGTTTACTGGATGCGCAGCAAACGGTCGAACGCACACGTCAGAAACCTTTTGTACTGATCATGCCCTTTTTATTGCTTGCATGTATCGTTGCGGGCTATTTTTCGTATGAGCAGTTAAATATAAAGGAGGAGTACTTTGAACAAGTCACGGCTGCCGCTGAAAATATTGATAAATTAGCCGGTTTATTGAGTAGCTCTCAAGACGATGCTCAAGCTGCTTCAAATGAGTTACAAAATAAGCAAAAAGAGTTGGCAAAAACGAGAGCGATGTTGCTGGATTTGAGAACGACTACTGACCAACTACAGCTAGAGGTTACTCAGCTAAAAGGCCCTAACGATTCGAGAACACTCGGCGAAACGCCCTTTGCGTCATCAGTCATTACCTTGTCTGATCAATTGGCAACTCTGAAAGCACAGCTTGAAGAAAACTATTTAACGAATGATGTGAATGAAGCCTATATTGAATATCAAGAAAAAGATTTAAATACGGTTAAAGCGCAACAGAAAAATTTACAAGCTTCGATTGAAAATAAAGAGCAGCGATTATTAGAGCAAGATACAGAAACAGCTCAACTTTCGACGAGCCTGGAGAGTATGCAAACTCAGTTTCAAGCCTTAGAAGCACGCAATAAGGAATTAGAAAGCCAGAATGCACTACTAACAGCGAAACATGATGACTTGAAGCAAACACCGGCTAAATTATTTCCGAGTGATTAGTTATCGTTGCGCAAACTTTCATAACAATAATGAATAAGAAACTAAGCTCGGCGATAAATCCGTCATTAATTTTGTAAACGGTCATTTGTATATCTTCAAAATTACACTACCCTTCTTCTCATGCAGTAAAAAATAATTAATATGGAGATTAGTTGTTATGCGAGCAATTCGCCAAACTGCATTAAAATCCTCAATTTACACCTTAGTACTGCTTCTTAGTTTATTATCTTACACGCTTTGCGCTGAAACAATTCCTATTCATAAGCCTTACGTTTGGGTTGAGGGGGATTGGCGTCTTGAGTTGCGCCGTAAAATGAACACCGGCCACAATGATGATGTGGTATTTGAACCTGGCATAAAAATTAAAGGTGGTGTGGCTATATTAGATGGTTCAGAAAAAACGGACCACAATATATCGAGTACTCTCGTATTCCAGCTCTAAGGACTCTGCCTTATGGCCAAAAGAACCCAGAAACGATTGCTGCGCATGGAAATTGCGATCACGCTTCAGCTGACAATTTTCATTTTAACGGTGATTGCTGCAATCGGATATGCCTATTCGTCACTCAATGACCTGAATCATCTATTTGAAGAGACTCATGAGCAGACACAGGCTACTTTGCAAAAAGTAGAGCATACCATCGACATTCAAATACCTCTGCATTTTAAGTTGCTAGAGATTCAATTCAGCACGAATGAGTTTCAACACCAGTTCGAACTATTAACCCTCGACCCTGATTACAGCGCAGACGGAATCCATCAGTTAACAGAAGCCTTAATTGAGCATTATTCTCATCTTAATACACGGATTGAAAGCATCCCTATAGCTTTTCGAGACCCCATTATTGAAGGCGTAGGTATATTAATAGATATCGCGAGTGAACTAGAAATTACCAGCGATACTAATGCTCGCCAACATTTATTTGATGACACGGTTGAGGTGATCGAAAATATACGCCAGACCATCAATCAAACAGTGTTAGGTACTACCCAAACAACGACAGTGCTGCACACCGAGTTATTAGATAATATGACTAAATCGGCGACTAGCCAAAGCAATTTTAAAAACCAACTTATCAATCTAAATGCGGTAATCATCGGTACCATCTTTCTGATAGTATTCGTTCCGAGTGTTATTCAACTTTTGTTTTTTCGTAATTTACGTAATCGACTTCAGCAACTGGAAGTTTATGCGGGCGATATTGCTAATGAAAACTTTAAACTACCACCGTTCAGAGCCAAAGATAAAACCGGCCATCTGGCTATTCGCCTAGCACTCATGGGAAGACGTATTCGTCATCTGCTAAATATTAGTCGTGCCCAGCGTGCTAGGGCTGATACCGCTCGTAGCGAAGTTGAAAAGTTAGCCTATTTTGACCCACTCACAGGGTTAGAAAATCGACGACAGTTTAATCTGAGTTTACGGAAGGCGATTAAATTATCAATACAGCCAAGCAGGAAAATCTATTTACTGTTTCTGGATCTGGATAATTTTAAAGAAATCAACGACTCACTTGGCCACGAAGTGGGTGATGAATTACTCAAAGGAATCGGGCAGCGATTAAAGGCTTCATTAAGGTCTGGTGATCATTTAGGTCGATTGGGCGGCGATGAGTTTGCTATAATTGCCTTTCACCAGTTCGATGGCGGACAACCTTTGTTAGATCGGCTGCATCATGCGATTACTCAGCCGATGATGATCCATGAAAACGAAGTACAAATCACCGTCAGTATTGGTATTACATTAGTTGATAGCCAAAGTCGCTCTGCAGAAGACCTGCTTCGTCGTGCGGATCTGGCGATGTACCATGCGAAATCACAAGGACGAAATACCTCTCAACATTTCACCAAGGCGATGCAGGAAAAAGTAGATGAGCATCTTAGCTTAACCCAAGAATTACGTCATGCGATTAAATACCAGCAGTTCTTACTGAATTATCAACCTCAGATTGATCTTCGCACAGGTGAAACCAAAGGAATGGAAGCCTTGATACGCTGGCAGCACCCTGAAAAAGGCATGATACGCCCTGACTTTTTTATTCCAGTCGCTGAAGAGACAGGGCTAATCAAAGAAATAGGTAGCTGGGTGCTTTATACCGCCTGCCAGGACGCTATGCATTATATGATTCATCATGGCTTTGCTAGTATCGCGATCAATGTGTCAGCCAATCAGTTCTTTGGTAAAAATCTTGTAAACGATGTCATTAAGGTACTGAAACTCACTCAATTACCACCTCAATATTTAGAAATAGAATTAACCGAAGGCATTCTGCTCCATGATCTTGATCATGCACGCTCTACCATTGAGCAATTAAAAGAAATTGGGGTAAGTATTGCTCTCGATGATTTTGGTACGGGTTATTCGTCACTCAGTTATCTGACAAAATTTCCGGTTGATGTACTTAAAATTGATCGCAGCTTCATTAACAACATGCTTGATAACCCCAAAGAGCAGGCCATTGTTAAAACCATTATAGAAATGGGCAGGCATTTGAACATGGAAGTATTAGCTGAGGGCATTGAAACCGAAGAGCAAGCCGCATTCCTTTATGCTCATGGCTGTCACACAGGGCAGGGATATTTATACTCTCGTCCCGTGCCTTTAGAAACCTTGCTCCATACTGAAAAGCCACCTTGCCATATTGAAGGTCAGGCCTGCCGTGTTTAGCTATTTAGTTATTGCACGCTTACATGTCGTAGCGGGTAAATTATATTATGAACGATGCTGGAAATTGATAAGGGCTATGAAAAGCCCTTAATCAGATGATAACCGCTCTATTTTCCGATCATCCCTTGAATTGCCTTAGGCAAGTCAGCAGGAAGGATCACTGACTTGCTATTCGGTGAGGCAGCCAAGTTGCCGATAGAGGTGATATATTTTTCGCCTAATAAATACATCACCGCAAGATCTTTATCATTCATCGGCTCCGATACCAGGCAAATCGCTTTTTGTCGTGCTTCGGCTAATAAAATTTCTGCTTTAGCATCTTGTTCAGCGGCTTCTTTACGACCCTGAGCTTCAAGGATTTGTGCTTGCTTTTGACCAGTAGCTTCAAGGATTTGAGCTTCTTTTGATCCTTCTGCTTTCGTAACGGTGGCTCTTCTTGCCCGTTCAGCTGAGGCTTGTTCTTCCATCGCTTGCTGCATCGTTTGTGAGGGGTTAATGTCTTGAATTTCGACGGATCGAAGGCTGATACCCCATTCTTCAATTTCATTGGCAATGGTGTCGGTTAATTTGGTCTTGATCTGGTCCCGAGAACTGAGTGCGTTATCTAGATCCATTTCACCGATAATGGATCGTAAGGTGGTTTGCACCTTCGTTTGGATCGCGATGCTGTAGTTATCGACGCCGTACACCGCTTTTTGAGGATCAACGATTGAGATATATCCGACGGCACTGGTGATAATAATGGCGTTATCTTTGGTGATCACTTCTTGCGAGGGAATGTCGAGAACAATTTGTTTTGTCGTCAGCTTATAAGCGACTTTATCGAAGTAAGGGATAATGATATTTAAGCCCGGCATCAGTGTTTTTTGATATTTTCCAAACCGTTGAACCACCCATTGATAACCTTGCGGCACAAGACGCACACCTTGTGCGATAGTAATCAGTACCAGTATTAATATCGCGATCGCGATGTATAAACCTGCAGACATAATAATCTCCGTATTAAAAATAAAAAGTTAGTATTTCTTCATAACCAGTATGTTTTCTGAAATATTTATCACTTGGATTTGATCGCCAATATCAACGGGCTCTTCAGCTTTAAATTCCCATTCATCATGCTCTTTTAAGGGGGTCGAGAACCGGACTTTACCTAGTCTGTTATCGGAGGGTTTGGTAATTACTAAGCCAATTTCGCCATCTACATCTTGGAGTGATACTTTTCCTACAATTTTATGTGAGGGTTTCAGCACTTTGAACCACATTAAGGTGAGCGCGGCTGAAACACCGGCCCAACATGAAACTTGTAGCGTGAGTGATAACTCGGGAAAGATGACTAATAATAAGCCAACAAAGATCGCCCCTAAGCCAAACCAGAGCGCAGTAAAAGAAGGAATGATCAGCTCAAATAGAACTAAACCAATGCCAAATACGATCCAATGCCAGTACAACAGTTCCATATGTTTACCTTTTAAACCTTTATAGGAGTCTTACTTCAATATAAGTTTTGCTTGTTATCGTTAAAGCTAGTTTATTAAGGGGCTATTTATTTAAGGCGCTAAGCGTTCGATTTTCCAACTATTATCACTTTGTTTCGTATATTGAAACCGATCGTGCAAACGATTTTCTTGTCCTTGCCAAAACTCTATTCGGCGCGGAACAATACGATAACCACCCCAAGAGGAAGGTAACGGTACGGAGCCTGATTTAAATTTGTCTGCGGCTTCTCGATATTTTTGTTCAAGAAACGATCTGGACTCAATTACTTCACTTTGATCACTACACCAAGCACCAAGTTGGCTGCCACGCGGTCGCGTTGCAAAATACTTAAGTGATGCGGCGGTTGAAATTTTTTCGCAGTGCCCTTCGACTCTTACTTGTCTGTTGAGCGCTAACCAAGGAAATAACATCGCTACCTGTGGAAATGCTTTGATATGCAGTGACTTCTGACTGTTATAATTTGTGAAAAATACAAAGCCATTTTCATCAAATAGCTTCAGTAGCACGGTACGTACCGAGGGGCCTGTTTCGATATCATGCGTGGCAAGGCTAAAAGCATTCGGGTCTTGAGTGCCTGAATCAGTGGCTTGCTGAAACCATGATTCAAATTGTTTGAAAGGATCTTCGATCAAGGCTTCTCGATGTAAGCCTTGACTCATATATTCTCTTCGGAAATCACTTATATCCATACTTGTTCTCTGTATTTTTACGCACGATGTCAAGAAATAGGTTTTGACGAAGGTGTTTTAATAACTTGGTTGACCTTCGGAGTGTGCCGTCTTCAGGTCAACAAAACAAGATGAATTATTTACGAAATAAGCAGGTTTTATAATGCTGCAAAAAAGCGTTTCTGAATCCAAGCATCAATGGCTAACTTTCCTGGGCCATAAAAAACTAGAATGCCGAGTATCGTGCCCCAAAAATAGTGGTCATTGACGCCGCCGGGGCTAATATCGGGGTAAGAAATGGCTGCAATAATATTTAGAATGAATAATGCAGCGGCACTAAACCGGCCGGCAAGACCGATCACCAACAACACAGGAAAGAGCAACTCTGCAAATGTTGATAAATACGCGGCGATTTTATAAGGAATGCCAGGCACTGCGTATTCATATTCGAATAACATCAAAGTAGTGTCCCAACTTTTGATTTTGGTTAAACCTGCC
>Ga0209184_1000421_pt1 | contig 46051 bp, 42 predicted proteins | sample EN8Hudsemesocosm_2_FD_184627 | JGI IMG/M metagenome (GOLD analysis project Ga0209184, IMG submission 184627) | Methane-oxidizing microbial communities from mesocosms in the Hudson Canyon - EN8C Hudson Canyon (SPAdes) (version 2) | ecosystem: Environmental > Aquatic > Marine > Cold seeps | place... | reverse complement strand
GTGGTTTTCTGGAGCTAACACGCTATGGTGTGCGTGCCGCGAATGACCCTCATATTCTGGATACACTCGAAGAATACGATGACACCGGTCTTGTCGACGACTTGAAAGTCAAATACGAATTCACATATGCTGGCGAAGAAGGTGTCTTTCCTGGCTGGCGTCGCTATGGCAATGATGGTTATGGAGAGGATGCCATCAGTGGCTTGGCATACTCCGCACCCGGTGTGCATACACCTGGACAGCGAGGCCGTGTGTGGCCATTCTTTACCGGCGAACGCGGACATTATGAATTAGCACGCCGTGGAAATAGCGCGGATACCATTGACGATTTACGTGCGACTTATGTCAAAGGAATGGAACTGTTTGCGAATAAAGGAATGATGTTACCCGAACAAGTTTGGGATGGTATCGGGGAGAATGGAAAATACCAGTATACCCGTGGCGAGGGCACTAACTCAGCAACCCCGCTAGCCTGGACTCACGCAGAGTATGTAAAGTTGCTTCGATCGCTCAATGACGGCGCGGTGTGGGATCGCTACTCGATTGTTGAGGAACGCTACAGCAAGCCGAGCGAGTAATAATTTGCCCGGCTGCCCAGTCACTCATGCGCATATGATGTGTCGGGGGTCTGTTGCTTGATAATCAATGACCTAGAAAGGGAGTGCACGGGAAGCTGAGCCAAAAGCTGTCCTAGAAGTGAGGCTTGATTCTGATTGGCCTAGGCAGGGCGTTGAATGTCTGAATGAAAAAAGTCATTCACTAAAAGATGGATCGTTTTCTCAAGTGGTTTGACGCCAGACATGACTGAAGTATGGAAGTTTACGTTATAGTTTAAAGTTCGCGGCCGTCACGACAAGTTGGGCCGTAACATCCGCTTGGGATCCAGCAGCAATTCCGCTTCATCGTTGCTCAGAAGTTGCTGTTCAAGCACTAGCGATCTGACACTTTTACCGCTTTCAAGCGCCTGCGTTGCCAATCTGCTGGTCATCTGATAGCCGAGCCGGCTATTCAGGGCGGTAATCACCCCGATACTCTGTTCGACCCAATGCCGACATTGGTCCTCATTAACGGTGATATCTCGTACACACAATCTTTCCAGCAGATCCACGCCGGAGGTTAGCAGCCTCATGGACTCCAATACGTTGTAGGCGATCACCGGCTCCATCACATTGAGCTCCAGTTGACCCGCTTCGGCGGCAATGGTGACGGTGACATCATTACCAATAATTTGAAAGGCTATTTGATTAACAGCCTCGGGAATTACAGGGTTAACTTTGCCGGGCATAATCGAGGAGCCGGGCTGGCGGGCCGGCAGGTTAATTTCGTTAAACCCGCCACGAGGTCCACTACTCATCAAGCGCAGATCATTACAAATACGCGAGAGTTTTGTCGCTGTGCGTTTCAGCGTGCTGGAGAATGCGACAAATGCTCCCATATCTGAAGTGGCTTCTATCAGGTCTGCAGACAATACCATTGGCTGCTGGCTGATCAGCACCAAATGAGCGATGGCCAGAGACGCGTAATCCTTATGGGTGTTGATCCCTGTGCCCACCGCGGTGCCGCCAAGATTGACTTCATAAAACAATGCCGCGTCTCGACGAATTCTTTCCCCTTCTTCTTTTAAGGTCGTGTAGTAGGCGTGGAAAGTCTGGCCCATGGTCATAGGGACAGCGTCCTGCAGTTGAGTGCGCCCTAGTTTTATAACCGGAGAGAACTGGTCCGACTTGGTCTTCAAGGTAATACACAGGCGCTCCAAGGCGTCGGTAAGATTTTGGAAATCCAGCAGAATGCTTAACCGCACAGCCGTCGGGAATACATCATTTGTTGACTGGGATAAGTTGACATCATTGTTAGGATGCAGGGCCTGGTAAAGACCCAATGGTTCACCGGATATTTGTGAAGCTCTATTGGCAATGACTTCGTTGATATTCATGTTTGTGGATGTGCCTGCTCCCCCCTGAATAGTATCGACGACAAACTGCTCATGCCACTGTCCGTTTATTATTTCCCGACAGACCCGTTCGATCAGCGCCTGTTTTTCGGGCGCAAGCAGATTCAATTCGCCGTTAGCACGCGCGGCAGCCACTTTAACGAAGGCTAAGGCCTTGATCAGATGGGGAAAATGATTGATGGTCACTTTTGTAATAGGGAAGTTTTCTACGGCGCGAGCAGTCTGGCTGCCATACAAGGCACTCTCGGGTACTTTTTGTTTTCCAAGCAGATCATGTTCGATACGGTAGTTCATTTGTCTTTCCTTCTGCAGTGAATATCAAATAGCTTCGAGTTACCCTTCTGAGAGCAAGCGGCCAAATCCGCTCACGCTCAAATCACTGCCAGCCATTCTCAATGCATGCCAATACAAGGCTTGATTTGACGAAACAATCGGCAGCTTAAAACGCTGCTCCAGTTCATCGACGATCTCCAGGGCCCGCAAATTAGTACAGGACAAAAATACGGCATCTGCATGAGCGCCCGAGAGCAAACTTTGTATCGAAGATGACAAGGTAACGGGCGGTATGTTGGGTACGTCTATATCCTGGTGCAGATTGAATGTGCCGAATGCCGAAACATCAAAACCCGCTTCTTCTAATCCTTGATAAAGAGCGAAATTTATTTCTGAGCAATAAGGAGTCAGCACCGCAATATTTTTGGCCCCGAGGTGCTTCAAGGCTGCTTTGGCCGCAGTCCATGGGTTGGTGCATGGCACGCCGGGGCGACTGCGGGCGAATTGAGCCGCCACTCCCTTTTCACCGATCAACATACTTGCCGAGGTGCAGCCAAATGCCATTACGTCCAAGTCTTTGCCCGGAACCAATAGCTCTACGGCTGCTGCAATATGATTTTGCAGCACAGGAAGGGATTCCAATGACATTTCTGGCTCACTGAACATACGGGCGGTATACAGCTCGACGTCTTTACCCGTCAGCTGGTGCCAATCTCTTTCCAGCGTGAAATCAGTCGCCAGTTGAACCAAACCGATCCGTAGTTGAGTCGCTATGGACAATTTCTGATGATCGAAAAACTGCTCAAACTTGCAAAACTGCTCCAGAGGCTGGTTCATTGGGACTTCCATGATGAGATAAATAAACGTCTACCCGTCTTTCAACTGGCTCAGATCAATTCAATTTTTTCAGCGTTACTTAGCATTCCAATCACCGCTGCTCACCAGTTTATCCATCACTTTGTTAACCGCTGTTTCAGTGCGCTCAACAATGGAATCTACTTCGGAAGGTTTGATAATCAAAGGGGGCGCAAAACCCAATATGTCGCCCTGTGGCATCGCACGGGCAATTAAACCTTCGTCCAAGCAGGCGGCCGAAATTTGAGCGCCGACTTTCAGGTTAGGATCAAAGTGAGTACGCTCAGCTCTGTTGCTGGAGAATTCCAAGGCGTGCATCAAACCCACGCCGCGTGACTCGCCCACAAGTGGATGGTCAGCGAAAGTTTCACGCATCCGTTTCTGCAGGTAGGCCCCCGTATCACTTGCGTTACCCACAAGGTTCTCCCGCTCGATGATATTCAGATTGCACAGAGCCGCTGCGGCACCAATTGGATGACCGGAATACGTATAACCATGACCGATCGCACCCCACTGATCAGTACCGTCTTCCAATACACTCCAGACTTTTTCGCCGACAATCACTCCGGACAGAGGTTGATAGGCAGAGGTCAGGCCCTTTGCAACGGTAATCAGATCAGGCTTCATATCATAGTGGATCGAACCAAAATCAGAACCCAAGCGACCGAATCCACACACCACTTCATCGGCTATCAGCAATACATCGTACTTGTCCAATACTTTTCGGATCTCTGCCCAGTAGCCTTCAGGTGGGGGCACGATACCGCCGGTACCGAGCACTGGTTCGCCAATCATTGCGGCAACCGTTTCGGGGCCTTCCGCGAGAATCATCTCTTCCAATTTGGCGGCGCAGTATTTGGAGAATTCTGACTCACTCATGCTGTGGTCTTCACGGCGGTAGTAGACCGGCGCGATTGTGTGCTTGATGCGCTCGAGAGGCAGATCGAAGTGGTTATGGAACAACGGCAGCCCCGTCATGGAGCCGGCAGCGATACTCGATCCGTGGTAGCCGCGATCACGAGAGATGACTTTTTTCTTCTCCGGTAAGCCTCTGGCATTGTTGTAATACCAAACCAGCTTTAACTGAGTTTCGTTGGCATCACTGCCAGACATGCCGTAATACACTTTACTCATGCCTGCCGGTGACATTTTGATAATACGCTCGGACAACTCCACAAGTGCCTCGTTGGTGTGACCCACATAAGTGTGATAATAGGCGAGCTTCTTGGCTTGCTCATAAATAGCCTCAGCCATCTCGGTACGTCCGTAACCAATATTCACACAGTACAGACCGGCAAAACCGTCTATCAGCTCAATGCCTTCCGAATCTTTAATACGAATACCTTCACCACCGGTGATAATGCGGCCCGGTACTTGACCGGACGCGTATTGCTTTAAGTGAGTGGACGCGTGAAACACATTCTGGCGGTCAATTTCGAGTAGTTTTTTTGTATCGATAGTCATGTCAGTCTCCAATCAATTTATAATTCAGGTCGTTATTCAAACGTTCTGAGTCCTCGGGGCGCAGGGTTTTATCTCGTCACGCAAGTTGCAGCGCTTCAACATCAGCCCTTAGACGACGGCAATGCACCCATGCAGTAATATTTAATTTCACTATATTCATCGAATCCGTGCAGACTACCTTCGCGACCCAAACCCGATTGCTTCATCCCTCCAAACGGAATAGGCTGCCCCGTCATCTTGACGGAATTAACACTCACCATGCCGAATTCTAGTGCGGGTATCAGCTTCCAGATCTGATTCAGGTTGTTGCCAAAGACGTACGCAGCTAATCCATATTCGGTGTCATTGGCCATAGGGATCACATCGTCCAGGTCGTCATAAGCCAAAACGCCAGCAACGGGCCCAAAATTTTCTTCCCTATACACTTTCATTTCAGGTGTAACATCGGCCAAAAGGGTCGGCATAAAAAAATTGCGAGCTGGCGCTTTCGACTGATCACCTGCTAGTAAGCGAGCACCCTTGGCCACTGCATCATCCACGAGGTCTTGTGTTTTCTTTACCGCTCGCTCAAAAATTAACGGCCCAAGAGCCACCCCTTCGTCCAGTCCATTGCCAACCTTCAGTTGCTCCATTTTCAACTGAAAAGAAGCGAGGAATGCTTCGTACTTTTCCCGCGGTACAAAGATTCGATTTGCCGCGAGGCAATCCTGGCCGGAGGTCTGAAATTTGGCATCAATCGCCGCTTTAGCCGCCTCATCAACGCCCATATCCGGCAACACAATAAATGGCGCATTACCACCCAACTCCATGGAACACTTTTTTACCGTCGCCGCAGATTGTTGCAATAAAAGACGACCCACTCGGGTAGAGCCGGTAAATGAAAGCGCTTTGACTTTGTCAGATTTACAGATAATTTCAGATACCATTTCCGGCTCACCGGTAACCATATTGAAGACCCCGGAAGGGAATCCTGCACGCTCGGCAAGTTCGGCCAGTGCCAGTGCAGAAAAGGGCGTTTCCCCAGCCGGTTTCACGATCACAGTACAGCCGATTGCCAATGCTGCAGCCGCTTTGCGAGTGATCATCGCGTTGGGGAAATTCCAGGGCGTAATCAGCGCGGCAACACCAATCGGTTCGCGCATCGTTGCCAGCTGAGCGTTAGGTATATGGCTTGGAATGGTTTCACCGTAAGCGCGCCCAGCCTCTTGGGCAAACCAGCGCACAAAAGAAGCACCGTAGTCAATTTCACCACGAGCCTCTATGAGCGGCTTGCCCTGCTCCAGTACGATTAAAAGAGCAAGATCCTCTTTGTTATCCAAGATCAAGTCGTGCCAACGCATCAGTATCGCAGCGCGTTCATCAGCCATCAAAGCCTTCCATGCGGGAAACGCCGAATGTGCATGGTCAATCGCCTGCTGTATTTGTGTCTTCGACAAAGCTGGCACCGACCCCAGTACGACGTCGGTGGCGGGATCTGTCACCGCATGATCACGCCCTTGATCACTCGCACACCACTTTCCGTTTACATAAGCAAGCTGGCGAAACAAGCGCTGATCCCGAAGCCTCACCCTTCCATCCTTTTGATGAGCATCGCCGGTCAACGCGCGCTCTGAAAGCAACGGCAATACTTCACTTTCAAGTTTATCTTTCGCTGTCCAATTCAAACTGTCCCCCATCGCGATCACCTATTGAGAATTGATATTTATGAATTGCTAATTTCACTGTGCTTAGCGTACTTGGATTCGCTGTTCTATTTTTTCTGAACCATCGACCATTTGATAAGATTTCATCTCTCTTTTTGGGCCGGTGTGATCGCTTTTTCTTTTGTGCGACCGAGTTAAGAAACCAGACAAGTCTGATTTCAGTCACGATAAGTTTTCTGTGGGACGGACTATTGGCAATAAACGTGACAGCTACCGCAACAGCGCTGAATAAGAAGGACACAAAAAAGGGGTGACAAGTAGTCACCCCTAAAACCAAACAACAAAACTAAAGCTGCTGTTTACATCTTCCAGGCAAAGCGTATACCGGCAACCCGAGGCTTGCCCCAGACGGCGTAACCCCAATCACTGCCCAGTGTATTCTGGTAGGTAAAGTACTCCTCGTTAGACAAATTCTCCACGAAGGCTTCCACGGTGTAATTACCTTCTATCGATTCCCAGGCCACTTTGGCATTCGCTATGCCGTAGCTGTCGTGATGCGAGTAAGGATCATTTTCGATTTGTAGAAAGTGCTCGTCCTTCCAGGAATAATCAGCCTGGAAAACGACTTCACCCCAGTTTTTGAAGTCAACGTAGTAACGTGCCACCAGGTTGTAGTTCAGCCCTGGTGCCGAGGGCAGCTCATTGCCATCGAGAGTGTAATCGTCGCCGGCAACGGCGAAACCCAGGTCAGAGGAAAACTCAGTATCCAACAAGCCCATACCGACAATGAGTTCAAAGTTATCCGTCACACTCGCAGTCAGCTCTGCTTCCAGCCCCTTGCCAGTAACATCACCTGCATTGGTGATCACACTGCCGTCTTCGACGCTAATAAACACCTGGGTCTGAAAATCTTCTACTTCATAAGCGAAGGCGGCCATATTGAGACGAACACGGCCATCAGCCAAGGTAGTTTTCAAACCCAGTTCGAAGCTGGCAACATTCTCTGAATCCACCGGCTTAGTCGCCGCAAGCGTAGCGTTGTAGCTACCAGAGAAGCCACCACTCTTATAACCCGTTGAGTAACTGGCGTAGACGAGAGTGTCGTCATTGGGACGCCAGTCGAGACCGATGCGACCGGTGACGGCATCGTCTGAGATATCATCCACAATCGAAAGCGGGGTGTAAAAGGTCGGGCCAGATTCCAATGTGAAATCGCGTTCCTCCGTGGTAAATCGTCCCCCTGCCAGAAGTGTCAAAGTCTCGCTCAGGTCGTATTCCACTTGTCCAAATACCGCCCAAGACTCAGTGTTGAGTGTCACGACTTCCTGGTGCCACAAACCGTGCAATGTAGTCGGGGCCTCGGTCACCAAGCCTCGGTCATCCTTATAGTAGTAGGCGCCAGCCACCCACTGTATTCCGTCACTACTTCCGTTGAGGCGCAATTCCTGCGTGTATTGTTCAGCATCGACGGAGTACTGCTCATCAAACCACACCACTGAGGTGCCATCACCGTCGTCTTGCAAAAATTTGTCTAGCTCTTCGTAGGCTGTGATGGAGGTTAATGTGACATCGCCAAACTCCCAGGTTAACTTCGCAGACACGCCAAAGGTATCGATTTGAGTCACCAAGCCTGGGGTGCTCGAGGCGATATGCTCCGGGTCAAATTGTCCGTTAACAGCCTCGGCTCCTGTCATGCCAAAGGTGTTACTGGTGCACTCCCCCCTCTGGATCCGAGCGACGGAACACTTCGCCGCGCCCGGGGTGGCAGATTCCAGATAACCCATATGTGCAAAGCCAACAGTCTTCTGGTCGGCCTTACTGCCGTTCACAGTCAACAGGAGCGCGGCGTCCTCGCCCATATCGAACTCTACCTTGGCGCGGTAACCGAAGCTGTCCGTATCATTCACCTTCTCGCCAGTCACGGTATTGGTTTGCCAGCCGTCATTGGTATTTTGTCTGACTGCCAGCCGACCGCGAATACCCTCGCCCAGAGCGCCGCCAATCGCAGCCTCTGCAATCTTTTCTGAATAGGACCCTAGTCGCACACTGGCAGAGGCCTCCAATTCATCTGTGGGTGATTTGGAGATGTAATGCACAAGGCCACCGGTGGTGTTTCGGCCGTAAATAGTACCCTGGGGGCCGCGTAGAACTTCCACCCGTTCCAGGTCGAACAATTGCATGGCTGATCCAGCAGGGTTGCCGCGGTACACGTCATCCACGTACATTGACACGGGCGATTCCCAGGAGTCAGAGAAGTTCACCAGGCTAATGCCACGCAAGCTGACCGAGGGGCTGGAGGCTTCACCAAAAATAGCGAAGAAATCCATATTGGGCACTTGCTGAATAATATCCAAGCCCTCTTGGAAACCCATCTTTTCAATCGCATCGCCAGAGAAGGCACTGACGGCTACAGAAACGTCTTGTAAATTCTGATCACGTTTTTGCGCAGAGACTACGACCTCTTCCATGAAGAGCGACTGGTCGGCGAGTGCCGTACCTGGAAGCATCGACGCGGCCAACACACTCAAGCCTAACACCGCCGCCCTGGATACGATTTCTGGGACTGCTAAATTCAAAGGTGAAGCACCACTTGGGACTTCGTTCGATTGGATGCAGCTAAATGGAGTCTTATAATTATATTTCATCGCTCTACCTTTCTCCTCACTAGAATAATTACTTTCGTCTCAACGCTCACGAAAAATGTAAACAACACACCGGTGATTGAACAAACACGGCGGCTAAATAGCAGATTAACGCGTTCCTCTTTGCGATATTTTCTGTTCAAGTCGTTGAAACGGACCTTTTTTCTTAATCACTGCGCAAAGCACCCTCTTTTTCCTTTTCGGTATAATCATCGAGGAATTGCTCGCTGAGCGAGCAGCACTTAACTTGCTTGGTAATGATGTAAGTATAATAACGCTCGATATTTAGACCGGCGACCAACCAAGTATCCACTAACCTTTGATACTGATCGATGTCCCGAGTGATCACTTTAATAATGTAATCCACCTGGCCGCCGGTGGCATAACATTCGGCAACTTCTGGGGAATTTTCCATCGCCGCCTCAAATCGTGCGAATGCTTCTGCGCTATGGTTTTTGAGTGCCACCTCAACAAGGATCGGTGTGTGAGGGGCGAGTAAGCTAGCATTAATACGAGCGCCATACCCCTCAATGACCCCTTCGTGCTCCAGACGCTTAACACGTTCCCAGCAGGGGCTAACCGACAAACATATTTCTTCTGCCAATGCAGATTTGGTGATGCGCCCCTGCCGTTGAAGAATTTGCAGAATTTTTATATCGTAGCGATCCAGACGCATAAAATGGCTCTCTCTAAGTTTTTCAATACCTACACACCGAAGGCAGATTCTTTTTTTGGAACAGGCGCATCTTCTTTTGGCATTCTCCAGCGTGGGCTACTGTTACCTCTGGATTGCTCGGGCTCGCTAGTCAATCAACTATATCGGCGATGACCGCAATAGTATCTCCCATTCCAACTTTCGCGGAATGGTGCCGGCAAGCCAATATACCGTTGCGTTTTGCGTAGTAAGGCACCGCGGGCACTCCGGTCTTTTCAACGCAGTGTACTTGTGCAATAAGCTCTCCCTCTTCCACCCGATCGCCTATGTTTTTACCGAATTCTAAAATGCCACTGTCTTCACTGAGTAGATAACAATGACTATCCGGCATATCCAGCGAAACGGCTTCCTCATGCAAATCGTAGTCACCTTCAACGACTCCAGCGTAGATCAAAAAGTTACGCACCCCCCTCTCCGCGATCGCGATAGTCTCAGGTGTCGTGGTACCACCTCCACCTAGTTCGGTAGTGACAAAGACCTTGCCCTGCGACTCAACCGCCGTATCGTAAAGTGAGGCGGCATCCATCTCCAACATCACCATATTGAAAGGCGCACCAAACAAGCGCATCGCCTCGACGCAACTCGCTTGCTGCATTTCATTATCAAGGCGATGCACCGCGGCAAAGGGTAAAAAATCAAGTGTTCTGCCACCGGAGTGTATATCTAAAGCGAAATCACACAGGGGAATCAAATAACGCTGTAAGTAATCCGCAATTTTTTCCGTCACTGAACCATCGGGTCGTCCCGGAAAAGACCGGTTTAAATTACCTTTGTCGACCGGGGACGTACGCGTACCGTTTTTCACTGCGGGATAATTTATAGCCGGCACAATGATAATCCGGCCACTGACACTTTCATGTTTTTGGGTATTCGCCAACTTTAACAGCGCCGTGATCCCCTCGTACTCATCGCCGTGGTTACCCGCGGTCAACAACAGGGTTGGTCCAATACCATTCTTAATCACGGTGATGGGAATCATAATGCACCCCCAAGCCGACTCGTCATGGGAATGAGGCAGCTTCAAAAAACCGTGTTGAATACCTGTACGCTCGTAATCAACAGTGGGAGTGATACTGGTTTCTTGCATTTTTTTACTCATCCTTTGCTGAACAGTTGGCGCGGATAGTTACAAATTGTTTCCACGCCACTCTCAGTAATTAAAATTGTCTCTGTAATTTCCAGTCCCCAATCGTCTTGCCAAATTCCCGGCATAAAATGAAATGTCATCCCCGGTTCAAGAACGGTTTCATCATTGCTACGCAGGCTCATGGTGCGCTCACCCCAGTCTGGCGGATAACTCAGACCAATTGAGTAACCACAGCGGGCGCCACCACGATCAAGACCGTGTTTCGACATGGCCGCTTCGAGCCCATTGGCAATATCGGCACAGCGATTACCCGGTTTAGCGGCTGCCAATCCGTTCTCAATGCCCTCAATTAATGCCGCTTCTGCGCGGATAAATTTCTCCGGGGGCGCTCCGAGAAATACCGTACGAGACAAGGGACAATGGTAGCGTTTGTAACAGCCTGCGATCTCGAAGAAGGTTCCCTCTCCCTTCAGAAGCGGTTTGTCATCCCAAGTGAGATGGGGGGCAGAGGCGTCTTTTCCCGTTGGCAGCATCGGCACAATAGCCGGGTAATCGCCGCCCAGACCGTCAACACCTTCACAGCTGGCCCGATAGATTTCGCCAACCACACGGTTTTTCGGCAATCCCGGCTCAATGATTTCGAGGATAGTGTCGTGCATCTTTTCAACAATACGCCCGGCCGTTCGTATGTATTCTATCTCCTGAGGAGACTTCACCGCCCGACACCAGTTGACCAGACCATTGGCATCGCGCAGCACCGCATTGGGTAAGCCTGCAAGTAGGCACATATAAGCCTGGGCACTGAAATAGTAATTATCCATCTCAACACCGACCACGTTTTCATTCCACCCGCGCTCATTGAGAAGGGTCTGGCACAGATAATCCATCGGGTGTGCTTCTGGGTTTTGAACGTAACTATCCGGATAGGCAGTAATGTTTTCTGCCGCAAGATAACAAGTTCTCTTAGCCCCATTGGCATCCATCCCTCGCCCATACCAAACAGGCTCTCCTGTTGGACCGACAATGACGCATTGATGAGTGTAGAAGGACCAACCGTCGTAACCGGTCAACCAGCCCATATTGGATGGATCGCTGATTATTAATATATCAATCCCTTTTTCAGCCATCGCCGTACGGACTCTATGCAAGCGCTGGGCATACTCAGCGCGGCTGAAGTTCAATGTGACATCAGTCATACTTTTCCTTTTTCTATCCGCTTCTTTAGCGCTCGGTAATATTGCACATCGGGAAAATATCAGTACACTATGCAAGCCCATCATACAATAATCAGTACATTTACTGTCAAGGAATACATTGATTCATGACAATTGATCTAAGGCCCTACGTTCAGGAAGGTCAGCCCAAATATCGGGCCATTGCCAATGCCCTCGCTGACGCGATCGAAACCCTACCTCTTGCAGCGGGTACTAAGTTGCCGCCGCACCGGGAACTAGCTGAACAACTCAATACCAGTGTTCAGACGATAAGCGCGGCCTACGCTCATGCCATCCAACTGGGTGTCGTCTGTTCGCGAGTGGGAAGTGGTACCTTTGTGAGCGATAACTCTGACGCTAAGGAAGTAAAGTTTTTAGACACGCATGTAGCCGAAGACAACAAACGAGGAATAGACCTGTCCATCGCCCATGCCGTCAACACGCCCGAGCACCTAGATATACTTCGCGGCATCATGCTAAAACTGTCCCATAGTGCCACGAGCGAACTGATACAGGCCTGCCGACCCATCGCGGGTTTACCTCGCCACCGCGAAGTTGCCTGTGAGTGGTTGAGAAGTCAGAAAATGCCTTGCGACCCGGACCAAATTGCCCTGTGCAACGGCGCCACTCACGGAATCATGCTGGCACTCAGTACCATCGTACAGCCCGGGGACACAGTACTGTGTGAGGACCTCGCGGATCACGGGCTGATCACCTTGGCCAGAACCCTGCATTTCAAACTGCTTGGCCTGCCATTGGACGACAAAGGCATCATTCCCGAAGCCTTGGACGAGGCCTGCAAAGGTAAAAGAGTTGCCGCCCTTTGCTGTACCCCAACAATGAACAACCCTACGACCGACACGATGGATATGGAACGCCGCCGAGCCATCGCTGCGGTTGCCGAAAGACACAATCTCCTGATCGTCGAAGATGACGTATTCGGTGCACTGTTGCCCGATCGGCTCCCACCTCTGTCCAGCCTACTACCCGAGCAATCGTTCTATGTGACCAGCCTTACCAAGACCGTCGCCGCTGGTTTACGAGCAGGCTATTTGGTGATGCCCAAGCATCTGATACACCACACACTGCCACGCTTGCGAGCAACTACCTGGATGGCAACGCCGATTCTATTCGAAATGGCTTCGATGATGATTGAAGATGGCACAGCCGATCGTCTTATCGATTGGCAGCGCCAGGAGCTTGCCTCCCGTCAGCGAATGGCAGCGGAAATACTGAAGGGTTTCACATTCAAAGCCCATCCTTACGGAATGCATATTTGGCTTGAACTTCCTGAGACCTGGCGCCCAGACGAAGTCATCCTGCAAGCCAGACAGGAAGGGGTATTGATTGCGCCGGCCGGCCCCTACACGACAGGCCATGAATACCCGCCGCACTGCATCCGCATAACTCTGGGAGCAGAAGAAGATCGAGCGCGGGTGCATCAAGGCCTGTCTACATTAGTGGCTATGCTAAAGCGCAGCCCACCTCCGATGGACTTCGTCATCTAAAAGCTTAAATTGTCATGAAACATTTTCACAATTGACTTGGTACAATTGGAAGGCTAAGGTCGAGACTTCTCAGAGGTTGAAGTAACCTATTCAACAAAAAAACCTTGGCGCGGGGTGAGTATTCGAAATGATCAATATGATGAGTGCGGCCAAAAAAATATCTTTGCTTGCTCTGGCCCTATCTTCAATACTGGCTGAAGCTGCCACATGGCGATACGCGATTGAAGAGAGTTTGAGCGAAGTGCAGGGAGTGTACGCGGCCAAGTTTAAAGAAATCATTGAAGCTAACTCGGATCATGTCGTTCTGATCTATCCCTTCGGCACCTTGGGAGAGTCCGCTGATGTGATGGAGCAAGCTCAGGCGGGAATTCTGCAATTTGTGGATCAATCTCCGGGGTTCACAGGCAGTCTAATTCCAGAGACACAGCTTTTCCTTATGCCGTACATTTTGCCTGAGAAAAAGAGCGAAGTGCGCTATTTTTACAAAAATGCCAACGTTATCAAAGAAAACTTCAAGGCACTCTACGCAAAACAGAATCTGGAGCTGCTGAGAATGTTTCCGGAAGGTACCGTGGCGATAACGACCCAGAAAGAATTCCGTTCGCCGGGTGACCTCAAAGGTCAGAAAATCCGCGTCATGACCTCACCCCTGCTGGTAGAAACGTATAAAGCTTTTGGTGCCGTGCCGACCCCCCTGCCCTGGGGTGAGGTGTTCGGAGCCTTGCAGACCAACATGATTCAGGGGCAGGAGAACCCCTGGTTCTACATCGAAAGTGGCAAGCTTTATGAAGTGACCGAAGTCATCACGGAAGCGGGTCACAACATATTCACGACGGCTGTGATGGCTAATCTTAACTTCTATGCCGGCCTGCACAAAGTCGATCAGCAACTCATTCAAATGGCCTCAGAGGCAGCGCTGGACTACATCCTGAAATACCAGGATGGTTTGACGGATGCAGCCAAGGCGAAGATAAAGAAAGCTAAGCCGAGCATTCAATTTGTCACTCTGACAGAGGCCGAACGCGTGCCGTTTCGTGAAAACGCGAAAAAGGTTGAGGCTAAGTTTATAGAAATGACGGGCCCGTCCGGACAAGTCATTCTAGATCAGCTGAGAGTAGACCTGGAAGCCGCCAAGAATAAGTAAGCCCAACACATTCGTGCGGATCACGGTTTGCAACCCGCATGTCACTAAGGAACTTTTTATGAACACTTCGTCGTCAGGGCGGATGAAATCCGTTTACGAAAATTTTATTGCTTTAGTGAATAAAGCTGAAGGTTTCATTCTTATTACCAGTGTGCTGACAATGGCATTGAACAACGTGTCAAATGTGATTGGACGGGTGGTATTCAACCAAAGCCTGTTCTTTACAGAAGAGCTAAATAGCGTGCTTATTATCTTGATTACTTTTGCGGGAACCAGCTATGCGGCTCGACACGCCAGCCACATCCGTATGACCGCAATATTTGATGCCCTGCCACCGACATACCAAAAAGTATTAGCCACTTTTATCGCCTTCGTTACGTCGATGTTAATTTTTTCATTAAGCTATTTGTCCGTTGAATACATTACCTGGATTGCTCCGAAAGGAAAAATATTGCCTGCAATGCAGATCCCCGTCTACCTGACTTATATCTGGATACCGGTGAGTTTGTTTTTAACGGGCCTTGAGTATTTCACAACCGGAATGAAAAACCTGTTTAACAAAGAAATGTACTTGGCGAGTCAAATCACGGGACAAGGCTACGATGATGTTCAGGATGTTTAAAGGAGCAGTACGATGGATATAACTTCGATAATGCTTATCAACATGGTCGTATTGTTGTTGCTTGGATTCCCTATAGTGATTCCCCTGGTAGCCGCGACACTCGCCGGTTTTTATGTGCTATTTACAAGTTTTGATAATTCATTTTTTATCGTTCAAAGAATGGTGGCGGGGATCAAGCCAGCATCGCTGATTGCAGTTCCCATGTTTATTCTGGCCGCGAACATCATGACCAAAGGGCGGTCAGCCACTCGACTGATCGACATGGTCATGTCATTTATTCAACATTATAAAGGCGGGCTGGCAGTCAGCACTGCCACCGCCTGTACCTTATTCGGTGCCGTGTCGGGGTCTACTCAGGCCACCGTTGTCGCCGTCGGATCGCCCTTGCGTCCAATAATGGTACGCAACGGATATAAAGACTCATTTATACTGTCACTGATCATCAGCTCCAGCGGTATCGCTCTTCTCATTCCGCCCAGCATTGGCATGATCATCTATGGCGGAATCTCGCAGACCTCAATTTCAGAACTTTTTATCGCAGGTATCGTGCCAGGTATTTTAATCCTGATTTTATTCTCAATTTATGCGGTTTTTTTCGCGGTTAAGCACGACATTCCAACCATTGAAAAAGCCTCTTTTAGTGAACGACTGCAGGCAAGCAAGGCGGCACTTTGGCCATTGGGTTTTCCATGCATTATCATCATTGGAATCTACGGGGGCGTTTTTAGTCCAACGGAAGCGGCGTCAACCTGTGTATTGTATGCACTCATTTTGGAAGTGATCGTTTTTAAGGAGCTCGATCATAGAGATATTATAGAGATCGCCAAATCGACGGGTGTGATTACCGCCGTTATTTTTATATTAGTGGCTGCGGGCAGTGCTTTCTCCTGGGTAATATCGTTTGCCCAAATCCCACAAGCGGTTATGGCAAGTTTTGGATTGGATGTGGCGACGGAGTATCAACTGTTGCTCGCTATATCCGTAGCATTCTTTGTCGGTTGTATGTTCGTTGATTCCATCGTTGTTATTCTCATTTTGGTTCCCATTTTTTTGCCGGAAATAGACCGTCTGAACCTGGATAAAGTACTCATAGGTATCATCATTACTCTACAGGTTGCAATTGGGGCGATAACGCCTCCGTTTGGCTGTAACATCTTTACGGCGGTGGCTGTTTTTAAACGACCCTACATGGATGTTGTGAGAGGATTGTTACCCTTTGTTCTAATACTGGCGTTGGTTGCAATCTTGCTGGTTGTATTTCCGCAAATTGCTCTATTTCTTAGAGACCTCGTTTTTGCTGGTTGATTGAGGGGCCCTACTGTAACTAGAACATGGCAAACTGGGATATTGCCAAACTAACTACAAACCACGATGGAATGTTGGAATTCGACCACAATCGCCCGAGCGTCAGCCAGGGACATCGAAAGGTAAGTTCCGAGCTTTTGTTGCCTGACGTTACCCCTACCTTTCTGTCGCGATAGAAAAAGTATTTTTCAGCAGAAGAAACCTTCACTCTCAGGCCACGATAAGCGCCAGCATCTGCTAGAACGCCGTCTTTCAAATTCTTTATCTGTGTAACGCTTAACACGGCTTAGTCCTTTAGAGCCTCCAGAAACTACACCTTAGCTATCCTAGAATTGAGGCTTGATTTTCATTGGCTGAGAGCCTGATTTTGATAGCTAGATTGGCCTCATAGGCTCTGCTAACTACGAGTGCACCCCAGGCATTCAAACAGGTGATTGTCCATATTTGACATATATGGACACACGGGAATATCCTCAGTCTTCAATGTGGAGGTGTGCAATGAACATCAGTTTTACAGACAAACAAGCAAGCTATATCGCTTCCCAAGTTAAACAGGGCGATTATCAAAATGCCAGCGAAGTAGTGCGCGATGCCTTGAGGTTACATGAAGTTTACCGCCATCGGGTCATTGATGATTTGCGGGCCGAAATAGCCAAAGGTTGGGAGGGCCCATCCAGTAAACGGACTGCTGCAGATATTGTCAAAGACAAAATGGCCACGCTCAAATAGCAATGATAAAAGCCAAATTATTTTATGAGTTGTCAGATGAAGCTGATAGTGATATCGAAGATATATTTGACTATACCGTAGAAGAGTTTGGTGTCGATCAAGCCGCAAGCTATGTAAGCGCATTTGATGATGTTTTTGCGGTGTTGGCGGAGATTCCAGAATTTGGTAGAAAACGGCCTGAAATCCGTGCGGGCTTACGCAGTGTTCCAAAAGAAAGTCATACAATATTTTATCGCATTTTGGCCGATCGCATTCGCACTGTCAGAATCCTTCACGGAAGCCGTGATTTGCCAGCCGTTCTTAGGTAGGGCGGCGAGAAAAGTTCAATGGCAAACGCACTCATCCTGAGATCACGGTAATGCTGAGCCCTCACCAAATACCTACTCTTTCGTGCCGATCTTCATGCGGTAATCTGGAATTAGGCGCTCTCCTCGGCCGCCGACTTCAGGTCGACTGCGAATTGCTTAAAGGATTCATCAAACGGCGGGATCATTCTTGCGAAGAGCGGGAAGATCGGCCCGCCGATTTTCTCAGACATCGTGAAGCGAGTTCCGCTCTGCGAGTTCGGAGCCAAGGTGTAGATTCGAGTTCCCATCGCATCGCCCCACGAGAGACGCTTGTGAGGTTCGAACTCCTTGACCTTTAGTTTGAATGTTCGTTCTGGTGCGAGCGTGGAGCGAAGCTCGATTCTCTCTCCGAGTGCAATCTTACCTGTCAGATCAACGATGGTGCTGTTCCACGATTTGAACCTGTCCGCGGCAGTCAACAGCCTCCATATTGTCTCAGGCGTGGCGTTGATGTCGATAGCAACGACTGTTTGGCGACTGAAGAGCTTTTTTGTCGTTGTCGCTTGCCCCTTGGCAGTTTGATGTATTTCATTCATTGTGTCACCTGAAGTGTTTATCTTTCGATTGTCGGATAACGCCAAAAGCAAACGCCACCTTTGTTATTGCTGAAACTATGCCAAGTGCGCATGCAGGAATTACGGGATGAACATCCCAGTTCTTCTTACCCCATAGCAATCCATCTATTACGACGATCAGCGCTCCCATTATAGGGGCAGCATACCATTCTCGACTTAGAGAATCTGGCACGAATGTTAGCATTGTTATAAAGGCAATTAACCCAGTGACAAGATTTTTTAACCTAAAAGGACCTTGCTTTTCTCGATGAACTCAACGGGTATCTTTCCGTCAAATTTTAGCTTTGCGAATAGATCATCGTAGCTCTGAGGGAAGTCATCAGCCATAGAATTGTGTGCACATAACGCCGCCAGCAACGGCTGGAATAAGGTGGCTTTGTTTTTACAGTCTTTTTACAATTGAGCAAGAGCCTAATCGTCCTTGGCTAAGATAATCCGTTTTCCTTGATAATAAATCCTACCCCAGAAAAATCAATAACTAGTGACCTTTATTTCGAATTAACTAAACGGGGAATGTTAAGCTCGGGAACATTGAGAGGATATTGCGCGAAATGGTCCGTTTTATCGGGGTCGAATTGGCACTCTGATTAGGCTCTTCATCTGAGCACAATAGCAGCATCAATATGACCTGGATTACGGTACTCAGGTACTCGCATCAAAATACCTTTGAATATCACTATGTCACCAACCTTAAGTTTTTTGATGGGTTCTTTTTCTTTGGGCCCAAATGCTAAATAAAGCCCTAAGGACTCTTTCTCTGACACATCAGTTGCACCTAGAGAGATTCCCGGCTGACCACCCTTGTTAACAATATGTAGAATCACTCCCTCTACTTCGATTACTGAGTTTATGTATCGCGACTGACCATCAAGCTCTCCAATAGACAGGCGCGCAATTGGTGCTTCGTTTTCAACGCGCTGTATGTCTGAAAATCTAGGATACTCCCAACCATAACATCCGCTAAGCAGACACATCACAAACACCATTGCATACTTCATAATTACTCCGTTTTCACTGAAAGTTCCTAACAGTGAATTAATAGGCGCGGTGCTATTGAACGCAGGCGCTGCGTAACTTCTGTGATTGAGAGCATTCTCAAGCAAGCATTGCATATAAATCAAGGAGCGAGGTGAATTACCGAAGATATATTTTCTGCGCACAATTGGCGCGAATCAATAGGACTGGCAACCATCCTTGGTCCCTTAATTTTATATAGGAAGTTGCGGCGGCCATAATACTCTATCAGCTTTTATTTCGCCGAAGAACCAATCTTCAAAGCCTTTCGATAGCACCCATTCAATCCGCTCTCCTCGCCAAAATATTTTTGTACGCTCAACATTACTTGTCGCGATATTTTTTAAAAAATCACCGGCTCTGCGTAAATCATCTGCAAATATCTCATTCTCTTTAAGACGACCTATCCATGAAATGATATTTTTATGGGTGCTTTTTGATAGAGGCACCCCAAGTGTAGACGCCCCAACCAAGTGAGGAAATAGCGCGACATCAGCAATTGAAAGCTCACCGCAAATGTAATCAGAACCCGACAACTCACGCTCAATTTGATTGTATATTAAAACCAGATCCTTTTTTGCGGCCTCAAGCATTCCGAATGGCATTTCATCAATCCTATTGGCCCACTTCCAATAAGAAATATCTACCATTATTGGGTCAATTACACTGTCGGCTATTCGTTCCCATTTTCGCGCATTTACTCTCATTTTTGGACAGACAGGAAGAACTGGGAAATTTGGATATTGGTGATCTAGATAGGAAACAATATCCGATGAGTTTAAAACTACCAAGCCTTCATCAATTAAAACTGGAACTTCACCTCGGCCATTAACATCTCGAAGTTTCTCTGCGCAGTCATGATTTAGACCATCGAGGTATTCAACATCCAAGCCCTTAAGGGAAAGAACCAAACGAACTTTTCTTGAAAATGGGCTGAAAGCACTATCGTAAAGAATCATATAAACTCCAATAGTTTCGAAATATTAATTTATTTAGACTATAACAGTTACAGAATTTCCGGTCATTTTTTCGCCATTATTGTGAATGGGTTGCTTAAGTGGTGCTAGGAGTGTATTGAGCAAGAACCTAATCTTCCATGGCTAAGAAAAGCCATCGACACTGATCATAAATACTACCCACAAAAATCAACAACTAGCCACTTTTATTCCGAATTTACTCGCCCGGAGTTACCGAAATCGGGACACTAGAGTAAATGTTGTACGAGGGGTCCGCTATTGGATTCATCGCAACACTAAAGACTTTCTGTTGAATCTTTTCTCGGCGCTGATGAAAGCGATATTTATCGTCAGGTTCGACCCTCTGGATTACTTCATTAGCCTGCGCCGAGAGCCGAACTATCCTAGGGACATCGGTCTTAGTTTTGCTTAGGGTCCAAGCGCCAGTTTTGGGGTCTAGATCTGACCACTCCATCGCGACGATTTCGCCACTTCGGCAACCGGTCAACAGGGGTAACTCCCACCGATCTCGGATATTATCCGAGACTGGCGCCGTTGGTAGCCATTCCATAAAGACCCTCAACTCCTCCTCAGAGAACGCCCGCTTTCGGCTCTTTTGCCGCTGGACTTTGATTTTGTCAGCAGGATTTCGAAGTTCCGTTATCCTTCGACAGCAATGCCATGCTCAAATGCCGTTCTGACCTCACGCTTAACCTCCCCAGCTTCAACTGTTTGATCTTGCCCTCAAAATTCTTATACCTGAATATCCAACTTTTACCGGCCGATGTGGCGTTCAAACGCAGCCCACGATAGGGGCCAACATCTGATAGAATGCCGGTCTTTATACTTTTAATTTGTGTTGTGGTGAGCATATTAGTCCTTAGTGGTCTCCCTTACCTAAGCCAAAAGCTATACCAAAATGTGAGCTGTGGAGAAACAAGCTGCTACTTCCCGACACAAGCTGATACAAATAAACTTCTTATTAATCAATAACTTAGATTAGATAATCGCAAAAATATGCCTAGTAATCAAGCCCTTACAGAAGCCCAGCTATCCACCCATACGCCCATGATGCAGCAGTACCTGCGTATGAAGGCTGATCACCCCAATGAAATCATGTTTTATCGCATGGGTGACTTCTATGAAATGTTTTTTGACGATGCTAAAAGAGCCTCGGAAATACTGGATATCTCCCTAACGGCGCGGGGCAAGTCCAACGGCGAGCCTATCCCGATGGCGGGCATCCCCTATCACGCGGCCGACGGCTATCTAGCCAAGCTAGTGCGCAAGGGTGAGTCTGTAGCCATTATCGAGCAGGTAGGCGACCCAGCCACCAGTAAAGGCCCTGTTGAACGCAAAGTAATGCGCATAGTGACGCCCGGCACCATCAGCGACGAAGCCCTGATGGACGCCAGCCAAGACAATCTGCTGGTGGCGGTGCACAGCCACGAAGACAAAGACACCCGCGTGCTCACTTACGGCATTGCCGCTATGGACATCGGCAGCGGTCGTTTTCAGGTGCTTGAAGTAGATGGCCTAGACTCTGCACTCAGCGAACTGCAACGCCTGCAACCGGCTGAATTGCTTATCAGCGATGATTTGGACACACCAGAAATTGCCGAAGGCCGGCGCGGAGTGCGCCGGCGCGCGCCGTGGGAATTTGAACTCGAAACGGCACAGCGCCTACTCACCCAACAGTTTGGCACGCAAGATCTTGCCGGTTTTGGCTGTGAGCACCTACTTACTGCGATTGCAGCGGCTGGCTGCCTCCTGGCTTATGTTAAAGAGACGCAACGCACAGAACTGCCACACATCCGCAGCCTTGCCCACGAAAACCGCGACGACGCCGTTACTCTAGACGCGTCCACACGCCGCAACTTGGAACTCGATATCAACCTTGGCGGCGGCGAGGAAAATACCTTGTTCAGCGTGCTGAACACCACGGCCACCAGCATGGGAGGCAGGCTCTTACGCCGCTGGCTCAACCGACCTTTAAGCAACCTCAATTTACTCTTGTCTCGCCAACAGGCCATTAGCGATATGATGCACAACTATCGCTTTGAGCCCATTCACACCATTCTCAAACGAGTGGGAGACATGGAGCGCATTTTGGGGCGCCTGGCGCTGCGCTCAACCCGGCCTCGAGATTTGTCTAGGCTATTGGAATCTTTGGCCACCTACCCTGAATTGCAGACCGAATTGGGCATCATAGAGGCCCCTTTGCTCACCCAATTGGCGAGTAACATTCGCTCATTTCCTGACTTGGTTGAATTGCTCGATCGCGCCGTTGTTGAAAACCCACCGGTGGTCATTCGTGACGGCGGGGTTATTCGCGAAGGTTTTGACTCAGAACTGGACGAGTTGCGGAATATCAGCAGCAACGCGGGCCAGTTTTTGATCGACCTAGAAACTCGCGAGCGTGAGCGCTCAGGCATCAGCACTTTAAAAGTTGGCTACAACCGCGTGCACGGTTACTACATTGAAATCAGCCGAGCACAATCGGACAAAGCGCCCGTCGACTATATCCGTCGCCAAACGCTTAAAAATGCCGAGCGCTTTATTACTCCAGAATTAAAAGAGTTTGAAGACAAAGCACTGTCGGCAAAAAGTCGTGCCTTAGCTCGTGAAAAAGCACTCTATGAAATGCTGATCGAAGACCTCAACGAACAGCTTTTTGCCCTCCAAATCTCGGCCGAGGCCGTAGCCGAATTAGACGTTTTAGCCACCCTGACTGAACGCGCAGACGCTCTGAACTTTAGTCGGCCGGAGCTCACACAATCCCCCGGCATCAATATTAAAGCCGGCCGTCACCCTGTTGTTGAGCAAGTATTAAAAACACCGTTTGTGCCCAATGATTTACGCTTTGATGAGCAGCGAAAAATGCTGGTTGTCACCGGGCCAAACATGGGTGGTAAATCTACTTACATGCGACAAACGGCGTTGATTACGCTGCTGGCCCATATCGGCAGCTACATTCCTGCCGAGGCCGGCACGCTGGGAATGGTGGACAGAATTTTCACCCGTATTGGCTCCTCGGATGACCTCGCAGGGGGTCGCTCAACCTTCATGGTGGAAATGACCGAGACCGCTAATATTCTTCACAACGCCACCGATAAAAGCCTGGTGTTAATGGATGAAATTGGCCGAGGCACAAGCACCTTTGATGGCTTGTCTTTGGCGTGGGCCTGTGCCGTACACCTCGCGCAGTCAGTACAGGCTTTCACCTTATTCGCCACCCACTACTTTGAAATTACCGGCCTGCCAGACACTATTCCCGGGGTCGCCAATGTTCATCTGGACGCGACCGAGCACAATGACAACATCGTGTTTTTACACAACATTCAGGAAGGCCCTGCAAATAAGAGTTACGGCTTACAGGTCGCCAAGCTCGCCGGTATTCCGGCCGAAGTGTTGGCGGAAGCAAAACACCAGCTAATGTTGCTGGAAAGCGGTGAGCACTCTCAAGGCGCTTCAGGCAAGCAAAACCCAGCAGTAGGCGACAATACTTCCGTGCTTAGTGGCCAAGTGATGGCGGCGGAACAAAGTAATGCCGCGACAAGCGAACCGGTGGACCCCTTTCAGGGCGAGCTGTTTGCGGCCGGAGGCCCCCACCCAGCCGTTGAGGCCCTCGACACTCTGCTGCCTGATGAATTGAGCCCTAGGGAAGCGCTGGACGCGCTCTATCGACTAAAAGCCCTACTTTGATGAAGACAGCCCCGTAGTCTACGGGGCCAACTTTCTACCTAAGATACACTCCCACTAAGAAAACGCGACAAAACACTCCCCATTTACCCCAAATTATTGCTAAAATGCGGCGCTCAAGTAATTGACCTAACATATGACCCAACATTCAGAAATTCGGAGTTTAGACGCATGACTTTTGTCGTAGGTGAAAATTGTATTAAATGTAAACACACCGACTGCGTAGAAGTGTGCCCTGTTGACTGTTTTTACGAAGGCCCTAACTTCTTGGTCATCCACCCAGATGAATGCATTGACTGCGCCCTATGTGAGCCCGAATGCCCCGTAGACGCCATTTTCTCTGAAGACGAACTGCCCGACGGGCAAGAAGCGTTCCTAGAACTAAACGCCGAGTTAGCCGACGTATGGCCAAACATTACCGAAATGAAGGACGGCCCCGCTGACGCAGACGAGTGGGACGGAGTAGAAGGTAAATTGGCGCACCTGGAGCGCTAAAACCAAATTCCAAGCATAAAAAAACCGCGATATTCTCGCGGTTTTTTTATGCTAAAAATAAATCACATAGCGCCAAACAAAGATTCTCCGTTTAAACCCTGCTTTTCTAGAATATCGCGCAGACGTTTCAAAGCTTCTACCTGAATCTGACGAACTCGTTCGCGGGTTAGTCCAATCTCTCGGCCCACTTCTTCTAGGGTGCTCATCTCATAGCCGCGCAAGCCAAACCTTCTGGCCACTACTTCACGCTGCTTTTCGGTTAGCTCGTCCAACCAATCACTGATACTCGTGTTAAGATCGCTGTCTTGCAGCAAACTGGCCGGGTCACTCACCTGCTGATCGGGAATTGTATCAACCAAACTTTTTTCCGACATAGGCCCCATTGGGGTGTCCATAGAAGCCACACGTTCATTCAAACCCAGCATACGTTCAACGTCTTTCACCGGTTTTTCTAACAGGGTGGCAATATCATCTGGAGTGGGCTCATGATCCAGTTTCTGCGCTAATTCACGCGCGGCTCGCAAATACACATTCAATTCTTTCACCACGTGTATGGGCAAACGAATGGTGCGAGTTTGATTCATGATGGCGCGCTCAATGGTTTGACGAATCCACCAAGTCGCGTAAGTAGAGAAGCGGAACCCGCGCTCTGGGTCAAATTTTTCAACCGCGCGAATTAAGCCTAGGTTGCCCTCTTCAATGAGGTCCAACAAAGCCAGCCCCCGATTGACATAACGGCGACCAATTTTCACCACTAAACGCAGATTACTTTCAATCATACGCTTGCGCGAAGGTTCGTGGCCTTTGAGCGCTTTACGCGCAAAGAACACCTCTTCCTCAGCACTGAGTAATGGCGAAAAGCCAATTTCATTAAGATAAATTTGTGTTGCATCTGAAGTTTTTTGAAAGCGATCTGAATCCGCTTTTTTGGCATTCCGCGCTCGAACTTTTGCCCGTTCTGCCAGCTCTTTACTAAGAATTTCAGCCTCTATATCTCGGCCTTCCGTGTCAACTACTATGGCTTTCCTAGGTTGTTTCTGTGTCGCCGGTTCCATTTGCTGTAATGCCATGTCGTACGCCTCGCGAGTTGTTGTGTTACATCACTAAAACCAAAGCTCGCTTACTGCTGCGGCTTCAATCCCTACACCCTCTCGATGGACTACTGTACAATTGAACTGCGCTTTTTTACTGTTTCGGTAGGTAGTGTAATGGGTCTACCGGTTTCCCTTCGCGCCTGATTTCAAAATGTAATTTAACTCGGCTTGTGCCGCTTGAGCCCATTTTGGCTATCGCTTGCCCCACTTTTACCGCATCACCTTCTTTTACCAGAAGTTTGCTGTTGTGAGCGTAAGCACTGAGATAATTATCGTTGTGCTTAATGATCAGCAATTTGCCATATCCGCGAAGTCCGCTACCGGCATAAACAACCGTTCCCGAACCCGCTGAGTTAACAGGCTGTGCCAATTTCCCGGCAATATCAATCCCTTTGTTTAAGCTGTTACTACTGGAGAACCTGGTGAGCAATACCCCTTTGGCAGGCCACTGCCAGCGCAATGAACCCTGTGTTTTGACCTTTGGCCTTGGTGATAAAGTAGGCGTCGCTTTAATTAATTTACGTGCCGTCTTAGTTGTGGAATGAGTCGCATTCCTCTTAGGGTTTTTGGTGACTTTATTGACCGCGAGGTCAACATCTAAACGTAGTCGCTGAGCAGGATAGATGGTGTCTCTCAATGCCAGGCCGTTATGCTTAGCTAGGTCTTTATAATCAAGGCCGTAGCGCCAGGCAATCGAAAACAAGGTTTCACCTACACTGACAACATGCAGCCTAACTTTATCACTCGGAGGCTGATGGCGGTCACTCACGGGTGCCTGTTGATGGGCTGTACTACACGACAGCAATAGAAATGAGGTGATGAATATATTCAACACACTCCATTTCACTTGCCGTATAGGCTTACCCACTAAGCGAGTCACCCAGCTTACACCTCCGTCTGTTTTTTGAGCGTTTTTTATCGTGATTCGTACTCAATAGTTAAAACTTATTATAAAACTATCTAAGACAAAGCAACCTTTATGAGGATTTTGCCGCCTCAAAGAGGAATTTTCCGACATTTTAATGCTTTAAGCTTGTTACAGCCGTGGCAGTCTTTAAGTTTTGGCAGAGTTTGAACCTATCCGCTCCAAACCAAAAACCAGCGCAAAACCCAATATGGCCAATAATACAGGCCCTCCGAACGAGGTTTCCAAGCCCAAAGCTTGGTAGTCCCAAGGCACAACATTACGCGTCAGCAGTGCCATCGGCTTGCCATGCCGGTCCAAACCAGACTCCAGCACCTCTTTCCAAGGCCAAATAATACTCAATGAACCCAGCAAGAAGCCCGTTAATACCGCGAGTGTTTGTGAATGGAAGCGCCTAAGAAACCACGTTAATAAGTGCGAAAAGCCCAATAAGCCAAATACACACCCGCCCACAAAAACCGACAACATGCTGACATTGAAATCTTTCAAGGCACCCAATATTACAGGGTACATGCCCAGCATCAGTAAGATGAAACTGCCGGATACCCCGGGTAATATCATTGCACAAATTGCCAGGGCTCCAGCGGCAAACACCCAAAGTAAGTTGGGTTCAAACATCATAGGCTTGGCAGGCATTAACAACACACAAGCCGTTCCCAGTGCCAGTGCTACGCCCTCTTGCCAGCCCCACCGCGTCTGTTGAGACAACATATACAACACTGAAGCGGCTATTAGACCAAAGAAAAACCCGCCCAACAAAACCGGGCTGTGTTCAAGATGGTAGGCAATTACCCGGCCCAGTAACAAAATACTAAATGCAATTCCCAGCACTAGGGTCAATAGGAAGTTGCCATTTACCTGGCGCCAACAGGCCGCAAAGCCTTGCGTATATAGAAGAGAGATCAACGAGGGCTTAAACTGGCGAATGGACTCTAGTAACTCGTCGTATATATGGGTAATAAAGGCGACTGTACCGCCAGACACACCAGGCACTATATCGGCCGCCCCCATCGCCATACCCTTGGCAAACAAAATGAGATAATCGGGGAGTTGTCGTGTCTTAAGCTCAGGCTTAACCATGTCTAGCGAATGGTGCCCGATAGTAATGGGACAAATTTCACTGGTTCGAGCACCCGCGTCAAAAACTCATCGCTGTCGCCCTTGCGTATCACCAGCTGTAACTCTTGAGTATCGCCGCCCACGGGAATAACCAATACACCATTGGGCGCCAGCTGATTCATCAGTTCCTGAGGCACTGTACGAGGGGCTGCTGTGCTGAGAATACCGTCAAACAAACAGGGTTCAGGCCAGCCAAAACCACCGTCACTGTGTCGCAACTTGACGTTGTGTAAACCTAACTGGCGCAAGCGTTGACGTGCTTTGTCTTGAAGAGGCTTAATACGTTCCACACTGTAAACTTCGGGCACCAACTGAGCTAAAACCGTCGTTTGGTAACCTGAGCCGGTACCCACTTCTAATACACGCTCTAGTTTACCCGCCGCCCCTAATAACACTTCTGTCATACGCGCGACAATATAGGGCTGCGACAGTGTTTGACCGTGACCAATAGGCAGTGCGGTGTCTTCATAAGCTCGGTGAGAAAGCGCCTCATCAAGAAAGATATGTCGTGGGGTATTGCGAATGACATCCAAGACTTGCTGGTCTGAAACACCTTGGTCTAATAGGCGCTGCACTAAGCGCTCTCGGGTGCGCATCGAGGTCATACCAACCCCTTCTAATAACAAGCTACTCACTGATTCCCCACTGATTCTTATTTTGGCCTGCACTATAACATCGGCACCATCTCACGCCTACTCTCACCCGGCAGGCTCTGGAGCGTTGGCTCTAACGCTTAAGTTGTTAAGTATTGCCACTTCACGCAACACCGCCGTGGCGTAGGTTCCGGGCGGCAGTTCAAAGCTCAAGCGCAAACCCGGACCTGTGTCGCTTTCACTGGGCGGCAACAGTGCCCAATCGGCTCGCAAGGGTAGCAGACGCAAAGCTCTTCGCTCTTGCTTCAAGCCCACGTGCTCAAGCGCTTCGCACCAGACCTGCCAAGGCGCCATGGCTTCGGTTTCCAGCTGCAATGCCTCGTCTCGAGGAAGCGCTCGACCACGCCCCCAAAGTGGCCCACTACCAAAGGCTTCTGGCTCACCAGGCAAGGGAGACGACCAATCCTTAGATTCCAGGCCAAGCCGCGCCACTAAAACTTGGTTAAACAACCAGGAGCGCGCAGCCGACATGTACATTCCACGCCTAGGGCGGTTTTTAATTTTCCGCTCTCCGCGAAGAAATGCATCGGCTTCCACCAAGTTGTTGCCACCGTGACCAAAACGCTGCTCGCCAAAATAATTGGGCACACCGTCGGTCAAAATTTTACTAAGTTTTGCCGTCGAAATTTCACCAACAATATTACGCAGCGTGATCACGAAACGATTACTTTGATGCTGCCCTCGCCGTAATTTTTTATTGTGCCGGTGCTTACTGAGTAGAGAAACCGTTTCCGAGTTTAACGCACTCCAATCGGGCTCTTCGCCTTTCGGCAGATAAACACTGAACCATTGGGTAGTTACTGCATGGCGATCTTTTAGCCCGCAATATCCCACATCCATTGGCATCACCTCTGCCAAACGAGCTATCTGCCGAGCCAACCACTCGGTATTATCACCACGCTTTTGTAGATGTAAGAATACATGTTCACCTTCTCCGCAAGGCTGAAAGCCTAGCTGTTCATCTACCACGAAATCTTCAGGCCTTGAACGAAAGTCAGCTGTGAGGACTGGGCCACCATAAGCAAAAGGGAAATTGAGATCGTAATCAGACATGCTAGTTCGTTTCTCTCGACTCAAGCAAGACCACAGCGTGGGCGGCAATGCCTTCTTCACGACCGGTAAAGCCAAGCTTCTCTGTGGTGGTGGCTTTTACATTCACTTGATTTATCGCGACTTCCAAATCTTCAGCGATGTTCGCTACCATATTTTGAATGTACGGTGCCATTTTTGGCGCTTGCGCGACGATGGTCATATCGGCATTGGCTAACTGCCAGCCTTGATGCTTTATTTTAGCAAACACTAAACGCAGTAAAGTGCGACTATTGGCATTTTTATATTGAGGGTCGGTATCAGGAAAATGCCGACCGATGTCTCCCAAGGCGCAAGCACCCAAAAGGGCATCACACAAAGCGTGCAGTAAGACATCTCCGTCGGAGTGAGCCAATAAACCGCGATGATGACTGATCACCGTTCCACCCAAGACAATTTTATCTCCGCCGCCTTGAGCAACACCTTGGTCAAATGCGTGTACGTCGTAACCGTGCCCTATTCTCACTCGCCGGGTTTCCTATTTGGTAATTCGGATTGATAAGCCAATATAGCTTCTGCCATGGCCAAGTCTTCTGGTCGCGTGACCTTAATGTTGTCTCGACGGTCTTCTACCAATAAGGTTTGATAGGCTGAAAATTCTAAAGCTGAAGCCTCGTCAGTGACGGCAAAACCTTTCGCCAAAGCTCGCTTTAAACTTTCTTTTAACAAACCGTAACGAAATATTTGCGGGGTGTGGGCTTGCCACAATAAACTGCGGTCAATCGTGGCGCTAATCACTTCGCCATCGGCTCGTTTTAAGGTGTCACTCACCGGCACAGCTAAAATTCCACCCACCTCATGGCCGCCAACAGAAGTGATTAATGTTTGCATGGATTCTACCGTGACACACGGGCGCGCCGCGTCATGTACCAGCACCCAATCGTTTTCTTGCGCCCAAGGCGATAGCGCCTGCAGACCGCTCAGAACAGAGTCACAGCGTTCACGGCCGCCTTCCACGGCCATTATTTTAGGATGTGCCGCCAGAGGCAGATGAGCCCATTGTTCGTCGTCAGCGTGTAAACTAACGGCTACTTTTTCTAGGCAATCAATCTGGAGTAATTTCGAGATGCTGTGCTCGATAATGGTTTTGTCGGCCAGTGGTAAATATTGCTTGGGGCGATTGCCATAGGTTTTAGATTGCATACGCGCACCGATTCCGGCCGCGGGCACTACAGCCCAATAACGGTTGGCACTCACGGTTTTTCACCCTCAGGCTTATCTTTATCTTCCACGACCATAAAAAAAGTTTCGCCCTTACGAATCATACCCATCTCGACCCGGGCACGTTCTTCAATGCTGTCGGTGCCAACTTTTAGCGCAGCCACTTCTGTGGCCAAGACGCGATTGCGTTCGGCGAGTTGTTCATTTTCAAGTTTTTGCTTTGCAATATCAGCTTCCAAGCGCGCGATTTGCGCAAGGCTACCCTCACCCACCCACAAACGATATTGCAGCGAGGCAAAGATACACAACAAGATTGCGATGAGCCATTTCATAGAAGGTTACTTACAAACCTCGCTTGCGAAAAACACAAAGGGTCAGCAATGCCGACCCTTTGATTAAACAGTGTTAACACGCGATGTTACTACGAGTTAAATTCTGCACGGCCACGATAGTTAGCTGCACCGGCCAATTCCGCTTCAATACGCAATAAACGGTTGTATTTTGAAACGCGGTCGGAACGACACAAAGAACCGGTTTTGATCTGACCGGCCGAAGTTGCCACAGCCAAATCGGCAATTGTGGTGTCTTCAGTTTCACCTGAGCGATGTGAAATCACCGCAGTGTATCCGGCTTTTTTCGCCATACTGATGGCGTCCAGAGTTTCAGACAAAGAACCAATTTGGTTGAATTTAATCAGGATAGAATTGGCAATGTTTTTATCAATACCTTCTTGCAAAATTTTGGTATTGGTTACAAACAAATCGTCGCCAACCAATTGAATTTTGTCACCCAGCTTTTCAGTCTGATCTTTCCAGCCAGCCCAGTCTGATTCGTCCAAACCGTCCTCAATGGAAATAATAGGATATTGATCACACAGCTCAACCAGGAAATCATTAAAGCCTTCAGCCGTGTAAACCTTACCTTCGCCAGACAAATTATATTGGCCGTCTTTATAAAATTCTGATGCCGCGCAATCAAGCGCTAAGGTTACGTCAGTACCCAAAGCGTAACCCGCTTTTTCGACGGCAATTTTGATCACGGCCAAGGCATCGGCGTTAGACGCCAAATCAGGTGCAAAACCACCCTCATCACCCACGGCCGTATTCAAACCCTTTTCTTGCAATACTTTTTTCAGCGCGTGGAAAATTTCCGCACCTACCTGCAGAGCTTCTGCAAAAGTCTTGGCGCCTACAGGCTGAACCATAAACTCTTGAATATCGACGTTGTTATCTGCGTGCTCGCCGCCATTTATAATGTTCATCATTGGCACAGGCATTGAATACTGGCCTGGGGTGCCATTGATGTCAGCAATGTGCTGATACAAAGGAATGTTCTTAGCTACAGCAACAGCTTTGGCCGCAGCCAATGACACAGCCAAAATAGCATTGGCGCCAAATTTAGCTTTGTTCTCAGTGCCGTCGGCTTCAATCATGGCATTATCAATAGCGCGCTGATCAGCGGCGTCCATACCCACCAACAGTGGTTTGATTATGTCATTGATATTCGCTACAGCTTTTAATACACCCTTGCCTAAATAGCGAGATTTGTCGCCGTCGCGTAATTCTAAGGCTTCACGTGAACCAGTGGATGCGCCAGATGGTGCACAAGCCGAACCCACAGCACCGGAGGCCAAAATAACGTCGGCCTCAACGGTGGGGTTACCGCGACTGTCTAACACCTCAAAGGCTTTGACATCTACAATTTTTGTCATTCCTGTTTAACTCCGAAACTTAATAGTCTGTTTGGCTTACTTTAATCACAATAATTAAAGCAACGTGAGATAAAACTTGGATACGCTTAAAGAATATCCAGGGGCGGTAGACTTTTTATAAGATCATCTACTTCTTTCATTTGGGCCAAGAATGGCTCCAGTTTTTCCAGCGGTAAAGCACTGGGTCCGTCACATAAAGCTTTGTCGGGGTTGGGGTGCGCCTCCAAAAACAAGCCACCCAAACCCAATGCCATGCCGGCGCGGCCCAACTCGGCCACTTGATGGCGTCGGCCACCCGAAGCGGCGCCCATTGGATCGCGGCATTGCAGTGCATGAGTTACGTCGAAAATAACGGGAGCTCCGCCACTAACGTCTTTCATAACACTGAAACCCAGCATGTCGACAACCAGGTTGTCGTAGCCGAAGCAGCTGCCTCGGTCACATAAAATAATTTGATCGTTGCCACACTCGCCAAACTTATCAACGATGTTTTTCATTTGAGCGGGGCTTAAAAATTGCGGCTTTTTAATATTGATTACAGCGCCGGTTGCCGCCATCGCCGCCACCAAATCGGTTTGCCGCGCCAGAAAGGCTGGCAGCTGAATTACGTCAACTACATCGGCCACTGGCTGACATTGCGGAATCTCATGAACATCGGTAATGATGGGCACATTGAAGGTCTGTTTAATTTCTTCAAAAATTTTCAGGCCCTCTTCCATACCCGGGCCGCGATAGGAGTGCACAGAAGAGCGGTTGGCCTTATCAAACGAGGCCTTGAACACATAAGGAATGCCAAGCTTTGTTGTCACTTCAACATAGTGTTCTGCGATTTTCATAGCCATGTCGCGCGATTCAAGCACATTCATGCCGCCAAACAAGACGAAGGGAAGGTCATTGCCAACCTTAAGATCGGCAATTTCAATAATTTTATTCGTGGTGTTACTGGCGGTCATAGTGTTCTCAACTGAATTTATTAAGTATTACTTTGTTCACGAGCGGCTTTGACGAAGCTCGTAAATAAGGGATGCCCGTCTCTTGGTGTTGAGGTGAACTCTGGATGGAATTGACAAGCCACAAACCAGGGGTGATCTGGCAGCTCAACAACCTCAACTAAGGTGTCATCAGAGGACCAACCACCAATACGCAAACCCGCTTTTTGCAGTTGATCAACGTAGTTGTTGTTCACTTCAAAGCGGTGGCGATGGCGTTCAACAATCATGTCTGAACCGTAAATATCACTGGCCTTGCTGCCTTTAACCAATCGACATTCCTGAGCACCCAGACGCATGGTACCACCGAGATCAGACGACTCATCACGCTTTTCAACGCTGCCATCGGCCTCAATCCACTCTGTGACTAAGCCAACCACGGGGTGCTGAGTCTGCTTATCAAATTCAGTGCTGTTCGCGTCCTTCAAGCCCAATACATTGCGCGCAAATTCAATCACAACAGATTGCATGCCCAAGCAGATGCCGAGGTAAGGTACGTTGTTTTCCCGAGCGTATTGTACTGCGGACAATTTACCTTCTACGCCGCGCTCGCCAAAACCACCAGGAACCAGAATCGCATCAGCATCTTTCAAAATTTCAATGCCTTTAGTTTCAACATCTTCAGCATCGATGTAATTAACTTTCACTTTAGTGCGCGTGTGCACGCCCGCGTGAATCAAAGACTCGTTCAAAGATTTGTAGGCGTCGAGCAATTCCATGTACTTACCCACCATGGCAATGGTTACTTCGCCATCAGGGTTGAGCTTGCCATCAACAACCGCGTCCCACTCACTGAGATCAGCGGCTGGGGCATCTATGCCCAGTTTCTCGGTCACAATCTTATCGAGGTCAGCTTCCATTAACATACGTGGAATAGCGTAAATAGTGTTTGCATCAGGTAGCGAAATTACCGCGCGCTCTTCAACGTTAGTGAACAGCGAGATTTTGCGGCAAGAATCATCGTCAATTTTAACTTCTGAACGGCACAACAAAATGTCTGGCTGCAGGCCGATAGAACGCAACTCTTTAACCGAGTGCTGAGTAGGTTTGGTTTTGGTTTCTCCCGCAGTGGCAATATAAGGCACCAGAGTAAGGTGCATCAATAACGCTCGCTGCGAACCCAGCTCAACTTTCAGCTGGCGCACGGCCTCCAAAAAAGGCTGAGATTCAATGTCGCCTACGGTGCCGCCAATTTCAACCAGCGCCACATCAACACCTTTAGAGCCCTCTAGTATGCGACGTTTAATTTCGTCGGTAATATGAGGAATCACCTGCACCGTACCGCCTAAGTAATCTCCGCGGCGCTCTTTGCGCAGCACGGTTTCATAGACTCGGCCCGTGGTAAAGTTATTGCGACGCGTCATTTTGGTGCGCTGAAAGCGTTCATAGTGACCTAGGTCCAAGTCGGTCTCAGCACCATCTTCTGTCACGTACACCTCACCGTGCTGAAACGGGCTCATGGTGCCAGGGTCAACATTGATGTAGGGATCTAACTTGAGGATAGTAACCTTAAGCCCGCGGGACTCAAGAATGGCTGCTAGGGAAGCCGAGGCAATGCCCTTGCCCAATGATGAAACAACACCACCGGTAACGAATATATATCGCGTCATGTATAACCTTGCTGTGCTCAGAAACGAATGCTGGGAATTACGCGAGGCACTTGCGCTAACGCTACCAGAGATGGGACGCCAGATTACCAGAAATGGGGTTTTGCCTCAATTAAAATGTCACGATATTTGCCGACTTTCAGTGCTCTTCCTTGGAACTGGGCGCTATATTTCCCATACTCCATTGTAGCGTCACACCTGACTCTCTTGGCTTTGCCTGAAAGCCCTCACACACCCACAAATCACCCACGGCCGCAAGCGTGCCCTCTATATAAAGCAGAGGCACTGCTGGCCGCAACCAAGGCTCCAGCCCGTACTCCTGCAAAAGCTTTTTTAGGGTTTGAGAGTGAGCACGCCCAGCTGGCTGGCAGCGCTCCCCACCTTGCCGCAATCCCACGGAGAGCTCGTATTTGTCTACGCTCAGGCACCCTGCGCCTGTACCGGGCTCGGCCAAAAGCGCCCAATCACCCAATTGACACGATTGAGCGGGGTCCCAGATTCGTGGATTCCGCCAATGCTCCAATGCCGGACTGCCAGCCACTTCAGGCTCGGCTGGGAGCAAGTAAAGCCTTCCCTGAAACGGCCGCAGCGAACAACACCCCCAGCTAATTGCAATAAGTGCATCGCTCTTGGCCGAAGACAACTGCTGGTCTAGCGCCTCTAAATGACGCAGGCCCGGCGGCTCAAGTTTCGCGTGCTCACAGGCTCGGCGCAGAAGCTGCCGCCAGCGCGCAGGCTTAAAACCTGCACACACTGACAAATCAAAGCTAAAGCCCAAGCGTTCTGCTCGCCAATTGGCAAGGACTAAATCTTCATCGGCCTGATCAGAAGCTAGCACCTCCAAGTCACCGCACAAGCTCGCCGATTGTTGCCAGCGCTCTCCGAAGCCAGGCCAGCGCTCGGCCAGCAGAGGCATCACTTTGTGACGTAGATAATTGCGCTCTATGCCCTCATCCCGATTGCTCTCATCCTCAACCCAATGTAGGTCGTGCTCTTGTGCATAGCGCTCAAGCTCCCCACGCGGCACGCTCAATAAAGGCCGCCAAAGCTCACCAATTTCCAGCGCTCGACGGGTAGACATTGCCGCCAAACCTTTAGGGCCAGAGCCCCTCATAAGACGCAGCAACACTGTTTCCGCCTGATCATCTAAATGATGAGCACTTAGTAATGCATCGCCCACAGACATATGTTGCGCAAAAGCTTGGTAGCGCGCCCTGCGAGCAGCATCCTCTATACCCTTGCCTTCAGAACTAACACGCACGCGCACACAGACAAATGACGCGCCAATCTCTTTACAGAGTTGTTCACAGAACGCCGCCCACTGATCGGCGTGATGAGACAAGCCGTGATGCACGTGAATAACCTTTGGTTTGAAGCCCGCAGCCAGCAAAGCGTGCAACAACACCACCGAATCGAGGCCGCCACTTAGCCCAAGGCATAGCCTTGGCATGACACTTAACTGCGCCTCAGATTGAATTTTCTGAAGGTCTTGACGAAGTTGCTCGGGGTTAAAATGCATTTGAATCTCAAAATAACAAAGATGCGGTATTAAACCGCACTTCTGGGATATTCCAAAATACTTAAAACCACTCGGGCGCCTCAATAAGTGGCCCCGCCGCGCAAGGCAGGATACTCTACTCGCTTTACCCTTTAGGATTCGATATGTCTAAGCAACAAGCCCCCTATGGCAGCTGGTTATCGCCCATCACTACCGATCTGCTCACCGCGGCAACAGTTAATTTGTCCGAACCCTCGATTTCGGATGACGCTATCTACTGGCTTGAATCTCGCCCCTCCGAAAAAGGTCGAAACGTACTGGTTTGCAGAGACAAGAATGGTACAGTTCGCGATTTGTTACCCAGCCCCTTAAACGTTCGCACCAGCGCTCATGAATACGGCGGCGGCAACTATTGCATAGCCAATCAAATGGCTTATTTTGTACTCTTTGATGACCAACGCTTGTATCGCTTAAACCTCAATGATGCAAATGCCCTACCTGAGGCAATTACGCCGGAAGGCCCGTGGCGCTATGCCGATTTTTGTTTCGATGCTATTCGACAGGAGATCATTTGCGTTCGTGAAACACACAGTGGCAATCACCACGAACCCTCTAATGATATTGTTGCCATTAGCATTCACAAGCAAGAAGCTCGAGTATTGACCAGCGGCAATGACTTCTATTCCAACCCCCGCCTAAGCCCTAACGGCGAAACAATCAGCTGGCTGACTTGGAATCACCCCAACATGCCCTGGGATGAAACCGAATGCTGGCTTGCGCAAGTGAATGAACAGGGCCAATTGCAAGGGCATACATTAGTGGCCGGCGGCAATCAAGAATCGATTTTCCAAGCCCAGTGGTCACCCGATGGAAATCTTTACTGGGTGTCGGACCGTAACAACTGGTGGAACATATATCGCCTACGCGAGGGGCAAGTAGAGCAAGTGAGCTCAGTCAACGCGGAATTTGCGACGCCGCAGTGGGTGTTTGGCATGTCAACCTACGGCTTCATAAACAATAACCAGGTGCTGTGTTGCTTTAGCCAAAAAGGCCAGTGGCAACTTGCCCTGATTGACACTGAGTCTTTAGAACTCACAGAGCTTGCCAGCGATTACGTTGGTATTTCAGCGCTTCATTGTGAAAATGGTCGCGCGGTATTCTTGGGCGCCGCACTAAGCCGGCCCGAAGAAATAGCCTGCCTCCAAGCGCCCAGCCCCGGCGAAAGTTTTAATATTGTTGCTCGAGCCAGCGACAAAGTTTACGAAACTGCTTACCTGTCCTCACCGGAAGCGATCACCTTCACCGTGAGCTCAAGCCAAGAAAATCAAAGCCCCAGCAAGGAAGAGGTGCACGGATTCTACTACCCCCCCTGCAATCAAAATTTCGAGGCTCCCGAGGGCGACAAACCTCCCCTTATTGTGATGTGCCACGGCGGCCCAACAGGCAGCACTTCCAACGCACTCAATATGAAGATTCAGTATTGGACCAGTCGCGGCTTCGCAATTTTGGATATTAATTATCGAGGCAGCACAGGCTTTGGCCGAACCTACCGCGATAGATTGAAAGATAACTGGGGCATCACCGACGTAGAAGATGTGTGCGCAGGCGCCGAGCACCTGGTAAAACAAGGTTTGGCGCACCCGGGTAAACTTGCCATAAAAGGCGGCAGTGCAGGAGGCTATACCGTTTTAGCGGCGCTCACTTTTAGAGACACGTTTAACGCAGGAGCCAGCCACTATGGCATTGGCGACTTAGAGGCTCTCGCCCAAGACACACACAAATTTGAAGCGCGCTACATGGATCGCTTGGTGGGCGAATACCCCGCCGACATTGCCCGCTACCATGAGCGATCGCCCATTCACGCGGTTGAAAAACTCAATTGTCCCGTCATATTCTTTCAAGGTTTGGATGATAAGGTTGTGCCACCGAATCAAGCCGAAGCCATGGTAGCTGCACTTGGCAACAAAGGTATTCCAACGGCTTATGTACCCTTTGAAGGAGAGGGACATGGGTTTCGGCAAGGCCCGAATATAAAACGCGCCCTTGAAGGAGAGCTGTATTTCTACGCGCAGATATTTGGCTTTGATTTAGCAGAGACCATTGAACCGATTAAAATCATCAATGCCCCGTCTCGTACTCAATTGAATTGACAAACCAGGTGACGGTGCCCGCTTCGGTGGTCACCTCCGCCTCATCGTCAACTTGTTTTTTTAGAAGGGCTCGCACCATTGGCGAGTCGATGGAAACATAGTCTTTACGGTCGAAAATTTCGTCATAACCGACAATTTTGAACTTTAATTTGTTACCCGCTTCATTCTCTACTTCAACCCAAGCGCCAAAAAATACCTTGCCCTCTTGCTCTGGCCGATACTCGATAACTTTAAGATTCTCTAAGCATTTACGAAGATAACGCACCCGCCGGTCAATTTCGCGAAGCCGTTTTTTATTGTACTGGTAGTCTGCATTTTCGCTGCGATCACCTAAACTTGCGGCCCAGGTCACCTTCTTCGTAACATCAGGGCGCTCCACACGCCACAACTCGTCAAGCTCTTTTTTCAGGTCACTATAACCTTGAGGGGTAATCAGTGGGGTTCTCACAAAGATATCTGCCGATCAATTATAAACTCGGAGTATAAGGCATCAAGACACAAGGGGAAATACAATCATAACTCTTAACATCCAGCTATAAACTTGCCTGAACGTAAGTTAGAGCGAAGGCTTAACCTATTGCTGCATTCAGCCTCAGGCCCTGATCTTGGAAATCTTTTAATCGAATACCATGGGTACCATCGGGCACTACCCGATTTATCAAAAAACCCTTGTCGAGCTCTCCACTATCGGCCTCAACCAAATTAATAATTTTTTGCTTTAAAGGTTGCTTATTTTCATCCAAAATTTGAATGATTTTGGGCAGGTGTCGATAGCGATAATTGGTGGCTAACACCAGAGCCACAGTACCATTGATAAGCTCTACTATACTGCCTGGAGGATATAGGCCAATCGCCTTGATGAATTCCAACGCAAGGCGCTCATCAAAGTGAGAACCACGATCCTTAAATATTATTTTCAAGGCATCTGTTGAAGAAATTGCATCCGAGTAACAACGTTCAGCCGTCATCGCATCAAAGGCATCTACAAGCGCAATAATACGTGCGAAATCTGCGATACCAGAAGCTTTCAATTTACGAGGATAGCCAGTGCCATCCACTTTTTCATGATGACTGTAAGCAACGTCCACAACAATATTGGGCAGCCCCGAAGTAGACATTAGCAAATTTCGCCCATGCACTGTGTGGGCTTTAATCATTGTAAATTCTTTGTCGGTTAGTTTACCGGCTTTATTCAGCACTTCAGTTTTCACGCGCATTTTACCAACGTCGTGCAACAAACCGCACAAACCCAGTTTTTGCAGCGCCTCTTCCTCCATGCCCAGGTGGCGCCCAAAGGCAATTGCCAACACGCAAACATTCAAACTGTGCTCGGAGGTGTATTCATCCCTATCGCGCATTTTAGACATCCACAATAAGGCGTCTGGATTGCGCAGGATACTGTTTACACAGTCATTGACGGTGGACTTCGCCTGTTTGCTATCAACAACGCCCGACAAGCGCACGCCCTCGAGAATGTTTTTAGCCACACCCTGAGATTCACGATAAACTTTGAGAGCCTTGCGGTGCTCGTCCTGAGCAGGTAATTTGTTCACGTAGCGAACAGCTTGGGGGGGGCGATAGTTGCTAGCCTCCCGCTCTTCGGGCGGAACCCACTTTTCAGTAACAGCGTCTACCCATACGTGTTCGCAGAATTCGCTAATTACGTCAATATCGTCCAAGCATTCCACGAGAAAACCCTGAACCATAAATGGCGTTTCGAGCCAGTCACAGTCCAGCCTTGACACAAACATGCCAACTTTCAGCTCAGAAATGTGAATTTCTTTGCTCTTTTTATCACGCGTAAAACGGCCAGGCTTAAGCACTTCTCTCTTCACCAGCACCAACCTCAAAAATAGCGTAGTACTAAGAAAGAATAGCGCCTACTTGGCGAAACCGCCAGAGACCCTAGGCATTAACGAGGCGGCATTCGAATCGCGCCGTCGAGACGCACAACCTCACCATTCAAATAAGTGTTTTCAGCCATATGGCAAACTAGACGACCAAACTCAGAGGGCTGGCCCATACGTTTGGGATGTTGAATGTCAGCTACTAAACTATCCTGCACATTTTGCGGCAAACCTTTGAGCATAGGCGTGCCCATTATGCCCGGGGCAATGGCATTCACTCTTATTCCGATTTTAGCCATGTCCCTAGCCATAGGAAGTGTCATAGCCACAATGCCGCCCTTACTTGCAGAATAAGCCACCTGCCCCATTTGACCTTCAAAAGCGGCGACAGAGGCTGTATTCACAATTACCCCCCTCTCACCATCATCATTAAGCACATCATTTTTAGCCATTTGTTCTGCGGCTAAGCGCGCCACGTTAAATGTGCCAATTAAATTTATGCTCACGGTCTTGCTGAAATCAGCCAAAGGTAATGCCTGGCCTTCACGATCTAAAACCTTGCCACCCGTGGCAACACCCGCACAGTTGACACAAATATGAATGGTGCCAAAACGTTCAACCACATGCTGAATGCCCGCGGCCACAGAAACCTCGTCTGTCACATTCACAAGCGCGTAACTGGCATTATTCTCGCCCAGCTCGGCAACAGCCTGTTGCGCCATGTCTTCGTTCAAATCAAAGATCACTACACGAACACCACTCGCCACCAACTGATCACATGTGGCGCGCCCCAAACCTGAAGCGCCACCCGTAACTACTGCAACTTTCTGATCCAAATTCATAACGGTATTTTCTCTTATTTAAATTCTCGTAAAAGATCTCGCGCAATAATAACGCGCTGAATCTCACTGGTACCCTCATAAATAGAGGTGATACGCACATCTCGCGTCAAGCGCTCTAAAGGAAATTCTTTGATATAGCCATAGCCACCTAACAGCTGCAAGGCACTGTAGCAGGCCTCGTTCGCCTTTTCTGAGGCAAACAATTTGGCCATTGAGGCGGCAGGACCAAAGGGCAAACCTTGCTCTTTCTGCCAAGCAGCACTCATAAGTAGCAGCCGCCCCGCCTCCATTTCGGTGTAGCGATCAGCCAACATCCATTGTAAACCTTGGAAGTCGGCCAAAGACTGGCCAAACTGTTTGCGCTCAACAATGTATTGCCGACTGTAATCCAACGCCGCCAAACCTATACCCAATGCTAGAGAACCAATGCCTATTCTACCGCCAGCCAATTCACCAGCGGCAATCCGAAACCCTTTATGCTCCTCTCCCATCAATGCCTCTGCGGGAATGCGACAGTCATCAAAACGCACTTCATTAGTAGCAGATGCCTTCTGACCCATTTTTTCTTCAGCCCGACCAATGCTTAAGCCTGGAGTGCCAGCTTCCACCAAAAAACAAGAGATGCCTTTGCCTTTAGCCGCTTGAGTATCGGTTACCGCCCAAACTATAAATACACCGGCATATTCAGCACTGGTAATAAACAACTTGCTGCCATTTAGAATGTAGTGGTCGCCGTCTTTACGAGCTTCGGTACGCATCGCGGCCGGATCGGAACCCGCAGTCGCCTCCGTCAAACAAAAGCTTGCCGCGGCATATTCACCACTGCATATCTTGGGTAGGTAGCGCTCTTTCTGCTGACGGTTACCTACGGATTGAATCACTTCCGCCGCCATGTTTGTAACAGACGCGGTGACGGCCGTGGATGCGCAAGCTCTGGCCAACTCAGTAATCGCTAAACTGAACGCGACAGTACCGGCTTCGGTACCTCCGAACTCGGTACTCACGTTCAAACCCATAAACCCCAATTCAGCTAGGCTTTTTAAGTTTTTCATGAACGCCGGACCGCCGCTGCTGCGATCCATTTCATCGGCCAAGGGCGCCAGCTCGGCGCGGGCAAAACTCCGCGCTGCATCGGCGATCATCTGCTGCTCTTCACTCAGGGAAAGATCCATGCACACCTCTGTTACGTAGATTAATAAGAATAGGTGAAAACGCGCATATTGTGCGCTTATTGTCGCACAAACCAATGACCGAAAATGCCGGTAAACCTCACTAAATCGCTCAGACCATCTTATTCTGTTACACTGTGAAAATTAGACGTTTTCCTTTTAAATCAAACAATTACAGAAAATCTCCATGGCTACTATTGGTATACACTACGTAAAAAGCTCACTAAAAGGTGCAATCAACCAAGGAGTGGATGCACGAGCTTTGTTGCGCCGAGCCCGTATTCCGGAAAAATTGCTGAGCACTCACAATAGCCGTGTGCACACCGACCAGGTGAGCCGATTGTTCCGACTGGTGTGGAAAGCGCTTAATGATGAATTCATGGGTTTTACGAAGACGCCCAGCAAACCTGGCACTTTTGCCTTGATGGCAGACTGGGTATCGCACGGTGATACCCTCGAAGATCTGCTGCGCTTAGGAATTCGATTTTACAATCAAGTGTGCGACGACATTCATATGGAAATAAGCTTTGAGGGGGATTTGGTTTATCTAAGCACTCAATTCCGTCACCCGGAGCTGGATCCCGAGCATTTTTACTTGGAGTTTTGGCATGTGATATGGCACCGCTTTGCCAGCTGGTATTTAGGCAAGCCGATTAAACTTCACGCCGCACATTTAGACTATTCACCGGTCGACCCCGATGAATATACCTATCTATTTCGCTGCCCCACACTCACCCATAAAACCCGCAATCAACTGGTGTTTCACCGCCATTATTTAGACGAACCGATGGTGAGAAGCCCTAGAGACTTACAGGTGTTTTTGCGTCGCTCCCCCATGGACTTGCTGACCATCCCCGGCGAAGACACCAGCCTAACGGCGCAAATCAATAAACTGCTACAACCGGCAAAAAACACAGAGTTGTGCCTGCCCAATGCTTTTGATCTAGCTTCAACACTCAATATCAGCGAACAGACATTGCGTCGGCGCTTACATGCAGAAGGTATTAGTTACCAGCAGATCAAAGATAATTTGCGCAGTGATATAGCCATTAAGCTTTTAAGCAGTCGCAACGTTCAAATTAATGAAATTGCCCGCCTCTTAGGCTTCAGTGAGCCGAGGGCATTTACCCGGGCATTCAAACATTGGAACGGGCTCACACCCAGAGACTATCGCAGCGCGCGTCAAACTCGAGCCTAGGAATGTACTTTTGGTATTGAACATAACGAATACTACGGTATATTCGAAACCATCTACGCCCCACTCAGAGCCAATGCACCACAATTCAAACTAGAGATGATTATGAGCACCGCAAAACCCCGTCTTCTTGACAGGCTTGATCTAAACATCCTGAAGGCCCTACAGGCCGACGGTCGTATTTCCAATGTAGAACTTGCGAAACAGGTAAACCTGAGCCCAAGCCCGTGCTTAGAAAGAGTAAGAAGGTTAGAGTCTGAGGGATATGTAGAGGGCTATACGGCCAAACTGAATGCTGCAAAACTCAATTTTGGCATGTCTGCGTTTATTCAAGTTACCCTGGACCGCACAACGGGCGATGTATTTGGCAACTTCAAGCAAGCACTGCTCGCTATCAAGGAGGTAGCGGAATGCCACATGGTGGCGGGCGGCTTCGACTATCTAGTAAAGATCAGGATAGCCGACATCGAAAACTATCGACACGTGCTGGGACTACTGGTGGAGCTACCAGGTGTCGCTCAAACTCACACTTACATGGTGATTGAGGATGTGAAGCAGGATGAGGGGCTGCCATTCTAGTTGCTTAATCCTAGGGGTCTAATCAGGGAACTAACAACTTTCCAAAGTCTTAATCAAATCCTGAAATGTTTCACGATTGCTGTCGTTTAAACCCATCAACACTCGGTGAGCCTCTAAAACTTTCTGCTTCACCTGAACTTCATCTAATTCTTGCGCTGCAGTAAACTCACTGTGCCCTATTGGCTGCCTAAGGGTTAACTCGCTCAGGTCAAAATCGTGCAGCACATGAAATATGTCGCTAAAGCCCATTGAGTCTAAGAGGCGGTTAATACCAGAATTAGTACTGACTACGACTGGCGTTATTTGCTTTTGTTCGCGTGCCAAAATAGATATTTTAGCCATTAAACCCAGCGTTGTACTATCAATAGCCTGCGCCTGAGTGAGGTCGAACATCACCGATATGAAATCTTCGTGCGCAAACATGCCTTCAATAAACTGATCAAAGGAGATGCACAAGGTTAAGCGCACATCGCCAATCAATTTGATCACATAAACGCCGCCGTGGTCGGCCACTAATATTTGGCCAGGTTGCATTGTCATGGCTTCTTAAACACCGTTGTTGTCTCGAGTAATACTCGGCCCATCTTTTTTCACGTTTGATGCCCCTTAGACACCGTCATTATAGCGATGTCATCCGGTGCCTCTTCAATACGGTCTAGAGCCAGTAACTCGCAGATATTGTCTAGGGTTCCGTCGCTTTGCGTCAACAGTTCTAAAAGCTTGGCTTCTTTTTCCTCCAAACCCTCGGGAGGCAAAATCTCAAGCACCCCATCGGAAAAACACGCGAGGGAAAAATCCTCTGGCAGGCGCTGGCGGTAGATCTCCCAACTAACATCTTTGAAGATGCCTACGGGTTTACCTTTACCCTCCAAAAATTCGGCTCGACCATTAGACACTAGTACCGGCATCGGTAAATGACCTGCTACTGAATAGTGTAGCTCATTAGTGTGGGTATCAATCACCCCCACAAAAAAAGTTAAATGATGATTTAGCTGGGTATCGTGTAATTCTTCGTTTATCTGACGTAGCATATCGTCAGTGCCCAGCTCAAAAGACGCCTCCGTGGAGAACAGTCCCTCGTCTCTCACCATCCAATATACCAAGTGCTTTAGCCAAATGGTCACAAAGGCCGAAGACGCGCCGTGACCGGAAACATCCGCTACATAAAAGGCCAAATAGCGCTGCGTAATATAAGCATGATCAAGAAAATCACCACTCAGAAACAGAGAAGGAACAACACGCTGACAAATTTGGTACTCGCCTCGATCGGCCACTTTAGGCGGCAACAAGCGCTGCTGTACATGGCGGCCAGCCTGCTGGTCTCGCTCCAATATTCTCAGGTGGTCCTTCAGGTCTCGGTTGGCCAGCTCAAGCTCTTCGCGATATTGGCGGTTTTGCACTTGTAACTCTTTAGCTTCCAAAGTTTTACGCACAGAGTGAACCAACATCTCCATATCAACAACGGGCTTAATAAGGTAATCGCTGGCCCCCAAGCGCAGAGCCTCAACAACATCACTAATGACACCGGCCCCAGAAATGACGATGACGGCCGCGTCGGGAGATTCTTCATGAATAGAACGCAGCACTTGCAAGCCGTCAATAACAGGCATGCGGAGGTCGGTCAGGACGAGGTCGGGTTTATATTCGCGAAAAGAGGCTAGACCCGCGGGGCCATCTGCGGCTTGATATACCTGAAAACCGCTGTCTTCGAGGTAAGCTACGATATTTTGCCGAACGATCGTGTCATCATCAATGATGAGCAGTTTCCTGCTTTGGTGGCCCATCAATCGTCCTGCGCTGGTTTCAAAACGCTAACCCTACTCCCATATCTTCTGGTGCGCAAGCTATTCAAATCACCAATTTTGCGGTAACGTTAGGCACTCTATAGACTGAGTGTCTATACTTTTGGTACCCCGTTAAACCTTGATAATAAGTCTAGACAACACAGGGACTCGACCATGACCCAACCCACTCGTGAATTTAGCGAAAAGCGCGACTTTATTCGCATGAAAATTGATACTCCGGCCAGTATGACCCTGATCTACAACGAGGAGAGCTTAAACGGTACCTGCCTGAATTTAAGTGGCGGCGGCATGTTAGCGGAAGTTGAGAAAGCCTTACCTGTAGACGCTGAAGTGGTGATCACAGTGGCATCTGAGCACGGTCACAGCCCAATGCTCAA
>Ga0209184_1000416_pt1 | contig 46533 bp, 48 predicted proteins | sample EN8Hudsemesocosm_2_FD_184627 | JGI IMG/M metagenome (GOLD analysis project Ga0209184, IMG submission 184627) | Methane-oxidizing microbial communities from mesocosms in the Hudson Canyon - EN8C Hudson Canyon (SPAdes) (version 2) | ecosystem: Environmental > Aquatic > Marine > Cold seeps | place... | reverse complement strand
AATTGCCTGACATGTTCACCCTATTGGTTAGTGGACGATCAAAAAATAGTCGGCCATTATATAGAAAATTTACTTAGCAACCAACAAATATGGTTCCAAATATAATTTATTCAACCCCTAGCCACGAATTACTTTACCGGCTTTGGGTTTATGATAGAAATTGACCTAAGCGCCTGCTTTTCTTCAGCCGACATTTCACTTGGTCGCCTATTTACTTTAGTTGACTTTAAAGCATTTGCTTGTTTCTTATCTTTTATAATTTTTTGTAGTACCTCTTCGACCTCAACCCGCACCTCCTCAGCATTCGGCACCCAATCCAAACGGTTAAACAAGTCATTAAAATACTCACGCCGCCCCGATGAGTCGGTTGCAAGACAATACAAAAGATCCTCTGTGGTCACTAACGCCGCTTCCACTAAAAAAGCCGCAAACTCAGTCACTCGAGGGAATTTTTTTGCTCCACTCAATATTTGCTGAAATTCAGCGGCCCTTTCCGGCATGTAATACAATGCCAAACAAAGCCCTCCATCAGGATCTCGAAGCACCTTATTACTAACTAGGTCTCGTTGAGGCGCCGCCTCTGTACGGTTTTTTCCTGACCTTCGAAACGTTAGTGAGTTCAGCTTTTGCCTTAAGGCATTTTTCAAAACCAGTGACTTCACCAACTCTATTTGCTCTTCAGCGCGCTGCTTTAATACGCCTTTATGCTCAGCCACCCCAAGATCCAAACCATCTGAATAGATTTGAAACATAAATTCCGAAAGCGGCTGCGCTGACTGAATTCTTCGCTCAAACGACGCCTGCCCCTCATCTCGCACCAGCGTGTCGGGATCTTCACCCTGAGGAAGCAATAAAAAACTGATCTGCATGCCATCTTGAAATAAGGGCAATGCATTTTCCATCGCTTTTCTAGCAGCCTGAATACCAGCATTATCACCATCAAAACAAAACACTAAATTCTGGCAACGCTTAAGAAGCTGGGTCAAACTTTCAGTATTTGTTGCTGTGCCTAGCGTTGCAACAGCATAGGTAATACCAAACTGCGCCAGCGAGACCACGTCCATATAGCCTTCAACCACCAGTAAACGTTCTATTTTCCGATTAGCTTGGTTCGCCTCATACAGACCATAAATTTCGCTGCTTTTATGAAACACTTCAGACTCAGGTGAATTAATATACTTCGCTTTATCGTCACCTAAGGTCCGCCCTCCAAAAGCAATTGTTTTTCCCCTCGCATTGCGAATTGGAAACATCAACCTGTTCTGGAATAGGTCAAATAGACGTTCATATTTATCAGAGACTGTTTTAGTTTTAATTAATGCTTTTAAGGTATCAGCAGAGGCTTTTGAGCTTAGAAAATCACGCTCAGCAGGCGCAAAACCCACGCCGTAACGCTCAACAATCTCAGACGACAAACCTCTTTTCTTTAAATAATTTTGCGCAATGGAACGCTTTTCATGAGATTCAAGCGCACTCCGATAACGAAGCCCTGCGTAATCCAACGCATCCAACAATACTTTTTGGGCACTGTAAGCCTGCTGGTTTCTTTCGTCTTTAGGTACATCAACACCAGCAATCTTTGCTAGCTCTTCAACCGCTTCGTTAAAAGATAAATTTTCATACTCACGCAAGAAATTGATTGAGTTGCCGCTAGCACCACAACCAAAGCAGTGATAGAAGTTCTTTTGAGCATTTACATGAAAGGAGGGTGTTTTTTCTTGATGAAAAGGACAACAAGCCTTGAAGGTGCCGCCATTTTTTTTGAGCTGTATCCGTGAGCCAACGACATCAGAAACGGGCACACGCGCAACAAGATCTTCGATAAAGCCTTGAGGAATTAATCCAGCCATGATTTAAAAAAATCAGTAGGGAAAATATTTAATTGGAAAGACGTTTTTTAACCAGCTGACTTACACTGGCAACATCGGCTCTACCTTGAAGCTGAGGTTTTAATACCGCCATCACTTTACCCATATCACGGATAGAGTCAGCACCAGACGAACTAATCGCATCATCTAGCAATTCAAGTATTTCTTGCTCAGTTAGTGCGGTAGGCAAGAATGTCTCAATTACAGCAACTTCTGCAATTTCCACATCAGCCAGATCTTGACGGTCAGCAGCTTCATACTGAGCAATTGAATCACGACGCTGTTTTAGCATCTTATCAAGTACTGCAAGCACACGCACATCATCAAGTTCAATACGCTCATCTACTTCGATTCGCTTAATCTCAGACAACATAAGACGTATCGTACCCAAGCGAACTTTGTCGCGTGCACGCATAGACTCTTTCATTGCTGAAGTAATCGTTGCTTTTAAGCCACTATCAGACATACATTACCAACTTTCAGATATGTATTAGTAAGCAAAATTCAGTCTGTCTCTAGATTTAACTAAATCTAGAGACCACCAAATAAAGATGCTTAACCGTACGTACTTAGCGTTTAACCTAGTACAGTCTTTCGAAACGTCTAGTTTCGCGCTGAACCTTTTTAGCGTGACGCTTAACAGCCGCAGCCGCTTTACGCTTACGAACTGATGTAGGCTTTTCATAAAATTCGCGACGACGAACTTCAGACAATACGCCTGCTTTTTCACATGAACGCTTGAAGCGACGTAGAGCGATATCAAACGGCTCGTTTTCTTTAAGTTTTACTGAAGGCATTCAAAAGTACCATTGTTTCGTTAGTTTTTGTCTTACTGCATCTTTTCGCTAGCTTCATGTTACAACAAAGCAACGATCAAAATATATACACAGCTTTACTTGGGGCGCGAATTTTAATGGTAAACTTTCGTCAAGTAAAGACCTGTTTATCATTATGTGTTGTTCTGCAGATCAATTAATTCCGTTTTTTAATTAATTTCTTCTTCAAAACCCCTCTAACACTAGCTTTCCCACCATATTCCCTTTTTGAATTCTTTGATGAGCTTTACTCAAATTTTCGGCATTTATCTTCCCATAATGCTGAGTGAGGGTTGTTTTGAGCTCTCCAGCATCCACCAGACGACTCACTTCATTCAATATTACTTGTTGAGCCCCCATATCCTCCGTCTGAAACATCGAACGGGTATACATAAACTCCCAGTGTATAGAAATGCTTTTACGCTTAAATACTTTTATATCAAGTTCAACAGGATCATCAATTAAAGCGAACTTTGATTGCGGCGCCATTAGCGCAACAAGGCTTTTATAATGTTGATCGGTATGTGTGAGACTTGCAACATGCGTAATTGATTCAAGCCCACATTCTTTGAGCTGTAACTCGAGATTTTGATGATGGTTAACCACATAGTCAGCGCCCATACCCTTAACCCACGTCCGACTCTCTTCTCTGGACGCTGTGCCAATAACCTTCGCTGCAGTCAAACATTTTGCCAGCTGAATAAGAATAGACCCAACACCACCAGCAGCCCCTGTCACCATAATGACATGGTCACTAGAATCTGCATCGCCTTTTAATTCCAGACGGTCAAATAACAACTCCCAAGCCGTAATCGCAGTTAATGGTAAGGCCGCTGCTTCTGAAAATGATAATGACTCTGGCATTTTACCAACAATACGTTCATCGACGCATTGGTATTCGGCATTACAACCTGGGCGTGTTAAATCCCCTGCAAAATAGACTTTATCGCCGACTTTGTAAGTTGAAACTTTCTCCCCGACAGCAGAAACAATACCAGCAGCATCCCAACCGAGTATTTTAAGTTCACCTTTTTCGGGATTAACATTTTGATGAATTTTACAGTCAACAGGGTTCACCGAAATCGCTTTAACCTGTATTTGCAGATCATACCCCACAGGTTCAGGTTTAGGGAGTTCATCATCCACTAAAACACTCGGGTAATTCGCTTCAAAATGACTGTACACAATAGCTTTCATAGAAGAGCCTTTTAAAATAAGTAAGAAAACTTGTATCTATATTTCGTAGGAGCACTTAATGCAGGTATGATCCCCTCACTGCATGAACACTCAAGACAGCTTTATTTAAGAATACTTTATTTAGACACACTGGAAATTTAGTTATGACATTAAAAGATTTTTTAAACACGTTAGCACAATCACCTGAGACGATCGATTTTAATGACACGATGAAGGTGATTGATACGCACTACACCTTCACACCTTGCGCGTTTCGTAACGGCCAGCAAAAAAATGAGTCAGGACAAAATTCTGGATCATGTAAACTGTTTGCCTTTGCAAAATTACACACACTCAACCAACAGCAAACACTTGATTGTTTTGGCCAATACTATCGAAATGACGTACTCACCAATCCAGAAGGAACGGATCACCAAAACATACGTAATTTTATGGACACCAGCTGGGACGGCATTAGCTTTGAAGGTACACCATTAAAACCAATTTAATAGCATTAGGGCCAAAGGATGGCCTACTGTAAATACGAGTTTTTGCGGCTATACTGAAATCTCATCCAACAGGAAAAGCACATATTTGCTCGCATATTAGTAATTTTACTGCCTTTTATTTTTAACGCTAACCTCGCCTTGGCAAACCAAATTTCGCCTCAAAAAAGAGATTTAGTCGACCAACTTCTCGTGATTAACCAAACAGATAACCTTATTCCTTTAATGACATCATCCTTAACAGGTCAAATAGTCACCGCCATTTCTAGAAATAAAGGCCCTATCGATGACAGCCTTAAATTAGCCATCCACAATGAAGTTAATACTGCCGTACATGAACAGTTTGTACTGAGCAACAAACTTAATGATATTTTTTATGGTTTGTATGACGAATATTTTTCTACCAGCCAAATGCAAGACATTGTTAATTTCTATAATAGCCCTGCAGGAAAGCAACTCAGAAAAAACGGGAGAAATTACCTTACGAAGCCAAGAGCAGGCTAAAATTCATGCTAAAACGATTGGACCTATCGTTCAAAAGCGATTGTTAAAAATGCTTGATAACGTCGATAAAGATTTAAAGAAACTTGAAACAGCCAAAAAGAATAAATAAGCGCAAGCCTGCATCAAGCTGCGCTCTGGTATTCATATTATTTAATCGTCACCCAGCTCTGCAGCTTCGATCTCTTCACTCAACTCAAACCAAACAAGTTCAGCACTCTCAAGCGCTTGCTTATGTTCAGTTTGCTGATCTAACACGTCTTTAAGTTTCGCCTTATTTTCGGCTTGGTATAACGCTGAATCTGCGAGCACCCCCTCCAATAACACCAATTGATCTTGATGTAATGTCATATCAGTTTCTGCTTTCGAAAGCTTCTTTTTTAATGGACTTAAACGTTTACGTTTTTCCGCTGCGAGCCGCTTTCTCTCTTTTTTGTCTTCTGCTGACTCACCCTGAGGCTCTGTAGATTTACTTTCTCCAGAGCCAGATTTTTCTACTCGTTTATTATCATTTTGATAAGCGAGCAACCAATCCTCATAATCATGCAGATCCCCCTGAAACTCTTCCACTTTACCATTCGCAACAAGCCAAAAAGTATCCACTGTATTTTTCAGCAAGTGTCGATCGTGAGAAACGATTAATATCGCGCCCTGAAAAGCTTGAAGCGCCATCGTTAAGGCATGTCTCATTTCGAGATCAAGGTGGTTAGTCGGCTCATCTAGCATGAGCAAGTTGGGTTTTTGCCAAGCAATAATCGCCAAGGCCAAGCGGGCCTTCTCCCCCCCTGAAAAGCGCGTAATGATCTCTAAAGCCGCATCACCTCGAAAATCAAAACCGCCTAAGAAATTGCGAACTTCATGATCGGTGGCTGTAGGTCTAATTCTCTGAAGATGTAGAAAGGGGCTTGCATTCAAGTCCAGCTCTTCTAGTTGATGCTGTGCAAAGTACCCAATTTTTAGATGTTCGCCTTCTGAACGCTGGCCATTAATTTGCGCTAGATCGCCAACCAAGCTCTTTACCAAGGTAGATTTACCCGCGCCATTCGGGCCCAACAAGCCCACCCGAGTACCCGGTAAAATACTGGCCGAGAAATTATTTAAAATAGCTTCTCCGCCATAACCCAAATCGGACTTTTGAATACTTAATAAAGGGCTAGAAACTTTTTCCGCTTCAGGAAAACTAAAGTTAAAGGGCGAGTCAATATGCGCAGGTGCAATCATTTCCATACGCTCTAGTTCTTTCATTCGACTCTGAGCTTGTTTCGCTTTGGTCGCTTTAGCCTTAAAACGATTAACAAATGATTGAATTTCACCAATTCGAACTTGTTGCTTTTCATATTGTGCTTGTTGCTGAGCGAGCTTTTGCGCTCGCTGTTGTTCGAAGTCGCTATAACTACCTTTATATTGATTAAGCATTTTAAACTCAAAATGCAGTATATGCGTCGCGACCGAGTCAATAAAATCCCGGTCATGCGAGATAAACAAGATGGTTCCGGTGTATCGCTTTAGCCAATGTTCTAACCAAATCACTGCCTCTAAGTCTAAGTGGTTGGTCGGTTCATCAAGAAGTAATAAATCTGATGGACACATCAATGCCTGCGCCAAATTTAAACGAATCCGCCACCCTCCTGAGAAATCATTAACAGGCTTAGATAATTCATCCTGTGTAAACCCTAAACCATGCAGTAGTTTCTCAGCCGTTACCGGCGCTTCATAAGCACCAATCGCCTCTAGCTCACCATGAAGACTGGCAATTTTATGATGGTCATCGATTTCTTCTGCCGCCTTTAATGCTTCCTCGAGTTCCCTTAAAAGATGATGCCCGTCCAACACATAATCTAAAGCCAAACGATCGCCTGCTGACACTTCCTGCTTCATATGCGCAATTCGGCAACGCCCTGGCAAACTAAAGTCACCCGAATCTGGCGAAAGTTCTCCCAAAATCAATTTGAACAAGCTCGTCTTTCCCGCACCATTCGCACCAATAATGGCGACACGCTGACCACCATGCACAATTGCATTTGCTTCTTCTAATAGGGGTTCAGGGCCACGTCTAAGGGTTAGTGCATTAATTTTCAGCATGTAAGGATGACTCGCAAAAACCGAGACGTTAACGGATATCGGCCCTAACATCAATGATGCTTAAATTTGAATATCAGGTTATTCTTATGTGATGACAACTCAATTACCCGAAGACCTTCAGCTAGACAATGAATTTTGGCAATTTTCATTGTCGATCTGGCAGAACAAAAAAGCACAAGAAACCCTGCTCAGGCTCCAAGACACAGAACACCTCCGTGTTAATTTACTGCTATTTTCCATGTGGCTAGGCATTGAAAAAAAATCGTTTATCAACCATCTTCTTGTTGCCCTTGAAGTAACTGAGTGTTGGCACCAGCAAGTTGTAGGGCCATTACGCGGCATCCGTAAAGCATTACCCTTGAAATCTCCAACCCCCACGCTCAAGTCTCAAGTTCAACATAGCGAATTAGTAGCGGAACAGATTGAGCAATCACTATTATTTAAATGCGCACTGAAAATACCTGTTACAACCCCAAAAACGAGTACCCATAATCAGCCTAATAACACCTTGACTATTTTGATCAATAATTTATTAGCCTGCAGCGGCCATGCGCAATCAATTGAGCAATTTAGTCGTGTAGAAAATCATCAGAAGAAAAAATTCGACACACTTAGCCCATCAGATCTATTATTACTGATACAAGCATGCCTCCCTATACACTCGGCATCACATATTTCTGCATGCATCGAATCGCTAACGACATCACAATGAGCCTATATATATTATGAAATGGATTTATCGTTTACTTACCGTCGCTATGCTTGGTGGCGCCATGCTCTTTCCTTTTTTTATGGATAACAAGGATGGCAAACCCATGTTTTCATTACCCGACACAAAGGATCTCATTCCATCCAGCCTAAGCTCAGGAAAAACAATTCCTGCTTTACCATCGCGCGCTCAAACATTCTATAAGTGGCAAGATAAACACGGCACATGGCACTACGGCGATACACCGCCCACAAACGGCCCTAATTTTTCTACCATCAAAGTAGATAGCAATACTAACGTCATTCAGAGTGTTCCCGTGTTATCCAAGCCGGAACCAACTACACCAGCAAGCACCCCGTATACCCCAAACATCCCAAACACCACCAACCCTGCCGACACTCCTCTAAGTGATGTTCTTTCACTTGAGCGCGCTATGAATGTTTTAAATGACGCGCAGAATGTTCAAGGTTTAATGGACAACCATAACGCTCAACTTGAAGCAATAAATAGTAACATCTCAAAGTAATTTGACTTAAAATCACTATTAATGATTCGACTAAGAGTCAACCACGCATTTAAGAAACAACTATGTATCGAGTTAAAGAAATGTTCTACAGCCTTCAAGGTGAAGGCGCCCGTGCAGGCCGAGCTGCTGTATTTTGCCGTTTCAGTAAATGTAATTTATGGAATGGCCGAGAAGACAGCCGCGCTCAAGCCATTTGTAATTTTTGTGACACGGACATTTTAGGTACTGATGGACAGAATGGCGGACAATTTGATACCGCCAAATCATTAGCTACGGCGATTCATAAAATGTGGCCAGCCATCCCCTCTTCTGATAAAACGAAACCTTATGTTATTTTTACCGGAGGAGAGCCCTTACTTCAGTTAGACGAGCCCCTTATCGAACACATGCATAAACTCGGTTTTGAAATTGCCATTGAAAGTAATGGTACGCTACCTTTACCGAAAGGTGTTGACTGGGTCTGTTTGAGTCCAAAAGCTGACGCCAAGGTCGTTTTTGATTATTGCAACGAATTAAAACTCGTTTACCCCCAAGAGAAAGCATCACCTGAGCGCTTTGAAAACTTCAAATCAAGTCATTTCTTTTTATCGCCAATGGCCAACCCCCTTATTCGTTGTGGTGATGACCAACAGAAAAAAAACAATACTCAGCTAGCGTTAGACTATTGTTTAAATCACCCTCAATGGCGCCTTACCTTACAACTACATAAGTTGCTAGGCATTGATTAAAGGCATTTAAAAAGACGAACCAGGCTCTTGTAAAAATGCCAGTTCTTCGGGTGTAGACTGTCGATTTAAAATCGAATTGCGGTGAGGGTAACGACCAAATTGCTCGATAATTTCTTTGTGCCTTAGTTCAAAACGATAATTATCCTCCATGCCTGGCTGGTTAAATAATTTTTTAGCCTGCTCATGTATAAGTAAAGACTCACTATGCATAAACGGTAGATATAAAAAGCATCGCTTTTCAACCGATAAGGCTTCATCCGCTTTTTGGGCTACTGCCTCTTGCGCTAAAACCAACGCTATTTGGTCATAAGCGAAACTTTTTACTTGGTCTCGGTACATATTTCGAGAGAACTGATCGAGGATCAAAACTTCAGCCAAGCGCCCTTCTGGGGTTTTCCGCCATGACCATAATTCACCCTTCGTTGCAGAATCGTGTAAGGTTGAAAACCGCTGTGAGATCAATTGATCAAGATCTCCATCTTTCACCCAATGTTGACGAGGCTCTAGTTCTTCAAACCAAAAATGAATCACACGATCCATATCGCTCCCCATAACCCTTAATAATTATCACATTGATTTCCGGTTAATACCTTCTTTATCGAAAGCACTATTCCCACTCTAATTGATCTAAAACTTTTCTCGCCTCAAGTAATTTACAGTCGGTCGCAGCCATCAATTTCGTAACAGTCATACCAGCGTTTTCTCTCGCAAATTCAAGTAGTTCGTTATGACTTAAATGCGGCCTACTCTCCGATATTTTTTTTGCTACCCACAACCAACCTTCTTCTCCAGACTTATGAATGAACTCAATAATCAAAAGTACTTGCGGGGTATTTGCTTGCAAATGCCAGTTACGAGAACGCCCTTTTCGCGTTAATTTAGCCCCAGTTGATTTTATTAGCTGTTTAAGGGCATCCGAATTTGGCGTCCTCCTTACAAAAGAGTTCAGCGCTATACGCAAAACGGTTCCCATTTACAAACTGCCGTCCAAGTTAAGCCCCACTGTTGCCTCATTCATTAATCAGCATGAAAGCCCAAAGCTACAAATCGGCACCTTTATAGTTGAATAAAAGACCTGAACTCTCAGAATTTGACGCTCACTCAAAATACTAAAAAACCTCCTTTTTATGTCAGAAGATTGTTTACCCAATAAAAAACTTAATATCTAAATTTACCTTGTTCGATATTCCTCTGCAGCGATTCGTCCATTAACTGATACCCGTCCTCATTAGGTAAACAGACCCAGACAGGGTCCACCACTTTGGCTAGATCAAAGCCCGCTTTCTTTAAATCCGTTTTTTTATATTTTAAGGTGCCCGTGGTTTCCATTTTTTGCGAAATACGTAAAAAGACCGGTACTGAGAACGCCGGTAATTGTTTATTTAAGTACTGATAAAATTCAATCGGATCAAACTGCGCATTTTCCATCAAACGAATATCAGCCATGCCTGCTCGACCATTCGTATTGGGAATTTCAACGCCATAAACCACTGCATCTAGAATGCTTGAAAAAGAACTAATACAATTTTCAACTTCGGTAGTGGATACATTTTCACCTTTCCATCGATACGTGTCACCTAAACGGTCCACAAACTGGGCATGTAAATAGCCTTGATCACGCATTAAATCGCCGGTATTAAACCAGGCATCACCTAGCTTAAAGACATCTCTCAAAATTGATTTTTCTGTTTTTTCCGGGTCGGTATAACCATCAAAAGGACTTTTATCTGTGATCTCACCCAGTAAGAGGCCTGACTGCCCTTTTTTTACTTTCCGCAAAAATCCATTTTCTTGGCGAATGACGTCATCGAGATCCAGATCATATTCAACAATGGCATAAGGAAAAGTGGTAAACCCAACAGTACAATCGTGGTTAAATAGATTCATAAAACCAATATTGCCCTCACTCGAGCCGTAAAACTCCATCACTTTAGGCACATTAAAACGTGATTTGAATTCTCGCCATAAGTTAGGGCGAAGACCATTACCAAACATCATACGAACCTGATGATTTTGATCATTAGTACTAGGCGCCTGAGCCAATAGATATCGACATAGCTCACCGACATAACAAAAGGCGGTCACCCCCGTCCTTCGCACCTCCGGCCAAAACTTACTCGCTGAAAACTGACGTGCCATCACTAAACCCGCGGCACCAGCAAGCACGCTTCCCCAACCTACAATCAAAGCAGTACCATGATAGAAAGGCAAGGTAACAAAAGCCCTATCATTAGGCTTTAGTTGAATACTAGCCAAACCAACGCCACCATAAGCTTTCATGAAGCGGCCGTGTGTCAATATCGCGGCCTTAGGTAAGCCGGTTGTTCCCGATGTATAAAAATAACAAAAAGGCTCATTTGCTCGCTGGTCATTACTTGATATGGGGTTTTGGGAATAACCTGAACGCGCTTTCTCAGCAAAGTCCATCCAATTCACGGGAGCGGATGTTTTGTCAGACAAGGTGTCGTTATCGGATAAATATAGTCTGGTATTCTCACCTTTAGGCAACACTGTTTCCACTTCCATCACGGCTGAAAACAACTCTTCACCGACAATAATACGAGATGGCTTCACTAGCTGTATACTATGTTCTAGCACCCCCCCGCGCTGAGAAGTATTCAGCAATGCACTCACACCACCAACCTTTGAAATTGCCGCAATGCAGACTAATAACTCGGGTCGGTTTTCAATAAATACCGCAATGACATCACCCTTTTTAGCCCCCACCTTCACAAGACTATCGGCGTAACGATTCACCCAAGCATTAAATTGCTGATAACTTAACTCACGCTCTTCAAAAATGAGCGCGGTACCTTCTGGATTACGCCGAGTAGCTTTTTCAAGACAGAGTCCAAAACCAACGGGCTTATCGTTATTTTTCCGACTGGCAATATAAAGACCTTTAGCTCGGTCTGGAATACCGGTCAAAAAAACAGGTAATTTAGACACAAACTGACGAAACGATAGGGTACCAGTATTTGAAGTATCAGAGTTTGGCATGCATTTCTCTTATTTTTATAGTGAATGGGGCCTTATTTCTACGTATTACTCAGAGGGCGATCACTTTTCGTATAATAATCACGAGTAGCGACCCCCTCCCTTATGCAATAATTACAAACACATTAATCACACACTTCATCAAGGCGCCGTTTGATTGAATTTTCGATTTTCCCCTTAAAAGGCCTTAGTAAAAAACCTAACTCCATTTTAAGCTCTACACTTTCGCTTAGCACCGTCATGTGGCCTTTTGCACCAGCTCCTTTAAATTTAACAGTATCATCTTCCCAATGATATTTTATGCCAAATTCTTGCGCTAAATTAGCCACGAGCTCTTCAGCTAAAACTCTAGCTTGTTCCAGTGCTAGATGATGGGTACGGTTAACTCTAATTTCAGACATAATGCATTCTCATATTATTCAACAACTCACACATATTAACTCGAAACAGGCCCTTACAACAAAACTACTCACTTTGAGTCTGTTTTTAGCTTGAAGATTGGGATTTTAAAGCATGACGGCATAGTTTTCCTTGCTAACCAAGGTTAGAATAGCAGTCATAAATGAATCAGCAGAGACGACTTCATGACAAGCGAATCCAGCACAAAGACAGCGCAAGCAACCCAGGAAACTGACACCGTCACCCATTTTGGTTTTCAAGACGTAAATGCGCAAGACAAAGCGAATAAAGTCGCAGATGTTTTCCATTCGGTTGCCAGCAAGTATGACGTGATGAATGATTTAATGTCACTGGGTATTCATCGTATCTGGAAACGTTTAACAATAGAGTCTAGCGGTGTTCGTCCAGGTTACAAAGTTTTAGATATTGCCGGGGGGACCGGCGATCTCACTATGCAGTTTTCAAAGCGTGTCGGTGAGCACGGCCAAGTAGTATTAGCTGACATCAATTCTTCAATGCTGAACGTTGGTCGTGACCGGTTATTAGATCGGGGTTATGGCAGCAACATCGAATTTGTACAAGCGAATGCGGAAGCTCTTCCCTTTCCGGATAATCACTTCAATTGCGTGAGCATTGCTTTCGGTTTACGAAACGTGACCGATAAAGATAAAGCACTCGCGTCGATGGCTCGAGTATTAAAGCCTGGCGGTCGTCTATTGGTTCTGGAATTTTCTAAACCCGCGAACCCAATGTTAAGCACTATTTATGATAAGTACTCCTTCACCGCACTGCCTTTCATGGGCAAACTCATCACGAATGACAGCTCAAGCTATCAATACCTTGCAGAATCCATTCGGATGCACCCAGATCAAGAAACACTCAAAGGTATGATGGAAAACGCCGGGTTCGTAAATTGCCGCTATCACAATATGTCTGGCGGTATTGTCGCACTGCATACCGGAATAAAGCCTTAAATGAGTTTTATTGATCCGGCCCTGATTCAAAAGGTTGCTCCCGCCATTGAGAAAGCGATTAATCTAGCGCTCTCAATGGATCCGGCGTCACAAAAAAGAGTAAACCTTTTGCAAGGGTGCATATTAGAAGTGGCTGTCACCACACCTAAACAAACTTTATTTTTTGGTTCAAAGGATGGAAAAGTAATCATTCTCCCACCCCAAGATAGCTCATCTGTCTGCTTAAGTGGCAGTGCATTTTCTCTAATTAAGCTGGCAAACTACCAAGACAAAACCTCGTTATTTAAAAATAAAGAAGTCATCTTAAGTGGTGATGCTGTTCGGGCACAACAAATTCAGGGTTTGATGGGGTCAGTCAACATTGACTGGGAAGGTATTTTAGCTACTTTTATCGGTGATGTACCCGCTCACCTTATCGGCACTTCTTTACGCCAAAGCTTGGCCTTTGGAAAGAATCTCAGTCAATCTTTTATCAATGACTTAGAAGAATTTATCAAATATGAAGTGCGCCTAATCCCAAGTAAAGCATTGGCTAAAACCCAATTTGAAGCGATTGATCAATTACGCTTGGCAACAGACCGTTTAGAAGCTCGTTTAAAACAAGCTTTTAAGCAAACTGAAAATTATAAGTAATTCCCCCCCATTAACTCGTACCCAAAACGAACTGGAAAATATAACGTGTCCAAACTTTTTTTAGTCACTAAACTCAGACGTATTTTTGTTATTCTTTGGGTCGTAAGCCGATACCGTTTAGATGAGTTTATTCCGCTTGCTCACCTTCCACTACCTGCTCGAATATTATTCTTTTTAGCGCCTTGGCATTTCTTCCCCAAACCAAAACTCTCACGTGGCGAGCGGATTCGTTTAGCTTTAGAAACACTCGGTCCTATTTTTATTAAATTTGGTCAAATCCTCTCTACCCGAAGGGACCTGCTGCCTGATGATATTGCTGACGCACTCAAACACCTTCAAGACAATGTAGCACCTTTCCCTGGTAGCCAAGCCAAACAAATTATTGAACAGGCGCTTAAACAAAGTACCGATCAGTTGTTCTCAGAGTTTAGTATTGAACCACTCGCCTCAGCATCTATCGCGCAAGTTCATAGCGCGCGACTCAAAAATGGTAAAGAAGTGGTCGTTAAAGTAATTCGACCAAATATTGAAGGAACAATCAATCAAGATATCGCCCTGATGTTAGTGTTAGCGACATTATTGGAAAATTACTGGGCTGATGGGAAACGCCTGCACCCGATTCAAATTGTAAAAGACTATCAAAAGACAATTTACGATGAGTTAGACCTGCAACGAGAAGCGGCTAACGCCTCTCAACTACGCCGTAACTTTTTAAACTCTGAACTAATCTATATTCCCGAAATATTCTGGGATTATACCAATCACGATGTGCTCGTAATGGAACGTATTTACGGTATGCCCGTTGCCGACATACAACAGTTAAAAGCCTCAGGTGTAGACCTAAAAAATTTAGCCGAACGTGGTGTTGAAATATTTTTCACGCAGGTATTCAGAGACAGTTTTTTTCATGCTGATATGCACCCCGGTAATATTTTTGTTTCTGCTGAACATACCCATAATCCTCAATACATCGCCATAGATTTCGGTATTGTGGGCACACTCACTCAAGAAGACCAAAATTACCTTGCTCGCAACTTACTCGCTTTTTTCAACCGAGATTATCGCCTTGTCGCTGAACTACATGTGTCATCAGGCTGGGTGCCTGAGGATACAAGAGTCGATGAATTTGAGTCAGCCATTCGTACGGTGTGCGAGCCTATTTTTGAGCGGCCGCTTAAAGATATTTCTTTTGGCCAGTTCTTGCTTCGCTTATTTCAGACCGCGCGTCGTTTTAATATGGAAGTTCAACCACAACTAGTTTTACTACAAAAAACCTTACTCAATATAGAGGGTCTTGGACGACAACTTTACCCTGACTTAGACTTATGGAATACCGCTCAACCTTATTTAGAAAACTGGATGAAGCAACGTATGGCACCTCCTGGTGTATGGAAAAATGTAAAACAGCATTTTCCTGAATGGCTAGAACAGTCACCCGAAATACCGAAACTTGTATTTGATGCAATGAACCAAATCAAGCACCTTGAAAATTTTGGCAAACAACGAGAACAAAGCGCACTTGTCCTACATAATGATCTAAAACAACAGCGTAGCCAGTCAAAAGACCTTCTCATTGGTTTTGCGCTCATTATTGCTGGTTTTGCAGCGTCATCCCCTAGCGCGATCGACTGGCTAAATACCATTTCATGGCAAAGTGCTGTACCCTTTTTACTTGGCAGCTATTTTTTAGTTCGCCGAAAATAAAACTCAGTCATATAAAAATAGGCTGAACTGATAACTGGAATCGAGAAAAAATATGTCCACCGTATTAAACGAACTAGCGACTGTACTTGCTGAAAGAAAAAAAGCTGACCCTGAAAGTTCGTATGTTGCCAGCCTACACAAAAAAGGCCTAAATAAAATTCTGGAAAAAGTGGGTGAAGAGTGTACTGAAACAATCTTAGCGGCAAAAGATGCGGAAGGCGCTGATGAGGCTAAAAAACAAGACTTAGTTTATGAAACTGCCGACCTCTGGTTTCATAGTATGGTAATGTTATCTCATCTAGACTTACATCCAGATGACATTTTAAAAGAACTTCAACGCCGCTTTAACTTATCAGGCCTTGAAGAAAAGTCATCTCGAACTAAATAGTACACGCACTAAATAAGGAGAACGATATGGGTATTAGTCCAATGCAACTACTGATCATACTTGTGATCGTGGCATTAATATTCGGCACTAAGAAACTTCGTAATATGGGTGGTGACTTAGGTGGTGCCGTCAAAGGCTTTAAGAAAGCAATGAAAGATGAAGACACCAAGCCATTAGAAAAAACCAATGCTGATGTCATTGAAGGCAAAGCAGACAAAGTGAATACGAAACAAGAAGACAACCAAACTAAATAATGTTTTCTTTCTTTCTAACACTGGCGCTTTACCATGTTTGATATCGGTTTTCTGGAATTACTCATCGTAGGGATTATTGCCTTACTGGTGCTTGGTCCCGAACGTTTGCCGGTAGCCGCGCGAACGGTTGGTAAATGGGTCGGACGAGCGCGGCGCATGACCAGTCAATTCACCAAAGAAATCGACCGACAAATTGAATTGGATGAGCTACGCGCGGAACTAAAAAAACAAGGTGAAAGCCTCGACATTCGTGAAGATGCGAACAATATTCATGCAACAGTCAGTGAAGCCTTACAGCAAGCAAAAGAGTTTGAGCCCATACCCAGAACCGAAGAAGATAAACCATTCACTCCTAATTCCAATCAAATAGCGACTGAGTCAATTCCTTCAAAGGCACAAGCCCCGCAAGACAACATAAGCACCAGTAAGAATGACTGATCAAAACACTCCCGACAACACGTCTATAGATCAAACTCAACCGTTAATACAGCATCTCATTGAATTAAGAAACCACCTGCTACGTGCTGTGTTGTGTGTGATTTTGGTTTTTGCTTCGCTCTATTATTTTGCGAATGATATTTATCTCATCGTTGCAGAGCCTTTACGAGAATTAATGCCGAAGGGCAGCACTATGATTGCCACTGATGTGGCATCGCCATTTTTTGCCCCCTTCAAGCTGACACTCATGGTATCAATATTTATCTCGATGCCTTTTGTTCTTTATCAAATATGGCGTTTCATTGCGCCAGCTCTTTACGATAAAGAAAAGAAACTCGCTTTTCCGCTGTTGTTTTCGAGCATTGTATTATTTTACTCCGGCATCGCCTTTGCGTACTTTGTGGTATTCCCTTTGATTTTTGGCTTTTTTACGAGCACAGGTCCTGAAGGGGTCACTATCATGACCGATATTAGCCGTTATCTTGATTTTGTTCTAAAGTTATTTTTTGCCTTTGGTATCGTATTTGAGATTCCAATCGCCATTATCATCTTGGTCTCAAGCGGTATCACAAACGTTGAAAGTTTGAGTCAAAAACGTCCTTATCTAATCGTCGCCTGCTTTGTTGTCGGTATGCTGCTCACCCCTCCCGATGTAATTTCACAAACATTACTCGCAGTCCCGATGTGGATGTTATTTGAAGTCGGTTTACTCTTTGCCAAAATGGTCGAAAAGAAACCTGAAGCAGAAGTGTAATGACGAGTATTTTTAAGCAATGAACTTATTACTGCTACTACCTGAGAATATGCTAACTGACACGTCGGCCGAAGTTACTGGCCGGCAATTAGCACACCTGCACAGCACGCTCACCACCAAAGAGGGTGACAACTTATGTGTAGGCCTACTAAACGGGAGTATGGGTACAGCCTTGGTAACCAAGCTAACATCTGAAGTAGTGATGCTAGAGGTTGATTGGCATTCTTCAGCCCCTTCGGCCTTACCACTTACGCTTATTATTGGTTTACCTCGGCCCAAAATGCTCAAACGGATTATTCAAACCGCCACCACCATGGGGGTAAAAGAGCTTTATTTTATCCACTCGTGGAAAGTAGAGAAGAGTTTTTGGCAATCGCCTTGGTTAACCGAGGAGAAAATACGTGATAATTGCATATTGGGCTTAGAGCAAGCGAAAGATACGATGATGCCGAGAATTCATTTAAGAAAGCGTTTTAAACCTTTCATTGAAGATGAGTTACCCGCCATCTCGAACAACACCCGAAAACTTCTAGCGCATCCAGGAGAGCCAACGCCCTGCCCGATAGATATTCAAGATAAAACAACACTCGTTATTGGGCCCGAAGGGGGATTTACTCCCTACGAAGTTGATAAAATTAAAGAATGTGGGTTTCAGAGCGTGCATTTAGGCGAGCGTATTTTGCGTGTTGAAACAGCTGTTCCCGCACTGATTGCCCGCTTATTTTGCCCTTAGCTTAATTAGAGATCATTTACGGCTAGCACTTTACATCGCTATCTCGTTATTCCGGTGCAATGTGCGACCGGAATAATTTCAGTACTCCACCGTCCGAAACAACTACTATTCTGTTTCTTTTTGAGAAAGACCTGCTTTCACAGACTCTTTAGGTATAAAAACTGGCTCAAGCACGGGGAACTCTTCCTCAGCGTTACCAAATTTCTTCTTAAAAAACGAACTTACATTGGCTCCCAATACCAAAAGGCAGGGCGTAAGGAGCAGTGTAAGTACCGTCGCGAATGCTAGTCCGCCAGCAATTGCACTCGATAACTGTGTCCACCACTGAGTCGAAGGCGCACCAAATGCAACCTCTCTATTTATAAAGTCGATATTCATCGCCATCACCATCGGTATCAACCCTAAAATCGTGGTACCAGCAGTCAAAAGAACCGGGCGTAAACGTATTTCACCGGTCGCCAGCGCGGCATCATACGCTGAATAGCCGTCCTTAATATAAGCATTATAGGTATCGATTAACACGATATTGTTGTTCACCACTATACCCGACAATGCAATAATACCGAGACCAACCATGACAATCCCAAAGGGCTGCGCTGTGACTAATAAGCCCAGCAACACACCCGCCGTTGAAAATATAATGGCGCTCAGAACCAGAAAGCTTTGATAAAAGCTGTTGAACTGAATCACTAAAATAAGCAGCATTAAAAACATGGCGAACAAAAATGCACTGGATAGAAAGTCTGCCGTTTCTTTTTGGTCTTCCTCTTCGCCTTTTACCACAATACGAACATCAGGGTGTAAGTCAGCTTCAGTAAATGCCGCTTGTAAGGCCTGGAGCCTCTCACTTGGAAGTAAACCTTCATCTACATCCGCCTGAATGGTAATCGCACGTTTCGCATCGACTCGCTTGATTGTGCCCGTTTTCGGCGCAGGTTTCAGCGAAACAAAATTACTAATCGGCACCATACCCTTGTTGGTTGATATCCTGAAATTATCAAACTGATTTAAGGTACGCTTCTGATTCGGAAAGCGGATATTGATATCAACTTCTTCAGTGGTGTCGTTCGGGCGGAATCCTGCCACACGAAAGCCATTCGTCACCATCTGAATCGCACTGCCTAATAAGGCGATATCCGCGCCGAAACGTGCCGCGGCTTCACGATCGACTTCAAGCCGCCACTCGACACCGGGTAATGCTCGATCATCTTCGATATCTTTGAAGCCTCCTAGCTCCCCCATTTGAGTCACGATTGTTTCAACGGTTTCGTCCGCATGTTCAGGAAATATTGCACTGATCTGTAATTTGATCGGCTTACCGCCAGATGGGCCATTTTCAGCCTTTCTGAATTCGAGGTTTACGCCGGCAATATCTTTGGTGATACCCGCCATTTCTGCAAGTATCTCAGATGCTGGTCGACGCTTATCCCAATCAACAAACTGAAATTGAATTGAGCCAACCACATCTGCTGCCATACCATTAGATGATTGGTTAAATGAACGAGCATATACCGACTCGAGTTCGTTCATCCCAAAAAAACGCTGCTCTACAGATTTCAAAAGCTGGTCTTTCTCATAAATAGACAAGTCACCACGCGCGTGCACCAATACCTGCGCATTATCCGGTTCAACCTCAGGAAAGAACTCAACCCCTTTACCTAACATGGCATAAGTTGCGTAACTCGCCGCAATCACCATAAGCGAAGCCACTAATGCTTTACCTGGATGATGTAAAAGCTTACGCAATAAACGCACATAAACCGACATCAGTACCCCGGTTTTTTTGGGCGTAGCATCTTTTAGCGTAGCTTTCTGATGATTTGAAGGTTTTTTACCCAGCCATGAGCCCACGACCGGCAGAAATATCAAGGCGACTACCAGTGAAGCTGTCAGGCAGATCATCACCGTAATCGGCAAGAACTTCATGAATTCGCCCACCGTACCGGGCCAAGCGATGAGTGGCATAAAGACCACTAAAGTAGTGGCCGTCGAAGCGATAATAGGCCAAGCCATACGCTTCGAGGCTTTGGAAAAAGCACGCTCAGCACTCATACCATGTTCTTGATTTCGAGAAGCTAATTCCACCACCACAATCGCACCGTCAACCAGCATACCTACGACTAATATCAGACTAAACAAAACAACGATATTTAATGTCAGCCCCATCAAGTTAATAATTAAAAGACTCGTCAGGAACGAAGCAGGAATAGCCAAGCCCACAAGCAGAGATGATCGTAAACCAAGTGCACCAACCACGACAATCATCACCATAATGATGGCGCTCGATACATTATTTTGCAGGTCTTGAAGCATCTCGATAATCTCGCCAGATTTATCCAGAATATAGGTGTGTTCTAAGGAGGCAGGCCAAAATGGCTTCTTTTCAGTAACAATTGCTTTTACCTGAGAAATCACCTCAATGATATTCGATCCCACCCGTTTTTTAATTTCAAGCGTGAGTGACGGTTCACCGTCTACGCGTGCAAAGCCTTGTGGATCTTTGAAGGTTCTGCGTACAGTCGCCACATCACGAAAGCTCACTACCGTATCACCGACAACTTTAACCGGAAGCGACATAATGTCTTCAAGGCCTTCGATGACACCAGGTACTTTCACGACCAAACGACCATGCCCGTTATCAATCGCACCAGCAGCAACTAATTGGTTGTTCCGTTGAACAATAGTTAAGACACTTTCAAAGTCTATATTGTAAGTTTCCAATACCAGAGGGTCGACGATAATCTCGAGCACTTCTTCACGGTCGCCGCCAATGTCTACCTCCAATACACCCGGAAGGGCTTCGATATCGTCTTTTAAATCTCTGGCAATATATAACAATTGTCGCTCGGGAATCGGACCCGCAAGCCCCATACTCAGCACCGGAAACAAAGAAACATTTACTTCGTTCACTTCGGGTTCATCGCTATCAGCTGGCAGCTTTACTTTCGCTCGATCGACCTTTTCTCGCACGTCATCCAGTGCCGAATCACTATCAAAACCAGCATCAAACTCAAGCGTAACGGAGGCATGACCTTCAGAGGCGACCGAACTCATTTCTTTCACGCCTTCGATTGACTTGAGTTCCTTTTCCATTGGCCGCACCAAAAGGCGCTCGGCATCTTCGGGAGAAATACCTTCATGCGACATAGAAACATAAATGATCGGAATCGCGATATCGGGTTCAGCTTCCTTTGGTATCGCGTTATAAGCGGCGATACCACTAAAAAACAAAAAAGCCAAAAATAGTAAAACAGCTCTGCGCCGCTGAATTGCCCAATCAATCGGATTAGAAGAAGTGCTTGATTCAGAGCGACTCATTATAACGCTGCTCCATGCTCTGTATTATCGATAGGCTTAGTATTTAAAACAGCATTAACCACATCCCCTTCAGAAACAAAGCCCTGACCAACAGTAATCAAATTAAATTGTGTAGGTAGTCCACTTAACCAAATGCCATCATTCTCGCTACGAATAATATCGACTGTTTGAGTAATGACACGCAGGTCTTCATCAACACCTTTTACTTCTAATAAACCATCGCTATCTAAACCAAGTAATGAAGGAGATAGTTTATGGGCCATTTTCTCCCCTAGATAAATACTAATACGCGCACTCTGACCAAAACGCTTTATACCCATAGTGTTAAGGGCTTTTGCTTCAACACGAAAGGTGCGAGTACTGGTATCAGCCGAACTGGAAATATAAAAAATTTCACCATCAATCTGCGTACCACTGAGCAATATTGCGCTCATTTTCTGTCCGTTTTTTAGTTTTGAGATATGCTGCTGCGGAACCTCGGCGCTCATGGTGATGTATTGGTCATCCACCAGTGTTGCCAGCGAAGTGCCTGAATCGACGTAATCCCCAAGTTCTACATGTAATTCATCCAACACCCCATCGAAAGCAGCCGTAATGGTCGTACGTTGAATTTCTATTTCCCTCTCTTTAACTTCTGCCTCTGCGGCGACGACATTGGCAACGTGCTGCAAGTATTGATTTTCCGATATCAGTTTCTTTGCTTTTAAGCTCAAGCTTGACTTCAAATCGGCCTGACGAACTTTCAACTCTGCTTTTGCGCGCTCTAGCCTTGCCTGCCTATCATTCATCGCAAGCATAAGTATTTGTTGACCCTGAGAAATACGAGCACCTTTGTTTGTTTTCAGGTTCGTGATAATGCCATCCGTTTCCGCACGGATCTCAATTTCTCTTACCGACTCGATACCACCCTGCAAGTCGATTCGATCAGGCATTAACTCCGCCTCAATAGCCTGTACTTTTACTTTAAAATGAGAATTTGAAAGATTACTTTCATCAAGCTCAGAGCCTTGTTGGCTGACTTTACTCTCCTCTTCGGCATTACTAGAAAGTGATCCAGATAAAATCCAGATAAGCGCCAAAGCGGCTAGAGAAATTGAGAGTATTAGAGATCGGTTCATTCTGCCTCGCAGTAATCGGTGTAACATAAAAATAAGTGCGCTAAAGAAATTCTAGCGTCTATAAAGAACGTCCTTGAAGAGATATAGCCGCTAAGCATTTAAAAAAGATGCTAAGCGTTATCAGACCAAAGAGTATACGATAATAATAATATTTTTATGACTATGGGTCACAAAAATATTATAAAGCGGCTAACATTAGATAAAAATGGTGTCGTCGCTTAATATTGATTAGCTCATATTCATGCTGCACGAAAAAGAAGGGAAATGCCTGCATTCAAATACAGGCCATATCTAATAACAAAGAAGGGTACAGAATTGGTAGCGGTCAGCCGCCTAAGCCCATTGCTCGTTGCACAATTTGTTTTTTCACAAAGCTTTGCTTATCAACCCAGTTAAGCCCCGTGTTTCGAAGCCATCTAACGATCGGATCTTTTTGCTCAAAGACTCGTTTAAAGCCTTCCATTACCCCCATCATCATCAAATTATCGCCTTGCCGTTCACGATTATAACGATTCAGCAGGCTTTGATGGTTAATCGGAATTTCTTCTTGATTTGCTTTTAAAAGTATCTCACTCAAAGCTTTTACGTCTTTAAAGCCTAAATTCACCCCTTGTCCTGCTAAAGGGTGGATGGTGTGTGCCGCATCACCGATGAGCACGGCACCGGGGCGAACATAGGATTTTGCATGTCGTTGTCGTAAAGGGTAGCTATAACGCTTAGATACGTGCTCTACCTGACCTAATCGTGACTCTAGCTCTATTTCTAGACTTTGTTTAAACCGCTCATCACTTTGAGACATGAGTTTTTCGGCTTGATCAGGCTCTACCGACCAAACAATCGAACAAAATTTTTCTGATGCATGCTTATCTTGCAAAGGTAAAAATGCCAACGGCCCTGATTCACTAAAACGTTGCCTTGCCACACTACCATGGGACTTTTCTGTTTGAACCGTCGCGACAATCGCATAATGCTGATAATCCCACTCTCGCGTCGCCATACCTAAGGTAGTTCTTACTTTTGAGTTTGCACCGTCGGCAGCCACTAATAAGTCACAGTGAATTTTTTGCCCGTTATTCAAACTCAATACATGCGCATCAGCTTTATCAGGACTTGGCTTAATACTTTCTAAAAGGCAGCCGAAATATTTTGTTAAATTCGCCTGATCGCGAGCACCATGATGTAAGGAAGATACCAATGTTTGATTTTCAACGATAAATCCTAGCTCATCGCAATATAACTCCGCCGCATCAAAATTGATTTCTGCGGAGCCTAGCTGATCCCAAACATTCATTTTTTGATAGGACATAACCTGACGTGGGTTAATACTGTCCCACACACCTATAGTGCTTAGTAAATTTTGAGAAGCGAGTGTTAGCGCACTAACACGAGGTTTAAAACTTTCAACTTCATCTGACAACTCTGTCGCAGCATGTAATTGCTCACTTACCTGGCTATCTATCAGCGCAATAGACAACGAAGCATCCTTTAAAGATAAAGCCAAGGCTGTACCCACCATGCCAGCTCCCATAATGGCCACATCAACATAATGAATATTTTCGGAATCAGATTGAGTCATTTCAATTTTTACCACTTAATTTAATGCATGAGGCTTAATATCTATCACGTTTAAGGCTGTTCAGAAACGGGATTTTTTACCTGCCAGCCCCATAGCCTGGCTAGCAAACAATGACTTCAGCATGGGAAGATTATCCAAGGCGACTAAACCAAGATCACGCACTAATCCCACCAGCGCAGAATGATGGCCAAATAGTTTCACAACTTGATCGCTAAAAACAATAGTCTTAGCCTGATCATTAGCGAGGTCGTCATTGAAACGTTTCAAACGGCTAATCCCACCAATATCATGTTGTGCTTGATCCGCCTGCTTTAGCATTTCCAGGCAGCTGGCAACGCCTCTAAGTGCAAGATTAAAACCTTGACCCGCCACAGGGTGCAAACTGTGTGCTGCATTCCCTAACAATACTACGCCTGGACGAAATTGCTCTTTAGCACGTACGAGCCGAAGCGGATAAGCATTTCGAGTACCACTACGTGTAATTTTTCCTAAACGTTCACCAAATGCATTCTGAAGCGCTGTACAGAAGACCTTGTCATCCATATCCAAAAAGGCTTGAACACTTTCACTATCATGCGTCCAAACTAAAGCGCTCGTCGTCGCTGTCAGCGGTAAAAGCGCAAGGGGCCCTTGCTTGGTAAAACGCTCATATGCGACCCCATCATTAGGCAATTCGGTTGTAATATTCGCAATCAATGCATGCTGCCCATATGCTTCAATTTCACTCTCGATCCCCAGAAGCTCAGCCGTAGATGAGCTAGTGCCATCGGCGATAATCATTAAGTGAGCATGAATACATTTTGTAATGACAGGCGAAGCCCCAACACTTTCAAGATGAATAAGCTGGTGTTCATGTTCAGTTACAATATTGGTTACTTTTGCCGGGGCGCATAAAGGCACCTGTTTATCTTCAAGTTTCTGTAACAAACATTGTCCCAGCCATTGGTTAGGCACAACATAACCCAAAGCATCAAACTTTAATTCATCCGCAGACATTCTCGTTACACCAAAACGTCCTTTTTCGGAAACATGTACATGCGAGATAGGGCTAGCATGCTCTGAAACGGTCGACCAAACATCTAGTTGATTTAAAATTTCTTTACTGCCCCATGAGATAGCAGTAGAACGTGCATCATAACTCGGGGTGTAACTTAGCCCGGTATTCTTTAAGGCAAATGAGTCGACTAACAAAACACTTAAGCCTAAACCTGAGATGCCAAGTGCTGTCGTAGCGCCCACCATTCCAGCCCCGACAATCACGACGTCAAATTCCTCGTTATCGTTGAGTGTTTCAAGCATTTGCACCACTAAAGAGAACTCCCACTTGCACCCTGAGCCATAAGTGACTCAATAGCTTCGATTGTCTTTGGCGCAGATTTCGATAAAATTTTATGTGAAGTTTTTGTCACCACGACATCGTCTTCTATTCGAATCCCGATCCCTCGCCATTTTTCATCCACATCAGTACATGAAGGGGCAATATAGATACCTGGTTCAACGGTCAATACCATCCCAGGCTCTAATAAACGCCATTCACCATCGACTTTATACTCACCCACATCATGTACATCCAAGCCTAACCAATGTCCTGTACGGTGCATATAAAATGGTTTATAGGCTTCATTTTCAATCGCATCTTCAAGCACTCCATTCAACAAACCTAAATCAATCAAACCTTTCGTTATGACATTAACGGCAGCTTCGTGCGGGTGATTCCAGTGATTGCCCGGTTTCACAGCGTCGATAGCAGCCAGTTGGGCATCCAATACAATTTGATACAGCTGGGCTTGCTCAGAACTGAATTTACCACTAACCGGAAAAGTACGCGTAATATCTGAGGCATAACAATCTAATTCACACCCGGCATCAATCAACACTAAGTCGCCATTTTTTAACACCGAATGGTTATCAATATAATGTAAGGTACAGCCATTATCCCCTCCCCCAACAATAGAAGGGTAAGCAACAAATCGTGATCCTTCATTCATAAAGGAGTGAATAATGGTCGACTCAAGATGGTATTCAAACAAACCGTCACGACACTGCTGCATCGCTTTGATATGACCCTGAGCTGCTATTTCAGCAGCCTGTTCCATAATTTTTATTTCTGCAGCACTTTTGAATAACCGTAACTCATGCAACGCATGCTCTAAAGCAACAAATTCCCCAGGAGGGTGAGCACCGCTACGTACTTTACTACGAATAACGTTAATCCACTCCATTACCTGCGTATCAAACTGCGCATTTAGCCCCATAGAATAATAAACTTTATCAGTACCTTCTATCATACCTGGGAGAATATCGTCGATATCGGAAATTGGAAAAGCATCATCGATGCCCAAGATATCCGTCACTCGATCTGGCCCCGCAATAAAGCCATCCCACATTTCTTTACTTGGGTCCCGTTCACGACAAAATAAAACGGCTTCGCCATGCTTTCTACCTGGGATGATCACTAAAACTGCATCTGGCTCACTAAAGCCCGATAAATAATAGAAGTCACTGTCTTGCCTGAAATGATGGTCAACATCACGATTTCGACTTTTAACTGAAGCAGCAGGCAGTATTGCAATCGTACCTTCCCCCATCTGTTCGGCTAAATAGCTTCTTCTGCGTGCAAATTCTTTTTTAGTCATGGCAAATTGATACTGTTGTTGTCGTTAATGAGTAGCGTGATTAACTAGTAATACGCAGAGTTAATGTAAAGTAGGCGAACTCTCTGTATTTTCGCCATCTTTATTTATATCAGGCGTATTAAATTCAGCATACAAATTTAATACACACACTCGAACATACTCATAGATCTCAAAAAATTCTTTCTCACCCGCTTCACCCGCTTCTACACGTGAATCTATATTACAAATTTCGACTAAGTCTCTAATAATTTCCTGTAGCTCTTTATCAAGTGCCGCCAGTTTGTCACTCGCAGCAATAGAGAGCCCTTCTAGAAAACCTCTCACCCAAACAGAAAGAGAATCAACACGTTCAGTGAGCACATAGTCATCATCTGGCAACAATAGATTAAAACTGCTCGAATCTTGCTCGATGGTATCAATCGCTTGATGATAGAATGCAATCAAATCTTCCGCCACATTAGCTTGCAATTCAGTATTTAAGGCATCAACACCCATATGTTCTAACACAAGAGTAATCCAATCGCTGGGTGTTCGCTTTAAACAGCCGGTTATTTCTCCCATTATAAGACCGTGAAGTTCACTAGGGTGGTTAATTGCACCATGCCGCGTATACACATTTGCAAGCCAGTCAAAGTCTGAATCTATTGGTAATTCAGCAGGAGGAAGTGTATCTGTCATGTAAAATCCCATAAAAATGAAAAAGAGAGTAAAAGAATCATCAAATTGTACTAGGAGCAGCCCCTATAAGTCACGATGCTATTGACCCATAAGCAATGCCAATTTATAGTTTTCATATATAAAAGTGCGTACGAGAAAAAGATTGTGCTAAAAATATTCTAGGAACCTAAAATGGAAGCATCTCAATTAAAGCAATTTTCAGACAAAGTAGAAAAACTACTTGAGCATTGTCAAAAACTCGAATCTGACAATTCGGCTTTGAAAGCACAGCAAGATGAGTGGAGTGGCGAACGCATTAAACTTATGCAAAAAAATGACCTTGCCAAAAATAAAATCGAATCGATGATCGGTCGCTTAAAATCTCTGGAGCAAAGTTAATGTCTGATGCCAATACGCTGAAAGTTAAAATTCTTGAAAAAGATTATTTAGTTGCGTGCCCAACTGACAAAAGAACTGCTTTAGAAGACGCAGCAAATCACTTAGATTCCAAAATGCGTGAAATCAGGACTTCAGGTAAGGTTCATGGTACTGAGCGTATTGCTGTGATGGCAGCACTAAACATTACGTATGAATTACTTGAAAAACACAACGACCAAGTAGGAGATGAACAAATACTATTAGCTTTAAGTGACAAACTAGATTTAGCGCTTAAAGAGTAACCTTAACGTTCATTAAATAAACAACCACAAGCCAAACATTCATTATTAATCACCCCATATTGTTTCTGCTTGTGTTTTTTGTGTTTTTTTTCGTAAATACTTCTGTTTTATAACGATTTTTTTTATACTATGGTTCTGCGTCCTGGAGTGTTGGTGAGTTGGATATGACCTCGAGCCGATAATCACACCTTGGTAATTGTTTCAGGTAATGTGTGCAAGTCCCCTTGGATTATTCCTTGATGGGAAAGCCTAATTTATCTACAACGATCACCCCCTTGAACTTCGGGTTCAAGGCCTAATCCAATAACGGCACTTTGGGGCGCACTTCGATATATTTCTTTTCAGCTAAACATCTCGAACATAGATCAATTTAATGGACATTCTTCCTAAGGATTCATTGATTTCATCCAATAAGCAGGCACTTCGTGCAAAAATTAGAGCGCAACGTCGCGCTCTCAGCCCAAAGCAACAAAAGACGGCTAACGCACAACTTCATAAACATCTAGAAAGAAGTTTAATTTTGCTTCGCGCTAAGCATATTGCCCTATATTTAGGCTCCGATGGCGAAATATGCCCTAAAGCATTAATTTCCCATTATCTAAAACGAAAAAAACAGCTCTACTTACCCGTTTTGCATCCCATCAAAAAAAACCATATGGTTTTTTGTCCGGTTACTTCAACGACAAAACTAAAGAAAAATCATTTTGGAATTCTTGAGCCAGATATCAGAAATAGCTCTTGCATGACAGCGAATCTGTTATCCCTTGTGTTATTGCCTTTAGTTGCTTTTGATTCCAAAGGAAATCGAATGGGAATGGGCGGCGGATATTATGACAGAGCTTTTGAATTCAAACAGAAAACGTCAAGGCATTCACCTAGACTTATCGGCTTAGCACATGAATTACAAAAACAAGAACAACTTCCTACTGAATCCTGGGATATACCGCTATTTGCTATTTTTACAGATCAGCAGATTTATCGTTCGTAACAATAGAAGTATGAAAAGACACTATTCGCTAATAACGAATCGCTGAAACTTCAATTGAATGCAGCGACATCATAGCGTTTTTATTAGCACTTGGTGCCATAGATGAAAAACCACTTATAATTAAGCCAATAAAAAAAATAGCAACGAGCGCAATCATTGCATCGGGTTTACGCTTCATACATTCCTCAAGAAAAAATTCATACTAATCAAAAAGGTAGCACAGTTTATGAGTTTTTCCATTAAAAACCTGCATTAAGTCACCGATCTTAATGGAAACTACACTCTTTTGGTATGAAAACGTTATTTTTCTCTCAAGAAAAGTTGATAAGCCTCGTTTGCTGTTTCATCCCAATATCGAAAGCCAACTTTATCAAGCATCTCTTTAAAGGTACTTGTTTCTTCTCGACCGGCCTGAACCCCCATTAATACTCGGCTATAGGCAGAACCGTGATTACGATAATGAAACATCGATATATTCCATTTAGTACCCAAGGAATTCAAAAATTTCATTAATGCACCTGGCCGCTCAGGAAATTCAAACCGGAAAACTTGCTCATCACCCACACCGGCAGAGCGCCCCCCAACCATATGTCGTATATGATTTTTAGCGATGTCATTATCCGTTAAATCATGAACGATATAGCCTTGCTCTCTCAACTCAGCAAGAATTTGAGCACGCCCTTCACCACCTGCTGAAATTTGCACACCAACAAAAATCTGTGCATCACAGCCTTCGGCATAACGATAATTAAACTCTGTGACACTTCTTTTATGTAATGCTTGGATAAACTTTTTATAACTACCTGGCTCCTCTGACAACGTTACAGCCAAAATAGCTTCTCGTTTTTCGCCAATTTCAGTGCGCTCTGAAATATAACGTAACCTATCGAAATTTACGTTAGCGCCACTTACCACCGTGACTAGATTTTTACCGGTTAATTTCTCTCGGTCAGCATATTTTTTTAAACCAGCAAGCCCTACTGCACCCGCCGGTTCAGCGATTGCGCGCGTATCATCGAAAATATCCTTAATTCCGGCACAAATCTCATCAGTACTAACAGTAATCACTTCATCGACGTATTGCTGAGCGATTTCAAACGGTAGCGCACCAATTTGTTTAACCGCAACACCCTCAGCAAAAATACCCACTTCATCAAGAATCTCTCTACGTCCACTCGCTAAAGCAACCTTTAAGCACGCAGCATCCTCTGGCTCTACACCGATAATCTTTGTTTCTGGCCTAATATATTTTATGTAAACGGCCATGCCTGCAATGAGCCCTCCACCACCAACGGGAATAAACACCGCATGAATAGGCGCCGTATGCTGTTTTAGTATTTCCATTGCCACTGTTCCTTGCCCGGCAATTACATCCTCATCATCAAAAGGTGGAATATAAACAAAGCCTTTTTCTTGAACTAATTCTTGAGCATAAGCCGCCGCCTCATCAAAGGCATCTCCGTGCAATATAACCTTTGCGCCTTTTTCTCTGACCGAATTTACTTTAATTTCAGGCGTCGTTTTAGGCATCACAATCGTCGCTTTAATTCCAAGCTTTTGAGCGGCTAACGCTAAGCCCTGCGCATGATTACCTGCCGAAGCAGCAATAACTCCGGCAGCCTTTTCATCATCACTTAAAAGCCGAGCGCGATTATACGCACCTCTTAATTTAAAAGAGAAAACAGGCTGTAAGTCTTCACGTTTCAGAAAAATTTGATTATCAAAGCGCTTAGATAAAAGAGGTGCTTCTGTCAGTGGTGATTCAATCGCGACATCATAAACGCGTGCATCTAGTATTTTTTTTATGTATCGATTTATTGTCATCTACTAATTCCTTGAACCCAGGCTTTAAACCAAAAAAAACAATATTCATTCACACTATACGAAATTAAACATACGCAGCAGTCTACAGAAAACACTTGTTACATACGAGAACCTAAATTTCTTTTCTGTTGATGATTCGACGCCTATAATACGCGTCATTAAGACACCATTTTAAGCCCGTTTATTTGGAGCACCTATGAATCAAGATCAACTAAAAAGCGCTGTTGCACAAGCCGCAGTCGATTACATTAAACCGACATTAGATAGTGATAGTATTATTGGTGTCGGCACAGGCTCTACTGCAAACTACTTTATTGACCACTTAGCAGAAATAAAACACCTTTTTGATGGTGCTGTTGCCAGTTCAGAAGCAACCGCAAATCGCTTAAGAGGCCATGGAATCACCGTTTATGATTTAGGTTCAATAAATGAAATGGAGTTTTATGTTGATGGTGCAGATGAAACCAACGAACGCCTAGAGTTAATTAAAGGCGGAGGCGGCGCCTTAACACGTGAAAAAATTGTCGCGGCTGTTGCCAAGCAGTTCCTATGTATTGTTGACCATTCTAAACAAGTTGGTTTATTAGGCGCTTTCCCACTACCAATTGAAGTCATCCCTATGGCTAGAAGCTTCGTCGGTAGAGAGCTTGTCAAGCTCGGTGGAGACCCTGTTTATCGAGAAGGTTTTGTGACGGACAATGGTAATTGTATTTTGGACGTTCATAACTTAAAAATTACTGAGCCCTGTAAACTAGAGGCTCTTATTAATAACATTACCGGCGTTGTCACGAATGGGCTCTTTGCTATTCGACCTGCAGACTGCTTGTTTGTAGGCTCTGCATCTGGCGTTGAAACTCTCAAAGCCTTATAATTGCAGTTTATTTGACCACTTAGAACTTCATTCAAAGGAAATTCACATGAATTTTGACAAGATCCCAGCTGGATTAGATATTCCTAATGACATCTATGTCGCGATTGAAATCCCTGCTCAAAGCAGCCCGGTTAAATATGAAATTGATAAGGATATGGGCGCAGTGGTGGTTGACCGTTTTATGTCAGCACCGATGTTTTATCCAGCTAACTACGGCTTTATTCCTAATACTTTGGCAGATGATGGCGATCCTTTAGATGTTTTAGTGATCACACCTTACCCTATCATTCCTGGCTCAATTATTCGCTGTCGTCCTGTTGGCATGCTAGACATGGATGATGAAGCAGGTGGTGATGAAAAACTAATCGCAGTGCCACACGATAAACTGTCACCGCTTTACAAAGATATTCAAGATGTTGAAGATATTCCTTCATTATTAAAAGATCAGATTCAGCACTTCTTTGAAAACTATAAGACTTTAGAACCTGGAAAGTGGGTTAAATTAAAAGGCTGGAAAGATGCTGCGACTGCGCGTGCATCAATTGAAAAGTCTGTTGCTGCATTTGAAAAATAATAATTAAGCGCCTTTCTATTTAAGGAATTAATGAAAACAAAAAGGCCGCTCCCTCATCAGAAGAGCGGCCTTTTTTTATATTTAGCTCTAAAAACTTATTACTGCAACAAAACTATTGCTGCAACAAACTTCGCAAATCAATAATGGCTGCACTCGCACGCGAAATATAGGATGACATGGTTAAAGAGTGGTTTGATAGTAAACCAAAGCCACTACCATTCAAGACCATCGGACTCCATATATTCTCTTGCGTTGCCTCAAGCTCTAATATGATCTGCTGTAAGCTCACAAGTGCATTTTTACTCTCTAGCACTTCGCGAAAGTCATATTCAATCGCTTTTAAGATATGCACCAAGGCCCATGTAGCCCCTCTTGCCTCATAAAAAACATTATCAATCTCTAACCATGGCGTTTTTTGCTCTTTGGAACCAACTGAAGCAGTAGATTGCGTTGCATTCACATCCCCAGCCAAAGCAAGATCCAACTGCTCCCGCCCAACACTCTCAGTTAAACGGCGAGACAAGCTTCCTAAACGATTATTTACATCCGATAACCATGCCCTTAAGTTATCGGCGCGTGCATAAAACTGAGCATCAGCCTGATTATCATCAGTAAGGCGACCTAAATAGCTATACATTGATTTAATACCATGTCGATATTCAGACTCACTCGCAGGAATTGCCCAGCTATTGTTATCAAAATGAAACTGAGGCTCTGCAATCGTTAAGTCTTTATCTTCGACAGATTGACTTTGTGAACGACTAAAATCTTTTCGAAATGCTCGCGCTAAGTCACGAACCTGAACCAAAACACCAAACTCCCACCGCGGGATATTGTCCAAGAAAAGCCCTGGCGGGAAAATGTCGTTTCTTAAATACCCTCCCGGCTTATCCAACATGGTTTCAGCCAAATAAATCAGGGCTGTTGTAGTGGTATAACCCGTTACTGGGATTTGCCCTTGCTCACTAGCACGCTCAGCAGCATAGTTTTGCATATTCACCATGACAGGCTCTCGACTCCACCACCAGCCAACGGCTAATGAGAGGATTAAATACACAGAAATTACGATACCTATCATTCGAGCCAAAATACCACCACCTAAGTAATCTTGAATGTCTTCTCTTCGATGCCGAAAGAAATCGGCCGCTTTTTCAATCACACGATTTTTCACTTACTTTACCCACTTAAAAAACAATACGACAACCTTCTAAAATTGATGCTGCCGACCAGAATTCAGCTTAAAATATATCATTGGCTGTTGGACGCCCTAGATAATACCCCATCGCTCCATCTAAGCCTAAGTCCTTCAAAATACTCCATTCCTGTTCTGATTCAACCCCGACAGCCATCACTTGTATTTCCTGACTATGTGCAATCTGCACAGCGGAATGCAAAAAGAACTGATCACTTTGATTATCTTGGATATCGCGTATAAAGCCATGATCCAGTTTGATAATGTCTAGCCCAATTCGTTGAAGATAAGAAAATGGTACCGATGATGAACCAAAGCGATCCACAGACAATTTAAAATCATACTTTTTAGACAAACCACTTAGACGCTTTAAAGCGTCTTCATAATAATGAATTGTATGCTCTGACACCTCAAAAATCAGCCTGCCAGCGAGTTCTTTTAGCGGCAGCAAAGCTTCATTCAACCATGTTAGAAATTGTTCATCCGCCATCGAACTTTCTGAAAGCGTCACACAATATGCAATATTGTCTTGTCTAAGAGAAAGTGAGGCAAGCACTTTTTCAATCACCATTTGATCAAACGGAACCATGAGTTGAAATCGCTCAGCCATGGGTAAAAACAAGCCAGCCACTGCTAACTTATCATCAACATCTATCCGCGCTAATACCTGATAATAAAGCAACCTCTTATCCTGAAATTCAACAACAGGCTGGGTATGCAAACTCACACTTCGGTCAGCCAACACTTGTTTAAGAATGACATGCCATTCATTCGCCTGGTGCACTTCACTGGATAAGTCTACAGACTCAATATTCGAATACCGCTGCCAGGCTGATACATCTTGCCCTTGAGCTTGCCTCAACGCCATATCAGCCTTTGACAATACTTGCTGTGCGTTATCATCACGATCTACGCATGCCAAGCCCAAATGTATAACATCATCTCTTAGTAACTGCTTCAATGTCGGTAATGCGTTCAGATCTGCCAATAATTTAATCGCAAAATCATCAACGGAATCGCTCATTAATCTAGGTAAAAAAACACTAAAATCGACCCCACTTCGCCGTGCAGCAAAACTACCTGCACTTTGCTTTGTTATTGCGGCTAAAACAGAAGCGACCTCTGTTAATAATTCATCACCTAAAGCGCGACCATGTTCTTGGTTTATTTCGCTGAAATCACTTAACTGAACAAGTAACAAACAACCCTGCCCTGTTCGCTGCTGAGATTCTAATTCTGCTTTTAGACGGTTATCAAAGCCTTCTCTGTTACTTAAACCCGTTAACGTATCAATGAAAGACTTTGCCCGGAGCGTTTCAATTAAGCCTAACTGTTGTTTAAATACTCGCCCCAATTTATCCCCCATGTCATTCATGGCAAAGGCGACTCTTGCAAGCTCTCGCGTTTTAGGCATTGGCGCTTTATAGCCAAACTTATTCAAACTCATCTCATGAGCCTGCTTCTCGACCTGCTTTAATGGCTTCAAGATATTGGTAATAAAAGCGTGGGCCAAAAGAAACCCTAATGCTGCAATCACCATAAACCACACGACTTGAGTTTGCATCACCTTCCAAAGTTCAAGATAGGCATAACCAGGGTGACTCGCGATCTCAAGCGAGCCTAGTTGATTCCACCCTGACATCACTTGGGATTGCTGTGTTGGCGTTTTCAGGTCTATAAGCCGAATAAACCAATTAGGAACTTTCTCAATTTTAAGCGCTTGCTGCCGAACAATGATTGCCTTACCGCCAAGGTCATTAAAAATAACTACCCGGTAATCACCGCTATCAAAAATAACATCAATCATCCTTGCCGCAGCCACCTCATCTCGCGCATCGATCACTGTTGACAATGATAAACCCAATGATGTTGCAGCATCTTGAGCATGTGATTGAAGCTGCTTCTGCAAATACTCTCTAGTCACACTAATATTAAGAAAAAAACTACCTAATAATAATAGTGTTAATAATGCGCCGATAAAGCTCATTAAAAGCTGTTCAAGAGTTCTACGTTTATTATTTTCATTATGTGGCATCGTTTTATTCATCCTAAAATTTTTTGCTACACCTCATTCAAACACAATATTAATCCCCTTAACACCACCTAATTATCAATTGGTTACACGAAACACGCTAGACAGATAGAAATTTTAAGTAATAATACATTCATACTAACTGTTTATCTGTATGCTTTATCTAAATACAGCCTTGCTAGGGAATATTGATGACTCAAGAGAATCAACGAGAGAAATTAAAACAGCTTTTTGCTAAGCGTGTAACAACTCAAGCTAGAGTTGTACTGGATATTTACCAAAAATGCCGTTCAAGCTCGTGGAATGAGCCTACTCGCCTACTAAGCCTAACGGACGCAGCTGAAAAACTTGACCGCTTCGCCGAACGCTTCGAGATGCCACAACAACAAGAAGCAGCTAATAAAATTGTTACCCTCCTACAATCCTTATCACCGGAACAACAACTTGATGAAGAACAGCAGGAAGAATTAGAAAAAGTAATTCAAGTATTAAATGAATGCACTTTGAGAAAAACAGACTCAAAAGCGAATGAAGTCACCCAAACAAAATCCAGCCCTAGAACCTTCCTTCGTACACCAATATATCTGGCTTTAAATAACACCGAATATGCTAATAGAATCATTAACCAGCTTGAGTTCTTTGGTTTCCGCTCCTTAAGCTTCAATAGAGCTCAAGACCTTATTTTGGCAGCCAAACAAGATAAGCCGGAAACAATTGTTGCAGACATTGATTTTGATGGTAGCAATTTTTCAGGCATCGAAGCGGTTCGTGAAATTCAAGAATGTTATGATGTAACCATCCCGGTCATCTATGTCAGTGATCGCCGAGACGATATTGAAGCACGTTTAATGGCATCTAGAACTGGGGGGGAAGAGTTTTTTTATCGTGCAGTTGATCCAGGACAGCTCATTGAAAAAATTGAGAACTACACTCATTCAAGTACACAAGACCCCTACAGAATTTTAGTCGTTGATGACTCAAAAGCACAAGCAAAGTACATTGAAAATATTCTAAATAAGTCGGGAATGATTCCTAGCGTCATTACAGACCCGATGCAAATATTAGTAACTTTGAATGATTTCCAGCCTGAAATTATTATCATGGATATGTATATGCCTGGCTGCACCGGCATGGAATTAGCGCGCGTTATTCGTCAGCAAGACAAATTTCACAGTGTTCCGATCATTTATCTATCTGCTGAAGATGACGTAAATAAACAACTGCATGCAATGAGCTTGGGAGGGGATGATTTTTTAACCAAACCTATTGACCCTAAACACCTCGTTGCGACATTATTAAACAGAGGCCGAAGAGCCCGGTCCCTACTCGCTCTTATGATACGCGATAGCTTAACTGGCTTGTTTAATCACACACATACTCTGTATTTGTTAGATCTTGAAATAACTAAAGCACAACAAAAAGACCAACCCTTATCATTCGCAATGCTTGATATCGATTATTTTAAAAAGGTGAATGATAATTACGGCCACCCGATAGGTGACCGCGTGCTTAAAAGTTTATCGCTATTTTTAAAGCAACGCCTACGCAAAACAGACCATATCGGTCGCTATGGCGGTGAAGAGTTTGCGATCGTGCTACCCAACACCTCCGAGCGAGATGCGAAAACGATATTAAATGAAATTAGAGATCGTTTTTCTGAATTACCTCAACCTGCTGGAGACACAACCTTTAATGTCACATTTAGTTGCGGCATTGCAATGTCATCATCAGAAAGCTCTCAATCACTTTGTGAGAAAGCTGACCAAGCCTTATATGACGCTAAGCGTAACGGACGGAATACAGTCCGTTGTTACAATATGGACATGTAAGAAGGCTGTTCCAAAACGCCTTTATGCTTGTAAATTCGTTAAAATATGTGCAAACTAGCCGACAAGTTGCACATAAAGTGCGGGATCTGCTTTTTCTACCTCTCTGTCTTTATGTGAGTCTGAAATTAGCCTCAAGAACGATTAAATAAAATATACGAAAACCAACTTTTCAGGCATCCGTTATGGCATCTATCCTTGTGCTTCATGGCCCCAATTTAAATCTTTTAGGCACACGTGAACCAGAAATTTATGGTTCCGAGAATTTAGAAGACATTAATACACGCCTTGAAACCCAAGCCAATCAATATGGACATCAACTTGCATCACTGCAAAGCAATGCAGAGCACATATTGATTGACCGCATACACCAAGCTAAACAAGAAAATACACAATTTATTATCATAAATCCCGCTGCCTTTACACACACCAGCGTCGCACTTAGAGATGCTCTTTTAGCTGTTAGCATTCCATTTATTGAAGTTCATCTTTCAAATGTGCATGCACGAGAAACTTTTCGACACAAATCCTATTTCTCAGATGTAGCCCAAGGCGTCATTTGTGGGTTTGGTAGTATGGGTTATGACGCGGCGCTGAAAAAAGCATTGGAAACATTAGTTTAGAAATGCCTGTAAGTTTAAAAAACTTACAGGCATTTCAACCATATTGAGAAATTTTATGGATATTCGAAAGATCAAAAAACTCATCGAACTTATTACAGAGTCTGATGTTGAAGAGATTGAAATTAAAGACGGCGAAGAGTCGATCCGTATAAGCCGCCGTAATCAATCCCCTCCCCAAGTAATACAGGAGCCTGCCATTCAAGCTAAAACATTGAGCCCAGCAATAACGAGCTCATTGGAGCCTAGTCCAATACCTGACAAACACTCTATCAATTCCCCAATGGTCGGTACATTTTATCGCGCAGCCTCGCCTGAGTCCGCTCCATTTGTTGAAGTTGGACAAAACGTTAAAGAGGGCGATGTTGTTTGTATCATTGAGGCAATGAAAATGATGAATCAAATCGAAGCCGATAAAAGCGGTGTGATTGAATCCATTAATATTGCCGATGGCGAGCCCGTAGAATTCGACCAACCCTTATTTACGATTGCATAAAGACTGACAGGAACCAATTCATGCTTAAGAAAGTCTTGATAGCCAATCGCGGTGAAATCGCATTACGCATTCTACGCGCCTGCAAAGAAATGGGCATTCCAACCGTTGCGGTACATTCAAAAGTAGACCGGGATTTAATGCATGTACGTTTGGCAGATGAATCCGTATGCATTGGAGGCAATAATCCAACTGAAAGCTATTTGAATGTTCCTGCAATTATCAGCGCCGCTGAAGTCACTAACGCCGAAGGCATACACCCTGGCTATGGCTTTCTTGCAGAAAATGCCGATTTTGCAGAACAAGTTGAACAAAGCGGGTTTAAATTTATCGGACCTACTGCGGATGTTATTCGCCTAATGGGTAACAAAGTATCCGCTATTCAAGCCATGGCTCAAGCGGGTGTTCCGACCGTTCCGGGCTCCGATGGCCCCATTACCAACAACCACGATAAAACCCGTGCTATTGCAAGCGTGATTGGCTACCCCGTGATCATAAAAGCAGCTTCAGGTGGCGGCGGTCGTGGCATGAAGGTCGTAAACAACGCTTCTGAATTACTACCGTCAATCGAACTGACCCAAAATGAAGCTAAAACCGTCTTTGGTGATAAAACCGTTTATCTTGAGAAATTCTTATCGACACCAAGGCACGTAGAGGTCCAAGTACTTGCGGATACTCATGGGGGCGTCATTCATTTAGGCGATCGAGACTGCTCACTTCAACGTAGACACCAAAAAGTAATTGAAGAAGCCCCTGCACCAAATATTAATGAAGAGGCCAGACAAAAAGTATTCCAAGCCTGCGTTCAAGCTTGCCGAGACATTGGCTACCAGGGCGCAGGTACGTTTGAGTTCCTATATCAGAACAACAAATTTTATTTCATCGAAATGAATACACGAATACAGGTAGAGCACCCTGTTACTGAAATGATCACCGGCATCAATATTGTTAAAGAGCAAATTCGCATTGCTAGCGGTTTGCCGTTGTCAGTTACTCAAGACCAAATAACCTTTAAAGGTCATGCATTCGAATGCAGAATCAATGCAGAAAACCCTGAAACTTTCATTCCCAGTCCTGGCCTTGTAAAACAATTTCACGCACCCGGCGGCTTAGGCGTTCGTGTAGACTCACACCTGTACAGCGGCTATCGCGTCCCCCCATATTATGATTCACTAGTTGCTAAATTAATTTGCCATAGCGAAGATCGTCCTTCAGCCCTTAACCGAATGCTCAATGCACTCGATGAGATTGTTGTCGACGGCATTCACTCGAACATCCCTCTTCATAGAGAGTTAGTTCGTGATGATGCGTTCCGCAATGTTGATTTCAACATCCATTATTTAGAGAGTAAAATTTCTAAATCTTAATATACAACCATCAGTAACATCATATAGGTGAAACAAATAGAACCATGAGTTGGATTCAAATTAAAGCGAACATCACACCTAGCAATGCCGATGCAATGGAAGAAAGCCTACTTGCAGCTGGCGCCTCCGCAGTTACGATGGAAGATGCACACGACCAACCAATACTTGAACCAGATAGAGGCACAACCCCTCTTTGGGAAAAAACAATCATTACCGGTCTATTTTCTGCTGACGAAGATACCGACCAAATTTTGAACATCACTCAAAATGTGTTCCAAGGCCTATGCCCTGAACCATTCCCTAACTGCAAAATTGAAATATTAGAAAACCAGGACTGGACTCGAAAATGGATGGAACATTTCGAACCGATTAATATTGGCTCACGCCTTTGGATTTGCCCCAGCTGGCGAGATGTACCAGACAAGAGTGCTGTCAACTTAATGCTTGACCCAGGACTCGCCTTTGGAACAGGAACACATCCAACCACTTTTCTTTGCTTAAAATGGCTAGATGCCAATAACATTGATAACAAAACGGTTGTTGATTACGGCTGTGGCTCAGGAATTTTAGGTATCGCAAGCCTATTGCTTGGTGCAAAGCATGTTATCGGAGTAGACAATGACCCTCAGGCTCTACTTGCATCCAAGGACAATGCTGACCGCAACCGCATAGCCGAAGACTTGATTCAGGTTTACCTACCCGACGACACACCACCAGCCCCAGCAGATATTGTTATTGCAAACATTCTAGCCAAACCGCTTTATGAACTAAAAGATCGAATTAGCAAGCTCTGTAAACCTGAAGGAACGATCATTCTATCTGGCATTCTCGAACACCAAGCCGAAGAACTTTCTTTATTTTACAGCAACAGCTTTACAATGGACCCAATTGTCATTGAAGATGGCTGGGCACGCTTGACGGGCATCAAAAAAACCTCATAATAAAAATGAGACTTAAAGAATAATACCTAGAGCCTCACATGGATTTCATTTGACCAGTTCAACAAAAGGATGCCTCAACGCAATGCCAACTGAAAGACTAACCCAATGTCCACATTGCAAAGCATCCTTTAAAGTTGCCGAAGAACAGTTGAGTGTAGCAAACGGTCGCGTCCGCTGCGGCTCCTGTATGAATATCTTTGATGCAATTGCATATAGCATATCCGAAGCGGATGTAGTTGATGTAGCTGAGCCATCAACGCCCAGACCCCATTCATCTGATAGCCCCCTGGTCGACCTAGAGGACGCCATTTTAAACAAGAAAGACAACAACGAAACGCTCTTTCAAGACAATCCTGACGAAGATAAAAAAGAAGAAGGCTACTCAGGCTCATCTAAAATCAACGATGAATTAAGCACCTCATTTCTGGAACTCGAAGAGTCGATAAGTGAGTCAAATGACAACCCTTATATCACCAGCATTCAAGAAGTTGATTTAATGGAGGACAATAATGAGGATGAAAGCTGGACAGATGAAATTCTTGAGGACATACACGCCGATACACCTGACAGAATAGAACCCAATATTTCGGAAGCCCTTACCACTAAAGAACCAGAACAATCCGATCTAGCGCCCGATAACTTCGGAATCGAGCAAATATTACCTCCAACAACTGATGATAATAAAAAAGCTGATTATGCTAATTTTAATTTTTACCACCAACAAGACACGACCACAGGAAGACACTGGTTAATTTCAATATTACTATCCCTGTCTATCATAATATTAACCATCACATTATTAGCACAAGCTAGCTGGCTTCACTACGAGAAACTTTCGCAATATCCTCAGGCTGCAGCACTTTATAAAAAGGCCTGCATTCTGCTACAGTGCCAACTACCCTCTCTTTCAGACATTAAAAAAATTAGAAGTTATAATTTAATCGTAAGAAGTCATCCAACAACACCTAGAGCACTTATTATTGATGCAACAATTGTCAATAAAGCAATTTTTGACCAAGACTTTCCAAACATCGCTCTTTATTTTTCAGACATAAACAACCATACAATCGCCCAAAGGTTAATCAGCCCGAAAGAATATTTATCCAATGAAATATTAAATTGGAATAATATGCCACCCGAACAACCTATCCACATATCACTCGAGATTATTGATCCTGGCAAAGAAGCAGTGAATTATACACTCAAATTTTTTAGCATCCCTACACTCAACGTCAAACAATAGATCAAATGTCAACCAGAAAGCGCAAAATATAACCAAAAAAAGACAACTATTTCCCTTTTCCACCCTTTATTCTGAGGGTATCATTAGCCCCCCAAAATACTTAGACCATTATTCGAGATTCAAATTGCTTAAGATCGGCCCCTATCAATTAAAAAACAAATTGATCCTTGCACCAATGGCCGGTGTTACGGACCGACCTTTTCGACAACTTTGTCGAGATTACGGTGCAGCCATGGCAGTTTCTGAAATGGTTATTGCAGATCCCAGCTTTTGGAAAACTCAGAAATCGAAACACAGGCTGGACCACACTGGTGAGCATAACCCTATATCGGTACAAATCGCCGGTGCAGAACCAGAAATGTTAGCCACAGCAGCAAAACTAAATCAAGATATGGGCGCACAAATTATTGACATTAACATGGGATGCCCTGCAAAAAAGGTCTGCAACAAAGCAGCAGGCTCGGCACTCATGAAAGATGAAGCACTCGTTGCTTCAATCTTAGAATGCGTCGTTGCTGCTGTAGATATCCCGGTGACATTAAAAATTAGAACCGGCTGGGATTTAGAAAATAGAAATGCATTAGCAATAGCTCGTATCGCAGAACAATCGGGCATACAGGCTCTCGCCATACACGGTAGAACTCGCCACTGTGCTTATCGCGGTGATGCCGAATATGAAACGATTGCCAATGTTAAGCAACATATTAATATCCCCGTGCTAGCAAATGGAGATATCACAACACCCGAGAAAGCGGCTTATGTACTCAATCAAACTAAAGCTGACGGTTTATTAATTGGCAGAGCTGCCCAAGGCCGCCCTTGGATTTTTGACGACATTAATTACTATTTGGAACATGGCCATAATCGACCTGACAGAAGCCAGACTGAAATTAAAAATATCCTGTTAAACCACCTATCACAACTGCATGAGTTTTACGGAGACATAATGGGGGTCCGAATAGCAAGAAAGCATGTTGCATGGTATATGAAGACGCAAAATAACCATCAAGAATTTAGAAAAGTATTTAACAAAATCGAATCCACAAAAAATCAGTTTAAAATCATCAATGATTATTTTAAGCAAAACACTAATCAAGAGGAAGAAGCCGCATGATCGCAGAAGCGCCTGCTGAACACATCACAACAAACCAAGAAGATGTGAGCAGCACTAAAATCGACAACAGCACAACACTAAGAGACTGCGTAGAAACAACGCTAAGCAATTATTTTGCTCAACTTGATGGCGCTCCTGTTACCGACGTATACCAACTCGTCTTAACTGAAGTTGAAGCTCCTCTTTTAGAACAAGTCCTTAAATACACCAGAAACAATCAGACTAAAGCCTCCGTTATGCTCGGCTTAAATCGTGGCACTTTAAGGAAAAAACTCAAGCAGTATGGCTTGCTATAAATTTATAAATTACAGGTGGGCAGTTGCCCACCTTTTTAATTGACGCACCAAACCTTTACCTTAAAATTTCATAGCACAACACCTTCCTTGGAAATAGAAAATGACCAAAACAAATGATTTAGTGGCCGTAAAGCGTGCACTTATCAGCGTGTCAGACAAGACTGGCATAATAGAATTTGCGCAAGCCTTATGCGAAATGAATGTAGAAATACTCTCTACTGGCGGAACGTTTAAACTTCTTAAAGCTAACAATATTCCTGCAATTGAAGTTTCTGACTACACAGGTTTCCCTGAGATGATGGATGGACGGGTCAAAACATTACACCCTAAAATTCATGGAGGCATTCTTGCACGCAGAGGTCAAGATGATGCGGTCATGCAGGAACATGAAATTCAAGCGATCGACATGGTTGTTGTCAACTTATACCCTTTTAAAGAAGCAACCGCACAAAAAGACTGCACCCTAGAAAACGCTGTAGAAAATATTGATATTGGCGGCCCCACTATGGTGAGAGCAGCAGCTAAGAACCATCAATTCGTTAACATAATCGTAAACACCGCTGACTACTCAACGGTTATTACTGAAATGAAAACTAACAACTGCTTCACTCAATATAAAACTCGTTTCAATTTAGCAATCAAAGCCTATGAACATACAGCCCAATACGACGGAATGATCGCTAATTACTTTGGACACTTAGTTCCTGGTGGAAATGTTGACTTCCCAAGAACCTTTAATATCCAGATGACTAAAACGCAAGATTTACGATACGGAGAAAACCCACACCAGAAAGGTGCGTTTTACGTTGAAGATGAAATTGAATCAGCATCGATTTCTGGCGCTAAACAACTGCAAGGTAAAGAGTTATCTTTTAATAATATTGCAGATACAGACTCCGCTCTAGAAACAGTTAAGCTTTTTGAAGGCCCTTCATGCGTTATTGTAAAACACGCAAACCCTTGCGGCGTTTCAACTAGCAGTACTATCTTAGAAGCTTACGAAGAAGCTTACGCAACGGACCCTGAGTCTGCATTTGGCGGTATAATAGCTTTTAACAGAGAACTAGATGCCCAAACAGCCAAAACTATTGTTGATCGTCAGTTTGTAGAAGTTCTTATTGCTCCAAGTGTTAATGACGAAGCCAAAGACATTATTGCTTCTAAGAAAAATCTACGCTTACTTGAATATGGCAATCAAAACCAAAAAGTAGCTGGCTTTGATTACAAGCGCGTTAATGGCGGACTCTTGATTCAAGAAAAAGATTTAGGTGTTATTACACAAGGCGACCTTCAAGTAGTTAGTAAACGCCAACCTTCCCAGTCTGAAATTGACGATCTTCTGTTTACTTGGAAAGTTGCGAAGATGGTGAAATCAAATGCCATTGTATATGGAAAGAACGCACAAACCGTTGGGATTGGCGCTGGACAGATGAGTCGAATTAATTCAGCTAGAATAGCTGCTATTAAGGCAGAGCATGCTAATTTAGAAGTAAAAGGCTCTATGATGGCCTCAGACGCATTTTTCCCCTTCAGGGATGGAATTGATAACGCAGCAGAAGCGGGCGTTAGCGGCGTTATACAGCCAGGAGGATCCATGCGAGATCAGGAAGTTATTGATGCAGCTGATGAACATGGCCTTGTAATGGTATTTACAGGTATGCGCCACTTTAGACACTAGCGTTACCCCCTTTATCAAACTTAACAATACTCTCTGTTTTATGCACTACAATGATAATAAAGCTTAGTCACTTTATTATTTATACGGAGAGATTGTTTTGTCCGACTATATCACCATTCGTGTGCGCGGCTACCATATTGACCAGCACGGCCAAGTACATGATAGAGCACATACAGAATTTCTAGAAGAAGCTCGCTGGACTCTATTTGAAAACTTTAACGCCATCGACTTCTTTTCAAAACTCGATCTTGCCCTCACCATCGTAAGCAACCACATTAACTATCGTCGCCCTTGCTTTCTCAACGACACATTAGAGATACACACAAGAGTTATGCGCATAGGTAAGGCAAGCTGCAAAATGGAACAAAAGATATTTCTTGAAGGAACAGACACCGTCATAGTTGATGCAACAAATATTTTTGTATTAACGGATAAAAGAAATTATGAAGCGATACAAATTGAAGGCAGCGCACGTGAAAAGCTAGAGCAACTAGCAAGCTCGTCATAAACCTTTTTAGCTTTTAAGTACTACAGACATAAAAAAACCAGCAATTAGCTGGTTTTTTTATTTAAATAACGATTTTACTCGTCATCATCCTCGACATCTTCAATAACTGGTCTATCGACCAATTCTACATATGCCATTGGCGCTTTATCACCAGTTCTATAACCGCACTTAAGAATACGGATATATCCACCAGGACGATCCTGGTAGCGAGGACCTAATTCATTGAACAACTTTGCAACAACTGCATTATCACGAGTTCTCGCGAATGCTAGACGACGATTTGCAACAGTATCAACTTTAGCCAAAGTAATTAAAGGCTCAGCAATACCACGCAACTCTTTTGCCTTTGGCAAAGTAGTTTTGATTAGTTCATGCTCAACTAAAGATGCAGCCATGTTCTTGAACATTGCTTTTCTATGTGAGCTATTTCTATTTAATTTACGACCACTTTTACGATGACGCATTATATAATTCCTTACCTATCAAACCAAGATTTGATGCTAGCTCTATAGCTAAGCACCTAATACTCGATCATCACCTTTTAAGCTAGCCGGAGGCCAGTTTTCAAGACGCATACCCAAAGAAAGACCACGAGATGCCAGCACATCCTTAATTTCAGTAAGTGATTTCTTACCTAGATTAGGTGTTTTAAGCAGTTCAACCTCAGTACGTTGAATTAGGTCGCCAATATAGTAAATATTTTCTGCTTTCAAACAATTTGCTGACCGAACCGTTAACTCAAGGTCATCCACTGGACGTAAAAGAATTGGATCAACTTCTTCCTCTTCTTCCTCTT
>Ga0209184_1000415_pt1 | contig 46585 bp, 39 predicted proteins | sample EN8Hudsemesocosm_2_FD_184627 | JGI IMG/M metagenome (GOLD analysis project Ga0209184, IMG submission 184627) | Methane-oxidizing microbial communities from mesocosms in the Hudson Canyon - EN8C Hudson Canyon (SPAdes) (version 2) | ecosystem: Environmental > Aquatic > Marine > Cold seeps | place... | reverse complement strand
AAATATGACAATACTTGGACCTGTTATAACGGGCGTGAAAAAGCCTGTGGACAATGTGGTGCTTGCCAAGAACGTTTAGAAGCATTCAAAGATAATAATGTGACCGATCCGCTAAATTACGAATAACAAAAATTCCTCAAACGTAATTGCTCGGATGTGGCTGCTACCCTAAAGTATTATATTTTAGGGTTTCAAAATCTGTAAGTCCGTCAATATTTAAGAAACTTGTTACAATAATATTTTTGATAGTAGGTAGAGTATGAATAAAACTAATGATCCACTGTACGGCGTGAAACTTGAACAGATTCTAACCGAACTAGAGAAAAAAATTGGTTGGGATAAAATGGGTGAGTTACTTAATATACGTTGTTTCACCAATAAACCGCGTCTTAAATCAAGTTTGAAATTTTTGCGTACAACCCCTTGGGCACGAAGTAGAGTTGAAATTTTATACTTAAAAACATTTTGTAGTAAGCATAAAGAAACGGGTAAATTAATCAGGGCGATACTTGCCCAGAATTCAGAAGTAGCACAAACGACTTCCACCAAGCCAGCTCCCTTTGTTTGGCCAACACCGAAAAACAAATAGATTTAAGCCAGTATGAAGCTATTAGTATTTGAAAATTCACATCAAAATTTTTCAAACTTTGGCCTATAGTCGACATTGCTTAACAACCATATAGCTTGCCGCTTCCTGATAACGGACGTTCTATTTAGAAAAGGACATATGTATCTTAATGATTATTTTTGGTCAATAACCAGTTAACTCTGAGGGTGAATAAAGCAACCATAGCGATAATAGAAACGTAAAACCAAAGCGATAACTTCTCCTACAAAGAATGTCGAAAAACCTCTTTCATAACATGCTAATTTTTGACGTTGAAAGTAGCCTAAAAATAACCGTTTTGTATCTATTAGTTGACACGCGTGAAGAACCCATTCTAGTCAACTATTAACTTATTCAGATTTTATAACCTCTATAGCTTTTTCCAATAATTCGTCCTTACTTGCTTTAATACCTTTAATTGTTGGTAATAATTCTATGTCAGGAACGATACCTATTTTTTGGGTTTCCGTTCCATCAGGGTAATAAACACCAATACCTGAAATCATAGTCTTTAAATTGCCAGGAAGATAAATAGTAGAAACATTGCCATCTGCACCAGCGGTTGTGCTTCCTATGATGGTGGTATTATTCCCTGCTTTAAATGCCATTGATGTGTACTCTGCCTGACTTTGAGTGAACTCATTAACTAATACTATTAATTTTCCTTTATAGTTATTTTGTGACTTTGGTATTTCAAGAGGATCAGTAAAAGTAAACTCACCAGGGTTATTAAAATTAGCCTTGGTAAATTTTACGAATGGTGTAGTTTCATCAACAAAAAATGAACCTAAAGAAAATGGAACAAAAGTAGAAGGATTATTTCGTATATCTATAATAATCCCCTTGGTATTTATAGACTCCTTTTTAATCGCTTCAATATCTTCTTTTTTTATATTTTTTAAAGTGACATAACCAATTTCTTTATCCAACAACCTAAAGCTCTGACCATCAATTTCCTTGCGATACAAACGAAACATGTTCAGCTCATTTCTTTCATATAATTTTAAGTCTAACTTTTTATTCGTATTGTCTCTGATAAACTTTACGATTATAGATTTTTTATTTGATCGTAGTAATTCTGGTGCTATATCTCGTAATTTGGTGGCATAGTTTGATGCAGGGTAATAAGTTAAACGCTCTTCAATTAACTTTTCTATGGCTACTCCATCAATTTTAGTGATTACATCTCCAATATTTAACCCTACAAATTTCGACATTTCATTATTTTCTTCAATCTCATCAGTGTAGAAATCTGTTACCACTAATTTTCCTTCAATAACCCTAGTGTAAACAGGGGGAAAATAATCACCTTTCTCTCGCAAAATTTCATTTCCCCCCCCCCATAAATTTGCATGGGTATCCTGTACTTCACCAATCAGTTGTAATGCTGCTACTTCATATTCCAGCTCATTTTTTGCATTTATAAATTTACTGATATAGTTAGTTAAAACTTGATCCCAATCTTTATCTATCAAGTGTTTATATGGAAAATAATACTGATTCATATTCCAGTACCTAAACATAGACAAAACCCTAAAACCATCGTCAGGGTATGGCATGTTTGCATAAGAATTTTCATCTCTAAATTCAGGATTACCTACGGATGCACTTCCAATATAAAAATGACCATTTTGATGCCTATTAGAGTAGATATAAGTAAGTTTGCTTTGAAGTTCAGTAGATATACCATAGTCGCTAGTCCAACCTAAATCAGGTGAAAGAAACGCACTAGAGTCTGTCAGTTTACAATCGTTACATTGTTCAACACTTCCTAACCTATCTATCCAGTCTATTAATATTTCATTTCTTTCCGACCTACTTTGAGTCTTTAAATAGCTTGGCAGAACCCGAAATAGCTCGTAATCCCAATTATATTTCCCACTGGCTATAGCAGGATGATGATATTTTAAAAACCCCCACACCCTTGTCATGAGTTCTAGATTTTCTAATGAAATTTTATTTAAATTAGGTATTGTAATTTTTGAGCCTGAATCAAATTCTCTATCTTTCAATGCTAAAGGCAATTTTATAGGCTGAGTTTTTTCTATAGGTTGACCATCAATGAACGATTCAAGATTATCTACCCACATTTTCCCGTTACCAACAAGAAGTCCACCTACGACAATATTTTTTGCACTTAATGGTTTTAAATCCAATGTGATTTCATACTTTTGCCAACCTGTTGTGCCAATAACCCCTCTTTCTTTCATATTGTCAAAAGAAATTTTAGGATCAATACGCATCCATAATCCAGCCCAACCACCACTAACATTCTCAGTTTTTATATATCCACGTAACGTTATTTTATTTCCTTGGTATTTAGCAGGGATAGTATAGCTCCATGCTCTAAAACCAGCTTTATCACCTGTAAACTCTAATGAAACGGAATGCTTACCACTTTGAAAAACTTTATTATCTACAGAATGAGTGTAATTAATCGAATCCCCAAAATTGCTCCACCCTTTAGGTGATGCAGCTTCAATTTGTTCAAAATCAAAGTTAGGGTGCGTTGAAAATGCCAAACAGGTTGTGCTTATAAGGGAAAAGAAAACAAATACAATGAACTTCATTAGTTTAATATCCATATCAAATAAGAGAAGTTGATTATTCCCTTATACTCCATAAATATCAACTAGTAATAGTTAAAGCATTCTTTCTATTGAGGAGATAACTGTGTCTGCTTCAGGCTCAAAATTGCCGTTTTAAAATTAGTTGCCAACGGTAGGAATGCTTGAAACAGACCTTAATAGCAGCAACCCATTTACGAAAAAGTAATCATAAATAACATGTTTTAAAAGTATGTTTGCATCATAAATTTGCTAAAAAGTATGATGCATTATTGTTAAGCTAAAATTACACAGTTAATCAAATATTTATAACCCATCGACTAATAGCTGTTATACAAACAAAGCTTCGTGTAATTTTTCAACCGTTTCATTTGCTTGATGCTCGTCAACCAAAAAACACAAATTATGTTCACTTGCACCGTGACAGATCATTCGAACATTTATGCCTGAAATAGTGTCAAAAATACTGGTGCCTACTCCACTACTTTGATGCATCTTATTGCCAATAACAGCGACTAAAGATAAACCATGTTCAACGGTTACTTCACAAAGCTGCTCTAATTCTTCAACAACGGTTGAATTTAAAAGTGCTTGAGTAGATCCTGTTGGGTTATCAAACGTCAGCGCGACACTTATTTCACTGGTGGTGATCAAATCAACACTCAGTTCATGTTTAGCCAAAATCCCAAAGACTTGAGCAAGAAAACCACTAGCATGCAGCATCGCAGGGCTTTTTACGGTAACTAACGTTTGCTCACGGCGTAAAGCGATTGAGCGATAAATAGGGCTTGAGTCAACAAACTGTTGAATACGTGTACCGCCCTTTTCAGGCTCTTTACTTGAACCAACAAATACTGGAATATTTTTTCTCATTGCTGGAATAAGTGTTGCTGGATGAAGTATTTTCGCGCCAAACGTTGCCATTTCTGCGGCTTCACCGAAGCTAATTTCTTTTATTGCACGAGCTTGGTCAGTAATGCGAGGGTCTGTAGTAAAGATCCCAACAACATCAGTCCAAATTGATAAATTATCTGCGTGTAAAGCTTCCGCTAAAAGCGCTGCACTGTAATCTGAACCACCACGACCAAGGGTTGTGGTATAACCTTCTTCGTCTTGGCCAATAAAGCCTTGTGTAACCATAACTTTATCAATGAGTTGTGGAGCAAGAAGTTGCTGCGCATTTTCAGAGAGCTGATTTAGATCTACAACGGCTTTTCCATATGAGGCATTCGTTTTCATCACTTGACGCACGTCAAACATTTCTCCGTTAACGCCAATAGATTGAAGAACTTGTGCAAATATACCTGAACTCATTTGTTCACCAAAAGATAAAATAGCATCTGAGATACGCGGACAATAATTAAGTGATTGAGCTTTAGAATACTCACTTAATTGATCTAACAAGCCAGAAATTTGGTCATTCAACATTTTTTCTTCAGCTAAATGTTTAGTGATATTTAATTGAATGGCGAGAATGCTCGCAATGATTTTTGCTTGTTCGTTTTCAGAAACATTTTTTTGGCTTAAACGTACAAGTGAATTAGTTACACCCGAGCTAGCAGAAACAACAACAAGTTTATTGCTTGGGTCGTTTTTTATAATATGAGCGCAACGCAACATAGCTTGATGATCAGCAACACTTGTGCCGCCAAACTTTGCAACTGTAAAAGATGATAATGACATTTAAGGTCTCCCTAATTAAGCTCCGAATAAAACTATCGGATAACTTTATAAACTTCAAGGAAGAGCATGACTGAATTAGAAGTGTTTATGATGAGAAAACTTAACTTTTCAGCCAGAAGCTCTCCACCATAAACTAATTAGGTTTTAAATAAACGCTAACTAGAGGTGACAATCCTAGGGATTCAGCCCCAGTAACCGAATAAAGAACGCCACTCGCTAATTATCCTCGGCAGTAGTCTCCCTCAATAACAGTCAAAAGAATGGTGGTTCTTCGTGTTATTTACCTAGCTACTGCTCCTCTTCTGGTGGGAATACTAAACCGATATCAAAGACAATCTTTTAAATATATATTTGAGTAATTAGTCTAATAATCCACGAGCGAATTAAAACCTATATGACGATAAAAATCAACACACATTTCATGATAATTTATATAAAATTGATAATACTTTTAAGCACATCTAAACATTAGACTTAGCCAATTCATCATTAGCTTGTTACATGGGCAGGCTAAGAAGTTATATCGACTTTTCATACGCCTCTGATAACCATTGAATTACTTCATTATCAATGTCTGATATATTTTGTAGTTGTATTCTATGTGTACACATAGCTCCAAAGGGGCCAGAACCTTCTAAACACCCCTGTATTTCTATACCTTTGAGTTTTAAACCCAGATCTATTCTTGTTTTGGTTGCAGGTTTTATTAATGCGAATTGTTTCTTTCTTATTAAGCTAACACTGCCCTTTTTAGGACTAACGGCAATGTCAGCACCAAAAGCTTCTATGATTGAAATAAGCTTTTCATAAATAGGTTTAAGTGACTCTTTACCCTTATATTGATTTAAGACTAAATCTTCAGAAGGTGAAATTTTTTCAGTGGCTAAGGTGACAATAGTGTTTGCAAAACCATAAGTTAAACCATGATCTGTTTTTAAAAAGTTAACCGCGACAGAATGTTTTTCAAATTTTTCTTTTACTAAAATTTGAATCCATTCTTCAAGGTTTTTACCTGTTTTTTCAGGCATATTATTAATCATAGTTTGAAGGGCTTGATTCATTTTTTCACCTTTTGATTGTAGATATAATCCAATAATAAGCGTAAGTTTTAACAAGTTAAAATCAATTCTGATGGAATGCCTTCATAGTAAAAATAAATGTCAGTATCTCATGCATTATTTTCATTATAGAGCGACTTCCATTTTGAAAAAAGACACATCAACTTTATAAAAACGCTCACCGCAGATTTGCATATCAAATCGTTTATAAAAGTCTATCGCTGATTCTCTTGCGTCACACCATAAATGGCTTACTTGGCGACTTTTTAACGATTGAATAATATGTGCTAGCATCTTTGAACCAATTCCTTGATGCTGACAGCGACTATCCGTAGCGAACTTGCGTAAGCGTGCTTTATTTAAAGCTAAATAGACAGAAGCAACGCATACTAGTTCTTCTTGAATAAAGGCACCGAAATGAAGCCCATCAATATCACCATCAACATGACAATGTTCATGCGATTTATTAGGCCACAATACGCTTTGACGAAGTGGAATTGTTTCTTCCCACATGATGACTCTAATTTCCATTTTCTGTTATAGACCTGTCTAAAGTTATAATTAAAAGATTAACCTAAATTTTTTAATCTATTTTTACTTGAGAAAGTTATTTAATAATTGCTACACCTTCAACTTGTAGCACTGATTTAGCATCTGCACGTTCGATAACTTTTAATAATGTTGTTTGTATCGTTTCGTCTTTCCTTGCATCACATTTACTCGTAAACTTTTGCTCTTGAACGGCATCCCCTTCTTCAGCCACAAAGCCTACAACAACTTCACTTGCGTAATCAGTCGATTCACCAAAATAAGCTAATGATATTTGCGGGTAACCTTGAAATCCTTTCTTCACTCTTTTTGCTATACGTTTTGTTGATTTATCTAAATTCATGGTAGATTTCCAAAAAATAATGCTACGTCATGCAGCTAGGTACTTATATCTCATAGAATACAGCTACCTATGGTAAAGAGTAAAGGTTCATGTGTTATACAGTGTTTATTATAATGAAGACCGCAGGTCTTTGTTTGAATAACAAATAAAAATGGCTTATTTGTTCGCTTAATGACATAAAAAATATACGTGATAATAAAATACGCGTGATAATAAAACTAAAACAGGTTTATATACGTATAGTGTTAATTAACTAACTAAAGAGTAATTGATATGTTTTCACTATTTAAAAAAGATCCCATTAAAAAATTAAACAAAACTTATGAAGCTAAACTTGAACAAGCTATGCACGCACAAAGAAATGGGGACATAAAATCATATGCTATGCTCACAGAAGAAGCCGAAGAAATTAATAAGAAAATACTCATACTAGAAAATAATGGAGAAAAATAATATTTGAATTAAACATAAATTATGATAATTACGTTTAATTCAAATTATTTAAATTCAAAATGTTTAACAAATACCTCATAAATGTTTTTTTCAACTTCTGTTCCGTAACATCGGGTATGTTTAAATTCACCATTTTCTTCATAAACACTAGAATTGTAGATAATATATTTAATATCAATTTTTCCCTGCACCCTTGCTGGATAATTTTTCAACACATCAAAACGACTCAAACGCTCCATCATGTCTGCTAAACAGTTTGAGTCTATCTGATACTCTGAAACATGGTGCCCGACATATTCATCTTTTTCATAACCTAAGACCTCTAACTCGCATTCATTAGCATAAATTATCAAGCCCTCAGGAGATACAGCATGAACACCTATTGATGAATTATAAATAAAATCTTCAGGGTTTTCTGTAAACATAAATATCCTAATGGGTAACTAAAAAGCCGATAATTGCTGTGGCTGATTCACAATATAACTAAGCGCTTCAACATGTTTGCTTAAAGTCTTTGCAGAAAAACATGAAATCGCTATTTTTTGTTATTTCTTGTCATGTTAAATCATCGATAAGTGCTAGCTTAACCGCTTGAGCAGCATGAATTTCAGTTGTGTCGTACAAAGGAACTTCGGTATCTTTTTGATTAATAAGTAGGGCAATCTCAGTGCACCCTAATATGATTGCCTCGGCACCTTCTGCATATAAGTCATCGATTATTCGTAAATATTTATCTCGTGAATTATTGTTAATGACTCCTCTGCAAAGTTCATCATAAATAACATTATGAATAATTGTTTGATCATCTCTATTCGGTACAATGACATCGATACTAAAGCTGTTAACTAAACGGCTTTTATAAAAATCTTGTTCCATGGTGAAACGCGTACCTAACAAACCTACTCTCTTTATCCCATCAGCAACCAACTTAGTTGCCGTAGCATCGGCGATATGTAGAATAGGAATAGATATTTCAGACTGAATTTCAGAAGCGACTTTATGCATTGTATTCGTGCAAATTATAAGAAAGTCGGCACCCCCCGCTTCTACTGATTTTGCAGCATTTGATAAAATTTTAGCCGTATCGTTCCATTTTTCTTGATGTTGTAATTTTTCAATTTCATCAAAATTAACATTATATAAGCATATTTTTGCAGAATTTAAGCCTCCAAGTTTGTTATTAACGCCTTCATTAATGGCTTTATAATAACTTGCTGTAGACTCCCAACTCATGCCGCCTAACATTCCTATTGTTTTCAACTTTTGTTCTCCATAAAATTTAATTAAACATAAGTGATTTAGATAACTAAACACTTGAGTTTATCTTTCTGTATTGATTTAAAAGCTAACTATATATTGTCTACTTGACAGTATTACGAGCTTATTTTCAATATAAATTAGTATTTGAAAATTTAATGTACTACCTTTTAGGAAACTAACAAGGGGGATTTTATGTTTCTCGTACGACTCATATATACAAGTAGAACAAGCAGTCATTTTGGTCCTGAAGATATTGAAGAAATTCTAGAAAAAGCGAGAGTAAATAACCGTAAAAATAACGTCACTGGCTTACTTTGTTTTAATAATAAGTTTTTTTTACAATGTTTGGAGGGGTCTAGAGAGAGTGTTAATAGCACTTATCATCATATCCTCAATGATAAACGACACTCCGACATTATAATGCTCAATTATTCAGAGATTTCAGAGAGAGAGTTTGAGAAATGGTCTATGGGTTATATGCCTCAATCAAGTTTAACAGACCCTTTAAATTTAAAATATTCAGGCACACCACATTTTGATCCTTATGAAATGTCGGGCGAAAGTGCACATAAATTGATGCTATCGCTAAAAGAAAATATTAAATCAACCTAAGATTAGTTAAATTCAAAAATTTAGAATTTGACACAGATAAATGAGTTCATTGACAAATTTCAGCAAACTTTCCGTTAGTGAGTTTTACTAAATCAGTAGGGCTCAACTCTATTTCTAACCCTCTGCGACCTGCACTAACATATATTGAAGAATGCTTATTAGCAGAAGAATCGAGAATCGTTTTAAGTCGTTTCTTTTGACCAAGCGGACTAACACCTCCTAGTATATATCCCGTAGTTCTTTCAACATCAAGTTTGTCTGCCATAACGGCTTTTTTTGCACCTAAAGCTTTGGCTATTAACTTCATACTTAACTTAGACGAAACGGGGATTATACCAACTGCTAGTTCTTTATTATCTAGAGTTACCACCAAAGTCTTGAAAACGATGTCTTGAGATACCCTCATTTTATCGGCGGCTTCAAGTCCGTAAGATTCACTTGATTCATCATGAGAATATTCATGTATGGTGTGTGAAACCTGATGTTTTTTCGCTTGGTTTATTCCTGGTGTCATTTCTATCTCGAATTTATAACTTTATGTTAAAAATGAAAACAATAACATAAAGCATAAAGTGCATACATATAGAAAATCTGCATCCATTTTGAATCAACTAATCGAAAAAAAGTTATGTTGTTGCCATTTCACCTGCTTCTTTTCCATACGCGCGACTTCTGCTTCTGGTGGTCCATGTGCCAACCATTCCAACATTTTATCAACTTCGCTTTGTTCACCGCACATTAAAACTTCTACATCCCCATCATCTAAATTTTTTGCATAACCACTTAAACCATGATCTATAGCGATTTGTTGGCTAGACGCGCGAAAATAAACCCCTTGTACTTTTCCGCTAACATGGGCGATATAACTTACATTCATACTTATAGCTCCTGACTTTAAACTAAAATAACTTGATTAGAAGATTGCACCAGAGCTTTGCATTGACTACACTCTGCGCAATTTCATTTATCTATTCATTAAGTATAGTCACATGTCAGCAAGAATTTATTTAAAAGTTAGCCGAGAGAAGTCTTTATTACGAAAACACCCTTGGATTTTTTCTCAAGCAATCAATAAAATCAAGGGAAACCCGATGTTAGGTGATACCGTTGATATTTATGATCACAAGGAAAAATGGCTTGCTCGGGGCGCTTACTCTCCAGAATCACAAATTCGTGTGAGGGTTTGGAGCTTCAATGAAAAAGAAGAAATTGACAGTGAATTTTTTCGTAATAAATTGTTAAGCGCTCAATCTAGACGTGAATGGTTTATTGAACAAGGTGAATTAACAGGTTACCGACTCATTGCAGGTGAATCTGATGGTTTACCGGGTATTACCATTGATAGATACGACAACTTAATTGTTTGCCAATTATTAAGTGCAGGTGCAGACTTTCAGCGTTATACACTCGTTGAAGTGCTTAAAGAGCTTTATCCTGATTGCAGCATCTATGAACGTTCAGATGTTGATGTACGTAAAAAAGAAGGTTTAGAGCCGGTTACAGGTTGGTTAACAGAGCCGCTAGAGTCGACAGCATGTGTTATTAAAGAACATGGATTATCTATAAATGTAGATATTGCTAAAGGTCATAAAACAGGTTTCTATTTAGATCAACGTGACTCTCGTGTTGCTGCGGGTCGTTATTCAAAAAATAAATCTGTACTAAATTGTTTTTCTTATACAGGTACATTCGCATTACATTGTGCAGCGAACGACGCGAAAGAAGTTATTAATGTTGATGTATCTCAACCTGCTCTTGATTTAGCTGAAGAAAATATTGCGCTTAATAATCTGCAAGACAAAAATATTTCTTATGTTAAAGCCGATGTGTTTAAGTTACTTAGGCAATATAGAGAAGAAAAGCGTCAATTTGATATGATCATTTTAGATCCGCCGAAGTTTGTTGAATCAAAAGCACAATTAACAGGTGCTTGTCGTGGTTATAAAGACATCAACATGCTTGCCATGCAATTACTTAAACCAAATGGTATATTAATGACCTTTTCGTGTTCAGGTTTAATGGAAGCGAGTCTATTTCAGAAAGTTGTTGCTGATGCTGCTTTAGATGCGCGTCGCGAGGTTCACTTTGTTGAACGTTTACAACAAGCAGGGGATCACCCTATTTCGAGTAATTATCCAGAAGGTTATTATTTGAAAGGATTAGTTTGCCAAGTGAGCTAATTTTAGTAGTAGTTTTAACTTTATTTGATAGATGTTAAAAACGAGCTTTATAGCTCGTTTTTTGTTTAATAATTACTGGCTTATTTAATCGATTTCAGCAATATTGATTCCAACTAAATAGCATTCATTAGACTCTTCAGTTACTCGAACAATTTTTCCTGAAACATCAAGCGGTTGAACATTAGAACTGGCAGATCGTAAACTCACTTTAACATTTGTATTAAGTTCTATCGGGTGAGTCATTTCAATCGCCATGCCTGTAGCACTTAAATCTCGACAAGTCGCTAATATTTGACTGTTTGCTTCATCATCGATAATGGTTACCGTTACATCACTATTCAACATCATCCGATAGAAATCACGTTTATCATCAAAGTTAACCATTACTACTCCATATTGTTATTTAAGTTTTATTCTGACTCTTTTATACCCATTGAATAGTTTACTGTCAAATTTTAGAATCTAAAATGTCGAGAAAATCAGCTTAATTCGCTGAAATTGTCTTCAAATGGTTCAATATTCGTTTTGCTGAAACTGGATAAGCGGTTTTTAAGTTTTGTGCAAATACCGACACACGAAACTCTTCCATCATCCAACGAACGGCTAAGATTTCATCAGGAATTGGCTTTCCTTGGCTTTGTTTAGCCAGTAACGCTAGATAAACATTATTTACTTTCGCTATTTCTAACATTTTCAATCTATCTTGGTTTGGGTCAACCGGCAATTTTTCCATACGTCTTAACATCGCTTGTAAATATCGAGCAATATCTTCTAAACGTTGATGCCCTGAAGCAGTAACAAATCCTTTAAAAACAAGTAAACCAAGCTGTTCCTTAATATCAGCTTGCGCCTGAATAACATCTAATGACATTCGTCCTTTTAATTTTTTACCTATCTCATGGGTTAACGTTAATACTTTCTCTACTTTCAACGCAGATGCAAGTACACAGTCAGCAAGGTCAGCGCGAACATGATCTTTTGCTTTTTCAAAATCGCTTTGAGTGCGAGGTATTTCACCATGTTCTTTCACCAAGTGCTGACATGCCGCTACAATACAATCATCTAATAAATCAGGTATCGAACCAAAAGGATTGAAATATAAACTCAGTTTCGCTTTATTGGGCAATTTTTGTTGTAGGTATTTAACCGGCGAAGGTATGTTTAATAAAATTAAACGGCTAACACCATTTACCATAGCTTGCTCAGCAAGGCTTTCTTGCTCGAATAATTCGATAGCTACGGTTTTGTTTTTATCAACTAAAGCAGGGAAAGCTTTGATCGTGATGTTGGCAATATTTTTTTCATAACCTTTTGGAATGTCTTTAAAATCCCATTCGGTAATTTTTTCTCGTTCGATGCCTTTATCAGCAACTTTTTTAATTGATGCTTTAACCTTACCTTGTAAGGAAGCTTTCAAACTATCAAGATTACGACCTTGATTGATGAGCTTACCTTTTTCATCAATCACTTTAAAATTCATATTTAGGTGAATAGGTAATTCAATATCTTGCCAAATATCTTCGGGTAAACGAACACCTGTCATTCTCAATAAATGTTTTTCGATTGCATCAACAATTTTACCATCAAATTCATTGATAGCAGATAAACAGGCTTCGGCATAATTAGGTGCAGGTACAAAATTTCGACGTAATGATTTGGGTAAACCTTTAATTAGGGCAATAATAAGCTCTAAACGAAGTGCTGGAATTAGCCAATCAAAATCACTGTTTTCAACCTGATTAAGAATACCTACTGGAATATGTAAACTAATACCGTCATCAATATCACCGGGTGTAAAATGATAACTCAGTGGTAAGGTTAAATTCCTCTGTTTCCAAACATCAGGATAATCTTTCGCAGATAAAGCCTTAGAAGTTTCATTTAATAAAAATGCTTCCGTAAAGTTCAGTAATTTAGCATCTTTTTGTTTAGACTTTTTCCACCATGAAAGGAAGCTACGTTGACAAACAATTGTTTCAGGTAGCTTTTCATCATAGAACTCAACTAAACGTTCTTCATCCACCAAGAAATCTTTACGACGCGCTTTTTGCTCTAGTTTTTCAATACTGGCAACTAACTTATGATTTTGTTGGTAAAAGCTTTCGTTAATTGAACTATCGCCATTAACTAATGCTTCACGAATAAAAATCTCTCTACACGTATGAGGTTCAATGCGATTAAAGTTAACTTTCCGTTTTGATACGATTGTTAAGCCATATAAAATAACAGTTTCAAACGCCATTACTGAACCCTGTTTTTTCTCCCAGTGTGGCTCACTATAATTTCGTTTTATCAGATGTTCCGCTAATGGCTCTATCCATTGAGGGTCGATCTTGGCAACCATGCGCGCAAATAAACGACTGGTTTCTACCAGCTCAGTTGCCATTATCCACTTAGGTGACTTTTTAGCGACACCTGACCCTGGAAAAATAAAGAAGCGACTATTACGTGCACCCTTATATTCTCTATTTTCGTCAAGCTGTCCTAGATGACTAAGTAAGCCTGATAAAATTGCTTGGTGAATAATATCGTTCTTATTGTTATCTGCTTTCTCTTTATTAGTCTCATTATTGGCAACATCAAACGATTGTGGTGTGTATTCAATACGGCTCATTGGGATATTTAAATCACGCAATGAATGTTTAAGCTGGCTGAAGATGTCTTGCCATTCACGAATACGCATATAAGCTAAAAATTCTTTCTTACACATGTTTCGAAATTGATTATTAGTCAGTGCTTTTTGCTGCTCTTCGATGTAATGCCATAAATTAAGCAAACTAATAAAGTCAGACTCTTTATCTTTAAAACGATTATGTTTTTCATCTGCTGCTTGTTGTTTTTCATGCGGTCGTTCACGGGGATCTTGAATACTTACCGCACTAACAATAATAAATATTTGCTCAATACAGCCGAGGTCAATGGCTGATAAAATCATTTTTGATAAGCGTGGGTCTGTCGGGAACTTCGCTAACATTCGTCCCGCTTTAGTTAAGACCACTTTACTTTGATTTTTTTCTATTGCAGCTAATTCTTCAAGCAAAGAAATACCGTCGTTTATGTTACGACTGTCTGGCGGTTGCACAAAAGGAAAGTCACTTATTTCACCTAAATCAAGCGCCAGCATTTGTAAAATAACGGTGGCCAAATTGGTTCGTAATATTTCTGGGTCAGTAAACTCAGAGCGACCAAGGAAATCGTCTTCGCTGTACAAACGTAAACAAACACCTGATGAAACACGACCACAGCGCCCTGCTCTTTGATTTGCACTGGCTTGTGAAATAGCTTCAATAGGCAGTCGCTGTACTTTAGTACGATAACTGTATCGCGAAATACGAGCAGTACCGGGATCGATAACATATTTGATGCCTGGTACCGTTAAACTTGTTTCTGCTACGTTGGTGGCTAAAACTATATTGCGCCCACTGTGTGGCTTAAATATTCTATTTTGCTCTTGAACCGTTAATCTTGAATACAAAGGGAGAATTTGTGTATGTCTTAGATTTGCTTTCTCTAAAGCTGACGCTGCATCTCGTATTTCACGTTCACCATTAAGGAAGATAAGAATATCACCTTGGCTAATATGACCAAGCTCATCAACCGCATGTAAAATACCACTAATGATATCGTTGCTGCTTACCTCTTCTGATTCATCGTTATTATCAACATTAAGCGGACGATAGAGTATTTCAACTGGGAAGGTACGACCTGATACTTCTATAATGGGTGCAGGTACACCAGTTACTGAAGCAAAATGTTTTGAAAACCGTTCAGGATCTATAGTTGCTGACGTGATAATAACTTTTAAATCTGGGCGTTTCGGTAATATTTCTCGCAAATACCCCAAAAGAAAATCTATATTTAGACTGCGTTCGTGGGCTTCATCAATGATTAACGTATCGTATTTTCTTAATAAACGGTCATGTTGCATTTCGGCTAATAAAATACCGTCAGTCATTAGTTTGATATAACTTTGATCGCTGACTAAATCATTAAATCTGACTTTATAACCTACTGCGTCACCTAACTTTGTAGATAATTCATCAGCAATACGTGTTGCAACAGTTCGTGCAGCAATACGTCGTGGCTGAGTATGCCCGATCATTCCGTCAATACCACGGCCTAGAGCAAGGCATATTTTTGGAATTTGGGTAGTTTTACCCGAGCCGGTTTCACCCGCAATAATTAGTACTTGGTTTTCTGAAATAGCTTTAGCAATAACATCAGCATTTTGCGAGACAGGTAATGCTTCTGGGTATGTTATTTTTGGGACACTTTGTATTTTAAGCTGTTTTTTTCTAATTGAGTCATCAATATGTGCAGATATTTGACTGAGTGCTTTTTTCTTTTTTTCGTCAACAGTAATTTTTTTGCTAGAAGCTAAACGTTTTTTCAAACGAAATTGATCAGATTTTAGCGTAAATTTAAGGCGACTATAAAGCTTATCTATATTGATAACGTCGATAGATTTAGGTTCAGGTGAAATTACGATTGATTTTTCAGAAGACAAGATGAACTCAAACAAAATAGCAAAAGTAAATTTTACCAGTTTTATTAAAGCTGTACCACTTGAATCAAGTGGTACAAACAGACAGATTAATAATTAGATTGAAATTTAAGGTTTAAAGGTGCTTCGGGTATATCGATCAATACCGTGTAGAACATCATTACGGCAGATTGTACCGAGTAAAACACCGTCATCATTTACCACAGGGTAAACTTTAGGTTTATTTTGCAACATGCTTTGAGCAAGCTCTATAACACTGTCGTATGGTTTAACTGATAACACATCTTTACGCATTAAATCAGCAACATCGCTTACATGTTCATTATGATAAATCGTTTGTAACATTGTCGCTAAAACATCACTTTCTGATAAGAAACCAATCACATGATTGTTACTATCGATTACTGGACCACCAATTTGCTTTGTTTTAAGAAAGCGTAACGCCGCCTCTTCAACGACCATTTCAGAGGTAAACGTAACGGGATAATGGTTCATGTAATCTTTTACTTCTATGCTCTCCATAAACTTCCCTCAATAAATAAATTAAAATACTATGGTTATAAAATCAACTGTAGTCGCTTTTATTCAATAAATCATGAATTTAGTGAAAATAAATTAATTTATTTTAAAAAAAAATATATTAATCAAAGTAAGGATAACAAAACGGGATCAGCAGAGCTTTTCAATGAGTTTGATAACGCATTATAAGACAGTGAAAACTGTTTACGTAAATGCGATTTTAGATGAGATTTAACCGCTTTAGGTTTTATAGACTTTAATAAGCAAAATAATGCTAAAGCATGTATTGTTTCATTCTCAGGTAATGCAGATTGACGATTAGCATTAGGGTTATTACACGAGCCACAACCCCCTTTAAATTGATATGCCGTATTGCTAAATATAATACCAAACCCCATAAAACAGGCTATAACATCAACGGCTTGAGGTATAAACTCTTTCCCGCCGGGCGGTAAACTACTTTGCTGTACTATCAATATATTTGCGAGATTTTGAACAATAGAAGAAATAAGATCTTGCGGCTGGTTTACTTGATTTTCACGATAAGACAGCATAATTGGCTGTTGTTGCAGCTTAGCAGTATCTTCTTCATTTAGCGTTGCAAAGGGTGTCTTTTCTCCTCGACAATTGTCAGTCATATTAAATAGAGGAATCGTAATCTTTTGACTTCCAGAAAAAAAACGTTCTGGAGTGATCAATATGATAGGCCAAGTCTGCATGCCCGCATAAGCAGTTGTTTGCTTAAAAATACTAAGTGCCATTTCATGTACACTGCTTACACTACCCTGATAAAACTCATTATTAGGTAACACCAGTTGGCTGTTATTTTTGAATTCTAAAACATCAAAATGTGTGATTGCCCAAGAAAATGTATCAAGGATCCATTGATGACTATCTTCATCAATCACATCGCTAACATCTACTTGATTGTACGGATTTATACTATTCAACAACTTAGCTAACATAAAATAGATTACTCAGTTAGTTCTTGTTCGTCAGTAGTCTGATTCGCCAGTTCTTTTTCTTCCAAAAGTGCACGTTCAGCTTTTGAAATATATCGAGGTTTATTACTGGTATGTAATTTGGCATTAGCTCTTTTTTGCGCACTTTTTAATGCTGCATTTATTTTTTTCTTACGATTCATTTTATTTTCTATCTTTAAATTTATTATTTAAGTAACGGATGGTCTTCAGGTAACTGTTTTGCTATCCACATCGCTAATCGGTGTTTCATACTTTGTAGGTCTTCACCATCTGCAGGTAATGCTTGAATAAGTTTATCGTTAACCAACAAGCGATACAAACTTTCAACTTTATCTTTTGACGCGTTAGTGGCTGAAAAACCATTATAACCGCGGTTCATTGCATACTTTTCGCCAACTTCAATCGCTTTTTTTAATAAAGCAGTTTCATTTTTAATTTTTTTAGGTTTCTTCATCTTTACCTTCTTATTTTTTCTTGCTGATTACATATCAAAGTAGAAAACATTTAATTTATTGCCATCAAGGTCGCGAATATATCCCGAGTAAAATTCATCTTATTATTTATAGCTTGAAAGCATTACCTGAGTAAACTGATCAACATGAATTTCTTTGTCTGATTCTGAAATCAAAGTATCAAGTTTTGAAATTTCAGACATTAACGTCGACATGGTAATGGTATTGTCATCTAATATATACAGTTGCTTGAGGCTTGCGTAATAAAATTTTAATACAATTAATGCATTTTCATCACCGTCAAGGCTGGCTTTCTTAATTTTTTTCAAACGACGATATATCGTATTTTGTATCTGTTTTAATTGCCAAATATAATAAATTTCATCAAAAAACGGTTTGTCTTTTAGTTTTTGTAATATTGCACCACAGGCTAATAACGCTAAGACAACGCCTAAAAAGTTATACTTAAAGTTACTGCTTTCGCCAGCTGACTCTACCGCAGCGTTGACACTTGAGATCGTGACATTATCAACGGCTAATGGATCAGTAAATAATGCAATTAATATTGCACCAAAGGTAACGGCTAATATAGCTAAGGTAATAATAAAAACTACAATTACTTGATTCAATCTACTACGATACGTTTGTTTATCTATGTCTTTTAACTTCATGCTACTACTTACTGATGGACTCACTAAAATTCATGCACCATTCTAACGTAATTTCTATGAGGAAACCCTTTTGAATGACTTTATTTTTTATATAAATTGATACCAGAATGTCGGGTAGTTTTCGTCGTTACGCCATGTCGCCAAACATTCGCTAAAGAAGATACGCTCAGTTTCTTTTTCGCACGGGTAATACCTGTATACATTAATTCTCTAGAAAGTAACTTATTGTCCGATTGTTCAGGTAATACAATAGCCACATGTTCAAATTCACTACCTTGTGTCTTATGAATGGTCATTGCATATACTGTTTCATGTTGTGGTAAACGAGCAGGATTAACCCACTTATGTTTGTTATCAGCTTGTTCAAAAACAGCCATTAAATGCCCTGCTTCATTTTTCCACAATAAACCAATATCGCCATTGTATAAACCTAACGAATAATTGTTAACATTTATCATGATAGGTTGACCGCAATAACGTGTTTCAAATGCGTTAATTTTGCCACGCTTTATTAATATTTCGTGTACCTGTTCATTTAAGGATTCAACACCTTGTTCACCTACTCGCGTTGCACATAAAATACGAAATTTCTGTAATTGCGCAAATGCTTCTGACACTGTTTCTTTAGTAAAAATTGGTACGTAATAAGTTGTGACTAATTCAGCCAACCACGAACTTGGTTTACCTTCGAGCAAAGATAATATTTTCTCGGTTTCAACTGTATTATTTTGTACATTATCATCGGCTAAAAGTTTTTCATTTAACAATGTCCAACTCTCGCTAAAGCGACCATTGATGACATGATTCGCTATTTTACCTATTCCGCCTTCGCCATCAAATCGTCTACTTTTTTCAAGAAATACAACGTGATCTGCAGCTATTACTGAATCAGACGACTTGGATGTTTTTTTCAATTTAGGTAAGTTTGAGTATTTTGTTATTTCAGTTAAATATTGCTGATTTTCAATACTGTAACCACGGTGTGGTTTAGGGGCTAAATCGTTCAACACACTGCCAGCAGCAACGGAAGGAAGTTGGTCAGCATCACCCAACAATATTACTTGGCAATGACTGGGTAAAGCTCGAAAAACTCGGACCATCAAGGGTAAATCAACCATTGAAACTTCATCAATAAGCAGAATATCAATATTGAGTAAATTGTCTTGATGGTGTCGAAAAATCACGCTGTTAGGAATAACACCTAATAGACGATGAAGCGTTTGCGCTTGCTCTGGTATTTTAGCTAAAACTTGTTCGCTAATTTTCCCTTTAAAGCCTTGTAATGCATTAGTTATGGATTCTGACAAACGCTGAGCAGCTTTACCTGTTGGTGCAACTAGCGCTATTTTTTTATCTTCATTATCGTTTTCTTTGGCGTTTGAATTTGAACTCGAATTTGATCCTGAGTTTAACATCACCAAGGCGGCTAATAATTTTGTAACTGTGTAAGTTTTTCCTGTTCCTGGCCCTCCAGCGATAATGCTAAAATTTTTATTCATGGCATTAGCTACGGCTACTTTTTGCCAATCTATTTCATCATTGTTCTGATCAGAACTTTCAATCGGGAACAACGCGTTCAAACAGCGTTTTATTTCAACAGGGTCAAATGCTTTAAAATTTGATTCGTTATTAGGTGTGTTTTTTGATGATATGAAATTCAGCAGTTCTTGCTCAAAGTTATAATAACGACGTAAATATAATTTGTTATCATGAAAAACGATTGCTTTATTATCTAGGGTTCCAACAGATAACTGCTCGCATAACTCAACTAACAGCGGTAACTCGGTAAAAGTAAAACCATTATGAGTAATAATACCTTGTTTATCACAGCTGTAACCAAAGCGTGTATTTGCAATAACGGCTAAAGGCAAACAGCTATGGCCAGCCCTGAGACTTTCACTCAGTGCGATAAGTAAATGGAAAACCTGGTGATTATCCTGATTACTATGATGTTTTCCCCCAAGAGCTAGACTTTGAATTATTTCTTTAGCAAAGAAGTAGTCAACCGCTTCTACATTATTCAGTTGTTGCTGAGCATGATTAAATTGCTTATATAACGCGACCATTTTATTGTGCTCCTAAAAACAATTGATCGAGTTCATCAAGCTCTTCGACATTAATTTTTCGATAATAAACACCACAACCTTTATGTTGTTCGTCATCAGTCATTCCGCGTAAATACAGATAATAAGCACCACCAAAGTGTGTGTTAACGTCATAATTTTCTAAGCTGTGACTTAAGTAACGATGTAAGGCTAAAGAATATATAAGGTATTGTAAGTCGTAGTGATTTTTCTCGATATTGTCTTTCATCGCTTGATGACTATAGTCACTAAAATCATTTCCTAAATGACTAGATTTATAATCACAAATATAATATTTATTATCATGTTCAAAAATCAAATCAATAAAACCGTGCATCATTCCTTTTAGTTGATTATAGGCAGGTAAGCGAACAGATTGCTGATCCGATTTACTGTTAACATTGCGGTGTTTCGATAATATATTGGTTAATTTATCGGTACTTGCAGAGCACATAGGGTAATAAAACTCACTTTCTCGCAACGTTTTTACTTTATGCAAATCAGCTAAACTAAAGGATTGTTCATTGTTAGAGAGTAAAGTGCTATCAAGTACTAAACTTTGATTGGTTAAGGGCGAATTAAGCGCTTGCTCTAGCCACAACTGTAGATCTTCAGCTTCATAACCTGCAGTTAATTCCCCATACTTTTGCAATGGCCGATGCATGGCTTGTAGCAAGTCGGGATCATTAAAATCAGTATGCTCTAAAATATCATGTAATAAATTTCCGGTATGTGCACCTTTTGCTAAATTAAAACGTAATAAGCTACTCGCTTGCATCGAATTTGACTTATGTTCCGTTCCACTCAGTTTATCGAGGGAATTATCGCGATCAGGTGAAGAAACACCACCGTGTCGTAAATTTCGACTTAAAGCAGTAAAAGAGCTCAACCACCAATCACGCTCTATTTTGCCGCTAAAATTCGCAACTTCACCTGACATTCGGCTAATTTCGCTTAATTTTGCTTGTTCTGCAATTAGTTCACTTGCGTTTTCTTGCGTAGAAATAGTCACTAAGCTAATGCTATTAGGTTCATCATTTACCAGCTGAAGTAAGCTTTCTTCGATGTTTTGCTGACTTTGCCATTTTAACGCTCTGCCGAGTGGAGAATGTTCAGCTTTATCAAAATCAGTAGTAAATATATAACAACGCCTTTCAGCTCTTGTTACTGCTACGTATAAGAGACGAACCGCTTCAGCATAAGCTTCATTCGCCATTGACTCTTTAGCGTGATCAGAGCCATCTAAGCTTAATTTTAACTGTTGATTTTCATCATGGTATTCAATAAATGTGACCGAACTTGCGCCAAACTTCAACGGATCTTTATGGCGCGTTGCAAAAGGTACAAAAACCACAGGATACTCTAAGCCCTTTGAACCATGTTGGGTAATAATACGTATTAAATTGTCGTCACTTTCTAAACGCAACTCTGCTTCAATTTCAGGGTCATCTACGCGGCTTTGTTGTTCGAACCAATACAGTAACTCTTGTGGCTGTCGATGACGTTGACTTGCCGTTTGGAGTATTTCAAATAAATGTAACAAGTTCGTTAAAACACGATCTTGGTTTTCATCTGCGATACAGAAATGATCGTGCATTAATTTTAATGCCATCGAGATAAAACCTTTGTACAACCACTCATGGCGCAGTTGTTCAAAATCAAATTTCAATGCTTGCCATGCAAATTCATTTTCTTGTAATTCATGATATTTTTCAGGATGATAATTTAGTAAATCACAAGCAATTGCCGCACTAAAATATCGTTCATTCTCAACAAATAAGATACCTTTTAGTAGTTGTATTAATTGTTCAGTTTGCTCACTTTTCATTAAGTTAGCGCGATTACTCATAAATACAGAGGCTAAACTTGCATTTTCTAACGCTTGTTTAATATCTCTAGCTTCAGCGCCATCACGCACAAGAATAGCAATGTCTCTTGACGTTAACTTATCGTGACTCTCTGTTGATGGAGCCCCAAGTAAAGTAATAATCTCATTGGCACACCAAGTTGCCATCGTTGGTCGAAAGCTTTGAGCCACAGACTTTTTGGCTTCTTCATCAATGAAGTGCACAAATTGTAAGGCATTATCTTTACCCGCCTTATGTTTCATAAGTGCAGGAGGAGATGCTTTCACTGGAATATAGGGTATTTCATAGCCAAAAACATGACTATTTCCTTGAGAAATATCAGTTTCATCGTTTATTGCTTCGCCGTAAAATAAGCGATTGTAACCGGTAATCATAGAAGGAATAGAACGCCAATTTGTATCCATTAACCATTGTTGATCACAATCTTTTCTAGCTGATAAATAAGCAAAAACATCACCACCACGAAAACCATAAATGGCTTGTTTAGGGTCGCCAATCATGTACAACGCTGCTTTGCTTTGATGATAGTAAATAGACTCTAGTATCGAAAACTGTAAGGGATCGGTATCTTGAAATTCATCAACTAAAGCAACAGGATATTGTTCGAACAGCGTTTCTGCCAATGTTTTCGCGTTGATATTATTTGCTTTTAAACAGTTAGCGAGTGTTGAAATAAGATCGTCAAAACTTAAAATATTCGCATTGTTCTTTTGTTCGTTAATACTTTCGCGTATCTGATAAATACCTTTGCGAACGATAACGAGTGCTTTGGCTTTTTCAATTTTTTTAGCCAAGGTTTTTAATTCTACTTTAACCGCTTTTACTGGTTCGAATACCGCTAACAATTCAACTTTACCGGCAGAGCGACCGTAACGTTTCCCGTCAATAAAAGCATCGGGCATCTTTTCATTACCCACACTCAGGTCTTCAACGAGTCGGTGTAACCATACGATTAAGACATCAAGCTCTTGCTGGCGTTGCTCTCTTTCAGCTCCTTTTTTTACATCGATTAAATACTGAGTAAGAAGTGGTATATTGTTTTCGATATTATAAACGGCTTGTTTAACCAATTCGGTAAATAGTGCTTCTATTTCATCAACATTTACGACATCAAGTTCATTATGCTTACTGATAGCTTTTGAGAATTGACTGAGAAAATTTAGAGGGTTTTGCCAGAACTGAACCACTTGCTTAAACTCTTCAGGGGTATCTTTTGCTAATACTCGATACCAATCTTGGCAGGCTTGTAGCAGTAAATCTTGGCAATTGGTTTCCATTTGCGCGTTAAACGCAACACCGCTAACAAAAGCATGTTGGCTTAACACTCGCTTACAAAAACCATGAATCGTTAATATTGCCGCTTCATCTAAATATAACAGTGCTTGTCTTAAACGAATTTTTGCCGACTTTGCATCAATGTGCTGACTTATCGCCGTAAAAAACTCATCTTTGACAATCAACTCATCCCAGTCATTGAGTGCTTGTCGAATGAAACTGTCTATTCGTCCACGTAATTCTTCTGTGGCATCTTTTGTAAAAGTCATTACCAGAATTTGTTCAACGGGCAATTGCTTTTCGAGCAATAACCGTAAATATAAACGGGTAATATTAAACGTTTTCCCTGTCCCTGCGCTGGCTTCAATTAAGTGTTTGCCTTCAAGGGGAATTTGGTGAGCAATAAGATTATTCATCTTCATTTTATTTGCTCCTGTGTTTGCCACATAGGTTGATAAACATCAGTTAATGTTGGTTGATGTTCTGCAAACTCAGGACATTGTTGCCAAAAATAATGCATGTAAGGGTCTTGTCCTAGTGGTTTTACAACACTGAGCATACTGCTAGTGTCTGACCATAGTTTTTCAAAATGACTTTGTTCAAATTTTTTCGCTTTAAAGAATTTCTCTGCCAACTCAGTATTCAACAACAAGGCTTGTTGCTGCCCTTTTAAATACGTTTCAAGTATAAAACGTAAATGTTCCTCTGCATTGGGCACTTTGCTAAAACGGTATTGTGTAGGCTTTTGATTTTTTGTATCAAAGTAAAAACCTTTGGTTATGTTTACTTGTGAAAGCATACTGTGTTCGTGCGTTGGGTGCGGTGCGTTTAAGTTTGAAACGTTATCTTGCCAACACTGAAGAATAACTTGATGCAAATAAAGTCCAAACAAGTCTTTACCTTTCGCAGAAGAGCTTCGATAAAACATCAAGTTTTCCCCTTGAACAGGAAAATTTACACTGAGTGCAAAGTGACTGTTATTTGAAAGCTCGACGTTAAGCTCGGTATTAATAAAAGTAATTGGTGAACCATCTTCAGTTAACTGACTTTCTGTTCGAATGAATTCACTAAAATTTTCACTATCATCTCGCCAGCGTTCTAAACTTTCATTTGTTATCGGCAAATCAGGAAAAACACCACTAACACGCGCCGCACTTACTGCAGTGGTTACCTCTTGTTCTGAGGTGCCATTAAGATAAAGGGCTAATAGCTGTTGGCGTAATAAATAACTCTGTAAGAAGTTATCACTAAATGGTTCGGTATCTTCAAGTTTGGCTTCTCTATTTTCAAAAAACAACTGTAAATGCTTTTGAGCAAAGGCCTTTGCTGGATGCTGAAAAAAACGAATAAGTTCATTTATATCAATGTTCTCTACTTCGTCACCAGAGTTTTTATCAGTCGGTAGTATTAATGGTTTTGTTTGCTGTGACTTCTTAGCTGATTTAAGTTTTAACCAATTGGGATCAAAACTTTTCTGTTTACCCAAATAGTTTTGCTCGCTAAATGCTTGCATCGGTAATTGATTAATATCTGAAGATCGATCACCATTATCGCTTTCTTGTTCACTAACATCACTGTTATGTAACTGCCAGCCGTACCCTGCTTCAAGATATTCCATCAATTCTTTAAGCACTATCGAGGGCTGTTTTTCATTATTATTACGAATATTACGGCCTTGATAACTTAAATATAACGATTGCCTTGCTGATATTATTGCTTCTAAAAATAAGTACCTATCGTCACCTCGTCGTGATCTATCACCTAATTCGCTTTTACTGCTAGCCATAAGGTCAAAACCTAGTGGTTGACGCTGTCTTGGAAATTCACCATCGTTCAAGCCTAAAATGGCAATGATTTTAAAGGGAATACTGCGCATCGGTAACATAGAACAAAAAGTAATTTGCCCAACCATAAACTGTCGACCTGGATCTGGTTGACTAAAATGGTTAGTCAGGAAATCTCGTACAACACTTAAACTAATGTTTTGTTGATAATCTGCGTGTTGGCAATATTCAGCTAATGAACCAATCGCTTGGTCAATAACGGTAAAAGCCATTTCATCGGTCACTTCAAACAAGCCATTTAGCATATTTAATAAAAATTGTTGCCACTGGCTCGCTGATTTCTCTGACCCTAAGTTCTGTGAAAAATGCTGTAATTGCTCAATAATCAGCATTAATTTACCTAATAGGACGGCATCGTTGCCTTCAACGTTAGGTAAATAAAGTTGTTCATCAACATAAATTGGGTTATCAGAAAACGCAAAACCTCTCATTAATCTCGACAAACCTTGCTGCCATGTGAAAGCATTATTAACTTCGGTGCTGTGTAAAACTTGTTGTTTATGCTGTTGATTAACACCCCAATGAACACAAGCTTGTTCAAGCCAAGCTGAAATTTTATCGAGTTCTTCAAGACTGATTGAAAACTTATTTTGCATGGCTGGCAAACGTAACATGCCAATAATTTGGGATACTTGAAAGCGACTATCCGGCAAACTCAGTAATTGCGTAAAAGCAGCAACAATCGGTTCGGAATCTTTACTCACTCTATCGGCAATAGAACAAGGTAATGGCGGTATTTTGTCTGCTAAGTCTTGCCAACCTCGTGCAAATACTGCACTTACGTACGGTGCGTATTGTTCAACTTGCGGGCACATAACTAAAACATCTTTCGGTGTTAAGGTTTTATCGTCATTAAATTGATGTAGAAGCCAATCATGCAAACCTTGAACTTCGCGTAATGCACTGTGAGCACTGGTAAATACAATAGAGTTGTCTTGTTGATTTTTTCGGGTATCTCTTTGGTCAGTTAAGGTGAGTATGTCTTGTTGAACTTGATGTAAAACCGATAAACCTGTCGATTCATCACTTTGTTCAACTGCATCAAAAACATCTATATTTACGGTTGAATAGTCATTAAGCAAGGCCATAAATTCACGCCCTTGTTGACCTAAGTTAGCAAGTAGTGGATTACCAACATTCACGCTAATATCGTCATGACCTTCAACCCACTTTGACAATAAACGAATAGCTTGTTTTTCAGATTGAATATCCCCCCAATAATCGAAACAAGGGTTAAGATGGAAAAAGTGCACATCAACATGGTCACTTATCGCTTCAATAAACGACAACCACATTGGCGCCATTGCATTGATGCCAAAAAAGGATAAACGTGGCGGTAATAAATGTTTTTTATCAGCAATATTTTCTATGGCTTTATTAATTAACTCTATTGGGTTATAGCTTTGCTCTTGGGTTAATAAATGCCATAATTTTGCTTGCCACTTTTCGACTTCTACGGCTTGCTTTTTATCAGAGAAACTTTTACTCGCTTTGCCTTGGTGCCAGTCATTAATCCATTGCGGTCTAAATATTAAATATTGTTCATATAAATCGGCTAATTGACACGCCAATTGATAACGCTTTAATGTTTGCTTTTCAGTAAATAATTTAGAATAAGGTTTTGTATTGTCTGGCGTTGCTTCATCTATTGTATCTCCTGCAACTTCTTCGTATTCATCCTCAGATGATTTTAGCCAGTATTGTGTAGCATTAGAAAACTCTTCGTCTAAAATAACGGCTTCACTACCCAGCAGATCATCTATTTTCCATGAAAGAACCTCTCGAGAAAACGGAGATTGTTCTGGAACATTGTCTTCGCTCGCCATACTTCGAACAAGTTTCCACAAAAACTGCGATGGCAGTGCATAACTGATATTCATGCTAATACCGCGTTGCTGTGCTAGCGACATGTTAAGCCAATGCTGCATGCCTGCATTTTGAACAACAATCATTTCTTGGCTGAATATGGGGAGTGGTGAAACTTGTTGGATTTTATCGAGAAGCGCTAATAAACTTTCCATTTTATTAGCGGGATAAAGATAGAACAATACGAATACCTTAAATGCAATATTTTCTGCCTAAATTTAAGCATAACAGTGCCGATAAAGCTATCGAAATGATTTAAGTTATTTTACGGGGAAAACCTTAATTTTATTGAATAATATCCAAATGTACTTTAATAGTTCTACTGATAAATAGAGCATCATATATTTCCACTTCCTGTTTTCAAAATACCGGTACGGGTCTAATAATAAAATAATTTTAAGTTGGAAAATTGATAACGACAATAAAATTGAAACTCAAAATTGATTTGTTATTAATAAATATTCATCATTATTGACCCTAATCAACAAAGACTTACCTCATGTTGTGACATGCTTATTAAATCATACAATTTTCGACAGACTTTTTACTCAAATAGTAAGATAGCTGTTAATAACTGAAACTTTAATAAAAGCATATTGAGCATACTAATGGACATAGAGTTTGATGAAATAACATATTTAAAAAACCCAAATTCAATTGTGTTAAAAGCGGATTACATTCAGTTTTTAATGACACTTACTGGGCCAACTGTGATTGATATTACAGGTTATGATGAAAGTAAATGTAGAGTATTTACTACTTTGTTACATGGTGATGAACCATCAGGCTTGATTGCAATGCATCGCTGGTTAACCGCAAATGACGAGTTACCGTTTCCCCCCACTAATGTACGCTTTATTATTTGTTCCGTAGAAGTTGCTAATATTTCGCCACTTTTTAGTCGTCGTTATCTTGATGGCGGTAAAGATATTAATCATTGTTTTTCTAGTGATAAAACTAATAGTTGTGGTTTTTGTACACGTGCTTCACTCATAGAAAAAGCAATTGATGAGGTTAACCCCGAAATACTAGTAGATTTGCAAAATTGCGCAGGCTCTGGACCTGCATTTGCTGAAACATCAATAATTACACCAGAAGTATTATCAATTACCTCCTCTTTTTGCCAAACGATTATTTTATCAGGCTTACGATTAGGCACCTTGATGGAACGAAAATTTGATTGCCCGATGATAACCGTAAAATGTGGTGGCAGTAACGATGAACAATCGCATCACATTGCTTATCAAGGTTTGAAGAAATTAACGATAAATGATCAGCCAAAAAGCTTTCAGCAAGATAGAGATGTCGATATTATTTATAACCCCTTACGTTTAGTGTTAACCCCTCACACAAGTTTATCTTATGGGGACCATGACGAAGGATTTATTGGTGTTTGTATAAAATCAAAGATTGAACAGCTAAACTATGGTATTTCTCGAAAAGATCAAATGATTGGTTGGGTGGATGATAAAGGACTCAGTAATTTTCAGCTTATTAACGAACATGGTGAAAATGTTATTAGTGATTACTTTCGCTGCAGAAAAAACATTTTAACATGTGCAATTGATATACGAATATTCATGGCTACTGAGAGTAGAAGTATAGCCCTAAATGATTGTTTATTTTATGTGGTAAAAGTTAGAAGTTAACCTAAAGAATGGAAAAAATGAATGTAATTGATAATTGTAATAATTAAATATGAACGCTCAATAAAATCCTCTTGAGCGCTCTTATTTAATCGACATATTAAAAAGTTACGTTTACTTTTGATAATGCAGCTAAATCGGTGATAGTTACATTTCCTATGCTATTTTGTAATTTTTCAGCCGTTTTATAAGCCCCATTACTTTCTGCGAAACTAATTAAATCTTCACCATTACACATTACCTTTAACGCAACAGTTTTTGTTTTCAAACGGTAAGATTTAGTAGTGTAATTAAGCTTTATTGTATTATTGCTTTTAGCTGCTTTACAAACATCTATTAATGCGTTTTCCATATAAGGTGTCATAGATGCTTGGCTTGGTAAACTTATCGCTAAAACAGGTAAAGAAACAGAAAGAACAAGTAAAGCTTTTTTAAAATTAGTCATGGTAACTCTCCAGAGTATTATTTAATGTCATTAGTTGTCGATTCGACCTCGTTATGCAAGGTACATAATAATAGTGGACTATTTTTGAGTAAAAGTTGTTACCATTCATCTTACTGATGTAACTAAAAATCAACTGTTGGAATGCATATATTTCCTAAGTGATTGATTAATTGTTTATTGAACTCAAAACTTAATTTTTTACTGAAACTAACATTTACATTCTGTTGTCTTTTGACATACAAAACTTTTAATTTATCTATGATAAAATTGAAAAAATAGAGTCTATGTTTAAGAGAATCTATCGAAACACATGCTTTATTTTTTTATTGAAGGAAAAAAGATAAATTTACGTTAGAATCTGATGACTTCAGCTAAAAATAAATTATTGAGTTTTTCCTTTGTTAGATTTTACTTTACTTGCACTTTTTATCCCTACTATTTTTCTTATCTCCATATCTCCCGGAATGTGTATGACACTAGCAATGACATTGGGGATTTCTGTGGGTTATAAAAAAACACTTTGGATGATGTGGGGAGAACTGTTAGGTGTAGCTGTTGTTGCCGTTGCCGCAGTTCTTGGTGTTGCTAAACTAATGTTCAGCTATCCTGATATTTTTACATTATTGAAGGTATTCGGTGCTTGTTACTTAACGTATATCGCTATCAGTATGTGGCAAGCGAAAGGTGATTTGTCGATAGATTCTGATAAAAAGAATAAACGTATATCTAAAAAAGGATTACTCCAACAAGGCTTCGTCACTGCAATATCGAACCCTAAAGGTTGGGCTTTCATGGTGTCTTTATTACCTCCTTTTATTAATAGTCAGCATGCTTTAGCACCACAACTTATTATATTAGTAGTAATTATTTTACTTTCAGAATTCATTTGCATGACCATATATGCAACGGGCGGAAAAACACTTGCTAATTACTTAACAAAAAATAATAAAATAGCGCTACTTAATAAGATATCTGGTGGCTTAATGTTCATAGTCGCCATATGGCTTTTATTAGGGTAATAACTTTACCTAATAACGTGTTGAATCGACATCAATAAAAAAAGTCGTTTGATCTTTGTTATTATTTGCATCAATCATTTCAAGTGTTATCCATATCCGCCATGTCATTCTATCTTCTGAACAGCTTCCTAACATTGTTTCAGCTATAAATGGATTATCTTCGTTGCCCTCTAATTGATTATTAAAGAACAAGGGAATTTTTCCCATAAACATTGTCTTTCCTTCCATGTAGCCATTGACACTATTTAAATATTGAGGCCGAGTGTTATCGCTGAGTAAATGATCTTTTTTAAATTCCAACCGTATACTAAACGGTAGTTCAGTAAGTATTTTTTTTACATTGAATTTTACGAGTATAGTTCCAAATTTAGTAAGAACTTTACATGTACTCTGATCGTCAATACATTGAAAAGGAATAATCAGTTCAGGTTCATTTCTATCTTGGCTACAACCCAAGCATACGTTGAATAAAAAAATGATAATGGCTGATTTTTTAATAAAATGTTTAATAACTTCGTCTCTTTTGCAATTTTTTGTATATTTATTGAACGCGCAAGTAAAATATTGTTGATCTACAACAATATTCCCTACTTTATGTGATGACTTTATACAGTAAAATTATTATTATACCTGCGAGATTTTTTATCACTATGTGAAATTTGTAATTTCAACTATAACTATCACTAGTACTTAGTTTTCTTAAGTAGTGAAAAATCGATTTACGTTAATAAATATAACTGCGGAAACCATAACATGTCTCAAAGTAATACGTCATCAGTAGACTACAATTTTGATGTTGTACGTCAATTTACTGTAATGACAGTAATATGGGGAATCTTCGGTACCCTAGTAGGTGTTTTAATTGCGGCTCAATTAATTTGGCCTGCGTTGAATTTCGAAACACCTTGGTTAACCTATTCCCGTCTTCGTCCACTACATACCAATGCTGTAATTTTCGCTTTTGGTACAAGTGCCTTATTTGCTAGTTCATATTATGTTGTGCAGCGAACCTGTAAAACAACATTATTTGGTGGCAAACTTGCTTCATTTACTTTCTGGGGTTGGCAAGCAGTTATTGTGCTCGCAGCAATTACCCTTCCTATGGGCTATACCTCAAGTAAAGAATATGCCGAATTAGAATGGCCAATTGATATTTTGATTGCTGTTGTATGGATTAGTTATGCCATTGTTTTCTTTGGTACGCTTATTAAACGTAAGACATCTCATATATATGTAGCTAACTGGTTTTTTGGTGGCTTTATTCTTACAGTTGCCGTATTACACATTGGTAATTCAATGGTAATTCCTGTTTCTATGATGAAGTCGTACTCGTTATATCCAGGCGCTATTGATGCAATGATGCAGTGGTGGTATGGACATAATGCCGTTGGTTTCTTATTAACTGCTGGTTTCTTAGGTATGATGTATTATTTCGTACCAAAACAAGCTGAACGCCCTGTTTACTCTTACCGTTTATCAATTGTTCATTTTTGGGCATTGGTCTCGTTATACATTTGGGCTGGCCCGCATCACTTACATTACACTGCACTTCCAGATTGGGCTCAATCTGTTGGTATGGTAATGTCTATCGTGTTATTCCTTCCTTCTTGGGGTGGTATGATCAACGGTATTATGACGCTTTCAGGCGCATGGCATAAACTTCGTCATGATCCAATTCTACGTTTCCTCATCGTATCATTGTCGTTTTACGGTATGTCTACTTTTGAAGGACCTATGATGGCTATAAAATCTGTAAATGCATTGTCGCATTATACTGATTGGACTATCGGTCATGTTCATTCTGGTGCTTTAGGTTGGGTTGCAATGGTTTCTATTGGTGCTATGTATCATTTAATTCCTGTGCTGTTTAATCAAGGTCGCATGTACAGTATCAAATTAATAAATGTTCATTTCTGGCTTCACACTGCTGGTATCGTTTTATACATAGTAGCTATGTGGATATCAGGTGTAATGCAAGGGTTAATGTGGAGAGCGGTTAATACTGACGGTACGTTAACTTACAGCTTTGTTGAGAGTTTAACGGCTTCATATCCATTCTACTTTATTCGTTTTGTTGGTGGCGTATTAGTTGTAGCTGGTTTCTTATTAATGGCTTATAACATGTTCAAAACAATTTATGCTAAAGACGATAGTCTTAAACCAGTTGAAATAACTTAGGAGACCGATAATGAAAAATAAACATGAAAAATTTGAAAAAAATGTCGGCTTGTTTGCTATTTTTACGATACTTGCAATAAGTATTGGTGGTCTCGTTGAAATAACACCTTTGTTTTTTCAAAAAGCAACTAATACACCTGTTGACAGCCTAAGACCTTACACTGCTTTAGAAATGGAAGGCCGCGATATTTATATTCGTGAAGGTTGTAATGTTTGTCACAGTCAAATGATTCGCCCTTTTCGTGCTGAAACTGAGCGATACGGTCATTATAGTGTTGCTGGTGAACAAGTTTGGGAACATCCTTTTTTATGGGGTTCTAAACGAACAGGTCCTGACTTAGCTCGTGTTGGTGGTCGATATAGTGATGACTGGCACCATGCTCATTTACTGGACCCTCGTTCAGTTGTTCCTGAGTCAAACATGCCTTCATTCAAATGGTTAGCGGAAAACAAGCTAGACGGCGAATTAACAGAAAAGAAATTGGCAACATTCAATTTCTTAACTCGCAATCGTAGCCATAAAGATGAACAAGGTAATCGTATACCGTTATATTCTGCAGAAGATTTAGCTGGTGCTAAAGCTGCTGTTCAAGATAAAACGGAAATGGAAGCCCTGATTGCTTATTTGCAATCTCTCGGTCATGCGTTGAAATAATGACTATGGATTATGGCACCCTTAGAGGGTTAGTGGCTTTATTAATATTGGCACTATTTATTATTATTGTAGTTTGGTCTTATTCTAAAAAGCAAAAAAGCGCTTTCGATGAAGCAGCAAATTCTATCTTCGAAGAAGATAAAGACCAGACTGATCTTAATGACATAAATAGCAAACAGGAGACTAATAAAAATGTCTAGCTTCTGGAATATATGGGTTTGGGTTCTGACCCTGGGTACTTTAGTAGGTTGTTTTATATTACTACGTTATTGTTTAAAGAACTTCGCAGACGTTCCTGAAGGAGAGCCGACGGGACATGTTTTTGATGGCATAGAAGAATTAAACAATCCATTGCCACAATGGTGGAGTACATTCTTCTTATTAACAATAATCTGGGCTTTTGGTTACATTGCTCTTTACGGTTTAGGTAACTGGACAGGTATTATTGGCTGGAAAAGTTCTAACCAAGGTATCTTAAACCTTGCTGAGTCAAAAGCACAAGTAATTGCTGCTAAAGAAAATGGCTATTTAGTGCAATATGATCGTGAAATTGAAGCCGCAGATGCCAAGTACGGGCCAATTTTTGATGCTTATGCTGCACGTAGCATTGAAGACCTTTCAACTGATGAAGCGGCTTTAAAAGTAGGCCAACGTCTATTTTTACAGAATTGTTCACAGTGTCATGGTTCAAATGCAAGTGGTACAACAGGCTTCCCTGACCTAACAGATAAAGACTGGTTATACGGTGGAGATCCTGAATCAATTAAACATTCACTCTTATATGGTCGTAAAGCTAATGGAATGATGGCTTGGGGAGCAGCGTTAGGCGGCGATCAAGGCGTTAAAGATGTTGCAGCTTATGTATTAAGTTTAAGTGGCCGTGAAGTTGATTCCACAAGTGCTTCTGCAGGTAAAGAAAAATTTGTTATGTGTGCCGCGTGTCATGGTGCAGACGGTAAAGGAAGTGCAGCAATGGGAATTCCATTGGGAGCGCCAAACTTAACCGATAACATTTGGTTATATGGTGGTTCACAGCGTGCAGTTGAATCATCTATTAACAACGGTCGTGCTGGTGTAATGCCTGCTTGGAAAGATATTCTAGGCGAACAAAAAGTGCATGTTATTAGCGCCTATGTTTACAGTTTATCTCAAAAATAGACGTTGTAATTAGTCATAATATTAAAGCCTTGCTGTTTTATTACTGCAAGGCTTTTTTTATACCTTTCTTCCCATTAAAGATCGTAATTGCATGGTATTTTAATAGTTCCCACTACAAAAAAGTCGTATAATATGCCCACTTTTATTGACTGAAATTTTCACATGACAACATATTGGTATAAAGAGCCTTGGGCTTGGTTTGTATTTATTCTTCCTGCTACAGCAGTTGTTGCTGGCATTGCCACTTATTTTATAGCTAACCATAATCCCGATCCTCTTGTCGTTGGAGATTATTATAAAAAAGGCAAGGCCATTAATTTGCAGCTATCTAAAATAAAGCACGCTCAAAAGTTAGGTATGCGCTTTTCATTAAAACTTGCAAATAATGAATTAGTCATCAAACCAACAGGAATTGAAAAAGTATTCCCTGTTTTAAACTTAAATTTTTATCATCCTACACTTGCTGAACAAGACTTCTATCTCGCGTTAACAGCAGACGGAAATGGTAATTTTAGGCATGTTTTTGATGAAGCTGTAAAAGGAAAATGGCGTTTAACAATTACACCTTTTGAAAATCATTGGAAAATTCAAGATACTATCACGCTACCTCAAAGCGAATTTATAGATATTATTCCTAATCCTAAAGAAGCAAATTAATTTCAAATAGTAAGTTCTAATGATAACTGAACCTTTCAATATAAATTAACAATGAAGGGTTCAAGTTTTATCGTCATAAAATTGTATTAAGTCATTATTCATTTCAACGGCTCAAAGATATGAAAACAAGTTGTTATCACTGCGGTGAAATTGTTCCAAACAGTACAAATTTATCCCTAGTTATTGAAGGTACATCACAGCCAATGTGTTGCATTGGTTGTCAAAGTGTTGCCCAAACTATTGTTGATAATGGTTTAGAAGAATATTACCGCTTCAGAACAGAGCCGGCCCAAAAAGGTGAGAAACTTATACCTGAGCAGCTACAACGCAATAAATTACTTGACGATAATACCTTGCAAGATGAATTTGCCTATCAAACTGAGGGATTTCGCGAAACGATTCTAACCGTTGATGGCATTAGTTGTGCTGCTTGTGCTTGGCTTATTGAAATGCAATTGAGTAAAGTTGCCGGTTTAATAAACATCAACGTAAATGCGACAACGCAAAGAGCAACACTTCGTTGGGACAATGATAAAGTTCAATTAAGTGAACTTATTAATCATATTGCCAATATTGGTTACCAAGCACTCCCCTTTAAAGCGAGTACGGCTGAACAACTTAACAAAACTCAAAATAAAAATTATATAAAGCGCTTAGGTATTTCTGGCATCTTAATGATGCAAGTAATGATGATTGCTTTTGGCCTATATTTTGGTGCTTTTTCTGGAATGGATGAATACAACTTAATCTATTTACGCTACGCAAGTTTATTTTTAACCATCCCTATAATTACTTATGGCGCAGCACCTTTTTATAAAGGCGCATTAAATGCTTTAAAAATAAAGCGTTTATCGATGGATGTCCCCGTATCTATCGCAATTTCTCTCGCCTTCTCAGCCAGCGCTTGGGCAACCATTACTCATCAAGGTGAAGTGTATTTTGAATCAGTTTCCATGTTTACTTTTTTATTACTGATTGGAAAATTTCTAGAATTTAGAGCCCGAAGCCGCGCTGCTGAAGTTTCTGCTAATTTATTAAAACTCATGCCGATGACAGCAACTAAACTCATTAAAGAAAATGGTATTAATAAAGAACAATTACTCCCTGCCAAAAAACTTTGCCCTTTTGATATTGTATTAATAAAACCTGGCGAAATTGTTCCTGCCGATGGAATAATTGTTTCAGGCAGCAGTCAGCTTAATGAATCGATGTTGTCAGGCGAACAGCTTCCCTTAAATAAAACAGTGGGTGATAAAGTGTTTTCTGGCACGGTGAATGGAGACGGCAACCTTAACGTTGAAGTGAAACATGCCAGTGAGCATTCCTTTTTAAGTCAGCTCATCCGATTAAGTGAATCATCTCAAGCACACAAACCTAAACTCGCTAAATTATCTGATAAAATAGCACAGTACTTTGTGGCTATTATTTTACTGACAGCTATAGGAACTGCTCTATATTGGCAACAACACTTGCCTGAAGAAGCGTTTTGGATAACCTTATCTGTTTTGGTAGCCACTTGCCCTTGCGCGCTATCTCTTGCTACTCCAACCGCGTTAACGTGTGCCACAACACACTTAAACCGCGAAGGCATAATGATAAAATCAGCTCATGTCATGGAAACATTACCAAAGATAACAACGATTGCCTTTGATAAAACAGGCACGTTAACTTCAGGTGACTTTTCAATTACAACAACACAAATTTTTCCAGATGAAAACACTCAAATCACTGAACAACAAACGTTAGCAATTGCTGCTGCTCTTGAATCTTATTCAGAACATCCGTTAGCAAAACCTTTTGGCTTATTTCGTGATTATTCATATCAAACAGATAAAGTAGAAATTAAATCTGGATTTGGTATTAGCGGTTTAGTAAATGGAAAAAACTACAGAATTGGCAAACCCGCATGGTTAATAAGTGATAAAAAACAACTGGTTGAATTTGAAAAAGCGTCGTGTCTATTATTAGAAGATGATAGGCTAATCGCCGCTTTCTATTTATCGGATGACATTCGCCCAGACGCTGAACTATTGTTAAACGACTTAAAGCAAAATAATATTTATACCTTGATGTTATCAGGCGATAACGCCGCGGGTTGTGAAACTGTTCAAGCATCATTACAATTAAATGAAGTTCACAGTACATTAACCGCAGAAGATAAAATGTCGTTGATAAAGCAGCTGCAAATAAGCAATAATTCAACGGTGGCAATGATAGGCGATGGCGTAAATGACACACCCGTATTTGGTGCTGCTCACGTCTCCATCGCTATGGGCAGTGGTACAGATATAGCAAAAAGTGGCGCAGATGTTATTTTATTGAATAACCGTTTAAAGTCGATAATTACCCTTAAACGTGTTGCCTTCAAAACACGTCGTATTATTTGGCAAAATTATTTTTGGGCATTTGGTTATAATGCTATCGTACTACCACTTGCTGTAGCCGGCCACATTACGCCATATATGGCAGTTATTGGTATGTCAGCTAGTTCAATACTAGTAATAACCAATTCTTTACGTTTACTAAAGAAATAACTAAACACTTAAATAGAGCATAAAAAATGAGTATTATTTATATTTTGATCCCTATTGCGATAATACTCACCTCGATAGCTATCTACCTATTTTTCTGGGCAGTAAAAACTGAACAATTTGAAGACCTAGAAAAACAAGGGATGAGCATTTTGTTTGACGAAAAAGATAATATCGATAGCGAAAATTCACTAGACAAAAATAACCAGAAGGCACGAGAACAAAATAATACGGATACTAAATAATTTATATGCTTAGTATTGATTATTTATCAGCTTTTATTATTGGGTTATTGGGATCTGGCCATTGCATTGGTATGTGTGGTGGAATAACCACTATGCTTACATCTGCATTATCGCCACAAAATAAAGCAAGTGACCAGTTCAAACTAGTTACTGCTTATAATATTGGTCGTATTTTTTCTTATTCACTCATTGGGGCAATCGTTGGTTTTAGTAGTTCTATTGCAGCAAAAAACATTGGCGTTCCTTTAGGTTATTTAAGAATATTCGCCGCTATATTTCTAATCTTACTTGGGTTGTATCTTGGTCAGTGGTTAATGTGGCTAACGAAAGTTGAAAAGTTTGGTAAAGTACTATGGCGGTATTTATCGCCATTGAGCAAAAAATTTATTCCTGTGAATAATACTAAACAAGCTTTAGCCCTTGGTGCCATTTGGGGTTGGCTTCCATGTGGGCTGGTTTATTCAACGTTAACTTGGTCATTAGCGAGCGGTGATGCGTTAACTGGCGGTCTTATAATGATGAGCTTTGGTTTAGGTACATTACCTGCATTATTGAGTATTTCATTAGGCTCTTTTGGCATAAAATCACTGTTAACAAACCTTAAATTTAAAAAATTCATGGCTTTAGTTATTATTATATATGGAATATACAGTTTAGCGATTGCATATCAACAGCTGTTTTAATATCATCCATACAACTAAAGATAAAGCATAACAATCAGGTCAATATGTCCAATACGCCATGTTCCGCATCAAAACACATTCATTGTCAAAACTGTAGCATCAGTGAGTTGTGTTTGCCATTCTCATTAAATTCAGTTGAACTTGATACGCTTGATAACATCATTGACCGAAAGCGACCTATCCATAAAGGCGAACAAATATTTCAAGATGGTGATGCAATGCAATCTTTGTATGCCATCAGATCTGGCACATTTAAAACGTTTACAGTCAATGCACAAGGTGAAGAACAAATTACTGGATTTCATCTTGCTGGAGACTTATTAGGTTTTGATGCTATTGCCGATGCAGAGCACCCTAGTTTTGCAAAGGCACTAGAAACATCCATGTTATGTGAAATTCCATACAATACATTGGATGCTTTATCTAACACAATGCCTAAATTAAAAAAGCAAATTCTTCGTATGATGAGCTCTGAAATCCGCTCAGATCAAGAAATGCTTACTTTGCTTAATCGTAAAAATGCAGAGCAGCGCTTAGCAACTTTTATATCGACCTTAAGTAGCCGTTATCATGCTCGAGGACTTTCAGCTTCTGACTTTCGCTTAACCATGACTCGAAGTGATATTGGTAATTATATTGGATTGACCGTAGAAACAATTAGTCGATTATTAAATCGTTTTCAAAAAAATGGTTTAATTGGTGTTGAAGGTAAGCTCATTACTATTATCGATGTCGATAAACTTAATGAGTGCGCTACACTTTAATCAAATATATAAACGTACATCAAATGCTTAATATTTTTAATATTAAGCATTTTTTTTGTCTAAATTTATCCGTCTGTATAATTTGCAATAAAAAGTTGATTTAAAGCAAATAAAAAATAACAAATATGGTCTATTGTTAAGATAACAATAAGTTATCGGGTAAACTTTATGGAAAATTATAAAAAAATACTAACCGTTATTGATCCAACGACTGACGATCAGAAAGCGCTAAAACGTTCAATTGAACTTGCACGCCGTACAGGTGGAGAAATCACCGCATTTTTGACTATTTATGACTTTTCATATGAAATGACCACGATGCTTTCTGGCGAAGAACGTGAAGCAATGCGTCAATCAATGATCAATGATCGAATGCAATGGCTAGAAGAAAAAATTGCAGAAATCGATGATCATAGCATAACCATAAATACGAGTATTATTTGGCATAATCGCCCCTTTGAAAAAATAATTCAAAAAGTGATTACTGAAGGTTTTGATATCGTTATTAAAGGAACTCACCAACATGACAAATTTAAATCCGTTATTTTTACCCCCACAGACTGGCATATACTCAGGAAGTGTCCGTGCCCCGTACTATTAGTTAAAGAGCACAATTGGCCAGATAACGGAAATTTACTCACCGCTCTAAATATTGGCAGTGATGATGATGAACACAAGGCACTTAACGAAAAATTAACGCTAGAAGCGACTCACCTTTCATCGTTAATCAAAGCTAATATTCATTTGGTAAACTCTTATCCAGGAACCCCGGTAAATATTGCTATTGAAATTCCAGAGTTTAATGCCTGTGAATATAACGATACGATGATGAAACATCATCAAACTGCGATGAATGATCATGCAAACACTTTTAACATCCCTTTAGAGAATACTCACGTAAAAGAAGGCTTGCCTGAAGATGTAATTCAAAGTGTTTCCAATAAAATCGATGCTGAATTAGTTATTCTAGGTACTATTGGCAGAACCGGCCTATCTGCTGCACTTATAGGAAACACTGCAGAACATGTTATTGACCGACTGAATTGCGATGTATTAGCGATTAAACCTAATGGTTATATATCACCTTTGGCATAAAGTCCTTTGGTTTATAATCCAGAAGCATAAAAGAAAAGCTGATGGGTTTTAATTAAAAAGCCAAGAAAACTCTTGGCTTTTTAATCTATTAGATAGGTTAAAGTGTCTTTCCAATTTAATTAATTAATGTCAAATGAATAATAAATATCTGCAGAATTTTCTAAACCAGAAACCGTTTCAACCCACAAACGACTTAACAAATAAAACCTTACGGTGAGTTCATTAATGGGTTCAATAATCCCGACTCCATATTTAATATAGACCTTGTCACCTAAATAACCCGCGATAGAAGCTTGTTTGTCATCACCATCAATTTCAATTCGATTGATCAAAGGTAGTCTTTCTATCTGAGTGAGTACACCCGAAAAGTTTGTTAATGCAGTCCCCAAAGCTACGCCAATAGCCACATTACTGTCACTGGTTTCAGCATCTAAACCGCGGCCTCTTATTAGGTAGGACAAGGTTTCTGATTGTTGCATTGTTGGTTTTGAAAATAAGCTGATATTCAAGCTATTGGCTAAACCTTTAGCATCAATTCCGACAATAACATTTTCTTGTTCAATCGTACGTGTTGCTTGCATCGTTACATATGGGTTAGTTGCCGTGCCATTGAAAGCTATAGTTCCTTTTGTTACTGATAAATCTTGTCCGTAAGCGTTATAACGTCCTTCAGGGATTTTTAAGCTCCCAAAGAGTTGTAGTGGTTGGTTTGCCTGTTGGTTAACTTGTAGCTCCCCGCCAAGCCTTCCAATAAACCCTTGTCCTTCAACCTTGAATTTATCGTCGATAACCACACGAACATTAGTAAATATATCAAACGGCTTATCATTCTCAATTTGTGCACCGTCATCATTCACAATAATCACGTCTTTGCTTAGGCTAACACTTCCTTGTGGCAACTTTTCAACAGATAATTTTCCTTCAAGTACCTCAATAAGACCTGATATTTTAAGCTCAGAGGCTTTTATTTGTGCATTGAGGTGTGGAGAAACCGTTAAAGTAAGATCAGGTGGTATCGAAAAATTTATTACCTCGCCATCAAAATTAAGGTTACCTTGTAATTCGTCATACCAGTCAGTATTGCCTTTTAAACTGGCTGCTACATTATTGATATTAAGACCGCCAAAAATATCAGCTTGCTGCCCTTTAAAATCTAAAGCCAAATGAATATCTTCTAAGGTGTCAATATTACCTAAAATTTTAACTTTCCCTTTAGTTAATTTGATCCCACCGTTTATTAAAGGCTTAGTTAAATCCCCCGATACAGTAAAGTTGGTATTTAAGATGCCTTCCATTGACGTTATCTCCGGCACAAATTTTTGTAATGGATAAATGTTGAAATCATTAACTGTAATCTGGCTATCAATAGGTCGATTACCCGCAAATAAAATAGTCGTATTTATATTTACTATTTCATGTTTGTCGATAGCAAACAAAGCAATATTTCCTGCAACACGACTGTTATTAAGCTGTAAGTTCAATTTTCCATTTTGCCACTCAAGCAGCTTGTGTAATTCTTCTTCTTTCTTTACTTGTATATATCCATCACCCATTAATAATTTTGCATTAATTGATGGCATATTGCCTTGTTGCCAACCTATAGAAACATTTCCGCCTAACGTGCTTTTTAAAAGTGTATTTTCTGGTACAAAAGGACTTAAAACGTCGCTACCTAATTTAATGGCTAAAGTTAATTGGTCGTTCGTTGTTTGTAGAACAGAATCTTTGTTTAAACAAATCTCAGAGTTATTACCAAGCCAGCAATGCTTATTGAGAGCAATGGTCTTTCTTACGTTATCATAGCCTAATTGAAGTGGGCGATTTGACTTGAAAATCAGTTCGCCAAGAGCAAATGTAACTTCATTGGTTTTCATTTTCCACTGGTCATTTTGCGAGGAATAGCTGCTATTAATGAACAAATCAAGAGTTGAGTCACCAAGCCAAGCAAGGTTTATATTTTGCTGATTTAAATCGCCACGGCTCGCAAAATTCATACTATTAATAGTGTAATCATTCCAGTTAACTCGATTACTCTTTAATGAGAGTTCATGTTCGTGGTTATTCAATGGTCGATAGGTAATGTCAAACTTCACCTTGTCACTGGAGAGTTCCTGCATTAAAACGTTTTTGAATTCACCTTTAACACTAATCTTTGGCTGTTGTACTGGACCAGAAATTGAAATAAGTGAACGTAAATCACTTTCAATATCTTTTAGCCACAAACTTGTGCTTCCAATATCAATTGTTCCGTCAACATGCCAGTTTTCATCACTATACCCTTTGAAATCAAACGCTATATCACCATAATTTAAAGTTAAATTGCTAGGTGTTAATCCCCCTTTATTGTCAATATCAACATTGGCTTGAGCAACGAGAGGAATATTATTAATTTCTCCTTTTATTCTTGAGTCTACAAGTGTAAAAGCCCACTCATCACCATTGAAAAATCCTTTACTAATAATATTGCCTTTTAAACGACCAGATAGATTTTCTTCAATATGAGGTAAGGTGATTCCTGAAGAGATTACCGCGACATCCCATAATAATTTTTCACCTAACTGCAACTCTCCTTTTATACTCAATTGGTTATGTGAGTTAAGCTCTTCAAAATTTAGTGTGTTTATTTTAAACACCTGTTCAACATAGGTTGCATTTAACGCCAGAGAAGCATCTTGATAGCCAAACCCACTAATAATGCTATTCAAATCGATCTCATGTTGATTAATATCGCCTTGGCTTTTTAATAACAGAGTCGATGGGCTAATAAAGTTGGCGACATCGTCAGGTAAGGTAAATTGCGTCACATCGGCTTTTAAGTTATAAGGTAGGTTTCTATCCGTTAAATTTATTAACATCTCGGCGGTTAATGCTAATTCGCCTTCACTGCTGATCATTGACGATAACTCAGATAAATTCCCCTTTAATAATACTTCTTGATTTGAATGGTTAAGCTGTGGCAGTAATTCAAAATCTTTAATTGTACTATTGAATTTCAAATCAACGAGATAGGGAGGCACAAAATCAAGCTTTCCCTTTAATGAGATTGCTCCAACTTCAGCGACTGTTGAAGATAATTCTTGAATTAATAATTGTGTTTTAAACCATGACAATCTTGCTATAGCTTCAGTAGTTGTTAGTCGTGTATTTTCATTACCTTTATTGTCTATCTCGTTAACAATTATGGTTTTAACAGCAAGAGAGTTTATGCCTAACTTAAAAGGCGAATAGATCTTTGGTAGTTCAGCTAACGGCCAAGGTGAAGTATTTGTTGATTTTGGTGATGTGGTAGCAGTTTCATATAAATTAATATTCGCTTTAGCCAACATTGCATTTTCCATATATATTGCAAGATTGTTGGTGCCAACATTTCTGACAGATAAAGCACTAGAAAAATGAGTTAAATTAACAGATAACCCCTGACTTTTTAATTGAACCTTCTCTAACGAGAACTTTTTTAGCTTAATGGTAAATGGCAATGAAAAGTTTGAAGACTCAATAGCTTGTCCTATAGGTTCATCAGTTAAAACCGCCCCACTTTCTTTTAGGTTAACTTGAATATCAGCAATATTTAACTCATCAATACAAAGTTGACTCTTCCACAAACAGCGTAAATGTAATTTTAAACGAATATTTTTTGCATTAATAACCGCTCCATCATTTTCAATGGTCAGTCTTTTTAGTACTAAATCGTTTAAGATCGTACCACTCTTGTACTGAGTTTCTAATGAGAAAACACTGCTTACAAAATAAAACGATAACTGAGTTCCCCAAGGCGTTGAAAACAATATCGCGAAAAAACAGAGTAAGCCAGTTAGCCACACCATGAATGTGAAGCTAGCACGTTTATAGGTCATAGCTCAGCACCTATACTAAAATGTAGTCGCCATGAAGGGTGTTCATCACTTAATGAATAGCCTAAAGCAAATCTGATAGGTCCAATAGGAGAAAGATAATGAATGCCAGGTCCAACAGAATATACCGGATCTAATTTATCAGTATCATTAACGCTACCTGCATCAAAAAATAAAGCGCCTCTCCACTTATTTGAGAAATAATACTGGTACTCTAAACTAGCGACAATCATATTTGTTCCGCCAATAACAATTTCATCCTCTTGGTTTATATCTTCTGAAAGAAATACGTTAGGGCCGATAGATTGATAATCAAAGCCTCGAATACTTTGGTCACCACCTGCATAAAAGCGTAATGAAGGTGACAATTCTTCCTCAGAGTCGTTACTAATAATCACATAGCCAAGCTCTAAACGTGAAACAATACGGTGTTTAGGAGCAAGTAACGAGATATACTTCCAACGGGCATTAAAGCGTAAAAATGAAGTTTCAGAGGACAAACCGACATAACTGCCTTCTACGTTATAATAATGCCTAAACCCATTACTTGGATCGAGTAAAGGCCCGTCACGATCAATATCCGACCAAGTAAATCCGGGAATAATATAATTACCGTCATCATTAATACCATCAGTTTCCCATTCTTCACGCAGATATCTCAAATAAGGTTGTCGCAAAACATCATCTCTGAGATAAACACGCCCCAATTTGAAAGAGAAAAAACGACTTGTTAAATCGCCATAGTCATTTTTTTCCAATTCCGTTTGTAATTGCAAAACATCATTATTGGGATGGGATAATGGAATACTATAAATAAAATATCCCGTCGGATTTATGGTTGAATAGGACAATCTTGTTTCTTGGCGATGACCATATCGATTTATTACTGGCGTTTTCCATCCAAAAGAAAACCTTTCCTTTGTATCAGTTGCGTAACCTAACCCTAAATTCAATTGATGACGCTTTGTTTCATCCAATGAAACATTGATAGGTAAAATGTTACTCGAACTGTTTTCGGTTTCAGGTCGAACAACAACATGACTAAAATATTGTGTTTTATCGAGTTCATTCTGTAAATTTTGTATTAATTCTTGCCGATATAGATCATTCTTTTCAAAAGGAATTAGTGGTTTTAATACGCTCTCATTTATGGTGAAATCATCAAAAATTATTTCTCCAAATTTATAACGAGGTCCACTGTTGAAGTGAATAAGAACGTCTGCTAAATCCAACTCTTTATGAATGGCTATTGTCGCCTTAATAAATCTCCCATCAAAATACCCCCGTTCTAATCCAAGAGAAGCCAAGTCAGTTTTAAACTGTTCATAAACACCATGATGCAATGTATCACCTGAAATTATTGGAATACTTTTGATCATTGTTTGAAATTTGTCATCTGCTAAAGCTTCACCTGTAAGCTTGATACTTACTGATTTAATTTTAGTGGGTGAATTTAACAGTACCGCTATTGAAAGTGTCCAAACATTTTCATCTACACTTTTGTTAATTGAAAGTGAGACTAGTGAACGGTAATAACCTAATGCTTTTAGGGCATTTTCAGTCTGCTTTTTAGCGTTGTAAATAAAAGACGATCGCTCAGTTTCGTTTTCGGGTAAGGTGCCTAAATATGCATGAATATTTTTTTTTAAGTGGCTTGGTAGATCGTCCGCAATTTTAACGACCAGTGTATTGGGAAAAACAATAGGAGAGATTAATATTAGTAAAATTAACAAGATAAAACGATTTAACATTATGATAAATGACCAACAAACTTTGAGTAAAGAATAGATAAGATAACAAGCCCGTAAGTAGTATATAAATGGGCTAAATTTCAATATAAAAATAGCTAAACGATTGTGCTTTCATTATAACGTTATACTAAGTTTAATCTACTGTACAAGCCATTGAAATATTGGAATATAGATCAAAAGAATGTTTCAATTTTTTACTACAATTCAATCAACACCCACTACCCATAGTGTCTATTTAAAAAACTGGCTTTCTCAATGTTATTAATCATAGTCGCCGACTAAAAGTTAATTTTAAATAATAAATCACCAAAGCCCCAAATAAATGTTCCAGTCATCAATAAAGACACCTCTAATATGCCTAATTGATACCTAACATTGTCTTTAATCACTTCAACTCGATCGTCAAAATCATCTTCAATAGTGTCAATTTCTTTGTCTATATAATCTTGTGGCGCTTTCATTTTTCTTAGTTTGATTTTTGATCGAGATAAGACAATTCTATGTTGAATATTAAGTTTACTGATCAAAA